>Ga0315326_10000018_pt1 | contig 62317 bp, 63 predicted proteins | sample M180m32315metaG_FD_203457 | JGI IMG/M metagenome (GOLD analysis project Ga0315326, IMG submission 203457) | Ammonia-oxidizing marine archaeal communities from Monterey Bay, California, United States - M1 80m 32315 | ecosystem: Environmental > Aquatic > Marine > Coastal | place: USA: California... | reverse complement strand
CTGATGAAGATCGTCTCTTCGTTAGAAATTACGAGCCACGAGATTACCCACCGAATGCAGTAACAGCTGATGTTATTTTGCTTACTATTCGATCTGGAAGGTTAGCTGTTCTTCTAGTAGAGAGAGCTAATCCACCGCAGAGTGGATCATGGGCGCTTCCAGGTGGGCATCTAAACCCAGATGAATCTATCACGCAAACAGCTCTTAGAGAACTTACAGAAGAAACAGGACTAACAGCAGAACCGGCGCATTTGGAACAATTGCAAACATATTCAACCCCTGGAAGAGATGCCAGAGATATCAAAATGAGGGTCACTTCAGTTGCGTATCTTGCATTTATGCCTGACCCAGGAACCCCTCGAGCAGGTTCGGACGCAAGATCAGCACGTTTCTGGGCAGTAGACGATTTACCTGAATTTAACCCTTCACTTAGTTCCGATGAAGGTCCAATCTTAGCATTTGACCATGCAGACATGCTTCGCGATGGGCTTGAGCGAGCAGCATCAAAACTTGAATACACAACGCTTGCCACAGCTTTCGTTGATGACCAGTTTACAATCTCAGACTTACGCCATGTCTATGAATCGGTCTGGCGGAGCAATATTGATCCGGCGAACTTCTCACGAAAGGTAAAAGCAACACCGGGATTTATTGACTCCACGGGAGTGAAGAGAGCTACAGGTCGTGCTCCAGCTGGCTTATACGTAAAGGGCGCAGCAGATATCATCTCACCACCTTTTTTTAGGCCAGTCGAACCATGAACTATTACTACCTGACATCATTGTCAGTTATTCACGTAACGCAGATAACCTTACGAAATCAAGCGCCGGTGGCGGAATTGGCAGACGCGCAGGGTTTAGGTCCCTGTGTCCATTAGGATGTGTGGGTTCAAGTCCCACCCGGCGCACCAATAGATATTAAAACATGGCTTCTGACCACGGAGCCTCTAAAATTGAAAATAATTAGAACCTAAATAATTAGGAGTAATCAGAACATGGCTATACCTACCAAAGCATCCGACGACGTTTCCCGAATGGGCGGACAATTCAACGTTTATTCACAGCTATTGCGAAATCGAATTGTGATGCTATGGGACACCGTTGACGATGAGATCGCTAAAGAGATAACCGCTCAACTGTTATACCTTGAAGGGGAAGACTCTGATAAAGATATATGGCTTTACATTAATTCTCCTGGGGGTTCCGTTACAGCGGGAATGGCAATTTATGACACGATGCAACTAATCAAACCAGATGTAGCAACTTTATCTTTAGGTTTGGCAGCGTCAATGGGGCAATTCCTGCTTGGTGCAGGGGCTTCAGGGAAAAGATACTCATTAAAACATGCAAGAATAATGATGCATCAACCCCTTGGTGGAATTCAAGGACAAGCTTCCGATATTGCGATTCAGGCAGAGCAACTAAGTTATATAAAGAAACTGATGGCTGAATTAATAGCCGAACATACAGGGCAAACTGTTGAACAAGTTCGAACTGACTCGGATAGAGATAGATGGTTTACCGCTGAAGAAGCTAAGGAATATGGCATCGTCGATCATGTCATAACGACAAGGGGAGAAGTCGACTAAAGAAGCAGGCCGTTCCTAATTGTTTAAATCTAAAGGGATTGGAGCTACTGGAATTGGGTTATCTTCCTTGAAAACCACACCACATTCGTTTCGACCATAAATTGATAAAGCTTCAATCGAACTAGATGCGCCATCAATATCTTTTTGGAATTGCAGTAAAGCACTCGGGCGATCATTGGCCGAAACAGAAACAAGCGCCTGCAAAATAGCTATGTAGAGATTCGTAACAGTTGTGACCTCTTCGGAGATAGCAGCAGGGGCTATTTCAGCGAAACTTGTTAAATCTTCTCCGGCTAGCGTAACGCTATTTGGTTCATCAAAATCAAAGTTATTCAATGGAGCATCTGGAGAAGCTATATCAAGAAATTTTTGACAAAAAGCTAAAGGGTCTTCTTGCGGGTTTGACGAACAACCAACAACAATCGCCATGCAGAGAACGATCCTGAGAAAATGGTAAATTCTAATCATCTCAAGAGTTGCTAGCGATCTCCCTTAAAGCGGAGATAGCGTTTGCAGGTCCCTTCGGGTGGTTAAAGATTGCGCTTCCTGCAACGAAAACATTTACACCTGCAGAGGTCGCTTGGCCTATGGTCCCTTCATTTATTCCGCCATCAATTTCAATATCAACTGTAAGATTTTGTTCCTCAATTGATTTTTTGAGGGCCTTGATTTTGGGTTCTTGTGACGCTAAATATTTTTGTCCACCAAAACCTGGATTTACTGACATGATCAACACCTGATCAACTAAATGCAGAACATGTTTTATGGAGTCAAGGGGTGTAGACGGATTTAATGTCACACCGGCTTTAGCGCCTAACTTCAAAATCTCATTGAGAGTTCGATCAAGGTGCCTGACTGACTCAACGTGAACCATAATTAAATCACAACCTGCTTCAACGTAGAGAGGAGCTAACAAGTCAGGATCTTCAACCATGAGATGTGCTTCAAATGGTATAGATACACATTTCCTGCAAGAAGCAACAACATCTGGGCCAACAGTTAAATTAGGCACAAAATTCCCGTCCATAATATCCCAATGAATTCTGTCGGCTCCTGAATCTTCTAACATCTGGACCTCATCCCCTAGGCGGCTGAAGTCAGCAGGGAGGATCGAAGGGCAAATTTCAATGGATAAAGCATCAGTGTTTGAGGCCATTCTGTGGTTTCTCCTTGCTCCCAAATCAAAAATCTCACGTAGGGATATTCCATTATTGCCGAAACAAGAGCCCTTAGAGGGGGATTTCCTATCAACTTAATGAATTTCTTGATAATTGCCTACGTACTGCGAACTATTCGAAAAAGATCACACCAGGATTTAGAATCCCTATAGGGTCGAAAACATTTTTTAGATCCTTAAATATTTTAACCTCTTCAGGTGTTCTTCGGAGATGTAGATATGCCGCTTTTGCTCTGCCGATTCCATGTTCGGCAGAAATACTTCCTCCTAAAGAAGACACGAATTCAAGAACTGCTTTGTCTGTCGTTAAATCATTCTCGTTGGGCCCTATGACGTTAACGTGAATATTCCCATCGCCAGCATGACCGAATAAATATGTTTCATTATCTGAAGAGCATTCCCTCACAATTGACCCAACAGTATCAATGAAATATGGAAGCTGGTGGTGGGGGATAGTTACGTCAAGTTTATGAGGGATTCCTAAATCTGAAATTGCTTCGGTGTGTAACGACCGGTAACGCCACAGACGTGATCGGCTGGTTCCGTCCTCGCCGATCGCAACGGACTCAGTATTTCTGAGAACCTGCCCATGTTTACTTGTCCGAAGCCGTTCTAGAACTCCTTTCGGCCCAGCGAATTCAAGTAGTAAATACGTGGAATGCTTGCCTCCCCATAATGGTTCTATATCAAAACGCTTACATACGAGAGCTAAACCATTTTTAAAAAAGATTTCACAAGCCTGTGTATCTTGATTGGTGCTTGTGAAAAGTCTGGCAATATCAAGGGCTTCTTCCGCTGACTCTAGCCCTATAAGCACGACTACTTTTTCTTCAGGTTGTGGCCATAGACGTAATCGGGCTCGGGTGATTACTGCCAGTGTTCCTTCGCTTCCGCATAAGAAGCTAGGCAAATGGTAACCCGTATTGTCCTTTACTAAGCCGCGGACATCTCCAACGATAATTCCCTCAGCGGTAACAGCTTCAACACTAATTAATTGTTTGCGGGTATCACCGTAACGAATGACGTGGTGACCACCAGCATTTGTTGCGATTGTGCCCCCTATAGTTGCAGATTCACGTGCGGCAAAGTCAACTCCATACATCAGACCATTCTTTGTGGCCTCTCTTTGAACAGTGGATAAAGTAGCTCCTGCATCTGCAATCAATTGGCTAGGAGTCCCTTCGGCAAATTCGATTTTGGTCATTTTCTTTAGCGAGAGAATCAATTCGCCGTGCATAGGGACGCCCCCGCCCACCATTCCAGTATTTCCCCCTTGTGGGACGACACTAATTCTGTTAGATGAACACCACTTAAGAATTTCAGCAACCTCTGATGTTGAAGTTGGTAAAGCAAGAGCAGTTGAATGACCCTGATATCGCCTAGTCCAATCACTAGTGGCCCCCGAGATAATATCTTGATCCTCTTCAATTACATTTGGCCCGATTATTGCTTTCAATGGTTCTAGATTCACATTCTGAGCGTAATCTGATACTGGAGGATTCAAAAGGGTAATGAATCTTTAAATTGTTCGAAGTTAGGTCTAAGGCTTCTTTACTCCTAGACTTTTATAGAGTGAATATGAAAATAGCAACTGATAGCCAAATGCGGTCCCCATACCCATTCTGTATTCGTTTCTTTACCGAGATGAAAGCCCTTGGTGTAGAAGAAGTGATCGTTTCCCCGGGTTCAAGGAGTACGCCACTTGTTCTTTCAGCCGACGCTGTTGGTCTGGAGACAAAGGTCTTTCTCGATGAACGCAGTGCGGGTTTCTATGCACTTGGAAATGCTAAATCCTCAGGGATTCCGTGCATCTTAATCTGTACATCAGGGACAGCTTCTGCAAATTACCTGCCGGCAATAGTAGAAGCTAATCACGCTGGGGTTCCAATGATCGTATGTACTGCTGACCGGCCTCCAGAGCAGAGGCAATGGGGGGCAGGTCAAACTATAAACCAAGTCAATTTGTTCGGTAGTAATGTCCGTTGGAGTTATGACCTTCCTGTGGCGACAGAAACGGATGAAATATTTGCACGCAATATCGCTTTACGTGCTTGGGAACGATCAATGGCTACAAGAGGGCCTGTTCATCTGAACTGGCCTTTTCGGAAACCTCTAGAGCCAAGTATTGAACTGATCGTTCCTGAAGCGACATTAAAGCCATTTGAAATCACAACTGTTACCTATCACGCTAGTGAGAGACTTAAAGAATTAGCAGCAGAGCATGAAAGAGGATTAGTAGTTGTTGGCCCGAACGATTTTCCATGCGAGACGCTACAGCAGATAGCCATTTTCGGTCGTATCGCTAGCTGGCCTATTTTGGCTGATCCGGGATCTCAAATGAGAGGCGGCTCAATTGAAGAAGAATCAAACGTTTTTGCTACTGGGGAAATACTTTGTGGGTCGGCTACTTTCATCGAGAGCCTTGAAGAGGCTGAAGTTATCGTCCACGTTGGTTTAACTCCGACTTCAAAGGGGTACGAGACTTGGATAACGGAAAATCCTCCGGCAAAGCAAATACTCATTGATCCAGGAGCGGACTGGAGTGACCCATCTCATCAGGTCGCCGAAGTGTATCAAGGGAACCCATTCAGTGTTTTCTCTGATAATGAAAAGCAAATACGTCCTACCTCTAATTGGCTAGAGAAATGGAAGGAAGCCGATACCCTAGCCAATTCAGTTGTAAAGGATCTAATAGGATCTGCGGAAACAAGTGAAATCTCAACAATCCATGCTGTGCGTATGGGGGTTCCTGACGAGGCAACTATAGTTCTCTCAAATTCAATGGTTATTAGAGACGCTGAATTGGCATTTCTAAATGAAGGTACTGCATTTAGAACTATTAGCAACAGAGGCGCTAACGGAATTGATGGTCTTGTTTCAACCAGTACTGGGGTCGCTCATGGAACGAGTAGAAAAGTTGTCGCAATTATCGGAGACGTCGCTGCAACTCATGACGTAGGGGGTTTCCTCGCAGCTAACCGTTTACAAACAGATCTGACGATAGTCGTTTTTGATAACGGTGGTGGAGGCATATTTTCCCTCCTGCCTATATCAGAATCTATAGAAAGAGAAACGTTTGAAAAGTTCTATCTGACTCCACCTAATGGACAGTTGCAAGAAATGTTAATTGCTTCAGGTATCTCTGTAACAACACCGACTTCTCTTAAGGAATTAACTGAAGAGGTCCAAAATTCTCTTGCTGATGGAGGCCTAAAGGTAATCTGGTGCCAAACCGATAGTACGGCGACCGCCGATGGGTTTAAAGCAATAAGAGAAAATTTCGAGACTCAATTTGCTAGGTAGTTGAGAAATGCAGCAAATAAATACCTCGCTATATGTGCCCGATGTTAAGAAGATAAGCACAGTGCTAATGCTTCATGGTTTCACTGGAAGTCATAAAGCGATGGAAGAACTATCAAGGTTGCTTCCCTATGATTGTGTCGCGCCTGACCTGATCGGACATGGAAGAAGTCCTTGCCCAGTTGAACTTTCCCCTTACCGCATGGAAGAAATGGTCAAGCAGTTAGATCACGTAATGGGAGTTCATCTACGAAAACCGATAGATCTTCTAGGGTATTCAATGGGTGCGCGCTTAGCTTTAACGTATGCCATGGATAGGCAAGAAGTCATTAACTCTTTGGTATTGATTGGAGGTACAGCAGGGATAGTAAACGATGAAGACAGGCAGTTGCGTTCTTCACAAGATTCAAGAATTGCAGCCAATATAGAAGAATTCGGACTTGAACGATTCGTCCGCTACTGGGAAAATAGGCCTATCTTTACATCGCAGAAATCTCTTTCCTTAGAAAAGCAGAAAAAAATGCGGCGCATAAGGCTAGGTCACCGAACCCACGGTCTCGCCAACCATCTACGAATGGCGGGAACTGGAGTTATGGATTCACTTTGGCATAAATTAGAAGACTTAACAATGCCGGTCCTACTAATAGCAGGTGAGAGGGATCATAAATTCATTGAAATTGCGGAATCCATGAAAAAGAAAATCCCGAATTCGGAAATAAAGATCATCGTTGATGCTGGTCATGCTACCCACTATGAAAAACCCAAAGAAACATCTGATGTGATTGTCCACTTTCTGAAAAACCAAGGACGTTAGGATGATACAAACAAACAAAATTTCCTACGCCTTAACACAACCTATTGTCACAGCCAAAGGAGAAATTGTTGAACGGAATGGCTACTCCATCAGGATTGAGAATGAAGGTAAGTACGGCGAAGGTGAAATTATGCCACTTCCAGGGTGGTCAACTATTTCAGTCAGAGAAGCGAAAGAAGAACTTAGAAATATAGAAGAGAATTCTGGCATTGGGTTATCGAATGAGGTTCGTGCCGGTTTCGGAATGGCTCAATGGCATCTGAAAGAAGCACAAATGAACATGCCTTTATGGTCACTTCTCGGAGGGGCTACAAGCACCCTTAAGGTAAATAGTCTCATAGGCGGGGGAAATATAAAAGATTTTAAGAAAGCATTGCAATTGTTGCAGGATAAAGGCAGCACTGTGTTTAAGGTCAAGCTGGGTTTCGGCGATGATTTAGAAAGAATTCGAATATTGGCCAGCAATGTTCAGCCAATGGAAAGAGTTCGATTGGATCCAAACGGAACATGGTCGTTGCCGACCGCTGTTGAAAATATAAAGTTCGCTAAAGATATTCTTGGGGAAAGGCTTGAATACATCGAAGATCCAGTAGGGAGCCTAGAGCAGCTCAAGCGATTACGTGAAACAGTCTCTGTCCCGATAGCGACAGATGATTTGACTGTCCTAGGTGAGAGTCGCGAATTTGTCTTGCAGGAAATGCTTACAGATTACATCGTGATAAAGCCACCTTTGGTCGGGGGGATAGATGCCACTCTTGAAATTTCTGAGTTTGCAAATAATAGCGGTATCAAGATCATCATCTCGTCTACGTATGATGGCCCTATCGGATTACGAGCATGGTGTCACTTAGCTGCAAGTATTTCTCCCGAACATGCCCATGGATTAGGAACAGCGGGCTATATCAAAGACGACCGCATGCTCCCCCTCATACCAACCGATGGATTGATCAACCTAGATTCTATTCCTTAGGATTTTTCCGGATTGATTCCGAGGTAAATGATCAACTATTTCAATTGCTTTTGGCAGTGCATAACGAGGGAGAAAAGGGTCTAGCTGCTCACGAAGATTCTCTATAGTTGGGATTTTTTCTGGATCACTAGGTATAGCAACAACGGTTACCAATTGGCCCCAGTTGTTGTCTGGTCGCCCTACGACTATTGCTTCGCGAAAAAATTGAAGGGTATTGATACGACGCTCAATTACGATTGGCCAAACTTTTTCACCGCCAGTGATAATGGCATCATCTAGTCTTCCCGAAACGACTAATTTCCCATTCTCGTCAATATGTCCTGCATCTCCTGTTGCAAACCAGCCATTACGTGGTTCTGGTTGCTGATCAAAGTAGGTTCTGAAAAGGGTGGGTGTTTGGACGTAAATTTCACCATCTCTAATTTCTATTCCCACTCCTTCTAGCGGAAGTCCGTCATAGACGATACCACTCCCAGTTTCTGTCATTCCATATGTTGAGACCACATTCTCAGGAAGGATCGGTGGCATTGCGGACCCGCCAATGAGAATTTTCCTAAATATCGTGTTATCAACGCGTTTAAGTGCAGTCGGTACAAGAGAAACAAGAGAAACGCCGTTTCGTGCAGATTCTTCACATTTCGAAGCATCAAAAGCGGCATGCATTTCTAAAGAAGCCCCAGTGTGTATAGACCGAGAAATGACTGAAAACCCTCCAATATGTGAGACTGGAAGGCAGCAGAGCCAAATATCAGAATCAGGTCTCACAGACAAAGCATTGGATGTGATTTCTGAAGATGCTTCCATTGCCTCATGGGTCAGAACAACCCCTTTGGGAGACCCAGTCGTGCCACTCGTCACTATCACTAAAGCATCGCCAGACTCAACGGTAGTTGCTTTGAGAGCTGATTCTCCGTTTGCATCAATAACGGAAGAAGCCCGAAACTGTGCAACAATTTCTGCCTTTGTATTATGGGGTAACCGTTGATCTATCGGAAGTACAGCATCTCCATTATCCCAAGCAGTTTTTACACTAGATAAGAATAAATCTCCACAAGGCATGTCAAGCGCTATTAATTTCTTCATATAGGTATTTTGCCAGAGTTGAGAGCAGAAAGAGAAAGCTCTAGAAAGTATTGTAGATTCAGAGAGTGGCTAAAAAAAGTGTGTGCGTGTTCTGTGGCTCGAAGGAAGGTACAGATAACCGTTTTGTGCAACTTGCGAGAGAGCTCGGGAAAGCGTTAGCTCTTGAGAATGCTCAACTTGTTTATGGCGGTGCTCAAATCGGAATAATGGGCTCAGTCGCTGATGCAGTTCTTGAAGAAGGTGGGGAAGTCATCGGAGTGATTCCCGAAGCCCTTTCTGATCGTGAGGTAGCACACCCTGGCCTCACAGAACTAATAGTTACTTCTGACATGCATGAGCGAAAAAGAAAAATGTATGCGTTAGCGGACGTTTTCGTAGCTTTGCCTGGAGGTATGGGAACGCTAGAAGAAGTCTTCGAAGCAGCAACTTGGACGAAACTAAGAATGCATGAACCTGATATTTATAAACCTGTAGTTCTTCTTGATGATGGTCAATTCTGGGATCCACTTAGTGATTTTCTAAATTCGTTGGTGGGTTATGGGTTTGTGTCAGAAAAGAACCGTGGGATAGTGATTTCAGCGTCTTCAGTATCTGAAACAGTATCGGTGATTAGGGAAATCCTAGAAGGAACCGACTAGCCTCCTCTAGACTCTTCTTATGAACGTTCGTTGGGTTGGCGCAGAAAGAACCGTATACGACCTTGTTGGAGGTAGTGACTGGTTCTACAAACTTATGGATTATTTTTATGAGCATGTTGAATCTGATAACCAGATTCGACATCTCTACCCTGAAGATTTATCTGATTCGAAGAAGAATACTGCTGATTTTTTGATTCAGTACTGGGGTGGGCCATCTCATTACTCTGATAAACGAGGGCACCCCAGATTGAGAATGAGGCATGCCCCATTCCCCATAGGGGGAAAAGAAAGAGATGCTTGGCTAGCAAGCATGGATTTTGCATTAGCCAAAATGAATCCAGAAACCAGAATTCTTGCAGCAATGAAGGAGTATTTCAATACGGCTGCGCATCATATGGTGAATAATGAAAACGGCAATATCGGAGATACGAACTAACATGATTTTCAGGTATTAATTGGATACATTAAATTGGAATAGAAATTCGGGTAATTTAAGAGGAGGGAAGTGTTAGTGGAAGAACTAGGCTTCATTCCCTTTGACTGTGATAACCACTATTACGAAGCAGAAGATGCATTCACTCGGCATGTTCCTAAAGAGTGGCAGCGGCGTTGTGTTCAATGGTGCGAAATAAAAGGAAGAAAGCACCATATAGTTGGAGGCCAAATAAGCATGGCAGTAGCGAACCCGACCTGGAACCCAATCGCTAAACCAGGAGCTTTGCATGACTATTTTCGAGGTAACCCTTCTGGGCGGTCCCCTTTAGAAATGCTAAAAGATCGTGAACCACTTCCAAATGAATACATGGACAAGGATGCACGTGTCCAAAAAATTTCAGAACAAGGCTTACAAGGAATTTGGCTGTTTCCTACTTTAGGAGTGCTTTACGAGGAACTTCTTAAGGAAGACGTTGAAGCTGTAAAAATTCTCTTCAGAGCTTTTAATAAATGGCTAGAAGAAGACTGGGGTTGCAACTATAAGGACACTATCTTTGCAGCACCTTACATTAGTCTTTGCGATGTTGATTTCGCTGTTGAAGAGTTGCAAACAGCTATCCAAAATGGAGCTCGCGTAATTTGTATCAGACCTGCGGCCGTGTGGACAGTTGATGGCCCCAAATCGCCTGCGGACAAGATGTTTGACCCATTTTGGTCGTTGTTGAATGACTCAGGCATTCCGTTAGTTATTCATGCTGGCGACAGTGGATATTCATCACAGGGATATGCTGAGGATGGATTCGGGGCAAGCTTTGGAGGTGGAGCCTCATATGCACCATCAATTAAAGCCTTCAATATTGAGAGAGCAGCTCTAGATTGGCTAATGACAATGTCATTGCAAAAAATGTATGAACGCTTCTCAAATCTACGAATCGTTTCCGTAGAGAATGGGTCAAGCTTTCTGCCAGATCTCTTTAGAAAACTTCCTCAGCAAAAGAATAAACTTATGGGATGGTTTAAAGAAGACCCATTGGAGCTGTTCAAAGAACATGTTTGGATTAATCCTTTTTGGGAAGATGATCCATACGAAGTTGCTCAATTGATGGGAACTGATCGAGTTGTGTTTGGTTCAGATTGGCCACACATAGAGGGCATGCCGACTCCGTTAGATTACGCTGTTGAGCTAAAAGAATTCTCAAAGGAAGATCAGAAAAAAATTCTGCTTGACAATGTTCTAGAACTTAATAAACCAGCATCTTAGAAGTTACCGTCCACCACTGACTGTCATTACTTCACCAGTCATCCATGATGAAGCTTCTGAGCACAGAAATAATACCGCCCCGGCTATATCTTGAGGGCTTCCAAGCCGTTCAAGGGGAACCCCTGTTTCTTTAGCGTATGCAGGAAGGTCATCGGGCTCCAAATCCATCACTTCAAAGAAAATTTCAGTTGGCACGGCACCTGAAGCTACAGCATTGCATCTAATCTCCGGACCTAATTCATGAGCCAAAGAAGCAGTGAGTACATTTACTCCGGCTTTTGCAGCAGCGTAATGTGAGTTGTTCGGAACCGCCCCCCATGAAGACCGAGAAGAGATGTTAATAATATTTCCTTTACCCATGTTCATTGCCGCGACTTGGCAGCCAATAAAAACCGATGTCAAAGTCAACGCAACTGTTTGGTCCCAGTCTTCTCTTGTGAGTTCCTTTAATGGGGTTCGGCCAGTACTTCCTCCAACATTATTAACCCAAATATCAATTTTCCCGAACGTATCTAACGCACCTTTGGCAAGAGCATGAACCTGGTCATCGTCAGTAACATCACAAACAATAGGGATAGCAGTTCCTCCATCAGACGCTATATGCCGTGCTACTTTCTTTATATCTTCCTCTGTTCTTGAAGACACAACAACATTCGCCCCTGCTTCAGAGAGAAGCTTAGCTATGCCTTCCCCAATGCCTTTCCCACTCCCAGTTACAACAGCTGTCTGGCCAGAGAGGTCAAATAATGCAGGAATACTCATTTCTTTATCTTAATTCAAAGATATGACCACAGTTGTTGCATTCGGTGGAAGTCAAATAAAAGGTCCCTAGTGGTGTGGTGTCATAATCGCAATAGGCATGCTGATACCGATATCGCGAGTTTTCAGGGTCGTAATTTTGCGACCAGTTTGGACTGCTTCCTTTAGAGGACTACAAGAATCCCCCAAGGCGGAAAGTGTTTTTTCAATATCATCTGAAACAAAGGCTAAACCCCAGAAAACAGCGGGGTCGTCGCCAGATTTCGTATCTGGTCCGACAAGTTCAAGTATTACATTCCCCAGCCAAAAAAATGTTTGACGAACCAAGTTATTCTGCTCTCCAAAAGTCCGTACTCGCTGTGATCGGATCCCTGCATTATGAAATGCTGAAGTGCTTCGGTCGCAATCAGATGTAGTTACTACGACATGATCGATCCTTGAAATCGCGTTTGGGTGGGCTTCATTTGAGAGCGAAAGGAACTGTTCCATATCTTCGGTTCGAATAGCTCCAAACGGAAGTGAATCAATCGGTTCTCCCAACCCAAGTGCCCCCATGGAAGAAATGCCCTTCGGTTCATCTGAAGTTGCAAAGAGGAATTGAACGGACCCGAGCATGAAAAAGGAATCCCCATTTTCTAGTTGACTTACCTTGAAACCAACTGACTCCCAGATATCAGGATCTTCGTTCAAAGTAATTTGAAGTAACTGGTTCTTGTTCTCTCCCATTTCATCAAGATAGCAACCCTTTTGATATGAGAGAAGGTATCTAGTTGCTAGCGCTTCCACCAGGCCGGTTCGGTGAACGCCAATAATATGGACTCGCAGGTTTTTCCCAAGCCACTACCATGTACTTCTGAGTATAGAATTCGTGTTTTTTGTTTGTGGCACAGGTTCTTTCATAAATATTCTTGCACGGCGCACACCAGTCACTTTTCCATGCGGGTTCTTCACCACATTGTTTACACCACATGAATTCCATTACTTCAAACTATTAAGCAGGTATGACAAGTTTCGTGTGAATAGGAGAATTAGCGGGATCCACCAAACGAAACAAAGCGATGGCAAACTTGAACGATGAAATCTGTCAGGGTTAAGGGCAACACAACGTTTATTCTGATAGCAACTATTTCCGCTGCTGTTCTAGTTGTAGCTAATATCTCGTCACTAAATGTAGCTATACCTGAACTCTCAAGAGAGCTTGGAGCTAGCCAATCAGATATCCAATGGATGGTTGACGTTTATGCCTTTTCATTAGCTGTGTTGCTCCTGCCCGCAGGTGCTTTGGGGGATAGGTTTGGGCGAAGACGAATGCTTCTTTTCGGAGTTTTTGTTTTAGCGTTGGCAAATGGCGCCACTATATTTACACAGGATCTAGATTTCATTGGGGTTTCTGAAGCGAAGCTAGTTGTAGCGTTAAGGGCTTTTAGCGGAATTGGTGCTGCATTTATTTTTCCTGCAACGCTTTCAACGATTACAACAACTCTACCAGAGGATAAAAAAGCGAAAGGTGTCGCAATCTGGACAGCAGCTGTTTTCTCCGGAGGATTCCTTGGGATCCTAATATCAGGAGCGTTACTTGAGAGTTACTGGTGGGGGTCGGTTTTTATGGTAATGGCTTTACTATCATTAGCTATCTTTGTTCTGTGTTCAGTGTTTCTTCCAGAGTCCTCAGCTCCAGAAGAATCTAATTTAGATCCAGTTGGCGCTCTTTTGTCCCTGCTAGCTATTGGAGGAATCGTCTTCGGAGTCATGGAAGGACCCACGAAAGGTTGGGTATCGACTCTTATACTGATGGCTTTTGTGGTCGGGGGAGTTTTCCTTGCACTTTTCATCAGGTGGGAGTTAAGGACTGCGAAACCGCTTCTGGATCTCAGAATATTCTCCGACAAAGGAGTGCGTTCAAGTTCGTTCGCTCTTTTGATCCAGTTTTCCCTAGCGTTCGGTTTCTTTTTCGTTACCGTACCATATCTAGCATTTGTTATAGGTTACGGGCCGCTAGATACAGGCCTGAGTTTTTTGCTGGCAGCTATCGGGCTTTTCCCTGCTTCGATGATGGCAATTCCCTTGTCAAGAAAGTTGGGTTTTAGAATAGTTGGAACAACCGGTTTCTTGTTGCTTGGCACAGCTTTCTATGTAGGTACAACTGCCGGAATATCAAATGATTTAAAGCTCTTGACAGTAGTCTTGATTCTTTATGGAGCTGGTATGGGACTGGTGTCACCACCGGCAACAGAAATCTTAGTATCTGCTTTGCCATCCGAAAAACAGGGTGTTGCCTCGGCTTTGAATGATGTATTGCGAGAACTTGGAGCTGTGATCGGAATAGCAATAGCAGGTTCAGTTTTTAATAGTGGCTATAGAAATTCGATTTCTAAGATAGACAGTTTCCCTGAAGATGTAATTGATGCTGTAAAAGAAACACCCGCTGTCGCTCCAATGGTAGCTTCCGAGTTGGCTGAGAAGGGTTTTGAGCTTTTGGAACAAGTAAGGCAGTCAGTTGTCAATGGCTGGATTCAAGCGCTTTGGGCATCTTTGGTCATTGCATTTATCGGTGCAGTGGGATTTGCTTTTTGGGCTCCTGGTAGAGGACGAGTTACTCTTGTTTCGGGAAAATCCAAAAATAATGAATCTGCCTTGAAATATAGAACTATTACAAAATCTGTAATCATTGAAGGGACAAAATCAAAGCGAAAATTGCAAGTATCACAACGAGTAATGGAATCGGACTAGCTGATCAATGGAACTTTGGGAAAACACTCCGCCGCGACTGGGTTGCTTAGCATACCCTTTAGCAATAGTTGGGGGTTTTGTAGTGATGCTTTTGCTAGCAGCTGCCGTTAGTTTTTCTGCTACAAATTCAATGCTGGTTGGCATTGGAGGATCTGTCGTAGCTGTTTTTCTAGCTTGGAGAAACTTGAGATCCGATAGAGTTGAGAAAGAAAGAGAAAATAAGTAGCTCCTTAATCTCAAAAAAGAAGTGTTTATGAATGAGAAAAGAATAAGCGAAGCCGTGATCTTTAGCGGCGGGCCGACGCCTTCAGCGGAAATCTCAAGTTTAATAGATAAGAATAGCTTCGTGATAGCTGCGGATTCGGGGCTAGATAGCGCGTTAACACTAGGATTTCTTCCCAATGTACTGATCGGGGATCTTGATTCTGTTTCCGCGAGGGGACTCTCATGGGCAAAAAACAATAACATAGAAATAATCACTTTCCCGCGAGGTAAAGACAAGTCAGATCTTGAACTCGCTATGGATTACGCATTTCTGAATTGTGAATCGTTGCTTCTAATTGACTCAGGTCTTGGTCGAGTTGATCAACTCGTAGGCTTGTTTGCGCTACTGGGGTCCGAAAATATTTCAACTATTCCATGTAGGGCAATAGTTTCTAACTCATTCATTACCGTTGTTAAAGAAAGAATTGAAATACACAAGAGGGGAAATGGTCTAGTTTCAATTTTCGCTCATGGAGGAGAAGCGACGGGAGTCAGTACATCAGGTTTTAGATGGGAACTAGACGATGCAACCCTCAAACCAAATTCAACGTTAGGACTTAGTAATGAACTCATTAAAGAAATTGGTCTCGTCTCTACTAGCAGTGGGACGCTATTAGTGATTCAGCCGGACATCTTTTGATGGTTTATTGAGCGAACATTCCAACGCCCGGAATGATTTTGCAGATCCAATTCCATATCAAAACATGCTGAAAGATTGTCACTAGTTAAAGTTTCTGAAATAGGACCTGAAATTAGGTTGAAACCTCCTTTAAGAAGAAGTACATGAGTGAACTCTTCAGGGATTTCTTCAACATGGTGTGTCACCATAATCACGGGTGGGGAAAGTTGATCCCCAGCTAGGTTTTTGAGGCTTTGCAAAAGGTCTTCTCTGCCAGGTAGATCGAGTCCAGATGCTGGTTCGTCTAGAAGTAGTATTTTGGGGTCGCTCATTAGACTTCGAGCTATCAGTGCTCTTTGTTTTTCTCCTGAAGATAAAGATCCAAATGGCCGGTTGGCAAGGTTTCCGATTCCGAGTCTTTCCAATTGGTATATAGCTAAATCTTCATCTTTTTTAGTGTAGGAGTTCCACCACGGCTCTAAAGCGCCAAACTTTGCTGTTTTGACTATCTCCTTTGCTAGAAGTGAGGGGCGGAGAAGGTCAGCAAGGCTTGCGCTCGTAAACCCAACTAAATTTCGAATTTTACGAATGTCGGACTTCCCAAGCTCATGCCCTAGAACATTAACTGTCCCGGAACTAGGATGAAGGTAGAGGCCGGCGATCTTGAGAAGTGATGTTTTCCCAGAACCATTTGCTCCTAGAATAACCCATCTGTCGCGTGACTGAACCTCTAAGTTCACATCGCTTAATATTTGGGTTCTGCCGCGAACAAGAGAGACTTTTTCTAATTTTAGTGATGCTGATTCGTTCATTCGCTATCTACCACTTGTTTCCACTGCTCGTGCATGTCCGAGTAATGGCCTTTCAAAGCAATTAGCTCCGTATGGCTTCCAACTTCAATTATCTGGCCTGCGTCAATAACAATAATGCGGTCAGCGCGCATTACGGTTGCTAGTCGATGGGCGACAATAATAGCGGTACGGCCATCAAGTAGTGCGTCTAAAGCTTGCTCAATTTGATTTTCAGATTGTAAATCAAGGTTTGATGTAGCTTCATCGAGAACGAGAACTCGAGGTTGAGAAAGAAAAGCTCTTGCTAGTGCTATCAACTGTCGTTCGCCTGCACTTAATGAAGAGCCTCGCTCATGTATCTCAGTATCAATTCCATCTGGTAATGAGTCAATCAATGGCATTAACCCAGCGGCTCTTAAGGATTCAAGAACATCTTCCTCATCGGCATCTGGTTTTGAGAAGGAAATATTGTCACGAATTGATCCCGCGAATAAGAAGGGTTCCTGAGGGACGACTCCAATCTGTTTACGCAATGATTTGATCGTCACGTCACGGACATCGAAGCCGTCAATAGAAACTTCTCCGGAATCAGGGTCATAGAAACGTGTAGCGAGCTTAGCAATGGTTGATTTTCCTCCACCAGTCGGCCCGACGATAGCGATCGTTTCACCTGCTTGGATACTCAGGTTTATGTTAGTGAGAACTCTTTCGCCTGGCTCATAGCTAAAGTTCACTGATTTGAATTCAATGGCACCTTGAATTGACGGAAGTTCCTGAGCGTTAGGTTTCTCTGGAACAGCAGGAGACGTCGCAAGCAGTTCTCTTAGCTTGGCTACAGCCGCCTGTCCTTGTTGATAGCCATTGTAAAGCTGAGTAAGTGTCTGAATTGGAGTAAAGAAAGCACCAAGATAAAGCAGAAAAGCAGTTAATTCTCCAATTTCTAAATCTCCGTTCAGAACCATTCTTCCACCGACTATGAGGACTAAAGCCCTTCCAACTATTGCTATTGCTTCAGTGCCAGGTGTGTACACGGAAGCGGCTTTAATAGCATCAAGGTTTGCCTCCTTATGTTCTCCAACAATATTCGTGTGTCGGATAACGTTGTGTTTTCTTCGATTGTGGGCAGTTATAACTCGTATGCCTGCGAGACTTTCTTGAAGGTCGGATAATACATCACTAATTCGATTTCGAACCCTTCCGTACGCATTGGAAGATTTGCGACGGAACCATTCGCTTAACAAGATAGTTATCGGGACAATAGCTAGAAGAGTTATCAATCCAAGCGTTGGGCTGAGAATAATCAAGATCACTGTGATCACCACTACGGTCAATCCTTGAACAGCGAAATTAACCAACCCTTCTTGAAAAAGTTGTGATAGTGCTTCTATGTCACTCGTCATGCGGGTCATGAGAACCCCTGCCTTTTCATTGGTGTAGAACTCCAATGACTGACGTTGAAGATGGCTGAAAACCTTTACCCGAAGACTCTTCATCAGACTTTCCCCAAGTGCACCCGTATACCGGATTCTGTACCAGGCGCTGAAAGCATGGAGTGCGATACTTCCTATGTATGCAAAAGCCACAATCAGGAGAATATTTTTTTGACCTGGAACAACCCCTTCGTCAATCCCAAATTTCGTTAGAAGGGGGCCGGCTTGCAACAGAATGCTTTCCCCAACAACTAGAACTAAAGCTAGGGCCAACTTCCACCTATGACCGCTTAGAAAACTTCTTAGAGTGAAGGGAGGTTCGTGAGGGATGAAGTGGTTAAATTCTAAAGATTCGGGTGGGTGGATTGGTTCACTGTCCAAGACAGAATTCACTTCTTCTTGTAAATGTCCAGGCACTCCTGCATGTGGCAGTCCAGCGTCTCTAGAGGAGGTCACTGAATTTGCTCCTCCGAAACCAACTGGTGGCCCAAACCCCATCAGAGACCGCCTTGGTGAGAACTGGTCTCAGCTTCAGCGAGAATAGACATATATAGAGGGCTTCTTGCCATCAGGGAGCTATGAGTCCCTTGATCTACTATTTTTCCTCCATCAAGCAGAACAACCCTATCCGCTAAAGCAATAGTTGATATTCTTTGAGCAATTAGTAAAGTCGTGCATCCCTCTAAACGATTTTTTAAAGATTCATGTATGCGAGATTCCACTTGAATATCAATAGCGCTGGTGGCATCGTCAAGGATAAGAATACTTGGCCTCTCAAGAAGACTTCTTGCTAAAGCAATTCTTTGCCGCTGACCTCCTGAAAGTGTGTAGCCTCGCTCGCCTACAATAGTTTCAAAACCTTCGCTCAACTCGTTAATGAACTCAAACGCTTGGGCACTTTTTGCAGCGGAAATTATTTCAGCATGGGACGCCTCTGGATCCCCATATGAGATGTTCTCAGCGATAGAAGTGGAGAACAAAAAAGGTTCATCGAAAACAATGCCGACATGATGGCGTAGAGAGTCAAGTTTAATGCTCGTGATATCTTTCCCATCAATAAGTATCTTCCCAGAATCAACATCGTAGAAACGTGTAAGAAGTCTACCTACCGTTGATTTTCCCGATCCGGTTCGCCCGACTACAGCAACTGTCTCGCCGGGCGCTACAACAAGGTTTAAGCCTGAAATAATTTCAGACCCCTTATCAGGGGCGCCAATATCAAATTGAGAGATGCGATTTTGATATGAAAAACTGACATTCTCAAAGTTGATTTCCCCTTTAACGCGAGACAACGCAACTGCGTTTGAAGAGTCAACTATTTCAGGGTCTTCGTCTAAGACTTCAAATATTCTGCTAGCAGAAGCAGAAGCTCGTTGTGCTTGGAGTAACAGGAAGCCAAACATTCTAAAGGGAGCTTGAAGCATTATTACGTAGGCGTTGAAAGCGAATAAAGTCCCAATAGAAACTTCTTCGTTTATGGCAAGAAGACCACCGTATAGTAAAACAATGGCCATTCCGATTCTTGGAAGAGCTTCAATAATCGGATTGTATTTCGCCCTTTCTTTGATTGCTTGAACGTTCACCCATTCAATATGTCGCGCTGCTTTTTGTAGCAAACTAATTTGGTGCTCTTCAGCAGCAAATGATTTTACGACTCTGGTCCCATTGACATTTTCGTCGACTATCGTCGCTAATTCAGCTAGACGTGCTTGGCTAACCCAGGTAAGCGGAAAAACTGAATGTCGTAATTTTTGGCCAAAAAAATAAACACCCGGAAGAGTGCATAAAGCAACAAGTGTTAAACGAACATGCAGTGTCATCATGAAACCAAATGCAAGAATAAAAGAAATCGTGCTCATTGCGATTAAGGGCCCAAAAGCTAAAAGTACTTGTATGGATCGAATATCACTGTTCGCTCTAGATATGACCTGCCCCGATTGCGTTCTATCAAAATAGGAAAAGCTCAATTTCGTCAGATGTGAGTAAAGCAAGGCTCGCAAATCTGTTTCAACTCCCCACGCCACTCGAAATAAGGAGATGCGGTATAACGCGCCCGAAACAAAACGCCCAAATCCAACACAGACCAGAATGATGGCCCAAACCGTTAGTGCACGACGTTCCCCACTAATGGTTGAATCAATTGCTTCTCTAGCTATTGCTGGTACAGCGACATTAAGAACCAACGCTATTGTTCCAACAATTACCGCCAAAATGAGTGGCCTTCGGTGAGATTTTGCAATAGGGGATAGCCTTCTTATCCACCCTAAATCCTTGTTCGGGTCAATTGAATTTTTTGGAAATCCGAATTTGGGGCTTATTCCAACTTTCTGTAGATCGTGACTCGATGAAGGTCCACCATTTTCTGTTGATGATAATTGCAAAATTCTTCACGATCCTTTGATTCACAAAGATTGGGACCAACTTAGTCCGAAGGTTGTTCAATTGAGAGTTCCTGTGTGAAAAAGAATTTCTGTCATGCTTCTACAAACTTTTGCTTTTCTATGGAAGTTAATGGTTAATATAAAGAGATGCCTCGAATAGGAATTGAAAAATAGATACTTCATTTGGCCTTATTCTGATTGGTGTTCTAATTGCAGCGACTGCATTTTTTGTCGCTGCAGAGTTCGCTCTTATAGCAAGCGACAAAAAAAGATTTGAAAAAGAATCAGAAACCGGCAACCGTTCATCACAAACTGTCCTGCGTTTATTGAGAAACCTTTCGTATCATCTAACAGGAGCGCAATTAGGAATCACTGTAACAGCGGTGATATTGGGATTTATCGCAGAACCAACGCTCGCAGAAATGATCCACACTCCGATATCTAACCTAGTGGGAGAGAGTGCATCTCAGACCATCTCGTTAGTCATAGCAATTGTTTTTGTAACCTTCTTGACAATGGTTTTAGGAGAACTAATTCCTAAAAACGTAGCGATAGCGAAACCAAACTCCTCAGCGCGAATCTTGGCTAAACCGTTTGAAATCTATAGTTTCCTAGCGAAACCACTGATTCATGTAAGCGATGTAACCGCAAACAAGCTAACGAGAGCATTTGGGGTTGAACCAACAGAAGAATTGACACATGTCCCGAGCATTGAAGACCTAGATCTAGCTATAAAAGCTTCAGCTGAAGAAGGAACAATTGCCCAAAGAAAAATGGATCTACTAACCCGATCAATTAAATTCTCTGAGAAAGACGCTAGCGATGTCATGACGCCACGGGTATCTGTGCATTCTCTAAACGTAGAGTCAACAATTGAAGACCTCATCTCGCTTAGTTTAGAAACGGGCCACTCACGGTTTCCAGTTATTTCAAACAACTTAGATAATGTCATCGGAATAGCGCATGTGAAGTCTGCATTAACTGTCAACTCAACGAAACGATCAGAAATCCCAGTTTCTCAAATAATGAGCGAAGTCTTAGCAGTCCCAGAGACACGAGGTCTTGTTTCGATTATGGCTGACATGAGGCAAAAGAGAATACCGATAGTGATTGTTGTAGATGAACACGGAGGAACTGAAGGCCTTGTTTCAGTAGAAGATCTGCTAGAAGAGATAGTCGGTGAAATCGAAGATGAATATGACTTTGCCCAAACAACCGAATCAAGCGACGCTGAAGGGGTTTACACCATGGAGGGAAGCCTTCACTTGCACGAGGTAGAAGAAATCTGTGGTTTAGCGATACCTAAAAAAACATATGAGACAATAGGTGGTTTTGCACTTGACAAGCTTCAACGCATTCCCACCGAAGGGGAAGTATTCAGATATAGACAGTGGAGGATAGAGGTCGTGGAAATGGATCGATTACGAATAGCGAAGATCCGTTTAACAGCGCCTCCACTTCATGCCCTCAGATTCCATCGAACAAGTTCCCGAGAGGATCGTGAAACGTGATCGTCACATTCGTAGCTATCCTCATCACACTTCTTCTAGTTTTGGCCAATGGAGTCTTTGTCGCCGTTGAATTTGCACTTGTGACAGCAAGAAGATCAAAAATGGAAAAGTTGATTCAAGCCGGAAATCGTCCAGCAAAAATTGGTGTTGATCTAATGGCTGATTTACCTTTATCTATTTCCGGAGCACAGTTAGGTATTACTATCTCGTCCCTAGGTCTGGGGTTAGTGGCGGAACCGGCATTCGCAAAAATCGTTGAATCAATTTTTACCGAACCTCTAGGTTTCCCATCCTCCCTGGCACATGCAATTGCTTTCGGGATAGCTCTGTTCATAGTGGTTTTCCTTCATATGGTCTTGGGAGAAATGGTTCCTAAAAACTTTGCACTAACTGATCCGGAAAATGTGCTGTGTCGATTATCTAGGTTCCATAGGTTCTTCGTTTTTGTTTTCGGACCTATTATTTGGTTTCTAAATAAGGTTTCAAGCCTCATGCTTAAGCCCTTTGGTATAAATCAGGTAGCAGAATTGGGTATTGCCTACACTGTCCAAGAAATCCATAATTTAATAGGTGAAGTAAAAACCAGCGGGAATATGGATCAAACTAACCATGACATTCTTTCAGGCGCATTATTTTTCCAAGATCAACCTGTCAGTTCAGTTATGATTCCGTGGAGCGATGTGGTCTCAGTGGATGCGAATCTGCCAACAGATCAGATCCAAGTCATTGCAGCCCAAAGCGGCCACAGTCGCCTGCCAATGTTATTAGGAGAAAAAGTTGTTGGTTTCATGCATGTAAAGGATCTCCTATATCTTCAAGAGAGCAATGAGCAATTGCAAATCAACCAGAAACGCATTCGTGAAATTCTAGTTACGTCAACTGATCGCACATTAGATGAACTTCTAAGAGAAATGAAAGAAACTCAAATCCACTTTGCACTAGTAGAAAACGCAGACCAAAGCATCCAAGGTATAGCGACTTTAGAAGATGTTCTAGAAGCTATAGTCGGGGAAATTATCGATGAATCTGACATTATTAAAACTTAAAGAATGGACCCAAGATTAATTCATGCCCCGATGGCGTGGTAACCCCCATCAACATGGATGATTTCTCCTGTGGTCATTGGAAACCAGTCAGATAGAAGAGCTACGCAAGCGCGAGCAACAGCAGAAGAGTCTTTCACATCCCAACCAAGTGGAGCTCTCCCATCCCAAGCATCTTCAAATTCTTTGAATCCCGGAATTGATTTTGCGGCCATTGTTCTGATTGGTCCTGCAGCAACCAGATTGACGCGAATATTGTTTGGTCCAAGGGAACGAGCAAGATAACGTGACGCTGACTCTAGCGCCGCCTTGGCAACACCCATCCAGTTGTATGCTGGCCAAGCTACGTTTGCATCAAAATCAAGGCCCACAATGGAACCTCCGTTGTTCATAAGCGGGAGAATAGTCTCAGCTATTGTTTTGATTGAATAAGCAGAAATATCAAAACCAGTTGAGATCTCATCCCAACTAGCGGCTAAGAAATCTTCCCCTAAACCAATTTCAGGCATAAAGCCTATGGCATGTAATGCTCCATCAACATGACCCCATTTCTGTTCTAGAGCATTTCGGACATTAGAAACATGCGCTGGATCAGTTACGTCAAATTCCAATACATCGACATCTCCGCTAAGTTTCCTAGCGGTTCTTTCTGTTAAACGAAGACCTCTGCCCGCCCCTGTGATAATTACATTCGCTCCTTCATCAAGAGCTAATTGGGCGACACCAAACGCTAAGCTTGCATCGGTAAGTATTCCAGTGATTAGCAGGTTCTTATCTTTTAAGATGCTCATTGACACTCCAAATAGTTAATGCACTCAGAAAACATTACATTAGCGTGATAGATAATTGAGGGTTGTTTGAACCAAACTTTCTAAAGGTGAAGAAACTCGCAAGAAAATTGTTGCATGAAAGCACATCGGCGATATGTTCTACACATGGAAATTGGTATTGTAGGCGGCACTGGACCAGCAGGACGAGGATTAGCTTTAAGATTAGCTTCCCTAGGCTATAACGTAGCTATTGGTTCAAGGTCATCTGGACGAGCAGCTGAAATAATTGAAGACCTCAACGAAATATGGGGAGATAAAGGCTATTCGTTAACTGGTGTAAGCAACGAGGAAGCAGCATTAGCAGATACTGTTGTCCTCGCTACACCATGGGACTCATGCGCTCCAACAGCGAAGGCCCTCAAGAAGCAATTAGCGGGCAAACTCGTTATTTGCATGGCTAACGCGTTGGCGAGAGTCGGGAACGAATTCCATGCCTTATATCCACCGCGAGGCTCAATAGCAGCCGATGTTCAAGCAGCAATCCCAGGATCAAGAGTATCTATGGCATTTCAACATCTTCCCGCAAAAGAACTTGGCGAGATTGAAACACCTATGGAAGGTGATGTCCTCGTCTGCGCTGATGAGCAATCTGCCATTGACGAAACTATAGCAATTGTGAACAAGATGAATAACCTTAGAGGTCTTGACTGTGGCAGCCTAGCTAATGCCGCTCCGGTTGAAGCTTTTACCGCAGTTCTCTTACAATTGAACAAACTATACAAAACAAGGTCATCTGTTAGCATCATTGGGCTTGAATAGGTTGCAAACTAGTTGAGAAGCTAAGAGCACTACACTTTTCCAAAAACTGCAGAGCGGCGGGCTATGGAACTTACGATGAAACTCTTCAACACGGCAACAAATACAATTGATTCATTTCAACCAAATCAAACTGTCAAAATCTATACATGTGGAATAACACCATATGATGCCACCCATATCGGCCACGCCGCCACATACCTCATATATGACGTACTCCAAAGAAGACTTAGGGACTTGGGTTACGAGACACAATGCGTCCGAAATATTACCGATGTAGATGATGACATCCTCCGCAAAGCAAGAGAATTAGGAGTTCATTACCTTGACTTAGCTGCGAAAGAAACAGCTCGATTTGATAGTGATATGGAAGCGCTTGAAATGATTCCTTCTTGGAGCGAACCAAGAGCAACTTCAGCAATAGCGGAAATACGAAATTTCATAGGTCAATTACTAGAAAAAGGAAGTGCCTATCAAATAAATGGGTCTGTTTATTTTGATATTGCCGGAGCAAGTAATTTCGGTGACCTAAGTGGTTTAAAAAGAGATGAGATGATAGCGCTTGCTGCTGAAAGAGGGGGAAATCCCAACGACCCCCAAAAACGCGACCCTTTAGATTTTGTGCTGTGGCAACCATCACTACAAGATGAACCATCTTGGGAAAGTAGATGGGGGCCTGGACGCCCTGGTTGGCATGTGGAATGTTCTGTATTAGCTATGCGTGATTTGGATTCGGAAACAATAGATCTTCATGGCGGCGGAGCTGATCTAATTTTTCCTCACCATGAATGCGAGCGTGTCCAGTCGGAAGCTGTTACAGGTAAACCTTTTGTTCGGCATTGGGTGCATCAAGCAATGGTGGAGATGGAAGGTGAGAAGATGTCAAAATCATTGGGAAACCTTGTCTTCGTATCTGATTTAAGAAAAAAATATGACCCGAGAGCAATTAGACTCGGGGTCATCGCTCACCATTATCGAACTCCTTGGTCATGGGATAAGGAGATAATGCCGCAAGCACAAGAAAGATTACAAAAGTGGATTTCGGCTGGGTCTGGTAGTTACGGGATAGAAAAAGTTCGGGAATGCCTTGACAATGACTTAGACACCCCTGGGGCTATTGCAATTATTGACGAATTAGCAGAATCCGGCAATGGAATTTCTGATGCTGCAATGCTGCTGGGAGTTGATGTGGGCCGGCTATATCAAGTAGAAGAAATTCAAGTCGAATAAGAACTTTAAGAGCATAACGGAGAAGAAGTCTAGATATTCCCCGAAATCATCAGTCCTCATCTGTACCATACATTCATGCCGGAAATCACAGTCATATTGCCAGACGGTTCAGAAAGAACACTTCAAGAAGGAGCAACCGCTGCAGATCTAGCTATGGACATAGGGTCTAACCTTGCTAAGGCAGCAATAATCGCTGAAATAAATGGGACTGAAGTTGACCTTTTGACGCCTCTGGAGAATGGTTCATCTGTAAATATCATCACAGGCGATTCTGAACAAGGACTAGAAACTCTTCGGCACTCAACAGCCCACGTGCTAGCGCAAGCTGTGTTGGATATCTACCCTGAGGCAACATTTGCAATAGGGCCACCGATAGAAAATGGCTTCTACTACGACTTCGCAATTCCCAATGATGAAGCCATTAAAGAAGAAACCCTTGAAAAGATAGAAAAAAAGATGAAAGAAATAGTTGAAGCAGATCAAACTTTCATACGCGGGGAAACATCCGTGAGCGAAGCTTTAACAATGTTTTCTCAACATCCGTATAAATGCGAAATTATTGAAACAGCAGATGCTACTGAAGTGAACGATGACGAAATAATCAGTTTTTACCGCAATGGGGATGGTTTCGTTGATCTTTGTCGAGGCCCTCATGTCCCCTCCACAGGTAAATTGGGACACTTTAAACTTATGAGCGTTGCTGGAGCGTATTGGAGAGGCGATGAGAATAAGCCAATGCTTCAAAGAATTTATGGAACAGCATGGGCTACAAAAAAACAATTGAAAGAACATATAGAGCGATTAGAAGAAGCTGCAAAACGTGACCATAGAAAACTAGCGAATGAATTGGATCTACTTAGCTTCCCTTCAGAACTTGGGGGTGGCCTCGCAGTATGGCATCCCAAAGGATCCCAAGTCAGGAAACTTATGGAGGATTACAGTCGGCAGCGACACGAGGATGGAGGGTATGAATTTGTCTATACGCCACACATAGCAAATGCGGATCTTTTTAGAACTAGTGGTCATTTGGATTTCTACTCCGAAGGAATGTACCCCCCTATGGAAATGGACAATGGTGAGTACTACCCGAAGCCAATGAACTGTCCAATGCATTGCTTGATCTATCGCTCTGGAACGAAATCGTATAGGGACCTGCCTGTACGTTTGTTTGAATTGGGAACCGTCTACCGGTATGAGAGAGCTGGAACTCTACATGGCTTAATGAGAATACGAGGGTTTACCCAAGATGACGCACATATTTTTACTACGGAAGAAGGCCTCGCAGAAGAAATAGGTAATTTGCTTGAATTTGTTATGTCAGTTCTACAAGCCTTTGGCTTTAAAGATTTTACTTTCAATCTTTCAACCAGGAATCTGGAAAAGTCAGTAGGAAGCGACGAAATTTGGGACCATGCAACTAGGGCGTTGCAAGAAGCTCTAGAGAATCATGAGCTCCCTTTCAGTACCAAAATAGGCGACGCTGCTTTCTATGGACCCAAGATCGATATTGATGTTGCCGATGCCATAGGAAGATCATGGCAACTTTCAACCATCCAGCTGGACTTCAATCTCCCAGAGAGATTTAATTTGCGTTATATAAATTCCGCTGGTGAAAGAAAACGCCCAGTGATGATTCATCGAGCATTGATGGGATCAATCGAGCGTTTTTTCGGTGTTTTGATAGAACATTACGCCGGAGCATTCCCTTCTTGGCTAGCGCCAGTCCAAGTGTCGGTTCTGCCAGTCGCGGAAGAACATGAAGATTATGCAAAGGAAATAATTGCAAAACTCAAGAAAGAAAACCTTCGCGTCCAGTTCGTGAGAGCAGATAACCCATTAGGAAAACGAATTAGGGATGTCAAAACACAAAAAATTCCGTACGTTCTAGTTGCGGGTAGTGAAGACGTTGAAGCCCAAACAGTTGGAGTAAACCCAAGGGGCGGTGAAGTTGAGCGAGGAATTCCCATTACAGATTTCATCGAAAGACTTACTAAAGAGATTAATGATCAGCTATGAAGACGAGAAGTGGGCCAACCAGAATAGGCAGACTTTGGGCAGGTTGGCGCAGAGCCTACGTCTCAAATGAAAGGAAAAAATCTCTTTCGGGAAGCGAAAGCATTTTTGAGGACCTATTTCTTTCTGATGACCCAGATTCGAAACGGTATGTTCTTTGGGAAGGTGACCATTGCGCCGCCATTCTTAATTTGTACCCCTATGTGAGTGGGCATGTGCTTATCCTCCCGAAACGCGCTGTTCCTAGCTTGCAACAGTTGACTGCTGAAGAAAGTAACGAACTATGGGAAATAACAAATTTAGCCGTGACCGCCATCACGGAAGCGTATAAACCTCATGGAATTAATGTCGGAGTGAATATAGGTAAAGCAGCAGGAGCTAGCATTCCAGAGCATTTACATATGCATTGTTTGCCCCGATGGGAAGGCGATACAACTTTCCTTACTACGCTTGCTGAAACAAGAATGATTCCAGAAACACTTTCGTCAAGCTACGAAAGATTAAAAAAACATTGGCCATTACGCGATTAAACAGTTTTTTTGAATTTCGTAATTAGACTCCTGTAGGTGAATGAGGTGCCAGAAACTTTTGATTCTTTGCCAGAGGATCTTGAACCTAGCTATGGGTCAGATGAATACCAAATACCGAATACGGAAAAACGGAAATTAGCCGGGTACCTGTACGTGGCTACAGGCATAGTATTTGCTCTTTTGAGTCTGATGTTTGACGATTCGCCATTAGTTAATAAAGGTTTTCTTATCTCAGGAATTTTCATTGTGTTATTTGGCATCTACAACTTCTATGCATCTATACGATGCACGATTGATGAAAGAGAAGCGTTGGAGTTAGCATCAGAATCTGTTGGGTTTCAAATTGGTCCAGCTTCAGCTCAACTAATGTGGAGAGGATTCCGAAGCCGACCCGTTTGGCGATTATTAACATATTCCTCAGAGGAGATCCCATTAAGTAGAGCGGTGATACTCATCGATGGATCTACCGGTAAAGTCCTTGAGCAAATAGTTGAAGATAACCCTGAAGAATGGGACAACACTTTCTAAAGTCTGGTAGGGGACAAGAATGGAGGGGTAAAAGTGCTAGTCTTGCCCTTGTAGAACTCGCAAATAGTTAGATGGAGAAAATTCGTGTTTGATGGTAACTTCCGCACAAATGTTGATCGGGTTCTTGACCCAATAGGAGCTGGCTTATGCCGAATCGGTGTCACCGCAAATGCTTTGACGGTCACCGGAATAGTTATTTCTGCAATTGGGGCAGTTGTTATAGGGCAGGGAAAACTTTTCCTTGGTTTCATTTTTCTTATTCTTACAGGACTGCCGGATGCGTTAGATGGTGCAGTAGCAAAAGCAGCTGGAACATCTTCGGTTCGAGGTGCATTCTTTGATTCATTTAGCGACCGGGTCACAGACATATTCCTCTTCTGTGGAATTGCATGGTACCTAGCATCAAATGAACCCGGAAGGATCATGATGTTGCCTGTAGCGGTAATGGGGGCAGCCATGCTGATCTCATATCAACGCGCGAAAGCAGAATCTTTAGGATTTGATGCAAAAGGTGGAATTATGGAGCGAGCAGAACGCTTCATTGTTCTGGCTTTAGGACTATTGATCAGCGATTTTCTTATCCCAATATTGTGGGTGATGTTAATTCTCACACTGTTCACTGTCGTCCAAAGATTTTTGAAAGTATGGAATCAAGCTACGGCACTAATAGAGACTTCACCGGACTTAGAACAACCTTAAGTGTCTACCGCAAAACCTCTCGTTCTTCTCTATAGGGCTTTAGCCTCGCTCGTTCGAATACTTCCGCCGGGACTTGTTACCCCAATTCAGAATTTCGTCGCACAAATAGTCTCTAAAATATCTAAAGACAGGCACTTCCTCGTTCGTAGGCACTTAACTAGGGTCTATGACAAAGCACTTAAAGATAGTGAAACTCACGACAAAGTAGGAAGAACATTTCAGACTTATGCACGCTATTGGGTTGATTCAGCAAGAATGCAAGGACTCTCAGATTCCCAAATTGATACAGGTTTCACTGTAGAAGGTTTTGAACATATTGAAAATGCTTGGGAAACAGGAGTTGGACCCATCCTCGCTCTCCCTCACCTCGGTGGATGGGAATGGGCTGGGCGGTGGTTGACTTGTCGACCTAACTACGAAGTCACTGTTGTAGTTGAACCGCAGAGACCAAAGGAGTTATTTGATTTCATGCTTAAATACCGTGAGTCATTTGGCATGAATGTAGTTCCGCTGGGTCCAAATGCTGGGAAAAAAGTTATAAGCGCTATTAAACAGAATCATGTCGTATGCCTCCTTTGCGACCGTGACATTGACGGGAAAGGGGTGAAAGTAAATTTTTTCGGAGAGGCAACAACTATTCCTGCAGGGCCAGCAACACTTTCAATCAGAACAGGTGCGAAAATAATTCCTGTAGCTGTCTATCAAAAAAATAAACTGCACCATGCTGTTGTATGCCCTCCCATCTCATCCGAAAGATCAGGAACGTTAAGAGATGATGTTGCGCGAATATCACAAGACATAGTCAACGTTTTTGAATCTCTCATTCGAGCCGAACCAGAACAATGGCATCTCATGCAACCTAATTGGCCAAGCGATTTGGATGCCCTCGAAGATTTTCGTAATGGAAGTGTTTAATTATTCCTTAAAAAGACGCGAACCTATTCCTGATCGGCTACCAATGTGAGTATGCGCATTGGCATGATTAGCCCTTACAGCCTTACAGTCCCGGGAGGCGTTCAGAACCAAATCCTATGTCTAGCCAAAGCAATCAGAAAATTGGGTATAGACGTTAGAGTCCTTGGTCCATGTGATGGGCCACCACCAGAGACTGGAATTACGCCATTGGGAAATAGCCTTCCTATGGCTACTAATGGGTCTATTGCCCCTTTAGCCCCTGATGCGGCAGCACAACTTAGAGTGATTCGGGCCCTTAGAGATGAGCAATTTGATGTCTTGCACGTTCATGAACCACTTGCTCCAGGACCAACTTTAACGGCAATAGTTCTGAAACAAAGTCCCATCGTGGCGACGTACCATCGCTCCGGACCGTCAAAGTTTTATGATTATTTCAATCGCCCAGCGAAGTGGGCGGCTTCAAGAATAGAAATCAATTGCGCAGTCTCTGAAGAAGCAGCTAAGACCGCTCGTGATGCACTAGGAGGAGAGTACGAAATCTTGTTCAATGGAATTGATCTTGACCTCTTCCGCAATGACGGCCAAAGAAAAACCAACCCAACTATTTTCTTTGTCGGCAGACACGAACCAAGAAAGGGACTAGAAGTCCTAATCCGGTCAATGGATTACCTGCCTGATGAGGTAAACCTTTGGGTAGCGTCAGAAGGCCCTGAAACAAACCGATTGAAAGATCTGGCAAATGGTGACAGGCGAATATCATGGCTTGGAACTATTTCAGATTCCGAAAAGATACAAAGACTACAAGAGTGCTCTTTGCTTTGTGCCCCATCATTGGGTGGTGAATCATTTGGAATAGTATTACTGGAAGCAATGGCAGCGGGAACTCCAGTAGTCGCGAGTTCAATACCTGGCTATGCCAAACTTGCTCGAGGGGGAGCAGACGCCATCCTTACAAAGACAGGGGATCCTATTTCTCTTTCCGATGGGTTACGTCTAGCTCTCTACAATTCTAAATTGACTAAAGAGATAGTTAATTCTGGAAGAAATCGTGCAGAACAATTCAGTATGGAAAAACTTGCTAATCAATATATAGAGATTTATCAACGAGCGCTTAGCATCGCCCCTTCTGTCCCCTTAGCCAAAGGGCGCCAATTCTTCTCTGGAAGATTAAAACGGTCTGAAAGGCTAAACTAAATTAAATAGTAAATATTTCGCGTTAAAAGAATATTAGTTATGCTGAATGAAACACCAAAGGAGAATCCATGGTCTTAATTATCGTCTTGATAGTCGTTGTATTACTGCTGCTATTTCTGGTTATGCAATATAACGGATTAGTTCGGGCAAGAAATGGCACAGAAAACGCCTGGTCGCAAATAGATGTTCAACTACGACGGAGATATGACCTAATCCCAAACTTGGTTGAGACGGTAAAAGGTTATGCAGACCACGAAAGAGAAACATTGGAAGCAGTCGTTGAAGCAAGAAACGCTGCCATGGCTGGTCAAAGCATCGGAGAGCAAGCACAAAATGAGAATCTGCTAAGCGGAGCTTTGAAATCCCTTTTCGCTCTCTCGGAGGCATACCCGGACTTGAAAGCAAACGAGAATTTTCTGCAATTGCAAGAGGAGCTAGTTAGTACCGAAAGCCGAATAGCATTTGCCCGCCAACACTATAACGACACCGTGCTTGGCTTTAACAACAGGATTGAAACGTTTCCTTCAAATGTTGTCGCTGGAACATTCAATTTCAAACAAGCTGAATTCTTTGAAGCTGAAGATGAAGCCCAAGGTCCTGTTGAGGTCAATTTTTGATGGAACCGCATATAGCGGTCAGGCGGTCTTTAGCTATCTTCCTAGCTTGCATAGCATGGGATATAGCTATTCTTCTAGCGATAGCTTTTCTTTCAGGAGTAGCTATATATATCGCAATTCCAGTTTCGATTCTCGTTGTAGGAACCTATTACCTCGCTACCTATCGACGGATGGATTTGAAAATCCTGACTAAAATAAATGCAGAACCCATTACTGCGGGAAGCTTCCCCCGTTTTGAGAACCTAGTTGAAGGAGTTTGCGTAGCTCATGGTTTCAGGCCGCCAGATTTGTTCGTAATACACGATTCGGCACCGAACATGATTATGGTCGGTCGTAATAGCCTTCATGGAAGACTAGTAGCTACCACAGGCCTCTTAGATCGGGTAACAAGAGTTGAACTTGAAGGCCTAATAACCCATGAACTTAGCCGTACTCGAAACAGACTGACCCTGCTCGAAAGTACAGCTGCAGTTCTTATAGCAAGACCGATGTTCTTCCTGCCAAAATTTGTTGGGAGCATCGCTAAAAAAATCTTCTACCCTTGGGTTGTAGCAGAAACAGATATCCATGCCGTTCAGATGACACGATATCCAACTGGCCTAGCCGACGCTTTAAGAAGCCTTCACTCCGATGGAAGAGAGCCTACCCACAATCCAAAATTCTGTCGCCATATGTGGGTTCACCCCCCTAAAGACCCTTTAATCACAACTGGGTTTTCAACGATGGACCGGGTCATGGCTTTAGGAGAGTTGTAAAAAAAAGATACGCAAATACTTAATTGCAGGTAGCATTTAAATATGACTGACGAAGAAACATCTACCTCACGTGCTACCGGAACAATCAACGTAAAACGGGGATTGGCAGAAATGCTAAAGGGCGGTGTGATCATGGACGTGGTTACGCCAGAACAGGCAAAAATTGCTGAAGATGCAGGCGCAGTTGCAGTAATGGCTTTAGAAAGAGTTCCTGCTGATATCCGTGTCGATGGTGGAGTTGCAAGAATGAGTGACCCTGAAATGATAGAAGGGATCAAAGCAATGGTGACCATCCCAGTCATGGCGAAAGCAAGAATCGGGCACTTCGTGGAAGCACAAATACTTGAATCTTTGGGAGTCGACTACGTTGATGAATCAGAAGTGCTAACACCAGCTGATGAGAAGCACCATATTGATAAGTGGGCGTTCACCGTACCATTCGTCTGTGGTGCAACTAATCTCGGAGAAGCACTTAGACGAATTTCAGAAGGCGCCTGCATGATCCGAAGTAAAGGAGAAGCTGGTACTGGAAACGTTGTCCAAGCGGTCAGGCATTTACGGACGATACTGGGAGATATAAAAAAAATTGGGCAGGCAGACTCTGCTGAGATTTTTGATTGGGCGAAACAACTACAAGCTCCGGTTTCTTTAGTGCAAGAAATTGCCGAAACTGGGAAATTGCCAGTACCAATGTTTTGCGCAGGGGGACTAGCAACTCCAGCTGATGCGGCTCTGGTAATGCAACTAGGAGCTGAAGCGGTTTTTGTCGGTTCAGGAATATTTAAGTCCGAAAATCCCGAACCACGGGCTAAAGCTATCGTTGAAGCAACAACGAATTTCAACAGCCCTGAAATCCTAGCGAAAGTAAGTAGAGGCCTCGGAGGCCCAATGACTGGCATCGGGATGGATGAACAAAACATAAAATTTGAAAATCGCGGTTGGTGAACCTTGAAGGTGGGTGTCCTAGCACTTCAAGGAGCCTTCGAAAGCCACATCAGGATCCTAAATAGTATTGGCATAGAGGCAATTGCAATCAGGGACCCCGAAAGCTTAGATAGCGTGGCCGGGCTCGTGATTCCAGGAGGCGAATCAACTGCCATTTCAATGCTGTTGGAATCAAACCAATTAAGAAAACCATTAGAAGAAAGACTTTCGGATGGAATGCCAGTCTTTGGGACTTGCGCAGGAATGATCATGCTTTCCTCAGAAATCCTTGATGGGCGGGAAGATCAAACGCCCCTCGCCGCTATCGACATTACTGTTAAAAGAAATGCATTTGGTAGACAAATAGACTCATTTGAATCTCAACTGGATATTGAAGGTTTTACCTACCCTTTCCCTTCTATATTTATTCGAGCACCTATCGTTGAGTCTGTTGGCGAGAGTGTTAACGTGCTTGCCAAATTGGACGACCAGATTGTTTTGTGTGGCAATGAAACGACTTTGGTGGCATCATTTCATCCAGAACTTTCAAATGATTTAAGAATTCATGAATTGTTTGTATCAATGGCAATGTAAGGTTTCAATCGAAGGGGGGCAAATATGTCCGGGCATTCCAAATGGGCGACCATAAAACACAAGAAAGGCGCTGCTGACAAAAAGCGTGGAAAATTATTTGCAAAGCTGATTAAGCAAGTTGAGGTAGCAGCCCGCCAAGGGGGAGGGGAACTTGACTCCAACCCAACTTTAAGGACGATGTATCAAAAAGCCCGAGATAACTCCGTCCCTCTTGACACCATAGAGAGAGCTATTAAGCGAGGAATCGGAGAACTAGAAGGTGTCAACTACGAAGACGTAACTTATGAAGGTTACGCGCCTAATGGGGTAGCTCTCTACATTGAGACTTTAACAGACAACCGGAATCGGACGGGTTCTGAAGTCAGGTCTGTACTCTCAAAAAATGGGGGGTCTCTGGCAGAACCTGGCTCAGTGGCATGGCAATTTCAACGGAAAGGATTGATAGTCCTTGCAAGAGAAATTGATGAAGATGAAATTATGGAAGTTGCGCTTGATAATGGTGCTGAAGACCTTGTTGATGAAGGCGATACGTGGAGATTGACTTGTGAACCAACCGAACTTAATCAACTTAGAGATGCCTTGGAAAATTCAACTATCTCCTTCATATCTTCAGATTTAACATTCCTCCCTTCACAAGTCGTTTCGCTACAGGAGACTACGGCAGCGAAACAAGTTCTGAATTTAATTGACCTTCTGGACGAACTCGATGATGTTGATGCTGTCCACGCAAACTTTGATATTCCAGATGCGGTCCTGCAAGAGCTAGCAGGATAGAAACAATACACCGGCAAGAGGTTAAAAAACCCTATAATCGTACATATGTTCGTTTTAGGAATAGACCCAGGTTTATCACGCTGTGGCTACGGAGTGATAGAAATAAACAACCGGAAAGAGCGCGCAGTGGCAGCTGGGGTAATAAGAACTTCTCCTGAATGCGAGTTACCTCAGAGGCTTCTTGAACTTCGAAATGAGTTAAGGAAACTATTAGAAGATTTCGCACCAGAAGTTATAGCTATAGAACGTGTACTTTTTCAACGAAATGCAAGAACCGCAATTTCCGTAGGTCAAGTAATAGGTATTGTTATGGTGGAAGGAATAGACGCTGGATGCAAAGTCATTGAATACTCCCCAAACGAAGTGAAACTAGCTGTTGCTGGACATGGGGGCGCTGACAAAAAAGAAATGGAACAAATGGTGAGAACACTGCTCCACATACAAACTCCCTTAGACCCGGTAGATGCAGCAGATGCACTTGCTTTAGCTCTTTGTTATTCTGCCAATAAACACGTAGGAGTGACATGACCATTGGTAGTCTTCGAGGGATTTTAACTATCAAGGAAGAGAGCGAAATAATCCTTGAAGTCGCAGGAGTTGGGTATCGAATTCAAATCTCGCCATCAACCCTTGAAAGTACCGGACCTGTAGGAGAAGAAACCCTAATATACATCCACCACCATTTTAGAGAAGATAATCAAATCCTTTATGGGTTTATAGCTAGAACGGAATGCCTGTTCTTTGAAGCCCTTATCTCAGCACATGGTGTCGGACCTTCCCTAGGACTAGCGATTTTATCAACTTACGGTCCAGAAGAATTAAGTAAGATAATCGCAAATGAAGATACTGAAGCTTTATGTCTTGTACCTGGTATTGGCAAAAAAACTGCTGCGAGATTAATAATGGAACTCCAGTCGAAACTTCACCTTGCAGAAATAGCTACTATCAGTGTTTCTTCTCGAAATGGGGCAAAAGCATCAAGTAATACTAAAGATATTCGGGAAGCACTTACGGGTCTTGGATATGGTAATGAGGAAATTTATGAAGCCATGAAAGATCTGCCCGTTGAAGGGGACGTCTCCGATTTACTTAAATTGGCTTTACGAGAATTGGCTTCGGTACCATCATGATTGACCAAATTGAGAGTTGAATAATGAGAGACGAATTGCTTTCCCCAAGTCAGTCCATTGAAGACGGCGAAGATAATAGTGAAATAGAAACGAATGGGTTAAGGCCGACAAGCCTAATGGACTTCGTAGGGCAATCAGAACTTAAAGAACATCTTGAGATTATTCTTGGTGCAGCAAAGAAACGAAACAAACCTCCAGATCATCTCCTCTTCGCTGGCCCACCGGGTTTAGGGAAGACAACGCTAGCCAATATAGTTGCTCATGAAATGGGAGTTAATCTCCACAGCACATCAGGACCTGCTCTTGAGCGTGCAGGCGACCTCGCAGCTATTCTCACGAAACTAGAACCTGGAGATGTGTTATTTATTGATGAAATACATCGACTATCTAAGGCTGTGGAAGAGGTTCTCTACCCGGCCATGGAAGATTATCAACTAGATATAGTTCTAGGGAAAGGACCTGCAGCAAGGTCAGTACGTTTATCGGTAGCTCCATTTACATTGGTCGCTGCTACAACTCGCACAGGACTCATTACTGGCCCACTCAGAGACAGATTCGGGTTAGTCGCACGCCTTGACTATTACGATTCTGCTGACCTAAACACAATTGTGCTTCGATCTGCGGGGATCTTTGATATCCACATAGAGGAAGCAGGGAGCAAGGAAATCTCCCTACGGGCTCGTGGAACTCCTAGAATCGCTAATCGTCTTCTCAGGAGAGTGCGTGACTTTGCCGAAATGAAAGCGGAAGGGATTATTGATCAAAAAACAGCAGAAGAAGGTCTAAAGGTGTTCGGCATTGATCAGAAAGGTTTAGATAAAGTTGATAGAGCGATCCTCCAAGCTCTTTGTCAACAGTTCAACGGTGGACCTGTTGGGCTTTCTACTCTCGCAATTAGTGTTTCCGAACCTACTGAGACCGTTGAGGATGTTTATGAGCCTTTCCTAATACAACAGGGCTTACTCATGCGAACTCCACGCGGAAGAATAGCGACATCGTCAGCATGGGATCATCTTGATTTAGAACCCCCAAAGAAAGATACGGCAGAAAAACAAGATCTAAATCTACTCACTGAACTAGATAAATAGACCTCAAAGAACCTTGGACACATCACACTTTGACTACGAGTTGCCAAAGAGCGCGATAGCTCAATATCCCTTAGAGTTTCGCGAAAACTCCAGATTACTTGTAGATGGAGAAACAATAAGCCATAAGAAGACCAAAGACTTACCTGACTTACTTCGCGAAGGTGACGTCGTTGTTCTAAACGAAACTAGGGTGATGTCTTCAAGGATGAAGTTTCGTAAAGAAACTGGAGGAATGGTAGAACTACTTGCTTTGGAAGAACATGTAGAAGGTTCATGGGAAGCTTTAGTCCGTCCTAGCAGAAAAGTTCCAGTAGGAAGCGATTTGTTCAATGATGATGGTGACGCTGTAATACGCGTAGGCGAAGCATCTGGCGACGGAACGAGATACATATATTCCCTCCAAGGCGGAATGCAGGAACTATTCCAAAAATATGGTGAAGTTCCCTTGCCTCCATATATCGAACAGCAATTAGAAGATGGAGAACGATATCAAACAGTTTTTTCAAATAGGGAATCGTCTGTTGCCGCACCGACTGCTGGTTTGCATTTTACTGAAGAGACACTTCACCGCTGTGCACAGCGCGGAGTCCATATAGCGAAATTGGAACTGAGCGTTGGTCTTGGAACGTTCCGCCCAATTTCTACAGAATCAATAGGGAATCATCGAATGCATGAAGAAACTTATTACGTTAGCGAAGACGTATGGGAGCTTTGCAAACAAGCTAATCGTGTTGTGGCAGTGGGAACGACAGTAGTGCGCGCCTTGGAATCAGTTGCAGCCACCGGTCACCTTTCCGGCCGTACGGACCTATTCATCACTCCGGGTTTCGAATTTAAAGTGGTTGATGCTTTAATGACAAACTTCCATTTACCCCGATCTAGTCTTTTGGTAATGATTGAAGCATTCGTCGGACCACGATGGAAAGACCTATATCAAACTGCTTTAGATGAAGATTACCGATTTCTTTCTTTGGGCGACGCTATGTTTATTAGACGATCAAAATGAATAGTTGGCTACTAAAAAAGTTGGACTTTGCAAATGGCATTTGAACAGACACCAAGATTTTCCGTTCTTGCCAACGACGGCAATGCTCGCGTCGGGGAATTGTCAACGAACCGACATAGCTTACAAACACCAACATTCATGCCAGTAGGTACAAGAGGTTCAGTGAGAACGATCACCTCACAAGACTTAGAAGAGCTTGGAGCGGACATAATCCTTGGTAACACCTATCACCTGATGCTTCGGCCAGGAGAGCAACTTATCAAAGAATTCGGTGGCTTACATGGGTTTGCAAATTGGGACCGTCTGATATTAACTGATTCCGGAGGGTATCAAGTCTTTTCCTTGGAACCAGACGTCGATGACGATGGAGTTACATTCAAATCCACTTACGACGGCAGCTACCACAGATTAACGCCAGAAACAGCTGTTGAAATACAGAACTCTCTAGGTTCAGACATACAAATGGCATTAGATGTTTGCCCACCACTACCAGCAGAAAAAGAAGTAATTGAACTAGCTGTAGAAAGAACGCACTTATGGGCGAAAAGGGCGCGCCGACATTTTCTGAACCTGAAATCTGAACTCTTCGAAGATCAATCACAATTTGGAATAGTGCAAGGCGGTCTTGACTTAAACCTTCGAAAAAAATCGGCAGAACAAATTGTTGGCATCGGATTTGATGGTTATGCAATTGGTGGATTATCGGTTGGGGAAACAAGAGAAGAGATGATTGAGCCAATGAGCGAAAGCATAAAGTACCTCCCATTGGAGAGGCCGAGATACTTTATGGGGTTGGGAGACCCCGCTGGTTTAGTAGAAGCAATTTCTTGCGGTGTAGACATGTTTGATTGTGTTTGGCCAACACGGTTAGCGAGGCATGGAACTGCCTTAACAATGCAGGGTCGCATTAATCTAAGCGCAGCGAGATACAGCAAAAGTAATGAACCTATTGACCCTGGATTCACCAAAAATTCAACGTCACAGTGGTCCAGAGGTTATATACGCCATCTCCTGTCTGTAGGAGAACCAGTAGCTGGAAGAATCCTCACACTGCATAATCTTGCTTGGACTTTTGATTTCATGCAAAGAGCAAGAGAGGCAATCATTACTAATAAATTCAAGGAATTTCGAAGAAAAACCCTTGAAATATGGGGATAAATTTCAGGATTCCAGAATCTGGAAGGGATACTTAGGGTTCTGAAGTTTGTTACGGTAACATTTGGAACGAACCAAACTAACGATAGGGCATTTAATGGGTGGAGCACTTTTTATTCCGATTTTATTACTTCTGATGTATTTTATGATTCTGCGTCCACAGCAGAAAGCAAGAAAAGCACAGGCAGCAATGCTAGCAAACTTGGATGTTGGCGACGACGTTGTTACTGATTCTGGAATCTACGGAACCGTAAGCGATCTTGATGGGGGAACAGTTTTTTTAATGGTCGCTGATGGAATCGAATTAAAGATAGGTAAAGCCAACATTGCAAAGCTTATTACTTACGACGGAATAACGGACGAGGCCTAGACCCTTTTCGGTCTCGGCGATTTTGACATGAAGCGACAAGTTCTATTTCCGATACTAGGAATTATCTTTATCGTAGGTGGTTTACTTTCATGGTCTATCGCCTCAGGAAATAGCGTACTTCTCGGACTGGACCTTGAAGGCGGTGCCGAAGTTGTATTAGAGCCAGCTAAAGATACTGAACTTGCTGGATCAGCCTTAGACGAGGCACTTGATAGGTCAGTTGAAATCATTAGAAACCGAGTTGATGGCTTAGGTGTAGCTGAGCCAGATATCACTAGACAGTCAAATCGCATTGTCGTCCAACTCCCAGGTGTTGAGGATCAACAAAGGGCACTTGAAGTAGTGGGGCAAACAGCGGAGCTACGTTTCAGGCCAGTTTGTGCGATACTCCCACCAATGCTTATCAATGTTGATGAAGAACAAACAGGTGATAATGCCACAACTAGTGAAGGGCCAGTGGGACTGGTGCCGTCAGATGCAGACGACCCACCCCTGGAAGGTCCGGAAACAGAAACTAATGAAGATAGGAATGAGACAACCCCTAATGGAATAGGATGCGAAAACCTTGGTTTCACACAAAACGACGCCTTGGGAATGCCAAACACGGTTGCTGACGATGATGCCGCCGAAAACCCAATCATTCTGCCTCTATTAGATGCTGAAGGCACCCCATACCAGCGACTACTTCTCGGAAGAACGATGCTTACAGGAGCTGCGTTAGAAACAGCTGATGCAAGCTTTGCAGGACTTGAATGGAGTGTCTTTCCTACCTTTCAATCAGGCGAGGAAGGAATTGACCTTTTTAATGCAGCAGCAAATGCTTGTTACAACCGCCAACCAACCTGCCAAGTCGGACAACTGGCTATTGTGCTTGATGGAGTAATTGAATCTGCACCAACTGTAAATACACCTTATTTCGAACGAGATCAAATAGTCATTAGCGGCAATTTCGATCAAACTCGCGCTGAAGATACAGCTTTGGTCTTACGCTACGGATCGTTACCTCTTGAGTTCGGTGACCCAACAGACCCAACTACTGGTAGTAGAGTGCGACTTGTTTCGGCAACCTTAGGACAGGATGCCTTAGACGCTGGGATAGTAGCAGGGCTAGTAGGTTTAGCACTCGTAGCGCTCTACATGTTCGCTTATTACAAACTTCTAGGTGTCGCGGCAATGCTCTCTCTCGCTATTTCCGGGACAATGCTTTGGGTAATAATTTCCTGGCTCTCAGAAACAAGAAGCTACGCTTTAACCCTTGCCGGCGTCGTTGGACTTATAGTCTCAATTGGAACTTCATTAGATTCTAATGTTGTTTATTTTGAACACTTAAAAGAGGATATTCGTAACGGGCGAACATTAAGGTCGGCAGTAGACCAGGCTTTCCCAGTCGCATTTAAAACCATCTTCTGGGCAAACTTAGCTTCGCTGATCGGCGCAGCCATCTTATATTGGCTGACAGTAGGTTCAGTTAGAGGGTTTGCACTCATGCTCGGCTTAGCATCAATTCTTGACCTTCTTGCTACGTATTTCTTCCTACGTCCCTTTGTGAAATTTCTGGGAATGCAAAATGCACTTCATAACCGCCCTTGGTTAAGTGGTCTTCCAACTGAAGAAACGGCGGAACAAAAATGAATCTCCTAAAGAGAATGTACCGAAACCAAACTGAAGTACCTTTCTCCAAGCTATGGAAATCAATCACCTTATGTTCTCTTGCAGTGCTTATCTTGGCAGTGGGTGGACTCGTATTTCGTGGACTCAACTTAGGTCTTGAATTTGAAGGTGGAGGAGCATGGGAAGTACCAGCTGACAATATAGAAGCTGAAGAAGTAAGAGATGCACTTCGCCCATTAGGACTTGCAGATGCGAGAATCCAGACAGGTGGAGGAGTATTACGTGTCCGTACAGAACTTTCAAAAGTAACTCAGACTGCCTTGGATTCCGGAGAAGAGAGTGACCCAATTGTTGCCCAGGTAACTGCAATTCTTGCGCAAATAACGGGTCAAGAAGAAACAGCAGTTAGCGTTTCAACGGCGGGACCTTCATGGGGTGAAGAAATTACCAATAAAGCAATTAATGCTTTAATTGTCTTCTTCATTGTCATTGCCCTCTATATAACGGTCAGGCTGCGTTGGGAAATGGCTGTCGGGGCTCTTGTAGCCGTATCGCATGACATCGTGATAACCATAGGAATCTATGCTTTGTTTCAGTTCGAAGTAACACCACCAACAGTCATAGCCTTTCTCACGATCATGGGCTACTCCCTATATGACACTCTCGTAGTTTTCGACAAAGTAAGAGATAATGAACATCATCTAGTTAACGCCAAACTTTCATATACAGAAGTTGTAGAAAAAGCATTGAATCAAGTGTTCATGAGATCTGTAAATACAAGTATCACTTCAATACTTCCCGTTGTTTCTGTGCTTGTTGTTGGCTCCGGGATCATGGGGGCAGTTACATTGCGAGAGTTCGCTCTAGCACTACTCATTGGCCTCATCATTGGAACATTCTCTTCATTATTCATCGCTGCCCCCTGCGCTACTTTTCTTAGAAATAAATTTGGTGCTGCGGATTCAGACAACCGTTCATACAGGCTAAGCGAAGCAGTTAGGCGCCGGTCAAAATCTAGTATTCCTTCAACACCATCTACCCCATCTAACCCCGCTATACCACCACGTCCAAGAAAGAATAAACGTAGATAGAAATTACCAATGGCTGAAACTGAGCATGATCTAACAACGTTCATAAGGACAGTTCAAGATTTCCCCACACCAGGTATTGATTTCAAAGATATCTCTCCTTTGCTTGCCGATGTGCATGCATTTTCTCAAAGCATAGAAATGTTGGCCAACTACTATAGGGATAAACAGATTGAGTATGTAGCTGGAATCGAAGCTCGAGGATTTTTAATAGCTGCACCTCTTTCGTTGCAACTAGAAGCTGGCCTATTGCCGATTAGGAAAAGCGGGAAGCTTCCAGGACCAGTTTTCTCTTTAGAGTATGAACTGGAATATGGGTCAGCCACTCTGGAGCTTCAAAAAGGATGTTTCCCTGAGGGGTCAAATATTCTTATTGTTGATGATGTTCTGGCCACGGGTGGAACAGCCGAATGTGCTGCACAATTGGTTAACCTCGCTGGAGGAAAGATCGCTGGGTTTGGGTTTCTGATTTCATTGGATTTTCTTGCTGGAAGAAAAAGGATTGCTGGCTATGAAGAGGTGACCCTCGTTAGATACGACTAGTGCCTTTACTGGAGTAGGCTAGAACAATGAGTTTAGCGATCACTAAAATTAGTATCTGGGACAGAGTTGAGGAAGACCCTTCCGATGAACTTAACCTAGTCCTTGAACTTTTTGAAGAGCATCACCCTCAACAAAGCTCACAACTCATTAAAGAAGCGCATAAGTCAGCTCGTTCTGCCCATAACGGACAAATCAGGAAATCAGGGGATGCGTATATCACTCACCCAGTAGCAGTTGCTGAAATAGTCGCATCACTTGGATTAGATGAAGCAACAATTATCGCTGCACTTCTTCACGACACTCTTGAAGATACAGGTGAAGCATTGGGAGGAATTGAAAAGAAATTCGGCCAAGACGTAGCGACCATAGTTGATGGAGTAACCAAGTTAGACAGAATTAAGTTTGACACTAAGGAAGCCCAACAAGCAGCTTCAATGCGCAAAATGCTCGTTGCTGTAGCTAAAGATCTCAGAGTACTTCTAATTAAACTTGGGGATAGGTTGCACAACATGCGCACAATAGCCTCCCTGCCAAAATGGAAACAACAACGTATCGCAACAGAAACATTAGATATCTATGCTCCGCTAGCACATAGGCTTGGGATGCAGGGATTGAAAAATGAACTTGAAGATCTAGCATTCGCAGCACTTCACCCAAAGTGGTATGCAGAAATTGACCAAATGGTTGCTGCGAGAGCACCAGAAAGAGATTTATATCTTGCCCAAGTTCTAGCGGATATCCAAAGTCGACTAGGCGAGCTACTTATTGGAGCTGAAGTCCACGGTCGCCCAAAACATTTTTGGAGTATCTACGAAAAAATGGTTCTAAAAGGCAGAGAGTTCGATGAAATCTATGACCTTATGGGCATTCGTGTGATCGTAGATTCTGTGAAGGATTGTTACGGCGCCCTTGGCTCAATACACGCGACATGGCATCCAGTCCAAGGCAGGTTTAAAGACTACATAGCTATGCCAAAGTTCAATTTGTATCAGTCATTACATACAACTGTTATTGGCCCACAAGGAAAACCCTTAGAGGTGCAAATTCGGACTCGTGATATGCATCACCGAGCTGAGCATGGGGCGGCTGCCCATTTCGGGTACAAAGAAAAGGCAGACCGCAATGAGTACATGTGGTTTTCCAGAATTGTTGATTGGCAAGAAGAAACAGAAGACCCTCTTGAATTTATGTCAAACCTAAAAATGGACCTAGATCAAGATGAAGTGTTTGTCTTCACACCTAACGGTGAAGTGGTCACGCTGGAAACAAAAGCGACACCGGTAGATTTCGCTTACACCATTCACACAGAAGTAGGCCATGCATGCAGAGGAGCGCGAATAAATAACCGCCTTGTCCCATTGGATACAATCTTGCAATCCGGGGATACTGTTGAGATTCTAACTAGCAAAGCTGAAGAAGCAGGCCCGTCACAGGATTGGCTGCGATTTGCGAAAACCCATAAAGCAGCGTCAAAAATCCGTCAATGGTTTACTCGAGAACGAAGAGAAGACGCAATTGATGCTGGGCGTGAAGCACTCGCTGATTGCCTCCGGAAAGAAGGATTGCCAGCATTCCAATTGCTGAAAAGCGAAACGCTTCAGGAAGTCTGTGAGACCCTTAATTACTTAGACTCAGAGTCCTTATTTGCGGCAATTGGCGAACAATACGTTTCCCCAAAAAGTGTCGCTGGGAGATTTCATGCGATCCTTGAAAAGACAGATTCAGCGCAAGGGATAGCAGCTACTCTTCCAACCCATCGCGAAAGGCAAGTAGGAAGGGCTAAAAGAAGGCGTGAGAATGCCGTCGGTGTCATCGTCGAAGGGGTTGATGATGTAATGATCCGGCTAGCAAAATGCTGCACACCTGTCCCCCCCGATGAGATAATGGGATTCGTTACGAGAGGAAGAGGCGTTTCCATTCATCGAAGCGACTGCGCAAATGGAGTCGCACTGGCCACAGGGCATGCAAATCGTCTCATTGACGTTGAATGGGATGATGACAGTGATGGTACCTTCGTAGCCTCAATAGAAGTAAAGGCTTTTGATCGCACCAGATTACTTGGTGATGTTTCAACTGTGCTATCAGATGCTCGTGTCAATATTATTTCAAGTTCTACCAGAACTGGAGCAGACCGAATAAGCATAATGAATTTTGAGTTTGAACTTGGAGACAGTCGTCATTTGGATTGGTTGCTTAGTCTCATCCGGCAAGTTGATGGAGTCTACGATGCGTATCGGATGCTCCCCGGCAATAACAAAAAGAAGAGCGCGAAAAAATAATGATGTTGGCAATAAATCTTTGTCTCAGCCATAGTGGAGAGTAAGCCAATGATGGGTGCCAAATGAGTTCAATGAACTTCAAAATTGTTGAAAATAAAGGTTATAAGATCTCTGAAGTCGATCGTTTTCTTAATGAAAAAAATAACCCAGATTCAGTAAAGAAAAGAGTTGAGGAGATAGAGAATATTCGGTTCTCTCTCACAAGAAGAAAAGGTTACGACCCAAAAGAAGTTGACATTTATCTAGATGACCTAATTGAGGCAAAGAGAAGCCTCTCTCCTAAAACCGATACTGTCCCAATATCTAAACTCCCTGAAAAGAACTCTGTGCAGGGAATGGCAGATGAAGTGAAGCACAAAGCACCCCCTATGACTAGTGAACGTCTCCGTGAACTAACTCCGCCGATAGTAGAAGGTATTGGTTATTTAATATCAGAAGTTGACTATTTCCTCCAATTGGTTGCCGACACGCTACAAGCCTTTGAAGAAAAATCTGGAAATGAGTTAGAGAATTTAAGAGCAGATCAATACCTACCCCAAAACCAATCCCTGCGACTTCTGACTAGCGACCAGATCCGTTGGGCTCTCTTTACTGTTAACGAAGAGGGGGGTTACGATATGCGCGGAGTCGATGCTGCTGTAAACCGTCTTGCAGATGCGTTAGATCACCATTGGCTTAGAAAAGAGTAGTTAACTCTAGGGCCCAACAGACTCATTTAAATGGCACAAGTGAGACTAAGGGCACTGTAGTCTTGCCACATGGGTAAATCACATTTCCAGTCTCCTCGCGGCACGCGCGATATCGTTTCGCCAGAGTCAGATCAAATACAATTCCTAATAGGCACCTTCGCAGAACATTTGTCAACAGCTGCTTATGGACAAATTATTTCACCAATTTTTGAAGATGTAGGGGTCTTCCAAAGAATTGGAGAGAGTACTGAAATCGTTTCGAAAGAAATGTTTGATTTCTATGACAAAGACGTCAAAGACCCTCAACACCTAGCGCTACGCCCTGAGTTGACCGCAAGTATCTGTCGTGCATTTGCTCAGCATCGCCCAATTACGCCATGGAAAGTCTGGTACTCTGGCCCTCAATTCCGATACGAGAAGCCCCAAGCAGGGCGGTACAGGCAATTTCTCCAAGTTGGCGCCGAAGTTCTAGGAACGTCAGACCCCGGAGCAGATGTTGAAGTAATTTCGCTTGCATGGACTTTCTTCCAAAGAATTGGTTTACGAAATACGCAACTTCTGATCAATTCACTAGGGGATCCCGAAAGCCGGATTCGTTACAATGACGCATTAGTTGCATATTTGGATGACCGGAAACAAGAATTAAGTGAGCAATCAGCCATAACCCTTAAAACTAATCCTTTGCGCGTCCTTGATTCCAAGCGTGAAAAGGATCAAGGGATCATAAATGAAGCACCAGTTATGGAATCATTCTTAAATGAAGAATCTGCGCAGCATTTTAGAGAGGTTAAAGAGGGATTAGAGGCATTAGAAATTCCTTTTAAGATTTCACCACGTCTAGTCCGAGGTTTGGACTATTACACGAGAACAACTTTTGAATTTATCTCTCCAAGTTTAGACACAGCTCAAAATGCTATTGGAGGCGGGGGGCGTTACGACGGGTTGGTTGAAGCATTAGGAGGACCAGAAACTGAAGGTATCGGTTTTGCAATAGGGATTGATCGCACTCTCCTTGCATGCGAAGCCGAAAAGGTCTTATTTGATCTAAATATTGGAACCGATATTTTCATAGTTGATACAACCGGTGGCCGCGAAGCACTTCTCCTATCGAACGAACTCAGGCAAATGCATATTAAGACCGATAGAAGTTTCGGTGGTAGATCAATGAAAGGCCAAATGAAGGCAGCTGACCGGTCAGGGGCACGGTACGCAATCATCATTGGAACTGATGAACTTGAAGAAAATCAGGTTACCCTTCGAGACTTGCGAGGTGAAGGACAACAAACACTTGTACCCCGTGACATGATTGGGAAGAACCTACTAACGATCCTTCAGGAGAAATAATCAATGACAATGAGAACACATTATTGCGGTGAACTCCGATCAACTGATATCGGGTCAGAAGTAACGGTTTGTGGATGGGTCGACACGCGCCGAGTACATAGCGAACACTTAGCATTCATAGATCTCAGAGATCACTCAGGAATAGTTCAGTGCGTTGTAGATGAAAAATTAGACCTGAGGTCTGAATACGTTGCCCTGATCACTGGAACCGTCAGAACTCGATTTGAGGGCAAAAGCAATGACAAGCTTGCAACAGGAGAGATTGAAATAGGGGACTGTTCTGTTAATGTTCTCTCAATAGCTGAACCACCGCCTTTTCCAATGCACGAGCGATCAGAAGTTGATGAGACAATCCGCTTGAGGCATAGGTATATTGACTTGAGAAAACCACGAATGCAAAAGAATTTACGGACTCGAGCAAAAGTAAACAGTTCAATTCGAAATGCTATGGAAAGACAGGGATTTGTTGAGATAGAAACCCCCATGCTTATAGCATCAACCCCGGAAGGCGCTCGAGATTTTGTTGTTCCATCTAGATTGCATCCAACGAACTTCTACGCATTGCCCCAAAGTCCGCAAATTTTTAAACAGCTATGCATGGTCGGTGGAATAGATCGGTACTACCAAATAGCGCGTTGTTTACGAGACGAAGATTTGCGAGCAGACCGGCAATTTGAGTTTATGCAATTAGATATGGAAGCAAGCTTCGTTGATCAAGATGACATAATCTCTTTTGTCTCTGAGGCAATAAAAGATTCAGCAGAAACTGTTACTGGTATTAGGCCAGGAGAAATACCTACTATGACGTGGCAGGAAGCTATGGAGCGATTCGGTTCTGACAAACCAGATACGCGTTTCGGAATGGAATTAATAGAATTAACGCACCTATTTGAGAATACTGAGGCAAAGGTATTCAAAGTGAATTGTGTAAAAGGTATTCTTTACCCTGAAGGAGCTGAAATTCTCGGAAGAAATGCGATAGACGCGTTAACCGAGAAGTGTCAAAGTTGGGGCGCTAAAGGGCTCGCATGGTTTCGGGTCGGGAAAGACGGAGAACTTGATGGGGCTTTAACGAAATTCATGTCTGCAGATGAAATTTCCGAGTTAGCGACCTCAATGGAAGCTAAAGAGGGGGACATGATTTTCGTTATCGCAGACCAACGAAGAGTAGTAAACCATATTCTTGGTTTACTAAGACTAGAGATAGCCCGTCCGCCTGTTGGTGAAGGCGGTTTGAACTTCTTATGGATAACAGAATTCCCTCTGTTCGAGTCAATAGCTGATTCCGGTATGCCAATTCCTGCTCATCACCCATTTACCATGCCCCACCCAGAAGATCTAGAAAAACTAGAAACAGCTGCAGGAGAAGAGTATTTAGAAATACGCTCACAAGCGTATGACCTGGTTCTCAATGGCTGGGAATTAGGTTCAGGCAGCGTTCGGATACATAATAAAGATATACAAGCACGAATCTTTGAAATTCTAGGAATCAACGAAACCGAAGCAAGTGAAAAATTCGGATTTTTGCTAGACGCTTTCCGATATGGGGCGCCACCACATGCAGGTTTCGCATTTGGAATAGACCGATTAGCGGCTCTCCTTTCTGGCGAAGAAAATATTCGTGAAGTAATAGCATTCCCCAAAACGCAATCAGGCAGTGATCCTTTGACCAATGCTCCTACACCACTTAATCCCGCTCACCTAGATGAATTAGGATTACGACTTTCACCCGAAGCAACATAGCTCTAGTTAATCACCCGGAGGAGTAAGTAGGTAAAGGCCTTCAGCGACTTTTTCAAAAGTCCCGTCCGTCCCAAAAGCTAGACCAGAAAAAAAATCAATAATCCTTCGTCCCGCATCTTTAGGCTCAGTTGTCAGATGGATAATAGTTGGAAAACCCTGCTTGTAGCTTTGCGCAGGAAGCATTACATCATCGAAACTATTGACTTCGTGTCTAGTGGGTTCATTAGAGGCCATAAATAAATCCTATCTCTTTTTGCCAAGCCCTCTTTGAATACTGCTCTAGATTCATCAGAAAGATGCGAATCGTAGGTCTCTCAGCAGAATGGAGTCTAATCTTAAAGTGTGGAAAATGACTTATTTAAATCTTCAGCCCAAAGAGATTTGGAACGTAAGGCACCCTTAGCAGATAGGTTACGTCCACAAACTCTAGACGAGGTTGTTGGGCAAACGCATCTACTTGGGCCTTCGAAACCTTTGAGAAGCCTGATAGAGAAGGACAAGCTCTCATCCGTGATTCTCTGGGGGCCGCCTGGGACAGGGAAAACCTCAATCGCGAGACTAATAGCTAAATCAACTTCTAAAGTTTTCGTGCAACTATCAGCTGTAAGTGCAACTGTGAAAGATGTCAGGCAAGAAATAGCTAATGCAGAAAATCGATTAGGAGAATATGGAAAAGGAACCATACTTTTCCTTGACGAAGTTCATAGATTCAACAAAGCTCAGCAAGATACGCTTCTGCAAGCTATAGAATCTGGCTTGATAATTTTTGTTGGCGCTACAACCGAAAATCCGTATTTTGAGATCAACGCCCCGCTATTAAGCAGAGGTTCATTGTTCCGTCTCGAACCATTGACAGATCAAGACTTGGCTGAACTTATTGCTAGAGGACTGAAATTTGAAAACATGACCGCTGAGCTAAAGGCTATAGAATACTTGGTAGATAAGGCAGAAGGAGACGGACGGCAAAGCCTCACATCCTTAGAAGTTTCGATTACGTTAGCAAAAACAAGAGATGATGAAAATAGAGATCATGTTACCTTTGAAGATGTTGAAGCGGCCATAGGAACCCAAGCGCTGAAATATGGTCGCGAAGAACACTACGATACGATCTCCGCTTTTATCAAAAGTATTCGTGGCTCTGACCCAGATGCTGGTCTTTACTGGTTGGCTAGAATGCTTGACGCTGGGGAAGATCCGCGCTTTATAGCACGAAGACTCATTATCCTCGCCTCAGAAGATATAGGTATGGCAGACTCAAACGCATTGATAATTGCTGAAGCTACTGCGCGGGCCATTGAATATGTTGGATTGCCGGAAGCTCAATTGAACCTTGCACATGCAGTGATTTACCTCGCAATTGCTCCAAAGTCAAACAAGGTAATTCAAGCCTTAATGTCAGCTAAAGAAGATGCCGGAACTGCTCTAGGGGAAATCCCCAAACATCTACGTGATAGCCATTACTCGGGAGCAAAGGGAATCGGACATGGCGAAGGTTATAAATACCCTCACGATTACCCTGGGAATAAGGTTGAACAGACATATCGACCTGACAGGTTCAAAGAACATAGATACTATGTTCACGAAGAAGAGAAATAAAAATCTCAATTCATGATCAAAAAGCACAATAAATAAGTGAGGATGTTATGGAAGCTTGGGAGCTAGCAGCTGTCATCGTTTCATTAACAGCTATTTTTCTTGTCGCAGTACTTGTTTATGTTCTAACCAAATTGCACTCAACCATTGCTCAAGTCGAATCGTTAATAAAGAAAACAAATGAAGACTCGATCGAAACAGAATCAGTGCTGGGCCTTAAATCAAAAGAAATAGAAGATGAAATACAAAGAGTGAATCAGTTGATTGATCAAGCAGAGCAAATCACGAATCGTGCTGACACCCATTCGAGGCTGGTATATGCATCTTTCACGCGACCCGTTCTAATGATGTCTTCCCTAGTTAAAGGAACTATAAGAGCAGCAAAGCTATTGATAAATAAATAAAAAGACACAAGATATAGGTAAAGTGATATTAATGATAAAAAAATTTCTATGGTTAACTGCAGGTTTTGGTGCTGGCATTAGTTCATCAATTTGGGTGAAGCGACTGGTTAAGAGGCAAACCAATAAATATTCAGGCTCAGTGAACAACAAGTTCATTTCTGATGGCATTAAAACAACGAAAACAACTCTTGATAACGCAACAAAAGAAGGAAAGAAGATCATTGGAATGTATCGTGACCGAGTTAACACGGATTCTGACCAAAAATATTCGGGAAACCTTCTCATAGTCAATGAGTAAGAGCTTGAGATAAAGCTAAACGTTGACTGAGCGAATCGGCTGAGTATGAAATATTGGGGTCCTCACTCACGGTAGGATAAATACCAATGAAAGCAAGAGAACTCCGCAGCGCATTTACGACTTTCTTTGAAGAAAGAGGGCATGAGGTCGTCCCATCCTCAAGTCTCATACCTCATGATGAAACGATACTTTTCACGAATGCGGGCATGGTCCCATTTAAAAATTTCTTTCTCGGATTAGAAAAGCCTCCCTATAAGAGGGCGACGACTGTGCAGAAATGTGTTCGAGCTGGAGGTAAGCATAATGACTTGGACGAGGTCGGGCGCACAAGTAGGCATTTGACCTTTTTTGAAATGATGGGAAACTTCAGTTTCGGAGATTATTTTAAAAAAGATGCGATCCCGTTGGCGTGGGAATTTTTTACTGAAATTCTAGAACTTGATCCTGAACGACTTTGGGTAACTGTCCACCTTAGCGATGATGAGGCAGCTGAAATTTGGGAATCAACTGTAGGGATACCTCAAGAACGTATCCAGCGTTTAGATGAAGACAATTGGTGGAGAATGGCTGACACTGGACCAAACGGTCCATGTTCAGAAATATTTTGGGACAAAGGCGAAGAATATGGACCGCCCGGAGGTCCAGAAAATCCTGAAGCAGAGGAGCGCTATGTCGAGATTTGGAACCTGGTCTTTATGCAATACGACCAACAACCAGATGGGGCACAGATTCCGCTACCAAAACCATCCATAGACACGGGGGCAGGTTTAGAAAGAATCCTTTCAGTTCTCCAGGGAGTTGATGCGGTGTGGGAAACTGATGAATTTCAGAAACTTCTCAAATCTGTAGCCGATGTAACTGGGGTCACTGATATAGAGAATCCATCAACTCTTATCTCGCTACAAATATTGACTGACCATGCACGCTCTACAACTTTTTTGACAAATGATGGTGTTATCCCAAGTAATGAGGATCGAGGGTACGTCTTGCGACGGATCGCGCGACGAGCAATCCGGCATGCATATCTTCTCGGGGTGAAAGACCTGGTACTCCCGAAACTAGCTGACGAAGTGATTACGATTATGGATGATGCATACCCTGAGTTAGCGACTAATAGAGAGTTAATTAAAGAAATCTTACAGAGAGAAGAAGAGGGATTTCGAAAGACTCTTGCCTCCGGAATGAAAATCCTAGATGATCATCTTAGCCAAATTGGTTCAGGAGAGAACCTCTCGGGGGATGTAGCTTTTCGACTGCATGATACCTTCGGGTTTCCCATGGAATTGACTCAAGAGATAGCTGCCGAACGTGGTATCCAAATAGATCAGGAAGCCTTTGATCAGGCAATGAAAGAGCAGCGTGACAGGGCGAAAGCTGACTCGTTGGCAAAAGAAGGGTCAACTGATGTGCAAGCAGAGATACTTAAACACATTGATGTTTCAATAGGTACAGATTTTACTGGATACAAAAATTTTGAAAGCACAGCAAAAATTCTTTTCATCAACAATGACGTAATTATTCTCGATCGAACTCCCTTCTATGCTGAGTCTGGAGGCCAGATTGGCGACTCAGGGAAGATAGTAGGTAATTCCGGAACAGCTTATATTTCTGATACAACACTTCTGCCTAGCGGACAGTATCTCCACGCTATTGATACTGTCAATGGGGAATTGCAGAAAGATGAAGAGGTTCTTGCAGCGGTTGATAAGGAGAAACGGCTTGCTATACAAAGACATCATACGGGAACGCATCTTCTCCATTGGGCGCTCAGAGAAGTACTCGGTACGCACGTAAAACAACAAGGTTCATGGGTTGGCCCTGACCGTTTAAGATTTGACTTTAGTCATTTTGAAGGGCTTACAGATTCGCAAATAAATGAAATAGAAGATCTAGTAAATCATGAAATTCTTTCAAATCATTTAGTTCAAGCTAGCGAGATGAAAATGGATGAAGCAAATGAACTTGGTGCAATAGCTTTCTTTGGTGATAAGTATGGAGAAACTGTCCGTGTTCTTAAAGCTGGAGAAAACTCCATTGAATTGTGTGGCGGAACACATGTCGCAAATTTGAGTGAGATAGGTCCTGTAAAAATAGTTTCCGAAGGGTCAATCGGTTCCAATATTCGCAGAGTAGAAGCTGTTGCAAGCTTGGGCGTTTTCCAAATGGTTCGTGACCAAAAAATGCTTCTCAATGAAATGGCGAATACTTTAGGAGTATCGGTTTCAAACCTTACTGAAGGTCTTCAGAAGAAAATTCGAGAAATTGAAGAATTGACAGAAGAGATTCAATTATTGCGGAAATCGTTCATCTTGAATGAGTCAGAGAAACTAATTGAAAGTGCCGCAGATGGAATCATAGCGGAGAGAATTGATGGAATTGGACGAGAAGATCTTAAACAATTAACGCTCCGATTGAAGAACGAGAAAAACATAGAAATAGTTATTCTTGGAACAGCGCTTGAGAATGGCGGAGCTGCTATCGCTGCGGCTGTTTCTGAAAGCTCAACTCGTAACGCTTCAGAATTAATTGCTGAAGCTGCAAAGCTCATTAAAGGAGGGGGAGGAAAGGGAAAAGATTTCGCTATGGCTGGAGGGAAAGACTCGAAAGCCTTAGATGAAGCGCTAGCTATTGCCCGAAAGGCGGCGGTGGGAGATTGAGGGTTCTAGGTATAGATCTTGGAGCAAAAAGAATAGGGATAGCTTTGAGTAATTCTGAGAGAACAGTTGCAACCCCATACACGGTGATTACGAGAAGTAACGATAAACATCAAGATCGAAATCAGATCATAGAAATCGCCAACGAATGGGAAACAGCTACTTTAGTTTTTGGCTTACCTATTTCTCTTGACGGAACTCTGGGACCTGCAGCCCAAAGAACGAAAGATGAAATTGATGAGTTGCAGAAGTTGACGAACTTAGAAATTCACACATTTGATGAACGATTCACAACCGTTACAGCCGAACAAATACTTAGAGATCAAAATATAGGTGCCAACAAAAGCCGCGGACTTGTTGATCAGGTTGCAGCAGCAATTATTCTACAAGCTTGGCTTGACACTCAATTAAATACGCGTCCGGTTCCGAACAAAGAAACTACAAATGGATAACAGAGAGACTGGGAATCAAAGTTCGGGAGATGAACATAGAACTGACTCTGTTTATCCAGATTCTCCAAACCCGCAACAAGAAAGTGAAGAGTTCGCATTCGGAGATTTTTTCTTAGGCATATCTAAGGATGAAGATGAAAAAGGTCATGGTTTGGGCTACCGCGAAGATCTACCTCCATGGTATGAAGATGAATATTATGATGATCGCGATTGGGAACGTTTACCACGGAGGACAAGCACAGCTCTACGATTTGGCGTATTCGTCGCCTTCGTAGTGATTCTTAGCTTGGTAACTTACAACTTCGTACGAGGTTGGGTAGATAACCAATTGGACCCTCCTGGAGAGCCGGGAATGGAACTTGTTATTGAAATACCTCAAGGGGCGACTACAGATGATATAGCCCGGATACTGGCAGAAAATGACGTAGTAGCCAATGGGACTGTTTTTCGGTACTACCTACGCTTTAAGGACGTTCCCGATTTCCAAGCCGGAATTTACACTTTCCAAACGAATAGCTCAGTATGGGACGTGAGAAATAGTTTAGAAGCCGGCCCAATGGAGATCGTAGAAGATCGCTTCTATGTAACTATTCCAGAAGGTTTGACGCTTGCCGAAATGAAGATTTCTCTCCTGAGTCAATTGCCATCCTTTGACTCAGGAGAATTGGATTTGGCTATTGCCCAGTCGCAAGACCCTGAAAGTTTGGGGACTGAATGGCAGAAGTATTTCAAAGAAGGAATTTTCTTTCCTGAGACTTACGACGTTGATGAATCATTAATGTCTAACGAGCAGGGTCTACTCAACAGGATGGTTTCCCAGTTCGATTTAATTGCTGCAGAGACTGGTCTTGATAACCCCCCAAGTGAACTTGGGGTAACACCCTATCAGGCATTGATAATAGCTTCTTTGATTGAAGAGGAGGCTGCGCTGGAGGAGGAACGAGGAAAAATTGCGCGCGTCATTTACAACAGATTAGAGCAAAATATGCCGCTAGGAATTGACGCGACTATTGTCTATGCACTGGGAGGTGATCGGGAATTAACTCTCAGCGACTTAATTGTTGATTCTCCATACAACACTAGAATTGTACTTGGGTTGCCACCAACGCCGATTTCAGCGCCGGGTCGAGCTTCCATTGAAGCAGCGCTGAACCCAATCGTAGGAGACTGGTTGTTCTATGTGCGCACAGATGATTTTGGGATTGGGTCACATACTTTTGCAGTGACAGAAGCAGAATTTAACGCAGCTGTTCAAATTTGTGTAGAAAGAGAGCTCGGCTGTGGTTAATATCCCTAAAGTAGAAACTTCACAAACTATGGCGATAGTCGTAGGTCAACCTATAAACCACTCCTTGTCACCATTAATTCATAATACGGCGTTTACCATTACCAATCTCAAATGGACTTACCACGCTATTGAAGTGCCCAAAGAGAAGGCGCAAGAATGCATTGAAGCTATCAGGGATAATAATATTCGAGGCGTATCTGTAACGATGCCACTGAAAGAAGTAGTTATTCCTTTTCTTGATGAATTGTCAGAAACAGCTAAAGAACTTAAAGCTGTGAACTGTATTTCTTGGAGTGGGAAAAAACTCGTTGGGCATAATACTGACGGTGATGGATTCGTGAATTCATTAGTCGCGGAAACAGGTGAAGGCATTGCTGGAAGTTCATTTGCAATAGTTGGAGCTGGAGGAGCAGCAAGGGCGGTTATCCGAAGCCTTAGGGAAGCATCAGTAGCAAAAATTACAGTTATCAACCGAAACCATGACAAGGCTATAGTCGCAGCCCAATTGGGTGGGGTAAATGCGAGTGTCGGAACTACTGAACACATACCTGAATGTGACTATGTGGTCAATGCAACTTCAATAGGTATGGCTGGAACTGAGAATGAAGGAAGCATGCCATTTCCTGAGAGATACCTAAAAAGCAGCCACACTGTAGTTGATCTCGTGTACAACCCAATCGAAACCCCTCTATTGTCAGCGGCTCGCAAAGTAGGGGCGACGGGAATAACAGGCGTCGGAATGCTTGTCTATCAGGCAGCGCTTCAGTATCAACTCTGGACTGGAATGGGCGCACCGATACAAGAAATTGAAAGAAAAATAACAAGTGAGATTATCCAGATCGCTCAGATAAACGAATAACTCCCCACACAGACGGCTACAGATGACTACCCTCATTATGTGGAATCAAAAGAAATTTCTGTAAATCTAGGAGAACGCTCTTATCCGGTGTTGGTCGGATCTGGCTGTGTAAATGAAGTCGCTTCCTATGTTGGTCCAGCTGTTAAAAAAATAGCTATTGTTACCCAGGAATCTATAGGGGTCAGCATTGAAACAGGGAAAGAACAGAAGATCTTCTATTTGCCTACCGGAGAACATGGGAAATCAATTGAGACAATTAAAGAATTATGCAGTTCTTGGGTCAATTGGGGTTTGACACGGTCAGATGTTGTCATCGCCGTAGGCGGAGGGATGGTTACCGACGTCGCTGCCTTCGCAGCATCTATTTACCATCGTGGAATAGCGGTTATAAATGTTCCCACATCTCTGCTCGGAATGGTTGATGCTGCCATAGGAGGGAAAACAGGGGTTAATTTGCCAGAAGGAAAAAATTTGGTAGGGACATTCTGGCAACCACAAGCAGTTATCTGTGATATTGAAACGCTAACTACGCTTCCGGAGAAAGAATGGAAATGTGGTTACGGTGAAATAGCTAAATACCAATTTATTGGTGCAGGTGACCTGAGGGGTATGGAACTAGAATCACAAATAACGGAATGCATTACATTGAAAACCGATATCGTCGCACAAGATGAAAGAGAAGGTGGGAGACGGGCGATACTAAATTATGGCCACACGCTGGCACATGCACTTGAGTTGGAAAACCAGTTTTCGTTAGGGCATGGAGAAGCAGTGGCAGTTGGAATACGCTATGCGGCGCAAGTGGCATTTGCTTTGGGGCGGATAGAAGAAAGCCGTGTTCAATACCATGAGGAAGTCCTTAACCATTTCGATCTTCAATATGTGTTGCCCGCTCAAGTAGATTCCGAGCGAATTCTTTCACTGTTTGAAAGGGACAAAAAAGCGCAAGATGGAATCACCTTTGTTCTTGATGGGGAAAATGGAGTTGAACTAGTGAAAGTGGAGAATCAAAATATACTAAGAAACGCCTTGGAGGTAATTCAATGAAAGCAATACTTCTTTTGTCAGGACCGAATCTCAACAAACTTGGAGAACGGGAACCAGCGATCTATGGAACTGAGACGCTTGAAGATCATGTCAACAGTGCAAGGAAAATAGCTAAAGAGTTAGGTTATGAATTAGTTCATTTTCAATCTAATAGTGAAGGTGAACTTGTTGAAGAAATTCAAGAAGCTAATAGCAACTACTGCGGAATTGTTATTAATCCGGGGGCGCTGACTCACTACGGGTGGTCAATTCATGATGCCCTCGCTAGCTATGAGGGAGCCATTATCGAAGTTCATCTCTCTAACCCCAACGCTCGTGAAGCTTGGCGTCACACTTCAGTCGTGGCACCTGTAGCGCATGGGTCCATTATCGGATTCGGAGGATATGGCTATCAGCTATCGATAAAAGCCCTGGACAACATCATTCAATCCAATGGCGACTAGCGAAACAGTTTCTTATCACAACGTAAGAGTTAATAGAGTAAGAGATTGGTTAACTAGTGAAGAAGTCTCGTTCGTAGCTTTTGATCCGGTTACGGTTCAATGGCTTACTGGTTTCACCGGTTCAAATGGCAGCATTTATCTTGATAGTGAGAACTTCCTACTTTTCACAGATAACCGATACCGTCTCCAAGCTCCAGAGCAGTTAACAGAAAATAATTCTTTTGCAGAGTGCACAATCTGTTTAGAGCCGTTTACTTTGATGGCTGAACTAAGCAAAGACCGGCCAATAGTTATTGATGGAGAAAGAGTTTCTTGGGCTCAGAAAAAACGTTTATCAGCGGAAGTAACTTCAAAGGTTATGGATACTCAGACCCCTATTCAAAAACTGCGGTCAGTGAAAGATCAACTCGAGATAGAAAGAATAACAGCAGCAGCAACTATAGCTTCTGAAGCGCTTACCGACACGCTGGAAAATTTAAACGAATTCACAACAGAGAAAGAAATGGCCGCGAACTTAGATTACAAAATGAAACTACTGGGCGCATCCGGGTCGGCGTATCCACCCATTGTCGCTTCGGGATTGAATAGTGCCTACCCGCACGCAATTCCAACAGATACGGTTATCAATGAAAACGCTTTGCTCCTTATTGATGTTGGTGCGCTATACAAGGGATATCGATCAGATATGACTAGGACTATTCCCGTAGGGCCGTTAAGCGCTCAAGAGACTGAGCTACTGGAGTTGGTTAAAGAAGCTCAAAATTTGGCAATAAAGGAAATAAAACCTGGGATTCAAGCGAAACATGTTGACCTAGCATGTAGAAATTTCTTAGATGACAAAGGCTATGGAGATCTATTTATTCATGGGACAGGACATGGCGTTGGCCTGGAAATCCATGAATTTCCTCGAATAAACAATAGAAGTGAAGACGTGCTGGAGGAGGGAATGGTGATTACTGTAGAGCCAGGTGTATACCTTCAGGGATCTTTCGGTGTCCGTTGGGAGGATCTTCTCCTTGTCACAGCAGATGGCGTAGAGTTTCTGACTTAGCCGCAAAACTGTAGGCGACTTAAAGAAGGCTGCCGCTAGGATAGAATCGCTTAATAAGCAAAGGAAGTAGAAGCATGCCAACAGTTTCAAGTAATGACTTTAAAAATGGGTGGACAGTATTGCTAGACGGGAACCTCATGCAAGTCGTTGAGTTCCAACATGTGAAACCTGGAAAGGGACACGCTTTTGTTAGGACGAAATTAAAGAATGTCCGCACTGGTTCTGTTGTAGAGAAGACATTTCGTGCAGGAGAATCCGTAGAGAGAGCCACGATTGATAAACGAGAGATGCAATATCTCTATAAAGACGGGGAAGATTATGTTTTTATGGATAATGAAACCTATGAACAAATAAATGTTTCTCCTAACTCACTTGGTGATCTCTCCGATTACTTAGTTGAAGCTGAAATAGCGATACTTCTTATGTTTGGAAATGAAATTGTAGGAACAGAACTTTCCGCCTCTGTTGAATTAGTGATCGCTGAAACAGAACCTGGGATACAGGGAGATAGAGTTTCCGGTGCAACGAAACCGGCTACCTTAGAAACAGGCCTTATCGTGCAAGTACCCTTATTTCTAGAAATCGGTGAAAAAATAAAAGTAGATACTCGGACCGGCTCGTACATAAGTAGAGCCTGAAAAGTGAAACATATATGACTTTAGAAAATTCTCAAGATCTACCAGACCGTACGCCTAGTTACATTATCGGCAGACGCCAAAGCCGCGAAACGCTATTGGGTTTACTCTATGAGTATGCATCAAAATCAAATGATTTTGAGGAGATAGTTGAACAATTGCCGTTAGAACCCGATGGCTATGCGAAAGAATTAGCGCAGGCATTAACAACGAACCTTAAAGAGATAGATGGGAAAATTTCTGAAGTCAGCCATTCTTGGGACTTAGATAGGATGCCTGCAGTAGACTTATCTATCCTTCGTATAGCAGTTCTAGAAATCATGCGGTTCCCATCAGTACCTGCAGTAGCGATAGTGAGTGAAGCAGTTGAATTGGCGTCGAAATATTCCACGGAAACATCTGGCCCTTTTGTCAATGGGGTACTTGCTGAAATATGCCGACAGATACGTCCAGATGAACCTGTAAGCGGTGTAACTTAACCACGTTTAGAAAATAATTTTTCTAGAAGAATGTGAAAAGAAGATAGCGGTGCTACTTTGTATTTAACCGTAAATTGAGTCCAGTGAGGTTCAAACGGAGAAAGGTGCCGAGATGGCCGATTCAGAACGCACGCCTACGCCCCTGAATGGGGGCGTTTTTGTTGCACGCTCTGAAATCATGGATGCCGATGGAGTCCGAAGAGCTCTTTGGCGGATGTCGCACGAAATTCTTGAACAGAACAAAGGGATAAGGGATATCATCCTTGTCGGTTTGGAGACAGGCGGTGTCCATTTAGCTAGGAAATTGGCTATAAACCTTCTTGAAATAGAAGGTGAAGAAATTCCAGTCGGAACTTTAGATGTAGCGTTTTACAGAGACGATATTGGGATACGTCCAGTTATCCCAGGAAACCCAACTGATCTTCCGTTTGATTTAACTTCGCGTGTAGTAGTTCTAGTTGATGACGTCCTGTTTACCGGAAGAACTATACGAGCAGCAATGGACGCCATAGTAGATTTCGGCAGACCGGCAGCTGTTCAACTAGCAGTGATGATAGACCGTGGACATCGAGAGCTACCGATTAGGCCTGACTATGTAGGGAAGAACTTGCCAACGAGGAGAGATGAACTTGTAGACGTTCAAGAAGGTGGAGTGTGGTTAGGTGATCTTGAAGGTGTTGACTCATGAAAAGTAAGCACATTCGCGGAATCGATGACCTTGGGAAAGAAGGAATCCAAGAAATACTTTCTCTAAGCGACCATTTCTTTGAGGTTAGTACTAGGAGAATACCGAAAGTACCTGCCTTGAGGGGAAGAACCATCGCATGGTTATTCTATGAGAACTCCACACGTACACGGTTAAGTTTTGAAACAGCAGCTAAAAGACTCTCAGCTGACAGTATGAACTTCAGCGTTTCCTCGTCATCAGTCAAAAAGGGTGAAAGCCTTAGAGATACCGTTGAAACGGTTTCAGCAATGGGAGTAGATGCCATAGTCGTAAGGCATAGCTCCACTGGTGTCCCTTGGCTACTTCCTAAATGGACTGATGCATCAATCATCAATGCAGGAGACGGAGCTCATGAACACCCCACACAATCCCTTCTGGATTGCTACACAATCCAAAAACAATTTGGGGATATTGAGGGAAAAAAAATTGTGATCGTGGGTGATATTAAACATTCGCGTGTCGCTAGATCAAATATTCTTGCTTTCAAAACAATGGGTGCAGAAATAGTTCTTGTGGCTCCGCGGACACTTCTTCCAGTCGACACGAGTTCATGGCCAGTTGAAATCAGTGAAGATCTAGATGGGTCGATAGCTGATGCAGATGTCGTATATATGCTTCGCATGCAGCTTGAAAGGCAGAAAGAAGCGTTTGTTCCTTCCCTACGGGAGTACACAAATGATTTCGGCCTCACTTTAGAAAGAGCGCAAAAGCTTCCCAAACACACAATCATTATGCACCCTGGACCAATGAATCGCGGTGTCGAAATCGCGAGCGATGTGCCCGAACTTGATAACGCAGTAGTCACTAATCAAGTATCGAATGGAGTGATTGTCAGAATGGCTGTCCTTTACTTTCTGTTGGGAAGCGGAGCGGAACTATCCGAGGATGGTAACAGCAATGAATAAAATCGTTTTAAAGGGCGGAGTCATCATTGACAAAAGCGGAGAACGGCAGGCTGATGTAGCCATCGGACAAGATGGACTCATAAGCGAAATTGGAGAAGGTTTATCTGCTGAGAACACTATCGACGTTAAAGGTCAAATCATTTCATCAGGGTTTGTGGATTTGAACGCGCATTTTAGCCAGCCTGGAAATGAGAAAGCAGAAACAATTGAAACAGGAACAAGAAGTGCTGTCAGAGGTGGATATACGGCCGTTATAGCAATGCCTGATTCAGAGAAGATAAAT
>Ga0315326_10000016_pt1 | contig 63133 bp, 55 predicted proteins | sample M180m32315metaG_FD_203457 | JGI IMG/M metagenome (GOLD analysis project Ga0315326, IMG submission 203457) | Ammonia-oxidizing marine archaeal communities from Monterey Bay, California, United States - M1 80m 32315 | ecosystem: Environmental > Aquatic > Marine > Coastal | place: USA: California... | reverse complement strand
GGCGGTCACCCACCATAGCGCACTGTTCGGGCCTCAGCCCCAACTCCTCGACCTTGTGGAGGATCATGCCGGCGTTCGGCTTCCCGCAGACATGAACAGGCCTGACCCCAGTCGTAGCCTCGAAGAGATCCATGTAGGCACCTGTGTCAGGCAGCCCCCCCTCAGGAGAGGGGCATACGATGTCTGGGTGACTGGCCACCATCGGGACTCCGTTGTGCAGGTGAATTGACGCAGTGCTCAGTTTTTCGTAGGTAATCTCAGTGTCATAACCAAGAACCACGTATTGAGGGCTCTCTGATTTGGTGTTGACACCAACTGCTTCCAACATCTCCCTCATCCCCTCGGTTCCAACGAGGTAAGCCTCCGTCACGCCCTCGCCATCGAGCCATGAGAGCAAATCGTGGGTGGAGAGTAGGATGTCTTCTTCCGTGGAGGGGATACCCAGTGATTGGAGCTTCTCTAGATATTGTCCCACGGACTTGCTGGAGTTGTTGGAGAGGAAGAACCTGCGAATACCACTGGCTTCCAGCCTCCCGAGGAAATCCACGGCCCCGTCTATCAAATCCCCGCCGAGGTATATTGTCCCGTCCAGATCAAGGAATATGGCCTCAATCCCGCCTAATGAATTGTCAAGAGGCCCCTTCATCGATCCACCTCATGATAGAATCAGCGTCTTGAATAGGAACCACTTGCTCCAGAGCTGCGTAGAGGCCTCCTTGTCAGCAATCATCCCTGTCATCATGTCAGCGAGCTCCTCGCTACGGCCCGCCTTGCCGATAACCCAGTTCATCAACCACTTCTTCTTAGCCCATCTCTGCAGCTTGAATGAGTTGGAGAGCTCGGGCCCTAGGGTGCTCCACAGCTCCCTCATGTAGCCATCAGCAGCCTCTTCTGGGAACCCCTCCGCATGAGTGTCCTTGTCAAAGTGCTTGGAGGACATCTTCGCTGATAGCAGTGCGTTACCTATCCCTTCTCCCGTGAAAGGGTCCACCAAGCTCGCTGAATCTCCCACGCACATTGCTCCAGCCGTTGCAGACCTCCGGGGTTGGTACGGCTGGCCCCCCTTCCTCGGCGAGCCGAACGGAAGCTGCCATCCTTTGCTGGATCCCTTCACAAGCTTGGCCTTCTCGAAGCGCTTCTTGAACATCGGGTGTTTGTTGATTACCCACTCCTGCATTTTCTTGAGAGATTTCTTGTCCCCCTTCTGCTTCCTCTGCTCTGCGAAAACCATGCCAACGCCTACGTTGACAACCCCCTCCTTCACTGGGAAGAGCCAGAAGTAGCCGGGGTTGAATTCGTCAATGAAGTGTATTTCGATGGGCCCCTGGGATCCGCTGAAACCGGACACTCCCTCCCAATACTCCCTGAAACCGCCGCAGTAGTGCGCGTCGTCCCTCATTGGCTCGTTATGCATTACTTCAGTCACGGTCTTTGCCACAGGGCAGTTGTAACCACCTGCTCCTATTGTCAGCGGGGCCGAGAAGCTGAGCTCTCCCGAATCCCCCTTCCCTCCGGCCTTTCCACTCACGCCGGTCACTCGTCCATCTTCGACCCGCACGTCTTTGACGGCGAAGCCCTGGATGGCCGAACCCCCGTTCTCAATCACAATCTCCGAGCACCTTTTGAACATCATGTAGTCAAATTGTAATCGAGGCAAGGAGTATCCGGCCTCCTTTTTCTCGAACTCCTCTTGAGGGAGCATTACTCTGACGGTATTCCCCTTCCCGCTCCCGAAAACTATCGAGTCAACAGTGAAGTGGGGAGTCCCCTCGATCATTCCCTTGACTCCCAGTTCCTTGACATGGGAGAGCGACTTCCCCCCTACGGCATCACCGCATACCTTGTCCCTGGGCCAAACTCCCTTTTCGATTAGCAGCACTTTGCACCCATTCATGGCGTTGTAAGCAGCAGCAGCTGAACCGGCCGGCCCGCCACCCACTACAATCACGTCGAACACGGAGCCGTTTTCCGGAACGCCCCCTGTATCGATGGCTCCTTCCCATGCTTCCATGCTTCTCGCCGATTCCCATGGAAGCCACGTCACTCATTCAAGGTATGCCATCGAATTGATGGCAGGACGCTCCTTCCCCGTATTATGGATGACACGGTATGGATAGTTCAAACGACCATTTCCGGGGAACTGAATGAAGCAGAGGTGGGAATGTGGTGCCAATCAATAATCGACTCGAAATTGGCTGCCTGCGTCGACATCAAGAGAACAACCTCGGTTTTTCGCTGGGAAGGGGAAATTAACAGCGTCCCCGAATGGGACATACAGATTAGGACCTCAGAATCCAATAAAAACGAATTAATATCCAAAATTAAGTCCGAACATTCCTATGATGTTCCACAAATTATCTGGTGGCCCGTTGAATCCACCAAAGAATACTCTGACTGGGTAAAGGGTGAGTGAGATTTGTTCAAACTAGCCAAAAAGGTTCCAACGACAACTTGGAGCTCTGAAGATCCCATGTCGGTAAAGCCACGATTGACGACTCTCGTGATATTGGTTATCGGCGAGTTCATTTTTGGATTGGGAGACTCATTGCTCATTGCTGCAGGAATAGGCAACACCCCCTGGACCGTTCTGGCTGAGGGGATATCCTACTCCATCGAGGCCTCAATCGGAGAGGCAACTTTCCTCGTCAGCGTCGCCGTACTCCTTCTTTGGATACCCCTCAGGGAGATACCGGGCATCGGGACGATACTGAATGCCATCATCATTGCCTGGACCATTCACGTAATGGTCCCAATACTGCCCTCTCCAGAAAGCCAAACAGTGGCTATATTCATGGCGGCCTTTGGAATAATTCTCGTAGGTATAGGGAGCGGCCTTTACCTGACCAGCAACCTAGGCCCCGGGCCCAGGGACGGGTGGATGACAGGACTCCAGAGAAAGACAGGAATCCCAATTGGCAGGGTGAGAGCGGCAATAGAGATCTCCGTTGTTCTGGTTGGATGGTCTCTGGGGGGGACCGTGGGCCTTGGTACGGTTGCCTTTGCACTGACAATAGGGCCAGTGGTTGCAATATGCCTGGACATCGCGGGCCGAATCGGAAACGTTTCGGAAACATAGGGTGATTGACATGCAGAGGTGCGGAGTGGAGGAGATATTGAAATCCCTTGACAACGAGGAAAAACTCACACTAATTCTGGTGAAAAGAGGCGTGGAATCAACCAAGATACAACAAATAACCTCGATTGCCGAGGAAAGGGGAATCAAGGTGATCCAAGGATCCGAGAATGACATCTGGAGAATGTCAAGAGACAATAAGGGAGGTACGCCCGACGCGTTGGGACTAGTGGGAAGGGAGCCCAACGCCACCCTCGAACAGACGCTTTCGAATGGGGGGTTGATATGGCTTCTAGCCGGAGCCGCTTACCCTGTCAACATAGGATTCTGTATCCGTACAGCAGAGGTTTCAGGCGCAGACGCGGTAATCATTGATGCAGACCTAACCAACCAAGAAAGAAAGTCGGCGAAGCGTGCGTCAATGAAGGCACACAGGTTCATCCCAGTACATTGGACAGATGGGCTAGAAGCTGTCAGGGAGGCCAAGAAAGCCGGCTTCAGAATAATATCACTGGAGGACATAGGCGACACCACTCCATGGGAATCAGATTTGACTGGTGACATAGTACTCATAGTTGGGGGGGAAAGGCACGGAATCCCAGAGGACATCCTAGCGGAATCAGATCAAATAATCAGAATTCCAATGACAGGCTTCGTCCCATCTTTCAACTTGCAGGCGCCCCTGAGTTCCGTAGCCATAGAGGCACAGAGACAGAGAAACTGACTCTTCGAAAAGATTCGGTAGATTACCTGCGCATTATTGATGACCTAATGGTATGTCCCAGAGGCATGCAAGGGGACGACACCGACAAGGGGTTCGCAACAAAGGCAGTGCATTCGGGAATGCAGGATGTTGAGGGGTCAGCCACAACGCCCATCTTCATGACATCCACATACAAGTTGACCGACGAACGATACAAGGGCTGGGCGGACGGCGCTCAACACACCCTAATCTATAGTAGGATTTCAAGTCTAAATTCAGAGGTTGTATCAGCCAAGATAGCTGCTTTGGAAGGCGCAGAGGACGCTGAGGTTTTCTCCAGCGGCATGGCAGCAATTTCAACCACGCTCTTCACATTCCTCTCATCGGGCGATCACATCGTAGCGAGCGCCGATTGCTATGGTGGGACATATGGGTTGCTTACCGAGATTCTCCCGCGTATGGGAGTAGAGGTGACTATGGCCGACCTACGTGACCCGTCCTCGTACGAGGAGGCAATCCAGGAGAACACCAAGGTCCTCTATGTCGAGACAATGACAAACCCAGTCTTGAAAGTGTGTGATTTGGAAGCGATGTCAGACATAGCTGAGAGAAACGGAATCATCTCCATAGTTGACAACACATTTGCATCTCCATGGGGGTGTAACCCGGTAAGCATGGGGTTCGACATAGTCCTCCATTCCGGTACGAAATATCTAGGTGGTCATGCAGATCTAATCGCAGGCCTAGTAGCAGGAAAGAAGGAGCTCATCGCTGACATCTTCTTCAACAAGATCCACTTTGGTGGTGCTGCAGACCCGCACATGTGCTATTTGCTGGAGAGGGGGATGAGAACGCTCCATGCCAGAATGCCCATCCATGCCGCTAATTCAGCCGAACTCGCCAAGAGACTCGATAATCACGATATGGTGGAAAGCGTAAGGCACACTTCATTGGCCTCACATCCAGATTACGAGGTTGCAAAGAGAATAATGCCGAAGGGAAGCGGAATGCTGGCCTTCGTGGTCAAGGGAGGGGACGAAGCGGCCCTCAAGTTCATGAGGTCGTTGGATATGGTGTTCGAGGCAACAAGCTTGGGAGGGGTGGAGAGCCTCGTCGAATGCCCGTTCAACTCCAGCCACATGTTCGTCCCCGAGGACGTTAGAAACGAAGCTGGCGTGGTCTCCGGATTCGTCAGGATGAGTGTGGGGATCGAAGATGTAGAAGATCTCTGGAAGGATATAGACAGCGCTCTGAAGGCTGCGAACGAATTCCTAGAAACAAGAGCCTGAGGCGCCCAAATGGAGACCGAGCTGCTAATCGCTACGTTGGCGTTTATCGTTCCAATGTGCTTCACACCAGGGCCAAACAACGTCCTTTGCGCAGCACACGGTTCACAACACGGATTCAGGGAGTCACTTCCCCTGATTGCGGGCATGGCAATCGGCTGGTCCACATTGGGGCTTTTCGTAGGCGGTGCCACGGTTTTCATTGAGGACAACAAGTCCGCATTCGACATTCTCACTTACATCGGAGCTGCCTACATCGCATACCTCGGATACAAGGTCGCTACTTCTCCTCCACTGTCTTCCGACGAGGCCGGCAACGATCGGCTGGGCCTGTTCACCGGAGTGACGCTCCAACTGGTCAATGGCAAGGCATGGATACATTTCCTAGTATTGATGACAGCATTTGGTGGCCTATTCGGCTCAGGATTCTCAGCGAAGGCGGCTTTGGTTCTCCTGAATCTCTTCTTCGGCCTGCCTGCAGTGATGTCATGGGCTGCGTTCGGATCCGTCCTTCGAAGGGTATTCACAACCCCCGGTTCTGCAACAGCTTTGAACCGAGTTATGGGTGCTTCATTGCTGGCAGTAGCAATCTGGATAGCAATGCCTCATTGACTATCATTCCGGGCACTTTGAACCACTGGATTCGGCCAGCCACTTCATCGCATTCCTGTAGTCCTCTACCGCATCCTCATTGTCATTGAGAAGAAGGTCTTCGGAAGCGTCCCAAAGGGCCCTAAGTGCGGGCACCCAGTCTCCTCCCTTGTCTCTGCTGGACTCATCGAACCTCCAAGCATCAGACTCAGTTCGGTCATGAATAACCAACCAAGCCCAACCCATTGCAGACTCTAGCCCCTTGCCCTTCCTAGCTATCGAAACGGTTGACGCAACCCCGTCGTCAACTGCCTTCCGGACTAATTTGTCGGCCATACTGAGAGGCACAGGGAGCGAGTCCTGCTCCCATGGTAAACGATCCAGCCTTTGTGCAGTATCGAGATTCTCACCTAGTTCCCTGAGGAACGCGCCGAACCCCTGCTTCCGCCTCTCTTGCTTGGCTAGGACGTCTTCGGCCTCCTCCCCACTAAGCCCATACATTTCATTGAGAACTTTGATTCCATGCTCCGGCCAAAGCGCGACCAGGACGGGATGGCAAGAAGACTCTTCCAATCTTATCACATCATCCTCGATGTCCAGGGCCAACCCATCTGTCCTCACGTGAATTCCTCCTTCCAGGGAATCGAGAATACAGGCGAGGGCACCTTTCTCCTCGCCGGTCCCCCCCATGTGCTCAAGGAAACCCTTCTTATCATCCGCTGCAAACCAGCTGTTCCCCACAACATAACCATCAGAGATTGAATTGAGAATACTGGTTCTGCATGCTCTCGAAAGGGCAGCGTCCTCCAAGGACATCTTCAGCCAAGCATCCAGAGCCTCTCCCAAACGCTCTTCGCCCTCGTCAGGAAGGGACCGATCCTCGGGCCACCCATTCGGCCTCCACATCCAACTGGCATCACAAACAGCACCGAGCTTGTTCGGGGGCATCATCGAAATGGCGATGCTTTGTGCCAATGGGACCTCAGTTTTCGCTAGGGAAGATATCGAGACGCCAACTGTGGTTCCATCTTGGAACGCCAAACGAAGCCACCCACTCTCCGTGTTTTGACCCTCTGAGACAACCTCTTCACTTAGTCCGACTGTCCACCTCACGTCATTGCCTGTCAAATCCACAGATGACTTATCTAGAACCCAGTTGATCCATTCCGACGGCGCCTCGGCTTCTAAGCAGGTGCAGACAAATCCACCGTCCCATGAGAAGAAGTACTGTCCCGATTTCGCATGACCATCCCATACAAGCAACCTCAATTTGGGATGAGTAAAGTTCTGAATCCCCGCCTGATGGCTCTGTTTGCCGTTCCCTCTCCTGAGGTAGCTTGCAGTTCCATATAACGGATGTTTGAATACCGAGACAGTAGACAAATCCTCCTCGCTCGCAGCTAGGAGGCTTCCTGCTAGGGATCTGCACACTTCGTCCCCGCCCCTCTTAACCATTCTTTTTCTTAGCCACCTTGGGTCATTACGCTTCGCCGCCACAACCTCGATCTCTTGGAGAGTCATTGCGAGCCTGTCCTTCGACCCAAAGAAGGAAACCTTACCCAACTCGCCTGTAATTTCTGGAACGAACGCTTCTGGATCGTCCATCAGCCCTTCCAGGTTGCTCTCCAACCTCTTCTGAATTTCCTTGGATGCCTGCTTTATTCCCCTGACTCGGACTTTCTTTCTTCGGTTTCTGTCCCCAGGGAACCTTACTTCTGCTGGTGGCTTTGCCATTTTCAAGTCCCCCTCTTACCTTCCGAACATAACCTGACCCATCACCTATGCGGTCTCCGGCGTTCATACGCCTCTCTTTCCATTCCAGTGAATTTAGCAGGAAGAATGAGGCAATGAATTCGTCCACCAGTTACAGTGGAGAGCTCTTCCAAGTTACCAGAAACAACCCGCTGCTCACGAGTACCGAGATCACTCAGCAATATCCCGTCCCAGCTCCCAATGGGGTCTGACATACTTTCACGAACGACCCCCTCGTCCCCTATCATTTTTTCAAACATTTTTTGCAACAAATCCACTGCTTGCGAGGGACTCATTGGTTGAGGGCTTTCCACTCCCATCCCAGTTGGATCCAAATCCAACAACACCAAGGTGTGTAGGTTGTTAACGAAGTTCGCATCAATCAACTCGAGAGGAGATGTTGGAAGATATTCTCCATATGCAAAGGGGAGGGTTACCTGTCTGCCGAATTTATATGATTGCATACCTGAAACAGATATTGCCAGGGAAGTAGCGGATATGCCTGGAATAATTGAAAAATTGATGCCCTGCTCAGCACAACGACTCTCCAAATCAATATGAGTTGTGGCTTGCATGGGGTCGCCCACTACTAATAATGCCACAGAAGTTTCCTTGGCCTTTGCAAGTATTTTTTCAGGGTTTTCAACCATGGGGCGCATGGCCCTCTCCCATTTCCCGACCACACTTTCCAAACGAGACTCCTCCTCCTCTGGGAGGGTTGCCGTATAACCCTCAAGAAATCGGTATTCACAGCCTCTGGCGCGTTCTATCGCACCAGCAGCCATCATACCTAGATCGCCGGGTCCAAGCCCAATCAGCCAGAGCCCAGCCCCCGCCCCCTCATCCGTCATGGTGAAGCGTCCTGCCCCGCTGCCCGTCATGAACGTGATGCGACACCTCAGAGTACCGAACGGGCTGGTCGAAGCCGTCCTTGGGCACATGAAGGACGAGCAGTGGCTCGCTATTGGGTACAGAGTCATGTCTGATGTGGAGGGGCACCACCGATTGATTCCAATAAGTACTGCAGCACCTCCATTGCTAGATGGACTAACCCCTTCCTACGAGGTTGTAGACGTCGAGGGATTACCAGATGATAGGCCCAGCACCGACTGGTGGAAGTACCTCACGGATATCATCGGCGAAGCAGAAGTAGCCCTGCATGGGGAGGCATGGCCATCAAATCACGAATTCATTGGGGACATGATGATATTGAGAATTGATGACACTGTGAGCCAGCACACAAAAGCCATCGCGAAAGCAAAGATGCAATCTCACCCACACGTCCGTTTGGTAATGAAAGACAGGGGAGTCCAAGGAGAACTCAGGATTCGGGACATTGAGCCAATAGGCTGTAGAGACGGCGAAAACATCCTGACCTCCGATTTCCCCCCCCGTCTTATCGAAACCAGGGTAATGGTTAGAGAATCGGGAAAAAACATCCTTTGTGACCCGACCAAGGCCTACTTCTCAACAAAACTACAGGCAGAGAGGCTGGAAACAAGAAAACTCGCGATAGAACTCAGGGAGAAACTGGGACGTCCCCTGAGGGTGTGTGATCCATTCTGTGGGGTTGGGCCCGCCCTATCCACACTGCTCGCCGAGCCAGAACTGGTCGGAAGCTTGCTGGCAGCCGATCTAAATCCCGATGCCATTGAGATGCTATTGGATAACCTCCGTAGATGGGACAAGAGGGAGTACCCGAAGGACCCATCACCAATCACACGCGTCTACGACGACAGGATTGTAGGTTTTGCAGATGCGTTAAAACTCCCCGAAGATCAATCCATAGCCGGGCAGTGGGACGTTCTATTGGTCAATTTACCACATCGGACCGTAGAGTTCCTGCCCTCCTTGGTTCCATTATTGGATAGGTCCACACCATCTTTGGTTAGAGGCAGGGTGATAGTGGAGGAAAATGGAATAGAGGAGGCGAATAGAGCTATCCGACAATCTTTGCCGCCCATCCTAGAAGGGCATAATCAACCCGCGCTTAGGATCAAAAGGGATTACAGTAGCACCCTAAGGCTGTGTTCATTCGAGGCATGGATATCCCCAGAGTCGTAAATCAGTGGCGCCCCGACCGGGATTTGAACCCGGGTCGCAGCCTCGACAGGGCTGCATGATAGGCCACTACACCATCGGGGCTTGGAGACCTACGACACGGGTTCTCTTTTTCAATCTTTGAGGGGGCATCATTCATCTCCCTCCTGCGTAACGAGGGTCCATGGGCGACGCCAATCTCGTAATTGACGTCATTGACAATGGTGGCCAGTGGACCCATCGAGAGTGGCGTATGCTCAGGTATATGGGAGTAGACACGAAGATACTCCCCAATGACACGCCCCTCAAGGAAATGAGGGACGTAGACGGGCTGATACTGTCAGGAGGAGCAGCTAGGGTTGGCCTCACAGGAGAGCTTGGAAAATGCGCGGAGTACCTCGGAATGCAAGTCCCGATACTGGGAATATGCGCTGGTCATCAGTTCATGGCAGGCCACTATGGGGGTGATGCCAGGGAGGCGCCAGCACCGGAATTCGGCGCCGCTTCTATCGAACTGATCGACGGGGGTGGCCCACTCTTCGCTGGAACTCCTGACACACAGGTCGTCTGGGAGAGTCACAATGACGAGGTTTCCAGGGTTCCTGAAGGCTTCAGAATCACCGCTCAAAGCGAGTCTTGTGAGGTGCAGGCGATGCAGAATGAGGAGGGGGATAGGTTTGGCCTTCAATTCCACCCAGAAGTCAATGACTCTGAGTTCGGGGCGCACATTTTCCAGAACTTCGTTGACATATGTGAACGAGCCCGTAGGGCTCTCTGAGGCAGAGGACAGGTTGAAGAAGGGCAGGCAGGTCGCCGCCCTGATGGCAAAGGACGCAGAGCACACGGTGAACCACAAGTGCAGGAAGTGCAACCGCACAGATAGGAGGCCCTGGATGCCCACGGACCCACCCAAGTGCAACCACTGCGAGTCAACGATGGATCCCCTTGAGATTCGATACAAGTGCCTACGATGTGGCCATTTGACATGGATTGAGGCCGGCTCCACCGGCAAGTCCTGCCACAAGTGCGGATATCGGGTATTCGCTAAACCCCGAAGCCAAGGAAGGCCGCACAAGACCCTGAAGGCAATTTGAGGCGCGGAGTTCAAGTCCCGCCGCCCCGACGCTAACACGTGGCTGGCTGGCTAGAGTATCATGCTCCTAGGACCTTTGAAGAGCTAGCTGTGCCAATTACAGCACGCGAAGCACTCCTCTCCTCAAGCATTAGCGCGGACCCCCCTCACTTGCTCATCACTGGACCTGCCGGTGTCGGCAAGACGGCCTCATGGAAACTCGTAGCAAGACAGGTACTAGGCCCGGGATGGAAGTCCACCACGCACGTATTGCAATGCAGAGACCTCGCACGTCAGGCAGGCGCAATGGCCACTTTCGAAAACTTCCTCCGTCCTGGGGGCTCGGTCGATACCCTAGCAGGACGACTCAGCCTCGATGCCTTTGACAGGGGAATGGTATCGAGTGACGACGATCCCCCACCCGCAGGAGAAGAAGCACAGCTTCCTGAAGGGACACTCCCGGTTAGCAGGTTGATAATACTGGAGGATGCTGACCATCTGGGCTCAATAAGGCAGGCATATCTCCGGAGGATGCTCGAAACGGTTGGAAACGCCTCCAGATTCATACTGGTAGCAAGGGCCCCCTCTAGGATAATAGATGCCCTGAGGTCAAGAAGCCGCATGATCCGGATTCCCGGAACCAGTAGAGAACAGGTCCTAGATGCAATGAAGGAAATTTCCATCAAAGAAGGATTTGAACCGGAAGAGGGGGTATTGGAAGATATTTCGTACATATCTTCTGGAAATCTGAGGAAAGCCATTTTCACACTAGAGATGCTTCGACTAAGGGGACTAGAGAGCGATAGGGCTGCTGTCCACAGACTGGTTCAATCAACCACCCTCCAAGCAGGCAGGCATGTGATGGAGTTGGCATTGAGGGGGAGGGTTGTCGAATGGAGGTGGGAAAACTCAGGGGGCCGCAAAAAGAGGGTCCTAGCAGGGGCCATCGCCGAAGTCGACAGCCTGATGAATCACCATGGACTTGATGCTGAAGATGTAGTTTCGCAGCTGCATGACATACTGATCGGAAGAAGACTGTCAATTCCCGACAAACTCCGTGAGGAGCTTCTCACAGCCCTCGCCGAATGTGATACAAGTCTGAGAAGATCCATGCAACCGAGGGTCCCCCTGGAGAGGTTTCTCCACCGAGTATCGTCTGCAGGGGAGCGACACGGCCTGGCATTCAGTTAGTGGCGGGCGATCCAGGATTTGAACCCGGGTTCTCGGCTTAGGAGGCCAAGGTGATATCCAGACTACACTAATCGCCCGTCTCCCGCAAAGCCTACTCCCCAAGAAGCCTAGTGTTGTCAAACCCTATATTACGGCCCATTTTATCCGATGCCATCAAGCACCAAAACACCTCCGAACAGTCGTGGATGACGGAAACCCCCTACCTACGCCCTACGGCGAGGACAGCGGTTTCGTTCCAGCCAATGAAAGGGCATTGTCACGCGTTATCGCAAGAAGAGACGCGGCCAGAAGGTTTTGGATTTGGGCATCGACTGTTTGGCCCACGCCCAGTATCAGGATGTTGTTGTCCGCAATAGCCACCATTTCATCAGCGAGCCTGCTTGTGGGTTGGAGATATTCTTCGATCGAACTCTCAATAGCCAGCTTTGTTCTTCTATCCATACTCTACCTCCCAACAAACCTGGCTTCGTGGTACTCGTCAATGGTAGCTAGGGACAGACTCACCCTCCGTGTTTTTGGTCACGCTTCCAAGGGGTCTTACCCTGGATCGGAGAGGATACTGAACACACTTAGGGATAGGGTTGTGAGAGAGCGAATCAGGATATTCTCAGCGATGCTCGCCGCCTTCTCTCTGAATGCTATTTGGAGTTTCAATCCAGGAGAGGTCCTAACTCCCTCACTACTCGCAGCAGCGGTTTTCTGTGGCGCGGTTTGCGTCCTAAACTCATTGATACTGGAAGGCTCCGTGCCGATGCGCTCCAATGACTTCACTCTGCTTTCATTACACGCCCCCACACTCCATGATAGCACACTCGACTCAGTTCTCACGGATCTCCTAAAGGCACATCTTGATCCACAGACAGCAGGTGAGTGGGACGAGTGGTTGGACTCGTTGGAAGTGAGGGTCCGAACCTCCCAGACTCCCATTTCTGCAGTCGAGCACGTTCTCCAGGCGATTCACCTGGAGCATAGGGGGATTATTGATCGAGAAGGCCTGCAGTCAGAGGTCAGGTCTGTTTTCAAGGTAGCAGCAACAGACTCAATCTTTGATTCTGAATCAAAGTTCAACGTCTCTTCGCTCAGGGCACTCCTCGCCCATACGAGAGCATGGGAGCCTGGGATGTTCCGCCTGATAGATAGATTGCAGGAATCCCTCGCCGCCGAAAGAACGACGACAGCGGAGCCGTGGAGGTTGGACCTAGATCTCCCGCCACGATGTTCGGAAGGGCAGGGTGACCTTTTCGTCATGCTACACAACCACACGGGAAAGGACTCGACAGTGGAGCTCGATATCTTGGTCGCTCAGGGTGAGCCGGCGTATCAAAGCCTCAGAATTAAGGCTCCATCTTCGATAATACAATCAGATGAAGGCCCAGAGGGCGTGTCCTCGCTCGGCCGGCTATTGGACAGCGCAGTCGTCCTCTGGATAGGATTGGCGTGGTCGGACTCGCAATACGGGCCGCACCCTGTTCAGGTCACGCTCAAGGGGGAATCTGGAGAGACACTATCATCCATCATCGTACAGACGACCCTTTCTTCGGGCGTCAATCCAGAGAGTGCCGCTGCTAGGATGACCGATGCTGCCGAGGCAGTAAGAAGAATAGCAATTCCAATTGGCGAGTGAGCAGCATTGTTCTAGGCTCCAAAGCGTCACGTTCTTGGCGCGTCCCCGCCTCGACAACTCCGGTAACTATGGAGTCATGGGGCGTCATTGTACTCGGCAGAGGCCCCGCAGCCCTCCGAGCAGCGATTTCTGCAGCAGACGCAGGAGCAAGCCCGTTAATCATAGATGGAGGCTCTATAGCATCTGGTTCAGGGGCTGCCCCACTTTCAGGAATAGCTGCCTCCTTAAACGAAACAACCCCTTCTTTGCATATAGAAGACACCATTTCTGCAGGTGGTGACACGACCGACAAGGCCTCTGCAGCTAGGATATGTGACAAAGCCGTCAGAACTCTGGCCGAACTAGAGAGGTGGGGACTAGTCCTACGAAGGGACGACAGCGACCTCCCTCACTTATCTCATGTCGACGGCCACACCGTAGCTAGATTGGCGGGCTGCGGCGACAGCACCATGAGGAACATCACCAGGGTATTGGAGGAACAGGCGATCAAGAGAGGTATCACGAGAAGATCAGACATGCTCCCCATCTCCCTCGTAATGGACAACGGCCAGGCCAGGGGGGTTGTGGCTCTGGATATCGAGTCCGGAGAGGTCATCGGGTTGCAATCCAAAGCCGTAATATTAGCCACGGACGGATATCAAGGACTTTGGTCAAACTCGGCAAACGGCCCAGGTACAGGGGTAGCGATTTCTGCGGGTTCCGGGATTTCACTCTCAGGGATGGGGCATGTTCCCATGCATGCGTTGACAGTAAGTGGCACCGATCTTTCCATTCCAATGGAGGTCCTCGGCTCAGGAGGCAGGATCAGGAAGGAGACGGGTGAAGACGTGGATACAGAAACAGCGCTGTCCGGTGAGAAATGTATCCTTGATTTGAGAACCATGGAAAGCGAATCATCGGAGTGGTTTACCCAAACCTCCCATAGAGTCAGGGACAGAACCGGCCTAGATATTTCATCGCAAGTTCTCCCTCTGTCCCCTAGTATTTCTGCAACAATCGGAGGCGTTCCTGTGGATGAAAATGGAAGAGCGGTATTCGATGGGGGAAAGATGTGGCACACAGGCCTCTATGCAGCCGGAAGATCCTGTCACACAGGCATGCACGGGGCCAACCCCCTTCCAGGCAACATTCTCCTCGAGGACTTAGTCACAGGAGAATCGGCCGGGGCCCATGCCGCTGCTTGGGCTGCCTCCGCATCATACGGGGGGCAGGACTCAGTTTCTTCGGCGAAAGAAGACGCAATAGGCAAGGTAGACTCGATGTTCGGAAGTGACGGCAGTCCCGTAGGACAGGTATCCAGAGCGCTCTCCTCTGTAATGTCAAATGTCGATGGAAGCGGCGAAGAGTCTTCTCTGGCCATGGCCATGGCAGGCATCAACGAGATTAGGAACTCGGGAATCAGAGTTACGGACCCCTCTAGGTCGATGAACACCGAACTCGTAACTGCCCTCCATCTGGATGGGCTCCTGACGATAGCAAAAACCATCGCGGATTCGTAGAGGTGATGCGGGTGGACAATGAAAAAACCATCTTCACCAGAATCATCGAAGGAGAATTGCCATGCTACAAACTATACGAGGACGAACACGTAATCGCCTTCTTGGATATACAGCCCCTCACAAGAGGGCACTCACTAGTGGTTCCCAAGGAGCCAGCCCCGTCAATCGATCAACTCAGCTCGGCATACGCCGAAGCTCTCGGTAGGGCTCTCCCTCCAATATGCAGAGCAGTCATGGCCGTTACTGGTGCAAGAGCCTACAACCTGGTCCAGAACAACGGCCGCGAGGCAGGAATGTCAGTAGCCCACGTCCATTTCCACATTATTCCAAGATACCCGGAATCCACCCATTCATTCCTTTGGGACTATGGGGAAATAGATAACACGGACGCCGCGAAACTCGCAGAAAGCATTTCAGATGAGATGGATTAGAATCGGTGCTTTCTCAACCTCGACCCTGTCTGCCATATCTGTGAGAGACGTCCAAGAAGCGCCGGACCTCGATCCCGCGTTGTCAAGCGGAGCAATGAAAATCAACCCGAAAAAACTCGAGAAGGTTCCTTGGGATCATAGTGGAAAGCACCCTGGGAGCAAGCCATTCTGGGCTGTATTGCTATTTGCAATCGACATCGCGTGGTCGATAATTTTCAGAAAGGCGCAGTTTGACAAAACCCCAAAATCAGGGGGCGGCACCGTTTTTGCTTCTATTCACATCAATGGCCTCGTGGATCCTTTGGCCATAGTGAAGTCACAGGGCATACCATTCGTTAGCATAGGCAGGCACGATATCATGACAATGCCAGTAATTGGCTGGATGACAAGGAGAATGGGGTCCCAGCCAGTAATAAGGAGGGCCGAGCTAAAGGGAGGCGTCAGCGACCCAGAATATGCAGCCAGAATAAACCAAAGAAGCATGCTCACAATGGCGAATTGCATCGCCTCCGGGCATCCGGCAGTCGTGATGCCCGAGGGCAAGTCACACCAAGATTCCAAACTTCATGCACTCAGGACAGGAACTCTCAGATTCACGCTCAATGCAGCAAGCATAGCCCAAGCGAGAAACCTCCCCCTCCCGGTAATTCAACCAGTCGGCCTCCATTACAGGTGTCATCATTGGTTTCGCACGGATGCATATATCGAATTCGGAGAACCTATCGAAATACCCCTGGTTGAAGACCCCCTCCACAATACCAAACTAACCAAAGGAGAGTGGATAGAACCCCCGGCCGATCAAGTCATCCCCCTACGTGACGAATTATTCGAGAAGCTCTCGTGCATCACACCAAACTCCCCCGATTGGGAGACGTATAGGGCATGGCACCTCCTAGGACACCTCTCCGCGAAAAAGGAGGGCAAGGAACTCCCCTCCCTCAAGCATGAGATATTGGCCGCCAGAGAGGTAGGCGAATCAAACCCCCCCGACTCAGTTCTAGATAATGCGAAACAGGCCGCTGAAATATTACACTCAAGCGAATTGGACGGCACGTCTCTCGATCACGCTGGGAAAATAATCAGGAAGAAGGCGTTTGCAAGTGGTTTAGGGGGACTTCTCCTGATGCTAATGACAGCGCCCATAGTCGTACTTTCTTCAGGGGTTCAATCATTAGCCGGATGGTACCAAGGAGACCACTCGGACGAAGGAATAGATGCTAGGACCACCCACCACATGATCGGAGCACTGCTCTCCCCCTTGTTTTTCTGGCCTGTTGCATCTTTAATATTCGCCTTCGCATTTTCATTGGCGAACCCGCTTGTTGAGTTCGCGGTAGCCTTCCTAGTCATATTGATTTCAAATTTCATATTCCTCACTGGGTATGATTTGTGGGTTGATTTCAGAACCTCCCTAAAACGCTCTAAACTAGCCGACTCCGAGAGCGGTAAGCGACTAGAGAAGCTCATCGGGGAAATAGAGCCAGCACTCGTCGTTCTCAAATAGGGCCTACTGCCCCATGGGGCCATGGACAGGGGAGAGGCAGCCTCCTCAATCAGGGAATGGCTCCAGAGCGAGATGATGGAAGTTAGAGATGTTGAGGACCAACAGGCCACAATCCACCTCCATGTCAGATACCCACCAACTAAGAGGGGGCATCTATTCAATATTGTAATTCCAAAGAATAGAGATCTAGTTCTGATATACTCGGTAACGAGAGTCGACGAGGGGCAACAGAATGAGATGACAGCACTCTCAAATAATGAATCACAGCAATGGAAGGACTGGCTTCACGAGACCAGGCTAGACCTAACTAGGGCAGACCTAGACTGGGTACTCCATGTCGGAGGGAAGGCGGAGGGCATAACTGGACCTCTCCAGGCATTCAATCTCTCTAGGCCAATATGGTTAGACGGACTGTCCCAGAATGAATTCATGCACACAATGCGAAGAGTTTGGCTGTCGAAGCTTTCGCTCATCCACAGAATCAAACATCATTTCGGAACAGGCTCGGGCAAGCCTGGCCCGGTTGACGATTGGGCGAAGAAGAAATCCAGAAACGGTCCAAGAAGCAAAAAAACCGCTCCCGAACCACGACCGGTCGACATCGACGAGACAGGCGGGTTCGGAAGAGACTTCGATCCTGATGATTGGGCCTGAAAGCCCGTCATTACCCTTATTCACACACCTCTTCAGAAGTGACCGCTGGCCGTCGGGGTTAAGTATTGAGAAAATACCAACGATACCGTTACAGAACGGTCTGGTGAGCAAGATATGGACAGAGCAAAGTCGAGAAGCAGCATAACAATGGTACTACTGATGGTCTTGAGCACGTTCGTTGGCTTGGGTACTCCCTCAGTTACGGCAAGCGAGATTGTACTGACTGACGCAATCGAGATTACTCCTGGTGGAACATACAACGACAGGATGGTCTCAGTGGATGCAGACTCACAGGGGAACACCCACTTCGTTTGGAGTAGGAACACCCAGCACCTCTACTACAAGATGCTCGATGCAAGGGGAGAGGTACTGATTGATGACACACAAATTTCCGATCCGGGGGCCCACAGGGCATGGCATCCCGATATCAGGCTAGACCATGATGACATGGTGCATGTCACTTGGACCGACAAACAAGGCCAGTGGGCGATCATGTACACCCTCCTCGACCCATCACTGGACGATCAAAGCGGAGACTCGACCACCGATGCAGCAATATCCATTATCGGCGATTACGAAGTGTCTTTGCATCAGCAGAACAGGGATTGGCCGGCCATCGACATTGACTCCGAGAATGATGCCCACATAGTTTGGCAGGACTCCTGGGAGCCCCTTGACATGTACTACCAGCAACCACAGATTTACTACAAGATGTTGGAGATTGACCTAGTCGCTCGAACGGTGATAGTCGCAATCGATGAAACGCTCCTGACTCCCATCATTGGACACAAGGGCCATCCAGATGTCGCAGTCGATGCAGACGACTTCGTCCAAGTCGTATGGGACGACACGAGGGGCGGAAAGGTGGAGATGGTCGCCCCGATTGACACCTCTGGATCGATGAATGCCGAATGGGCTGACATGTGCGCCGTGTTCTATGGAGGCTACTTCGTCAGCGGAGGCTACTTCGAGGGACTCAAGCCAATGCTCGTAAGGGCCAACATGACCGTCTATGAGACACTGTACGCGCTTAGCGGCAACTGGCCCAGCGCTTCTCAGAGCGGCAACTGCGCTAACGCCTACCAAACGGGAGGATCTGGCAGTCAGGGACCCAGGACAACCCCCCTAGGAAACTCCCCTGGTGACGACTCAGGCGGCATCAGGTACCTGACTGAGGTTGTTTACAATAACGGTGCCGTTAACCTGCCTCAGGATGGAGGATACTACAGCGAGTTCTGGGGCCCAGCATCAACATGGGCGTGCCTTTCTTGGTATGACAATGCAGGAAACGTCCCAGGAAACCCCCCCACCACTTTGGACCACAAGTGGAACCCCAACGCAACTAAGATAGTCATCCCGATCTCTGATGAGGGCCCATACGGAGGAGACCCCGCACAGCAGGCAGATGATACACAGAGCATCAACGAGGCGCACGACTCTTGCGTACGCGCTGGAGTCATCCCGGTCCCCCTCGTTGCCGCTGGATTCGGCTCGGCATCATCAGACGTCGGGTCGCACATGATGGATCTAGCTGCCTGCCCCAACGGATTCGTTAGCCTAAACGCTAGGTCCTGCCCTGGTTCCACAACTAGGCTGACCCATGCCGGAGGCCAGATGTACAGCTTCCCAACCTCTTCTAGCAACTCTGCAGAGCTCCAACTCATGGTCGAGGCTCTGGTGTATCTAGCAACAAACAACTCCAGAGAGATATTCATGGCCGTGCTGGATCCAAGAGCGCTTCTCGAGAACCCATGGCCCGGTTGGACAAAGGGAGACTCAGGCACAGAAGTCGACAACACTGCTGACAGGTACATCCAGGACATAGGCCCATCATTGGACTACCAGGGTTACGGCCACCTAGTCGTAGTGAATGACACGAGAGTGACATTGAACGACGCATTCAGCCTCCACCCCGCAATAGCGGTAGACACCTCAGGGAACACGCACGTATCTTGGATGGATGGTCGAGCATATGGATTCGACATCGACGTAAACTACGAGGTGTACTACACCAGACTAAGGCTACGAGGGGCCCAGGAATGGGACGGGGTGCCAGAGGGGCTCCCCGCATATGGAATCAAGCAGATAGCAGACGCGGCAATTTCTACCGTCGAAGGACTTGAAGGAATAACCACACAAAGGCCATTCGGAGCAAACTCCCACATGCCAGCCATCCTTACTGACTCCTTTGACAACGTCCACCTTACATGGCTCGACAACGGTAACGAGTCCCAAGGAGAGACGGTGATGTATGCCAGACTCAATCACACCCGCGACTCCCACCCAAATGGGTTCCCGATGAACTCCATCGCATCCTCCGTGCTGGATCCATGGGAGAGGTTACCAATCACAGAGTGGGAATCTGACAAACTGGGCCCTAACTCCCCAGCTACACCCGATCTAGGACAGCCGCCCGCATTCGCCAATGACCTTGGAAGCGGTGCGCACGTCGCATGGTCTGACAACTACAAGTGTGAGGATGTCAACAACGGTGGCAGATACACTCTCTGTTACGTACATATCCTGACGGGACTGGTCGAGGTCGCTCTCGGTGAGACCGAGACTTACTACCACACCATAGAGCCAAGCGGACAGACCATGTTCAACATGAGCGTCTCCAACCCAACACCCGGGCCCGTGGAACTAGTTTCTGACACATTCTTCGTCTCTATGGAGGGAGTTCCGAACAACTGGAGCGCAACGTTGTTCTTCGCCACCAACCACACCCCAATATTCCCATCTACCCCCGTGTTCCTGAAGGGAGGGGAGATGGTTCCGATTTACATGAGAGTCCGAGCACCTACGATTTACCAGGCCCATGAGGACGAGTTAGCTACAATCGTCATCTCAGCCCTATCCAACAAGGATCCAGCAATCAGAGACGAGCAGATAACTCTGACCCTGATGGACGTCGTTCATGGCATAGAGCTCGATACCAGCCACTACCAAGCAGACGTCGAGCAGGGACAGAACGCGGTCTTCTCGATATCGGTTACGAATACAGGCAACGTGTATGACACATTCGCATTCTACGATCCAGCCACCCTGGAAGGGCAAACCGAATGGGCGTTGCCGTTCGGCTGGGGAATCAGCTTCCCTACGTCACTATCCTTGGATCCGGACCAATCTGTGACGAGGAATCTACAGGTGAGCGTCCCAACTTCGCAGGAACCCGGAACTTTCGTCATATACCTCAAGGGGTGGTCCACCGGCGAGCCAGTGCTGTCCATTGACAGGGGGACCTTCGACGTACTCGAACTTTGGATAAACGTCTCCGTAAAGACCACTGGCAACATCGTATTCAACCTAGGCGACACCACCCAGCAGGTTCTACCCGGGGAGTGCTCATCATTCGACATAGCGGTCACCAAGCACTTCACCCCCGGGCATCTCGTGTTCACTACCCCTGGAGGCCCGGACGAGAGGCCCTCTGATATCTCTGAGTCTACTTGGAGATACGACAATTGGATCGTCGACCTCGACTTCGAGAATGCGCCGGGAGGAAATGGGATAGCGGATAATGCGCCGAGGTATTGGACCCCTGTCGGCACACCCTACACCGTTACCGCACTGATGTGTGCCCCATACAACGCCACAGCGGGCCTAGGTGAGTCTGTTACTGTCAGAGCACATTTGGACGGGGCACCCCAAGTTAGGGACACTGTGGTTCTAGTCACCAACGTGGAGCAGGTGTACGACCTGGAATCTTCTGTGCCAGAGACAATAATGTCTCTCCACCCAGGACAAGAGTACGAGATGCCTACCACAATCGAGAACATAGGCAACGGGCCAGATAGGTACGACATCACAATACAGTCGATCACAGATTCATTCGGTGCTTCCCACGTGTGGGACATCTACATCCCAAGGATACTATTCGAGGAATTGGACAGGGACGAGTCGCAAGTAGTCCCAATACTGATCAACGTCCCCGAGAAGACCCTCGCAGGGCAGTACACCATGGTGCTCCAGGTAATGAGTGAGGAGTCGTATGAGGGTACCAGAATAAGGGACGTAGTGACTCTGCAGATAGAGATAGTTGAGTTCCACGACATGAGGATTGTACTGGACCCAGCAGTGGAGAGCAAGATCAAGACAACCGCTCCGGGGAGGACGGTTAGGTTCATCATGAACGTCACCAACTTCGGTAACGTCCCAGATCAGCCAACGCTGCACAACCATACCCAAGACGGAGCGGGATGGGACGAGCAAGCGGGGCTCAACGCGCTCGAGAACTGGCAAATCAGCTTCGGCATTCTGGAGAACTTCGAATCGGAGTTCCCCACAGAGGTGCTCTGCGGAGTCCAAGAGACCCTCAACGACCCAATTCCCAGCGAGCCATGCTACAAGTCAGCTGCGGAGGTGCTCACGCTTCCGATGATGCAGGCCTATACCACCCTGAACATCGTGGTGATTATCGAAATACACCCAGAGGCCGCTTTGGCCAACAGGGAGATAGGAATCAAGGTGCTCTCATCGCATGGCTCGAAGGAAGCCGGCGGAGACCACGACGAGACTCCGATATGGGAAGACTCGTGCACTATCGACATGAACGGAGACGGACTGCCCGACAATTACCGCCCTAACTGCGATACTAACGAGCAAGTCATAGAGCTCAGGCTCAGGGCACCCGATCTGGAGGTTCTGACAGCTCGTGCAGAGGTGACGAAGGGGGATGTAGGAGACATGCTCTCTGTGAACGTACAGGTGAGGAACATCGGCAACGCCCATGCAACAGACGTCAACATAGTCCTGTGTGCTGGCCAGACCGAGAAGAGCATAGAGGACGACGGATGCAAGGAGGAGAACATAGTGTACAGGCAAGTGATCGAGGCCATAATGCCGAACATCGATGACGAGGACCCCCCCACCATCACCCTGCTCTACATGGTAGAGGCAGGAACACATGACGTAGTGGTCGTCGTGGATCCAGACAACATCATTGTCGAGACCAACGAGGACAACAACGTTATGGCCGTCCAAGAGGGAAAGATGGGATCAAACCTAGGATTCCTTGACGTAGGCGTCGAGATAATCGTACAGTACTCCGTTCCAGGGATAATCGTGATAGCGACCTTCTCACTCTTCGGGATAGTTGGAGTAGTCATGTATGGAAGGAGAATGGAGGCTCTACAGCGCTACCGCGAGAAGAGCAGCTTGATGGCCAACATGAGTGAGGATGACCTGCGCTTCTAGTCCTACTTGGCCATCCACCATGGAAGGGGCGTGCCCTGACCGCCCGCCACTAGGCTACCGCTTTCCGAGGCGAAGTCCCTGAGGAGGCGCTCCCTTAGGGAGTTCATCATCTCCTCTGCGTGGTTCGACTGGATTCTCATTGAATGTGCGAAAATATCCAGGTCCAGAGGCCTCCTTGGTTGAGCCATCAGTGAGTGCGCCAGATGCCGCTCCTCGTAGCTTCCCAAACCCTCGTTCACACTTGGCGTGACCTTGCTCATCACATGCTGGTGAAGAGCGATGACTGCATCCCTCCGCTCGTCAATCCGCTCGAGGCTCGCATCTAGCTCTGCGAGAATGTGTATCGCCTCCGCCATCGGTAAACGACGCCTCGTGCCTAGCTGACCGACTATCTCGTCAAGGTCCTCAGGCAGTTTGTTGGATAGCCTCAGTGGCCCCCCGCGAGGCATCGTCCGATGCTCTGCCCTGAACAGGTCCGGACCAAGATCAAGGCGCAGCGAGAATGACTGGTTCACAGTGTAGACCTTCCTAGGAGGCCCCCCTCGTTCCGAAGGGATCTTCTCACTCTCAACGAAACCAGAGTCCTCTAAGACCCTCAGGTGCTTCACGACCGCCTGCTGGCTCACATCGAGTAATTCGGATAGCTGCAGGGGGTAGTGAGGCTCCTTGACGAGGTACTTCAGAATCTGCCGCCTAGTGGAATTTTCGAGCACAGACATCGCCTCCTCGAAGCCCACCACACTTACCAACTCGGAGTTGTCTAGTAAACCCCCATCTAAAAACCCAACTTGAGCATAGGATAATAGCACATGGTATGATGAAAGTTCCATGGGAACCGCGGGAACCGTCTTGAAGACTGCTTCAGTGATATTCGGGGCCCTCATCCTATTGGCGGCCTTCGGAGCGTCGCTCGTCGTCTCATACTATGATGAGAGGATAGCCGAGGATTGCGACGACACGGTCGGAACCATAGGCCAGGTGGTGGGTGCTGACGAGGGACAGTGCCAAGACGCCAAGGAACAGAGGGACGTCCTGGATTCACTAGTCATGCCGCTCAATGTAGTGGGCGCCTTGCTAGTCATACTGCCGATAGGCAAGTCACTCATTGGAAGGTCTAAGGAATAGGTCAGCCATTGTCCCAGTCCTCCCAGTAACTCTCCGGCTTTTCGCTTTCCACCGGCTCTTCGGCTGGCTCCTCGTTCACCAATCCAGGACCACCCATGAAAGGATCAGGAACTCCAGTTTCATTCGAAGAAGCCCTGTTGTACTCATGGTAGACCTCCTCTGTAGTCATTATCGGCGCGCGTGCGACAGCCTCGACCTCCGACCCGTTCTTCCTCGTCCACCCAACTATTGCCAGTACCAATGCCACGATTCCGAACGGGATTCCCAAGCAGCACCCCCCCATCATCAGCAGGACGGACGGACTAGCCAACATTTCTGCCTGCGCGGCATAGTCGTCAACTATCCAAACGCCCCCCTCACTGGCATCATTGTGTAGGGTGTAAGTTCCCGAGTCACCAGGGAGGTACAATCTGACTGTTTGGTAAATGGGGCTATCTGGAGAGGTTTGCCTATCTATGCTCAGAGCCCCAGGCTCCTCCCACGGGCAATCGTTCCCTTCAGAATCAATCAGACGGATGTCAACAGGTACATCCTCGCCATCCTCTGAAATCCTCAGAGCCAGATAGTATCTGTCTTTAGACAGGTTAACCGTAGAGCTGTCACCAGCTTCGACAAAAGCCTCGTTGAACTGCACTGGATCAAGATAAGGCTCGGCGTCATCGAGGGCGCTGCTTGCCGACATCACGGCGATTAGAAGCAGCAGGAAAGAGCACCCAGACAGGATCTTGGCCCACCGCAGCACCCCACTAGCCATGCTGCCAACCCAACGTCATATGATTTCACAATTGGGTTCTGTATGGGTCATCGGACCCATGCGGCCACATATCGCTCGACCATCGGAGAATCACCATCCACAAAACGGGTGAAACCAATTGGCCTCAGACAATCGAACCGACCTTCTAACCACGTTCTGGAGAGTGGCCAAGGGGGCGATGGCTCGTCCGGCAAGAGACTACCAAATAGACGCCCTATGCAGAGAAGATGCCCGTTGGGACTCAGGAGTGTGGGCAGATTATCCGCGGCTTGATCACGAATGTTTTCCGGTATCGCCTGTAAAATGTGAATTTCGATTACGATATCGAAATTTCCCTGCCACTTCGCGGGCGGAGACAGCAAATCAGCAACACAATAATCCACAGACGAATCTGGAAACCTCTCACGGCACCATTCAATGGAGGAGCGAGATATGTCAAAGGCAGTGACATCGAATCCAACTGAAGATAGCCACTCCGCATCATCCCCTAGTCCACAACCAACAACCAAAGCCCTGCCTTGGACATCAGGCTTCGATGCAATCCACTCCACCATCTTTGGATGCGGTTCCATTCGGGCCCAAGGAACCTCTTCCGAATCTCGTTTTGCACCCTCATATAGTTCTTCGAACCAACGTAGTGGTTCCCCCTCATCTTCCGCAGCCTTGGAAAGTTTGAGGAGGCGGGCTCTGACCTCATCCATTTGCTCGTCCATGGGCACACTCCTTTGAATGAGTCAAAGAAGTTAACTCAGTGGTGTTGACTTAACGTCGGTTCCGACGGCGTCCTTGACCTTGACTCTGTCTTCTTCCGCCACCCCTCCGACCACGGTTCTGTCGTCTTTTTGGAGCCTTCTCGCCCTTACGCGATTTGGCTTTCTCGGAATGGAGGGGGTGATCTTCATCGACGGGGATTTTTTGTCGGATAGTTTTCTCTATGTTTCGAAGAAACTCCCCTTCATTTTCATCACAAAATGCGATGGCGATTCCGCCTTGCCCCGCACGACCCGTGCGTCCAATTCGATGAACGTAAACTTCGGGTTCATTGGGAAGATCTAGGTTAATGACATGGCTGATATCTGATACATCGATTCCACGACTTGCCACATCAGTAGCAATCAATACTTGTAGAGTACCATTTCGAAACCTGCCAAGCGCCCTCTCTCTCGCACCTTGGCTCTTGTTGCCGTGAATTGCAAGGGCTTCTACCCCATCCGCAGCAAGTTGTTTGACTATGCGGTTACACCCGTGCTTTGTTCGACTGAAAACAAGTACCTTCTCTGGATTTTCATCACGGATAATATGAGTCAATAAGGCCCGTTTATCACTCTTCATCACAAACATCAGTGATTGCTCAATTGCCTCGACGGTCGTCGACTCGGGTGTTACTTCTATTTTCACGGGTTCGTAAAGCATATCTCTTGACAATTCCACAATTGAAGAGGGCATTGTTGCTGAAAAGAGGAGGCTTTGCCGGTCTTCAGGAATCAGAGCGAGAATCTTGCGGATGTCACGAATGAAGCCCATGTCAAGCATTCTATCAGCTTCATCCAAAACAAGGAACTGCACGCTGGACAAATCAACAAGGCCCTGTCCAATCAAATCTAGAAGTCTTCCAGGGGTCGCAATCAGAATATCGACTCCTTTGCGAAGCTGCTTCTCCTGTGGACGTTGAGAAACACCACCGAACATCACCATTGAACGAATGTCGAGATGGCGTGCATATTCGGCGATATTATCTCGTATCTGTGACGCAAGTTCACGGGTGGGACAAAGCATCAACGAACGAATTCGACGTTTTCCGGGCCAAGGGTCTTCTGCCATCGCATCAAGAATTGGCAATGAAAAGGCCGCGGTCTTACCCGTTCCGGTTTGGGCACATCCAAGCATATCACGACCTTCGATTAGAAGTGGGATCGCTTGTTCCTGAATTGGCGTCGGGGTGACATATCCAATCTCATCAAGGGCCGTCAGCAAAGGCTGACAAAGGTTGAGTGATTCAAAATCCATGATATCACTCACATATGAGCAATAATTGCTGAACCAAACTCACTACATTTGAGAAGAGTAGCCCCGTCCATCAATCGCTCGAAATCGTAGGTAACAGTTTGCGCACTAATCGCTCCTTCCATCCCCTTGACAATCAGATCCGCGGCTTCGGTCCAACCCATGTGCCGCAGCATCATCTCAGCACTGAGAATTAGACTACCCGGATTCACCTTATCCTGGCCCGTGTACTTAGGGGCGGTTCCATGAGTCGCTTCGAAAATCGCAATCCCGGTATCGTAGTTGATGTTGGCACCGGGAGCAATTCCTATTCCCCCGACCTGCGCGGCGAGAGCATCCGATATGTAGTCGCCATTGAGGTTCATCGTTGTCAACACCCCATATTCCCTCGGTCGTGTTAGGACCTGCTGGAGCATGGCATCAGCGATGACGTCTTTTATCGTGATTTTATTCCCCGTGTTTGGGTTGGTCATGGTGCACCACGGACCACCCTCGAGCAATTCAGCGCCGAACTCGTCTCGAGCTAGCTGATAGCCCCAATCACGGAAGCCCCCCTCCGTGAATTTCATGATGTTGCCCTTGTGAACAAGTGTGACACTGTCCTTGTCATTCTCAATTGCATATCTAATCGCGGCACGCACAATCCTCGCAGTCCCCTCACTAGAAATCGGCTTGATGCCGATTCCGCTGGTGCCGGGGAACCGAATCTTGTCGACCCCCATCTCATTCTGCAGGAAATCAATGACTTTTGCAACCTCCGCAGATCCTGATTCCCATTCGATGCCAGCATACACATCCTCACTATTCTCACGGAAGATGATCATGTCAACAGCACCCGGGTCCTTGACTGGACTCGGTGTACCTGCGTACCAACGCACCGGGCGCACACACGCGAACAAGTCCAGCTTCTGTCGAAGCGCGACATTGAGGCTGCGAATTCCTCCTCCCACAGGAGTTGTCAATGGCCCTTTGATCGATACCAGGCCACTCCTCATGGCATCCAAGGTCGCCTCTGGCAGCCACTCGCCTGTGGCGTCGAAGGCCTTCTGCCCGGCAAGGACCTCTCTCCAATCAATAGAGCGAGAACCCCCATATGCAATCTCAACTGAGCTGTTGACTACATCTATCATGACGGGGGTTATGTCAATCCCTATCCCATCTCCCTCGATGAAGTGAACAATGGGCTTGTCAGGCACAACTAGCCCTTCCTCTGATAGTGTGATTGGCGAGCCGTCGGACATGTCCCTCAGACAGCCGACCCGCATGACATTGATGAAGCCAACCCTTCAAGGGCGATGGCTTCGGTGGACCATCCATGAAGGGCGAGGTGAAGTGGACTGGAGATGGCGGTTACATTGGAACCACATCCAGGGGGAAGGTGTTTGGCATCTACGGGGAGGCATCGCCGAGCCCGATGGAGATGGTACTCCACTCTCATGCTGCATGCTCATTGATAGACGTCATAGACGGCCTCAAAGACAGGAAGGAGAATCTTGACTACGCCACGGTGGAAATAGAAGCCGAAAGAGCCGACGAAAAACCAAAGGTTTTCACGGCCGTCAAAATGAACTACATCATCAAGGGAGATGTGCCTGAGAAGCTCGTGAGAAGGTTAATCGAGAGCAGCCACGAGAAGTACTGCAGTGTTGGAATAATGATCACAAGATCGGGAGCCACACTCGATTGGACATTGGAAATGACTGAATAGAAATATCATAAAATCCAGTAATTGTGAGATGTAATAATTCACAATTTTCCACTTGGCAATATTCACTTCTTCCTCTAGCATTAAGAACCCCCCATCAAGAAGACGGAATCCCTTGCGCGCTCGGACGTGTGAGGGAGCACGCAGACTCAAGGGAGGCGACACCGAATGCAACCGAAAATGAAGGACTCTACCGAGAGCTCAGACGCGGAGTCGGGAATGGTCGTCGAACGCCGCTTCACATCGTCCGGCAAGGACCCCTTCGAGAGCTTCGAATGGATAGAGATGGATGCGGAAATACGCAATCCCGACGGATCAATGGCAGACACGATACTGGGCGTCAAACTCCCATCAGGCTACGCAGGGGTACCTGGCAAAGTACTCGCTCAGAAATACCTCCGAAAGGCCGGTGTGCCAACCCACTTGAGGAAAGTTCCAGAGGACGGGGTTCCCGTTTGGCTACAGAGGAGCGAGCCAGACACAGAGAAGCTAGATCTCCTAGAGGCCTCAGATAGGTTCGGGGGCGAGAGAGACGGCAGGGAGTTGTTCAGGCGCCTCGCAGGAACATGGACCTACTGGGGATGGAAGCATGGCTACTTCGCAAGCGAGGCCGATGCAAGAGCCTACTTCGATGAGATGTGCTACCTCGTTGCCAGCCAGAGGTCAGCCCCCAACAGCCCTCAGTGGTTCAACACCGGCCTGCACTGGGCCTATGGGATAGAGGGGCCGGCCCAAGGACACACCTACATCGATCCACTCACTGGGAAGCTGGAGTACTCGTCAAATGCGTACGAGCACCCACAGCCACACGCCTGCTTCATACAATCAGTCGGCGACTCCCTAGTGGGCGGCAAGGACTCCATAATGGGGCTATGGAACAGGGAAGCGCTCCTCTTCAAGTATGGATCTGGAACAGGTTCCAACTTCTCAAAGATAAGAGGTGCAGGGGAGCCACTCTCCGGAGGCGGGAGCTCTTCCGGATTACTCTCGTTCCTGAAGATAGGGGACAGGGCTGCGGGTGCGATAAAGTCCGGAGGGACCACTAGGAGAGCCGCGAAGATGGTCACCCTCGACCTGGACCACCCTGACATAGAGGAGTATATCGATTGGAAGAGCAGCGAGGAGGAGAAGGTGTCCGCCCTCGTCATTGGGAGCAACATACTCCAGAAGCACGCCGACAAACTGATGGACGCCATCTGGGAGGGGGACGACGACGATACAAGGTTCGACCAGAACTCAAACGAGTCACTTCGCAGGGCGATGGTCGGCGCGATAAGGGACAGCGTCCCCCAACCACACATCCAGAGAATAGTCGATCTGGCCAAGCAAGGTTGGAAGGGAGTCGACTTCGACGTGCTTGACACCGACTGGCAGGGCGAGGCCTACCTGACGGTGTCCGGTCAGAACAGCAACAACTCAGTGAGGGTCCCCAACTCCTTCATGCAGTCAGTCAAGGATGGTGGCAAGTGGGATCTACACTGGAGAACGGAGCTGGACAAGGCAGAGGCAGAGGGCAGGGAGCCCAACGCTTGCAAGACCCTAGACGCAGGGGAGCTGTGGGACAAGGTCGCATACACGGCCTGGGCATGCGCAGACCCCGGCGTGCAGTTCGACACCACAATCAACGAGTGGCACACCTGCCCTGAGGCTGGCAGGATAAACGGGTCAAACCCGTGCTCCGAGTACATGTTCCTAGATGACACGGCGTGCAACCTAGCCAGCATCAACCTACTGAAGTACTACGACTTAGACACCCACACATTCCAGATAGAGGACTTCGTTCACAGCGTGAGGCTCTGGACAGTCACTCTCGAGATAAGCGTACTCATGGCGCAGTTCCCCTCCGAGGAGATAGCCAGAGGATCCTACGACTACAGGACGCTCGGGCTCGGCTACTGCAACATAGGCTCTCTGCTGATGCACATGGGAATACCGTACGATGACGAGAGGGGCTACGCGATTTGCGGGGCCCTCACCTCGATAATGTGCGGCGAGTCATACGCGACCAGCGCGGAGATTTCATCAGTTCTAGGCCCGTTCCCTGACTACGAGAGGAACACCGAACACATGCTGAGGGTCATGAGGAACCACCGCAGAGCGGCATACGACGCGCCTGCCGAGGAGTATGAGGGTCTCTCGGTGGCCCCCATGGGTATCAACCCCAAGAAGTGCCCGAAGGACCTCCTGGAAGCAGCAAGGGGAGCATGGGACACGGCGCTCAGGGAGGGCGAGCAACATGGCTACAGGAACGCCCAGACCACCGTAATCGCCCCAACGGGAACCATCGGGTTGGTCATGGGTGCCGACACAACCGGTGTCGAGCCACAGTTCTCCCTAATCCAGTACAAGACTCTCGCAGGGGGAGGATCCCTCCGCATAATCAACCACGGAGTCCCTGCGGCCCTGAAGAGGCTCGGATACTCGAAGCCCAAGGTCAAGGGGATCATGGAGCACATAATGGGCACCATGAGGCTGACTGGGTGCCCCCATCTCACCTCGGACAGGCTCAATCAGCTGGGCTTCACCAGTGACATCACCTCCAAGATAGACTCCAGCATGCCAGACGTATTCGGAATAAGGGGTGCGTTCGCCCCGTCCATCCTCGGAGAGGACTTCTGCATGGAGTCACTGGGGATGAGCAAGGAACAGTGCGAGGACCCGTTCTTCGACGTACTGAGCCACCTCGGATTCTCCTCGGCAGAGGTCGACGAGGCAAACGACCACGTGTTCGGAAGAGGAACCATCGAGGGTTCGCCCGGATTGAAGGACGAGCACCTGCCGGTGTTCGACTGCGCGACCCCCTGCGGCAAGTACGGTGCCAGGGCGATAGACTGGAAGGCGCACGTCCTGATGATGGCCGCTGCACAGCCATTCATCTCTGGAGCCATCTCGAAGACGATCAACATGCCATCGGACTCCACGGTGGAGGACATCAGGGCGGCATACGACCTCAGTCACGAGACGATGAACAAGGCATGCGCGGTCTACCGAGACTGCTCCAAGCTGTCACAGCCCCTGATGAACCAGCTCGTTGACACCTCCTCGTTGGAGGAGGAGGAAACAGACGAGGCGGTATCGACCATGGTCAAGCAGGTCGTGGAGACCATGCCGGTCCCCCAGGAGGTCGCTGCACCCGTAGCAGAGTCCTTCGTCAACTACATCGCGACACGCCGAGCGCTACCTGACAAGAAGAAGGGTGACAACGTCAAGGCCAGGATAGGGGGCCACAGCGTCAGGCTGATCACGGGCGAGTACCCCGATGGGAAGCTCGGTGAGATAATCCTCGTGACCTCGAAGGAGGGAGCCGCTTGGAGGGCGATGCTGAACCAGTTCGCGATAGCCGTGTCGATAGCCCTGCAGCACGGAGTCCCCCTGGAGGCCTTCGTCAAGGTGTTCACCTTCCAGAAGTTCGAGCCCAGCGGGATGGTCGAGGGCGGGAGCGGACGAGTCAAGATGGCATCCAGCCTCGTCGACTGGATATTCCGCGAACTCGCGATCGAGTATGCGGGCAGGGACGACCTCGCGCACGTGGCAGCAGAGGACCTCGACCCATTCACCATCGCCAAGCCCGAGATCACCAGCCAGGGGGTCATGAGGACGAAGGGCGAGACCAGGGAGGTGCAGCTCACGCTGGACGCGATACAGCCGACCGAGTCCTCCGAGGCGAGGACCTACAGGCTAGCCAGGGAGGCGGGGTTCACAGGCGACATCTGCGACGACTGCGGTAGCAGCCAGATGGTAAGGAACGGAACCTGCCTGAAGTGCAACTCCTGCGGTGCGACCACCGGATGTTCCTAACACTAGTCGGACATTGCGTCGGAAAGCGAAATATCTCTCCTGAGAATTCTCTCTTTGAGATCTGCATAAGCTTCACCATCTCTGTCTTTGATAATTCGTGCCGTTTTCATGAAACCCCGTTTGGAGACTTCCGCCTGTTGAATCATTAGACCAGTCAATCGGGATCTGGAGGACTCATTAGATGACATCCACGCCATGGGCAATAGGCCTGACTCGTCTTCTGAATCCATTGAGATATACTCTCTCATGGCGGAGTCGACTATCCTCTGAGTCATGCGAGAGTCCTCCCTTCCAAGAACGGTGGAGGCCTTCTCCGCGAAGAGGGGAAAGTCCGTCCTAACCAATGTGGAGAGGTATGTAGTAGCCAGCGTCCTGACATCAGAGTCGCCATCTTCCAGTAGTATGTCCATCAGGTGGAGAGCGAAAGACGGATCCTCCGATGATATTCTCTGTAGCGACGAAGAGAGCTCCCTTCGAGCATCGCGATCATCATGCTGAGAGGCTGCCAGAAGGATATCCTTTGACTCGCCTGGCCATCCAGCCATCAATTGGACAGCCCCTCTTACGAGAATCCCGGTATGCTTGCCCGAATCCCTTTCCAAGCTCGACATCAACCTGTTCGGGACATCGAGGAGATCACACAGCTGCCCCTTCACAGTGAGCCCCTCGAGCCAATGAGGGAGTATTTCGGTTTGAGATGAAGCCCCCATCGCCATGGTATCCAATATGGCAGCCGCCGCCATAACCCCAGAGGGATGGGGCGAATTATCGTGATGCACCGAGACCTCGGAATTCCAAGCCATCTGATGGGGCCCCGTCAATTCTGACGACCACGAGCCAGGGGGTTTTGCCATGGCTATCGAAGTAAGGAGGTGAAAGCCATCCCTCCTCGCCACATCCGAGCCACTGAGTGAGAAGCCGATCAACAGGGATACAGCGAGATACCACCTGTCGGTATCCGGAGAATCCTCGTCCAAAGCGGAGGAGAGCCAATCCCATGCCATCTGCGAAATAACCCTCTCAGAAAGATCCTGGGTGTTCTTCGCCATCCACTTCTCCCTTGTAGAATCCGGATCTATGTTTCTGTTCACATAGTCAGGCAGGGCGTCCTCAACTATTGCAGACAGCCGCTGGTTGAACCCAGCACGGTCTATTGCATAGAGGCCGACTGCCTGTTGTACTAGAGAATCTGAGCTCGTGGGCTGAATAGCAGGGAAGTCAGGGAGCTCCAATGGAGGATTAGGCAACGGCGAAGTCGAGAAGGACGACTCCACGTAGTCCCTCAACAGCTCCTCACAACGCTCCCATACGAGAGCGGAAGCCTCCCTACGAGACATGCAATCGACTCAAATCTCTAGTTCGATGTTCAGGTTCTGAATCAGTTCCTTGTATCGGTTCCTAATTGTGACCTCGGTTACACCGGCTACCTCTGCCACTTCCCTCTGGGTCCTTCTCTTCCCACAGAGAACGCTGGCGATGTATATGATAGATGCCGCAATTCCAGTTGGTCCTCGACCGCTAGTAAGCTCCTTCTCCTGGGCTGCGGCAATCAGTTCGTATGCCTTAGCCTGGACCTCAGCGTCCAGATCTAGTCCCGAGCAGAACCTTGGGATGTAGTCCTCTGGCTTGGTAGGGGGTATCTTCATCTTGAGCTCCCTGACCATGAATCGGTAGGTCCTTCCTATCTCCTTCCTGCCTGTCCTGCTAGCCTCTCCAATCTCGTCGAGAGTCCTTGGGTTCTTGCATTGCCTGCATGCTGCGTATAGGCTCGCTGCAGCGACGCCCTCTATGGAACGCCCCCTGATTAGTCGGGCCTCTACGGCCTTCTTGTAATTCACAGCCGCCGCCTCTCTGATGGACTTGGGCAGATCCAATCTGCTTGCCATCCTGTCCAGCTCTGCCAATGCCATAGCAAGGTTCCTCTCTGTAGCGTTGCTGACCCTTGACCTCTTCTGCCACTTCCTCATTCGGTAGAACTGGCTCCTGTATCTGCTGGAAATCGACTTTCCAGAGTAGTCCTTGTTCTGCCAGTCGATGTCTGTGGAAAGCCCCTTGTCGTGAAGCATCACGGTCATGGGGGCTCCAGTACGAGCTCGCTGGTCGCCCTGCTCGGGGCTGAAAACCCTCCACTCGGCGCCCTGGTCAATCACCTTGTCTTCGAGAACCACTCCGCAGTCCTCGCAGCAGACCTCCCCTCGGGTCTCATCTCGCAGGAGATTCCTGCTTCCGCATTCGTTGCATTTCACTGTGTCTTCTACTAGGTAGTCCGCCATTTCTAAGCCTCCTTTCTTGGGAAAGGTATAAACTCCCGAAAGCGCATGTTATTTAAGGTTAACAATATCATCAGCATAACTCAATCGCCCCACTGGTCTAAAGTGGATAATTATCCAATCGTTGAGAACCGTGAAATAGAGTCGACTCTTGGACAGTTCAGGGAGGGAGTGTGTTGGAAGCAGAGACATGGCCACCGCAGGAAGTCAAGCTGACTCCCGGCAAACGAGTCCTATTCCTTACGAAGGACCTCGATTTGGTGAGAAAGCAACTCTACGAGGGCTTGGATCTGAGGATGGAGGATATCTCCATCGACGAACTCCTCGATGACATCAACACAGATGTGATGACGCCCGCATGGGTGTGCTTCGACCATGATCCTGCTGCAATAGCGGAGAACGCATACGCGGGACTCTTGCACGAGGGAAGCAGGGTATTGGAAAAGAGAGCGCTGATTGAGGGGGGATTCGAAGTCATAGTGAGCGGGCACCGGAAGGGAACCGGAAGCAGCCGCGAAACCGCTGCCCAATGCGAGAGGTGGGCTGGAATCAGGATAGTGATCGCAGCCTCCTTCGCACCCATACACGAGAGGAACAACATCAACTTGGGCCAGTTGATGGGAGACCATGCTATTCTCCAGAGACTCCAGGACGGCGAGAGCATACCCCTCGAGGAGTTCACGGGGAAGTTCGATCCTGTCACTAGGCTGATTCTGGAGAACGGTGGGCTACTCTCCTTCTCTAGGGAGCTGAAGGAGGGCAGAGTGACCCTACCCGATGTGAGGTCCGGGGGACGTCCGATGACCATGGCTGAGAAGATAATATCGAGCAAGCTAATTGGCAGAGAGGACGACGACGTAAGTGTCGCTCCGGGGGACGCGGTCCTCGCTTCCGTGGACGGGGGGTACTCCCATGAGTACACCACCGCACAGGTGCACTCATTCCTATCAGAGGAGTACGGGAACTCCTACCAGATAGCCAACCCATCCAAGTTTGCCGTCTTCGAAGACCACCTCCTCTATGCGACCGATGTCCCAAGGTACGGTCCCTTCGTATCGAAGATAGAGACTCTGAGGGATATGCAGAGGGTATTCCAGAAGCACACCGGCGTCCGGGACTACTCGGCCGAGGACGGGGTAAGTCCAGGGATATGCCACCAAGTTGCCCGGGAGGAGTTCATCGACGTTGGGGACTTCATACAGGCCACGGACAGCCACACGTGCATGGGAGGTGCATCCAACGCTCTGACATACGGGGTCGGCTCCAGTGAGTACGCCAACCTTGTCCACAACCAGTTCTCCTTCGTCAAAGTCCCCGAGAGCATCAGGTTCGAGCTATTCGGGAAACTAGATCCGGGATGCACGGCCAAGGACGTCATCCTCCACATTCTGGATAAATACGCCAAGAACTCAGACACACTCGATCGCTCTATGGAGTTCGGGGGTCCCGGCCTCTCTTCGCTTTCAATGGACGAGAGGGCGACTCTCTGCAACATGGCCACCGAGTGCAGCGCGAAGACAGGGATATGCGAGGCCGACGATATGACCGTGGAGTGGCTACTGGAGAGGAGGGACGACCTGGATGAGGAGACAATCAGAGCAGCATTCGTCAGCCCGGACGAAGGAGCGACATACCATGGTGGAGTACATACAATCGATTTGGACAACATACGCCCCATGGTCGCCCATCCGGGAGACCCGGACAAGGGAATACCATCAGACCCCACGAACGGTGCATACATCGACGAGCTTGGCGAGGTAACGATCGACATAGCGTACGCGGGTTCCTGCACCGCAGGAAAGGACGACGACTTCGCCTACTACGCAAAGGTCACCAAGGCTGCATTGGATGCTGGAATGAAGGTTCACGACGACGTCGAGTGCTTCATTCAGTTCGGGTCGAAGAACGTCAAGGAGCTCTCGGCCAGGATGGGCTGGACCGACTTGTTCGAGCAGGCGGGAGTCAAGCTGATCGACCCTGGATGCGGTGCCTGCATAGGGGCGGGCCCGGGCATATCCGACAACCCAGATCAGGTGACAGTATCTGCCATCAACAGGAACTTCCAGGGGAGGTCAGGGCCAGGGAGGCTCTACCTAGCCAGCCCGCTTACCGTGATGACGAGCGCTTTCACTGGGAAGATCACCGCATGGGACCCGCACGTATTTTCCGAGTGAGAATTTACCCCTCCAGTGCCTCTAGCACCAGCAGCATTCAATAGGCATCAGCAAACGCGTTTGGTCAACCATAAGCAGGCCCCGTGTCATTAGGATATCGGGAGGACCTGATGGGGGTATTCGCATGGGTGAAGCAGAAGAAATCTCAAGCAAGCAAAAGCAGATATCGGTCAGCGAGTTCTTCGAGAAGAACAAACACTTCCTCGGCTTCGACACACTCCAAAGGGCCGTGATAACAGCAGTCAAGGAAGCCGTGGACAACTCCTTGGACGCCTGCGAGGAAGCAAGGATACTCCCCGACATCAGGATTCAGCTCAACAGGACCAAGAGCGACGAGCTAGAGATGATCACCCAGGACAACGGCCCCGGGATTCCCCGAGACGCAATAGAGAACGTATTCGGAAAGTTCCTCCTCGGCTCTAGGTTCCACGCCATAAGGCAGACCAGGGGGCAGCAGGGAATAGGCATCACAGGAGTGGTGATGTACAGCCAACTAACAACGGGCTCCAAGACGAAGGTCACTTCCAAGATAAAGAGCGACTCATCGGCCGTATACGTCGACCTGGGAATAGACACCAAGAAGAACAAGGCAATCAAGTCAGGGGAGAAGAGGGACGTCTGGGTCGATGAAAAGACAGGTGGGGAAGTAACGCACGGCCTGAGGATCAAGACCCTGATGAAGGCGAAGTACCAGCGCGGTAAGAAATCAGTTTACCAATACCTCAGAATGACCTCGATAGTCAACCCACACGCCTCAATCTCACTAGTCGTAAAGGACAAGGAGGGCGAGGTGATTGAGGAGGGACAATGGCTCAGGACCACCGACAAGCTGCCTCGCGTAGTCGAGGAGATCAAGCCCCACCCCCATGGGATACACCTAGGCACCCTCCAGAGGATGATGAGGGAGGCCGAGGACAGAAGGATGACCTCATTCCTGAACAACAACTTCTCCGGTGTCACCAGGAGGGCCGCCAAGCAGATTCTGGAGGTCGCCGAGGTAGATGAGACAAGGACGCCCAAGAGGATCAAGGCCGAGGAGGCCCAAGCGATAGTGGCCGCCTTCCAGACCGTGAAGCTGCTCAAGCCACCCATGGACTGCCTGTCCCCCATCGAGGACCTGCTAATCAAGAAAGGCCTCTCCAAGGCGATAGACTCGCGCTTCGCATCCACTGTGACCCGCAACCCATCGGTCAGTCAGGGCAACCCGTTCCAGATAGAGGTGGGCCTCGTCTTCGGTGGGGATATTTCATCAGAGGGACCGATAGAGATTCTGAGATTCGCTAATCGGGTGCCTCTCATGTACCAGCAGGGGGGCTGCCTCCTGACCAAGGCACTGGAATCCGTCGACTGGAAGAGATACGGGTTGGATCAGCCTGGAGGAAGCGGAATACCAAAGGGCCCAGCTGCGGTACTGATACACCTAGCCTCAACCAACGTCCAATTCACCAGCGAGGCCAAGGAGGCAGTATCCTTCGACGAGGTCGTATTTGACGAGATTCGCAAGGCGATGCTAGAGGTCGGTCGTGGTCTGAAGAACCACCTGAAGAAGAGCTCACAGCGCAAGAAGGCGAAGGAGAAGTTCGAGCTGGTCAACATAATCCTCCCTGAGATATCCAGGAAGTCATCCGAGCTCCTAGATAGGGAGGAACCCGATCTAGCACCAGTCATCACCCAGATAATGAACGCTGTTTTCCTCGAGGAGGTACTGGACTGGGACAAGGAAAGAAAGCTCGCAATGTGCTCCATCACAGTTCACAACTACACAGCGAGGGCACGGGCATACACGATACTCGCGAAGTGGCCCGAGGGGCCAAACACCGCGATGTTCCACAACCCGACTGGAGGCAGGAAGGAGACACGCGGCCTGTGGGCATGGAGGCTGGACACCCTCGACCCCGGGACATCCACCGTTCTGGAGTTCGGGATTTCGGGACTCACGAAGGGTGAGTGGAACGAGACCGACGTCTTCTTCAGAGGCAACGGGGAGATTATCGGGGCCACTAAGATGGACGAGAAGCTGCTCGAGGAGCAACGGAAGACAGAGGCCCTGGAGGCCGCGATGGAGGAGGTCCGCAGGAAGGAGAACGATGTGATAATCGACAGACTGGCCGTCAGGGCCGAGGAAGCCCCGATAGCCGCAGAGCCAGATGAAGGCCAAGAAGTTCCGGCGGGGGAGACACTCCCGGCAACCGGTGCCGAGTGGTTTGGCGTGGAAGGTGATGGACAATGAGCGATGCCGCCCCCAGGAGGAGCAAGGAGCAGGTGGTCGACGCGCTGCATGACGTGGCAGTCGAGATGCACAACAGGATGCAGAGGGGCGACCCCCCACGAATGACGCTCCCTGTCAGATCCAAGAGCAACATCTCGTTCGACAACAGGCTCGGGGTGTTCAAGTACGGCAAGAAGAGGACAGTGCGAGACGCAACGAGCCTCGGGTCAGCGAGGCAGCTACTCCGGACGCTACACATAACGGAGTTCATCGAGGAGATGATAGACAGCGGGAAGTCATCCACCCTCAGGGAGATGTACTACATCTCAGAGGGATGGGGACACGGCAAGTTCGGCTCCCAGAACGAGAGCAACAACCTAGCTGAGGACCTAGAGATAGTCACGAAGTGCCTGAGGGAGGACTTCAAGCTGAGGCCGGAGGAGGATGGTGCCAGGATAATCGGCAACATCACGGTCGAGGAGAGGAACCGCAAGGGGGACTGGATGAGGATAAACTGCAGGGACGATGTGGGCGACTCCGGTTACGGGGTGCCATACAACGTCGAGAGCGAGAAGCTGAGGCTCATTGAGGAGGACATAGATTTCGTCATGGCGATAGAGACTGGTGGAATGTTCGACCGATTGGTCGAGAACGGCTTCGACGAGGAGGCCAGATGCGCATTGGTCCACCTGAAGGGACAGCCAGCGAGGTCGACTAGGAGGATAATGAGAAGGATCAGCGACGAGTGGAAGAAGCCGATAGTGGTGTTCGCCGACTGCGACCCCTGGTCGTTCAGGATATTCGCTAGCATTGCCTACGGGGCGATCAAGACGGCCCACATTTCGGAGTACCTGGCGACGAAGGAGGCGACCTACCTCGGCATCACCGCTGACGACATCCTGGCCTACGACCTTCCAAGCGACGACCTGACCAAGCAGGACACTGGCGCTCTGGAGGCGGAGCTCAGCGACCCTAGGTTCTCGTCGGGATACTGGCAGGACCAGATTCACCTCATGCAGGAGATGGGGAAGAAGGCCGAGCAACAGTCCTTAGCTAAATACGGCCTAGATTTCGTTACTGATACCTACTTGCCCGAGAAATTGGATGCAATAGGACTTGGATATCGTTGAGATTCCCGCTTCCAAACAATAAACTCGGTGTAGTAAAAATTACCTGATGGTTTAATTATTGCACCTGACCATGGAAGAGCATGCCCGCAGTGATAGCCGGATACGCAAGGTCCCCATTCACCCCAGCAAAGAGGGGGGATCTGGCCAGAACACGACCCGATGACATAGCAGCAGCCGTGGTTAACGGACTGATAGAGGAGACGGGAGTGGATCCCAGCCTGATAGAGGACCTGATAGTTGGAACGGCCTTCCCGGAGGCCGAGCAGGGATTCAACGTCGCTAGGATGATCACATTCCTGACAGATCTCCCTGAGACAGTCCCGGGGGTCACCATCAACCGTTTCTGCGGCTCCTCGATGCAAGCCATCCACGATGCCGCAGGCAGGATATCCATGGGAGCGGGCGACGCCTTCATCGCAGGAGGGGTCGAGTCGATGACAAGGATCCCTATGACGGGATTCAACCCGATGCCCAACCCGAAGCTCAGCTCAGATTACCCGGAGGCATTCACCTCCATGGGAATAACCGCCGAGAACCTGGCCAAGAAGTACGGGATAGACAGGGAGACACAGGAGGCCTTCGCGATAGAGAGCCAGTCACGTGCATCCGCTGCTAGGGAGTCAGGGGCTCTATCCGGGGAGATTATTTCCATCGAAACCACCAGTGGAGCTGTCGATACCGATGGTTGCATCAGGCCGGACACCGATGCAGAGGGCCTAGCCGGGCTACGCCTGGCATTCGACGCAAGCGGTACCGTCACAGCTGGAACCGCATCACCGCTCACGGATGGCGCGGCATTCGTCCTAGTTTGCTCAGAGGAGTTCGCATCTGAGCACGGATTGAAGCCACTCGCTAGGATACTGAGCACCTCAGTCTCCGGATGCTCTCCTGAGATAATGGGAATAGGTCCAGTCGAGGCCACTAGGAAGGCGCTTGACAGAGCTGGACTGTCAATCGACGACATGGACGTCGTGGAGCTAAACGAGGCATTCGCCGCACAGTCCCTCGCAGTGATAGAGGAGCTGGGGCTAGACGTCTCGAAGGTCAACATCGAAGGTGGCGCAATAGCGCTCGGTCACCCATTGGGCGCTAGCGGAGCAAGGATCACCGGGAAGGCTGCGCAGCTCATGAGCAAGAACGGGGCGAAGCACGCCCTAGCCACAATGTGCGTAGGCGGCGGTCAGGGAATCGCCACGGTTCTAGAGAGAATGTAGGTGGTAGGATGTCTGGTTCGATAGAGAGGGTCGCTGTCATCGGTAGCGGTGTGATGGGTGCGGGAATAGCCGCTCACTGCGCGAATGCCGGTTGCGAGGTCCTCCTGCTCGACATCGTCCCGAAGGACTTGGATGACAGGAGCGCGCTAGCGAGAGGGGCCATCCAGAAGATGCACAAGTCGAATCCAGAGATGCTCATGCACAAGAGAAATGCGAAGAGGATAACCCCTGGAAACATAGAGGACGACCTAGAGAAGCTCAAGGACTTCGATTGGGTCGTTGAGGTGATTATCGAGAACCTCGAAATCAAGAGGAGCCTATACTCCAACATCTCCAAGCACATCGGCCCCGATACCATACTCTCGTCCAATACCTCCACGCTACCACGCTCCGAACTGGTCTCCGAGCTACCGGGGGACATCGCCTCCAGATTCCTCATCACTCACTTCTTCAACCCACCAAGGTACCTGCCCCTCCTCGAGGTAGTGACAGCCCCCGAGGTAGACGGCGCGGTCGTGGAGAGGTTCTGCACATTCGCAGATCTGAATCTGGGCAAGAGGGTCACAATGTGCAACGACAGGCCCGGGTTCATCGGCAACAGGCTCGGGGTCTACTTCATCCAGAGGGCATTCAAGGCGACTCTGGACCACGGGCTATCCATAGAGCAGGCCGATGCGATGCTCGGAAGGCCCATCGGACTACCCAAGACAGCAGTCTTCGCGCTCATGGACCTCGTGGGGATCGACCTCATACCGCATGTAACCGAGAGCCTCCTCTCCCATCTACCAGATGACGACCCATTCCACGAGATAGCAGGCACAGGTGAAGAGATAGTCATGTCAATGATTCAGGACGGATACACCGGGAGGAAGGGCAGGGGAGGCTTCTACCGGCTAAACCGCGAAGGCGGCAGGAAGGTGAAGGAGGCGAGAAACCTCTCCACAGGTGAGTACCACACGGCCAACAGAAGGGCCGCGTTCCCCTCGGCCAAGATGGGTAAGAGGGGACTACCCTCTCTGATGGACTGCGATGACGACGGTGCGAGGTTTGTATCGGACGTCCTTCTGGACTCGCTATCCTACGCAGCCCACATAGTCCCGGACGTCAGTGACGACATATACTCAATCGATGGCGCGATGAAGGTCGGCTACAACTGGAAGAGAGGACCATTCGAGATGATGGACTCAATCGGGCCTTCCTCGATGGTCGAGAGGCTTCAGGCCACTGGGAGAGAGGTGCCCAGCTTCCTGTCATTGGCTGCTGAGAGGGGCTCTTTCTACGGAATAGATGATGGAGAAATCACAAGACTCTCACCAAGCGGCGAGATGGTCGTCGTCGATAGGCCAGACGATACTCTCAACGTGGCCGACCTCAAGAGGAGAGGCAAGCCACTGAAGAGAAACGGCTCTGCCAGCATCTGGGACATGGGCGATGACGTGCTACTGGTGGAGTACCACACCAAGATGAACGCCATGGATCCAATGAACATGGAAATGCTACTCAATGCAGTCGACATGGCCGAGTCAGAGGGAATGAAGGGTATAGTCATAGGGAACGACGCCTCGAACTTCTGCGCGGGAGCCAACCTCGGACTGGCCCTTTTCGCTGCGAACCTCGCTGCCTGGAAAGACCTAGAGGACTTCATCGGATTGGGCCAGGACACTTATCAGACGGTCAAGTACTCTGAAATCCCAGTCGTCGCTGCTTCTGCCGGGATGTGTCTCGGGGGTGGCGCAGAGGTCTTGATGCACTGTGACGCCGTCCAAGCACACTCCGAGTCATACGTCGGTTTGGTGGAGGTCGGCGTTGGCATAATACCCGCGTGGGGAGGCTGCAAGGAGCTTCTAGGGAGACTGCAAGACTTCGGACTAGCAAGCAAAGGGCCCATGGGGCCCGTCATGAAGGCATTCGAGTACATCGGGACCGCACAAGTCGCAAAGTCAGCCGAACAGGCGCGGTCCATGGGATTCATCGGTCCGAACGACAGGATCACGATGAACAGGGACAGACTACTAGCAGATGCCAAGGCGCGGGTAATCGAGCTCTCCGAGGACTATGAGCCACCCGAGCCCAGAAACTACTCCCTGCCCGGTCCCACCGGCATGGCCGGACTCCAACTCGCCCTCAACGACCTAGCACTCTCAGGGATGGCAACCCCACATGACGTGGTCGTCGCCACTGCTCTAGCCGAGATACTATCCGGGGGCGATACGGACGTCACCGAGAGCTTGGAGGAAGACGACATCCTCGCCATGGAAAAATCGGCTATAGCTAGGCTCGGCAGGCATCCCGACACCCTAGACAGAATGCAACACATGCTTGAGACTGGCAAGCCATTGAGGAATTGAGGTGAAAGAATGGTAGAGTACAACGCACCAATCCGGGACTACGACTTCCTGTTCAACGAGATGTTCGATGCGATTCCCACAGTCCAGAAGCTAGGATACGACTTCGATGCCGACTTCCTTTCAATGCTCACAGAGGGATGGGCCGAGCATGCGAAGGAGGTATGGCTCCCGATCAACCAGCTAGGGGACAGGGAGGGACTGAAATTCGATGACGGCTCGATAAAGATGCCAGAGGAGTTCAAGTCAGCATACAACGAGAGCATAGAAGGCGGCTGGCTTTCAACAGCCTGCAAACCTGAGCATGGGGGAATGGGGGTCCCCTTATTCTTCCAAACAGTCACATGGGCGGAGATAGGGACCTCCACAAACATGGCTATGAGTGTCTTACCCGCCCTTTCGCTAGGGGTCTACGACGTCCTGACCGAGCATGGGGAGAAGGAGCTGATCGACTACTTCGCCTCCAAACTCGCTTCGGGCAAGTGGGCTGGAACAATGTGCCTAACCGAACCACAGGCGGGCACCGATCTCGGCATCATTACAACCAAGGCAGTGCCACAGGGAGACGGAGCTTACCGAGTCACAGGAACTAAGATTTTCATCACATATGGCGAGCATGACATGACTGAGAACATCATTCACCTAGTTCTAGCCAAGACCCCAGGGGCACCAGAGGGAACGAAGGGAATATCGCTCTTCCTCGTCCCAAAGTACCTCCCCTCCGATTGGGAATCCGGTGGCGTCGAGGGCCTCTCTCATGACATCATGACCGAACACAATGGCGTTACCTGCTCAGGGAGCGAGGAGAAGATGGGAATTCACGCATCTCCAACCTGCGTCATGAATTTCGACGACAGCGTAGGATGGAGGGTCGGTGACCTTCACAACGGGATGCCACTAATGTTCGAGATGATGAACAGGGAGCGCCTTGCAACCGGAATGATGGGCATCGGCCTCGCTGAGATTGCGTATCAGAACTCACTGGCATGGGCAAAGGAGAGGCGACAGGGTCGTGACTTGAAGGGCCCACAGGAGCCCAATGAGGCTGCAGACAACATCCTCGTTCACCCTGATGTCAGAAGGATGCTGCTTGAAGCCAAAGTGAACACCGAGGGATGTAGGGCACTCGCAGCTTGGACCGGAATACTACTCGACCAGATGCACAGTAATGACAAGGAGGAGGCAGAAACGGCAGAGGCACTAGTCGCCATGTTCACCCCCATTGTGAAAGCACACTTCACAGATCTAGGGTGCGAGTCAGCCAGCACATGCATGCAAGTGATGGGTGGAGCCGGATATTGTACCGAATATGGTGTAGAGCAATTCTACAGGGACGTGAGAATATCCAAGATTTGGGAGGGCACGAACGGGATCCAAGCCCTCGACTTAGCAGGTAGGAAGATCACACAGAACATGGGTAAGAACTTGAGGTCCCTAATGTGGCCCTTGACCGAGTTCATCGAGGATAACAAGGAGATTCCGGAGATGGCAGAGTTCAACAAGCCACTGCACCAAGGAGTGAGGGGTCTCCAACAACTAACCTTGCTGATGATAGCAGAGGGACAGGCAAACCCCCACTTCTTGGCTGCTGGAGCAACCGACTACTGCAGATACTTCGGTAACGTACTACTTGCATACATGTGGGCTAGAATGGCCAAGATCAGCCTAGAGAAGAAAGGTGAACCATTCTACGACGCGAAGGTCGCCAGTGCGAGGTACTTCTTCAAGAGAATATTCCCGGAGACAGTGGGTCTAGCAGCCAGAATACAGTCCGGCCACAAGAACCTCATGGACTACCCAGTGGAGATGATGTGATGACGGACAAGGCAAGCCAGACACTGAAGCTCAAGTTCAAGCGCGCTTCGAAGAAGGTATGGGACCTCCCGGAGAGGCCAACTAACGAACAACTACTGGATCTGTATGCGCTGTTCAAGCAGGCAACCGAAGGAGACTGTGAGGGCAGGGCCAGAGGGGGCCTCAAAGAACGAGCAAAATGGAAGGCTTGGAACTCAGTCTCCGGAACTAGCGAGTCCGAAGCGATGGAAAGGTACTGTGGAATCGTAGACTCGCTGATTAACAGCGATTAGGAGGATTATGGGTGCCGATAGATGACACCAAATTGGATTCCGAGTACAGGGGACTCAAGAGTCGGATGAAGTTCAGGGCCTTTGCTGCGATGTCCATGCCAGCTGCATGGTTCGCCGGCCTTAGAATGGATAAATTGGATAACGAATCATGCATCACTTCCCTTCCAGGAGGTTGGAGGACCCAGAACCCATTCAAGACGATGTATTGGGCAGTGCAGGGAATGGGGGCAGAATTGGCGACGGGCGCAGCGCCCTTTGCGATGTCGAGATCCATGCCAGAGAAGCTCAGGATGTTCGTTGTTGGAACGGAGGCCAAGTTCGTCAAGAGGGCCAAGGGAAGGATCACATTCACTTGCAACGATGTAAATGCAGCCCGAGAGGCGATCGAGGAGAGTATGAAGTCAGGCGAGCCAGTTGAGTGTGACTTTGTCTCCATCGGAACCGACGCTTCAGGGGACATAGTCTCAGAATGGGTATTCAAGTGGAACTTCCTCGTGATAGACAGGACGTGAACGGATGGTCAGCACTAGGTTAACCCAAGACGCAGGAATTGAGCATCCGATAATTTGCGGAGCCATGTACCCTTGCTCCAATCCCGAACTCGTCGCAGCGGCCTCTGAAGGAGGAGGTATTGCAATAGTCCAACCGGTTTCCTTGACCATGGTTCACGGCTATGACAAGCCAGATACCAAAGAGGGCCTGAGGACTGCCATTAGGCACATCCGAACCCTCACCGACAAACCAATCGGATTCAACGCACTGATTGAGAAAGGCAGCGACAAGTACCTGCAGAGAATGTCCGATTGGATAGACATAGCACTGGACGAAGGAATCAGGTTCTTCGTAACATCCCTAGGCAAACCAGACTGGGTTTGCGACAAGGTCCACGCCCAAGGTGGATTTGTCTACCACGATGTCACTAACAGATTCCATGCAGAAAAGGGAATAGATTGCGGGGTAGACGGACTAATTTGCGTCAATGACAGAGCCGGAGGGCACCTCGGACAGATGTCAATGGAGGAGATGTACGAAGACCTCTCAGATCTGGGTGTCCCCCTCATTTGTGCTGGAGGGATAGGGAGCGAGAGGGAACTCAACGAAGCATTGGAGATGGGCTACGATGGAGTTCAGATGGGAACCAGATTCATCGCGACTGACGAGTGCACAACCCCCCAGGATTACAAGGACGCCATAGTGGATGCCAAGGAGGAAGACATCACATGGACTACCAAGCTAACTGGAGTCCCAATAGCAATCATCAGCTCCGATGGGTCCAATCAACATAGTAATTGGCTGATCAGAAGGCTACTGAAAAGTAGGTTCAAGCATCGAACTAGAGTATTGATCACAGGAATCTCATTCTGGAGAATGAGGGCTCTAGCGAGAGGAAAGAGAAAGTCCTCGAAAGACCTGTGGTCAGCGGGGAAAAGCGTGGAGACGGTGAATAGCGTGGAATCGGCGACCACAATAATGAGTAGACTGGGGAAATCACTAGAGGATAATCAGAAATTATCCAACAATTAGCTCAACAATCTCAATTGTTGAGCGTCGCCCACCACCCCGAATCCAAAGCTCTCTTCTAGGGCCCTTGAAACCAGTCTGAAGTCGGAATCTCTGGTGGCCACAACAATGCTTCCAACGCCTGGGTGGAATGAGTCGGCAATCACCGACGCCTCCCTCATGATGTCACAATCCCCCTTTTCGGGATAAATCTCCTCTCCTCCAATTACAGTTCTAGGCGCAACCTTGTCTTGACGTTCTCTCTTGTGCTCGTCAACGATTCTGAAAGTTGCTCCATGATTGACTAGGAAATCATCCAACTCAACTCCATCCAACTCCCCATTTGTAATATCACAACTCCAATTTTCGAATTCAGACAGTACTCCCCTCACCCGCTCATCAAGTAGATTATCGGAGACCTTCTCGTTCCACATTTTTCTATCCACATATGTATTATCAAAAAGCCTCAGTACCGAGTCGGGAGTTTTCACTCTGTGTAGGAACTCGCTCCTAGCGGCCCCAGGGATGCAAAGAAGTATTTCGCCAGAATCCCTCCTCCTCCTCAGCATCCAATGAAATGCCCTATTGATGGACCAATCTAGGCTACCCAGACTGTCACCTGAAATATCCCTCAGAAGATCGTCCTTGAGGGCATCTATGAGAATATTAGTGTCGATAAGGACTAGGGGCTTGAGAGACAGGCTCTTCAGATTCTTCCTTTCCTTTATGGAAACCGCATCTTTCTTCATAGTGAAAAGTATTCTTTGAGAGTCCCTCAGTCGTTTGTTCCCAGCCGCATCGAATTTACCTGAACCTATGGCCCTCTCAAATAATCGCAGCCCCCGAATAGAGCTATTCCCCGCTATCTGTTCTATCAGGGTAACCAGCTTCAGGGTGTCTTCTCCCCTCATCATTTCACGTTCGAAGTCTCTATCAAGTTGCGTCATTGCAGACTCTGCCGAATATCGCAACTTCCTCTTCGCCACCACTACCCTGCCCCTGAATGGCTCGGGCGGCAGATTGCGTTCATCGGGATACATCCAAAGTGACTCCAACCCCTCTAGCTCAGAGGATACTCCTCCCTCTTCCTCCTCCAAGTCAGAGGAAACATACTCCATTAGTCTCCAGGTCGCCTTCTCGCTATCTCCCCCGGCTTGATCCATGCAAACTCTAAGATAGAGCTTGAACCTCTTCGTAACAGAAGCGGAAATTGTTGGATATTCATCAATCAAGGAAACAGCGTCCTTCCATCGACCACCATGCGCGAATGAAATCAGAGAACGCCTCAGGAAAGTCGCGGATCTTTCCAGATCCCCCTCAATCGTTCCCATTGCAGCCATCCTGTGGGCTCGAGCCGCATCAACAAATTCGCCCTTTCTTTCCAATAGGGCTGCCTTGACCACTTGATGAGCGGTCCCAGACCTATCATTCTCATTATACCACGAATCAAGTGACTCAATACCAACTCTGTGCTCGAAAACTAAGTCTGATGCGAATTTGACGGTTCTCATTGAAACAGCCTCATCTGAAATCAGAGACTCAAGAGAAGCAAGTGCATACTCCTCCCTGGACACCTCTCCAATCTGCAGGTCAAGGGCCGCTCTGTTGAGAATTAGTGCACTTACCAGAGCCTCGAAAAGCCTCCTTTCTATTGCATCCAGATGAGCAGCATTCACAGATTTCTCCAACGCCTCAATGCTGCTTTCTCTAACCACTTCGTTGCCTTTTGGGGAGAGTGCCACACGAACTTCATTCAGGGCCCTTGATCCCTTAGAGTCCAGTTTGTCGTATACTGGACTCATGTCTCCGGGAATCCCATCAAGGAGGGAAACCAGGCCTATGCTAACTTCACTAAGAACGGAGTCTTCCTTTGCAAGCTCAATTGAGATTAATGCAGTCTTCCTTGCTTGCTCCAATGCCTGTAATTTGCCTACAGATTCATTGGCGCTAATCAGATGCCATGCCACCATCGCCCTGAACGGGTATGCACGAGACAGCGATCTGTCACCAACTAGGCACTCAGCCAGTCCACCAATCTCGGCAGTTCTAGTGAATGCTGAAAGAATGCCGTCCATGTGCCTGATTGAATCGCCCGAACTAAGCATACTAGCTGCATGTAGCCGAATCGAACTGGTGCTGCAATCATGATTTAGGATCATCAAGATGCCCTCTACCTCCTGAGAAGTATCAATGTGCTTCTCTAGAGAGCCCTCCAAGCTACCCGAGTCGTCCAAATCCAACAACTCGAGACAGGTGCTGACGTTCTCCGAGGAAGATATGTCACTCCCCAGAATATATTCCAAAGCCTCCTCTTTCCTATTGGAACCAATCAAATCTTCAGAAATTGACCATTTTAGGAAAGAAGGAGCCTCTTCGCCACTATCTTCCAGTAACTCATGCCCCTCAATCATATCTTCCAATCCAGGAGTTCCAATATTGTCCTTGAAGCCCTTCCAACATTCTATTCTCAAAGCTATCGACAGGCCATCATCGGCTTTACAAGAGGAACTCTCTGACCAGTTGGAGAAATGGCCATTTCTCGCATTTATCAATTCTGCATGCTTCGAGGAAACAACCGAACACTCCCCACTAATCCCTTTCAAGACTTCCAAAGCCCTTCCTGATTCCGCTGCAGCTAGAAGAATCCCTTCTAACAGAGACCCCTCCCCACTCATTCCTTCCAAAGAGGGAGACATCCACTCTTCCCACTGTGACGGTCTGGCCTTTCCGGACAAATCACTCTGGATCTTCTTCACCACCTTCATTTGAGCCGCAGAAAGCTTCAGAGGGGTTTCCGAGGAAAGCCATACTCGTAGAGAAGGATAATCTCGATAATCGAAATTTGCACCTTCTATCCATGCCATTGAATTAACTTCTGCGTGCTCTGGTTGAACAATGGGGAACAACCCCAACTCCGCTAGCAGGGGGGACTCTCTAGCCAGTCTTCCCCAAACAGGATGTATTCCCTTGGCACACTCCTGCCTAACTCTATTCATTTCCGTCTCCAAATCATCTCCCCAAGCACCCTTCATTCGGTGCTTCTGCACTATCATGACAGCCAACCTGTATCCTACGGGCAAGACTCCTCCAATGACACTCTGCGGCGAAGCAACCCTGTCTTCTATTCCACGACGGGCCCTTCCTCCTCTTCTCCCCCTCCTTTTAGTTCGAGAAACGGCGCCTCCATTGGCCATAGAGCCTACCTTTTCACCAGCGGTTTTTTTTGCTCCAACCATGGCTAGCGCTTTCCATTCCATATCGAGCAAGTCCCAAGAGGGGGACTTTTTGATCTCATTCTGACGCCTGACCTCATCGTCACCCGCCCTACTGAGCATGTCCAAGCAATCTAGAAGATACTCCTCCATCAGATTCCCTCGGTAATGAGCCCGAGTCGCTTGCGTACATCAACACATCGCCTTGCGTAGCAAGGCGTCATGGAGAGGACTCAAGACATACAATCCACACCAAGGCACATGGACGTGGTCCGCGCAGCGGTTCTATTGGTCCACCCAATACTGGCGTTGCTGCTCATCAGAATTTTCATAGTACAGAGGTCATGGAGATCTTCTTCAAGAACACTAAATCAAGAAGAAAGGGGCCAATCCCTTCAGTCACACCAGAGAGTGGGGGATTCAGCAATGATCTACCTCTTGGGTGTGATTGCAGTTGCGTTCATTGCACAAATTGTCAGGGCGCTTCTCGAGGGGAAATATGCGTTTGAATACATAGTCCCTAGGCACTATCATGGCTGGGCAGGAATTCTAGCATTGATTTTCATGACACTTCTGTGGAGACTTGGAAGGAAAACCAAGGAACAAAAGGACGAAGGAAAACCATTTTCCAAAACCAGGGATGCCCATGGTAGAATTAGTGATGTGATGACTATTCTTGTAGTAATACACGCATTCTTGGGGTTCCTATATCTCCTTGAATTGTTCTGACTAACGCATCCCCGGTTTCCAGAATTGCAGGGGAATTGGAGACTCTCCCTTCATTGCCTTGAAAGCAAGATGATCCGCGCGCTCATTCCATCTGTGTCCTCTGTGTGCTCGTACGTGTTCCCACTCAACATTGCACACCTCTAGTGCCCCCTCCCATAATCCCTGAACACGCTTTACCAGTACTTTGTTCGCTTTAGCCTTCCAATTGCCAGAAGTGACATTGCCTGCATAAGTTGAATCGGTCCTTATCTGGACATTATCCAAATCTGAATTAACAATCACCCATCTGAGGGCATGGGCAATGGCGCTGAGCTCCGATGTGTTGTTCGAGCCAACTTCAGCCCCTAGAAACTCGATATCATTTTCATTCGTGATTACACGACCGCTCTTCTCCTCAACTAACTCCCCCTGGCCTCTGCCTCTACCACTGTCACCAACAATCACACAAAACCCCCATCCCGCGGAAGTGGTTCGAGTCACGTTTCTATTGTCTTCACAAGAACCGTCAACATAGATGTGAACTGCCTTCAAGATAGCACCCTCACCCCTCAATCAGCTCTGAGTAAGAAACAGCATCAAGAAGCGCATCGAGCTCTTTTGGATCCGACATCGAAATTTTACAAATCCAACCATCACCATATGGGTCATCGTTGATTAGCTCAGGAGCGTCCTCCAAGTCATCATTTACACTGATAATCTCTCCGCCTAGTGGAGCGTAAATTTCACTGACAGATTTGACAGACTCGACACTACCAAAAGACTCCATCGAACTAACAATTGAGCCACTGTCAGGTAACTCCACCCAAACAACATCCGTAAGGGCGGTCTGTGCAAAGTCGGTTATTCCAATAACCGCCTCCCCTCCTTCAACCCTAATCCACTCGTGCTCCTTGGTATATCTCAAGCCTTCAGGTACCTCACTCAACGTCTCACCCGTAATGTCCCGGTAGCTCCTAGCGAGTCAAGGTTTCGATAGTCACTCCTCTTCGCCTAGACTGTCTTCCAAGTGACTCTTCTCAAGTTCAGCCCATGCTGTACCAATGTCTTCTACACCAGCCTCTTCTTGCTCCATTCGTAATCTGGAGATCATATCTTCCTCCCCTTCCCTACTTACCCAACGATCCAAGAAATGCTGTCCATAATTCGATTCAGGGGATCTTGAAATTGAGATGTATATCAAACCAAACACGCCCGCCAATACCGGGAAAACAATTGCCACGTCGTCCTCATTGGAACGGTCTTCGCCTGTGATTACCAGGCTACCGTCTTCTATGGCCAATGCAGTTAGGAAAAGAAGAGCTACACATATGCCGACGAGAACCCTCCCCAAACGACTCGACGGTGACTCCATTGTCTGCCAACTAGGGTATCAACCAATCAACTTGACTAAGGACAATCAGTAGTCTTCCTGAATTAGTTTGAGAATTTTGTAAGGCAGAAGTGCCCTATTGACCGGAGTCACCTCAAGAATACGCCCATCATCCCGTCTCCGGATGTCCTGAAGAAGTGGATGTCGACTCTTTTTGTGAAGAGTCAGTAGACTGGGCATATCATACTTCAACGCCTCTCTAACAGCCGATACAAAACCCTCACTTTCGACAGTGAACTTTCCAACTTCGTCAATAACCAGATATTGGCAATTTCCAATCGCATCTAATATTGCAGGAACGCCGACTCTGTCGATTTCGCTTGGATCAATGCCATACCCAAGAATTCTGTTTCTCGAGTCAATATCCTTGTGGGCCATGACCCCTCTTTCCCCAGTGACTATGTTGACGCAAGCATATCCAACCCTCTCGCCGTTTTCCATAATCGCCTCAGATCTCATTCCAGCAATAACTGGAATTTCACTTGAGTTGCCCGCCTCGTCGATCATCTTCAAGACCTTATCCAGAACTGCCGACTTTCCAGCTCTGGGCAATCCAGTAATGCCTATTTTTGGATTAATGCCCATTATTCATCCCCCATCACAAATCTACCGCGATAGTACGATTACCGTACGAAATAACCCGATAATAGTCTATTCGGTATACACAAAGGTACATGGTGTCGGCAAAAAGTCATTTTAGCATCACAATTCCCGGCTTGGCATTATTCGGAAACCCAACCCTCACCGCTTGGCTGAGGGAATGGCAGACTCTCAATTTCGTAGTTGTTGACATTGCTGTTGGCCCCCCATGCTCTAGACCACAAATCAAGGTCAGAGCCATTTAATTGACTGCAAACCCACTCTAGTCCTTCCGCAAGACTTCCTCTTTCTTTCTCAAGAATCTCGTTAACGCCTTCTGGGAGTTCTAGGAAGTTCACAGAATTTCCAAGAACGCAGTCACCAGGAACCACCGCCCATCGCAATCGCCTCTCGTTTGCAGAGTTGAGAATTGCCTGACAAGCTATTCGAGCAAACCCCTTGGGTTTCAATGAGCCAGACCACATTGAATGTGACATCTGGATGGCATCATTGGGGATAGTTGAATCATAAGCAGGGTGCCTGATTACCACTTCATCACCCTCCAGGCAGAAGTGCGCACTCCTGAGAAAAGGTATTCCACCCCCCCCTCCCTTCCAATTATTGATGTCTTTCGAGGAGTTGCTTTGATCTACTTCCCCAACCCTCACCCTAATTGTTTCAGAACCAGGGCATAACCAGTTTCCATCTTCGGATAAGCGAGGCTTGTCAGCAAGCTTCCCAATTGCGTCTAGCACCCTTCTCCTGTCATACTCATCAGAAGGCATTCTGGGAACAGCCCAAGTTGCATCGGTCCATGAGGACCAAGGCCCCCTCTCCAATTCGAGGAAGGGGGAAGTTTTCGAGACCCCTATTTCAGGCAACACTTCATTGGGGCCGAGAGGTCCGAAACTAGTCATTACATCGGTGCTTCCATCAACCGTGATACCCAATACCGCAAACCCCTGTGAGATTCCCGGGAAAACCCTCTGGGGATCAGGAAAACACCAAGTAGACACCCAATCATTCTTCTCTACGAGTAACTTCCTTAGTGGAATGCTACTTTTCTCTCGTAAAAGGGAGTCTGGGACAACAATTCTGACCCTACCATCTTCAGAAACCAACTGCAGGGACCTCTCCAAGAAAAGCCGGTAGAGATTCACATTCCCCTTCAGAGCCGAGAACCTCAGCTCCCCTTCAGAATCAATTGCATTACGCAGTCTACCGGACAACTCCTTCCTCATCCTGCTGCCATCTTCATGACCCCTGAAACGGTCCTTTATCCGGATCCAAGGGGGTCTGCTGATAATCAGTGCTGGAGCCTCATTCCAAGGCCACTCACCAAGAAGGGGGTCGCCAACTTTGACGTTACTTTCCAATATCATCTCAGCCTCACCTCTGCCAATCATTCCTTCGTGGCCATCCCCCTCGAGATCTACAAGCCCGGCTCTTCCTAGGGTGATTAGTATCCTTCTTCGAGAGGCCTCGATTGCTATTTCAGATGAGTCAAGAAGTTGTAACCCCTCAATCAACTTCAGAGTATCATTGCATTTCACAGAGTCACGCTCACCATCCAGTCTTTGAGAGTGTATACGGATGATTTGAGATGCAACAAGGCCAGCCCCACAGGACGGGTCGGCAAATGGCAGGGGGACTCCTGACTTGGTCAAGGAGGAAGTTTCCTCATCATCTTCGCTACTAGAGTCAGAAACGGTATTGTTGAACTTTTCAGCGTAATCCCTGAATCCCGGAGGAATTGCAGACATGGATAGGGTAACCGGCTCTTCTTCCTTCTTCCTCTTGCCAGCCTGACCAATTTCGTCGGCAATAATTGCCTGGACCAACTGTCCAGGAGTCGAGAAAGCACCTCTCGGTGAACGTCCATCAGAAACTGCCTCATGTCGTGACAGGAGCCTATCTAGGACTGCCCCAGGGTCATATAGAAGCCCAGCTGGGAGAGTAGGCCAACTCCTCGGAAGTGAAGCGGCAATGGGTGCCTTTGACTTGGTCGACTGCTCCCATGAGTCCAACCACAATCGAATCTGCTCAACCCGGTCGGGACACTCTTGATCCAGTCTCGCATACCAGCCCGAAGCATCACTAACCATCGTGACCAAGCAGAACGACAAACGTTTCTTTTTTGAATGGTTGTATTAGTTGTAAGGAAACAATAACTCACTCACTCAAGGCAAAGGAGTCCTCTTCGATTTCGATAATTGCTTCGGACTGTAGAAGCCATGCAATCGCCTCGTCCAAATCATCGACCCGCACTCCAAGTGGAATAAGCTCCCCAACTAGCAAATCAAAGTGAACCGGGGCAGAACCCCCCAATCTAGAAACCTCTAGAATTCCCATTACATGCTCACAAACAATCGCCAACAGAGGGTCATCTCCAACATCCATTGATCCAAAGTCAACGGCCGCATGTTCACCTTCAAACTCAGCACCAACCTCTTCCGTCTTCGAGACCCTACTCCCATTGCCGAACACATCGAAAAGATTCTTCTGATTCGGGTCCGACAAACGAGTTCCCTGAACCTCCCTCTGACGCTTAAGCCTCTTGACGAGGGTTTCTATTCGATGAAGACGCTGTTCAACACGCAATTTCTCCCTACCTAGGTGACTCTCAACTAGGCCCAACTCATCCTTGGCACGCTCGTCCAACCACTTCGCTAGATCCCACGAAGGATCCAATCTGAGCATGGTCTCCCATAGGGTTGCAACAGACTCTGGGAGGGTCCTGACATCAATACGTGGAGACCCACCACCATCTTCGGTTCCCCGCTCCATATCAGTATCATTCGTGGTGACCGTCTATCAACTATCCCGTCTATTTGCATCCAAAGTTTCCTTGGGGTGAATTGATGAATGAAAAGCACGTGCACAGTACGATGTCGGAGTACAGAGTGGCTGTCTTGCCCGGTGACGGCACTGGCAAGGAGGTCATCCGAGAGGCTAGGAGAGTCATGGATGTTTTCGAGGAACTTAGCCCGCTATCATTCAATATCACAGAAATTCCATGTGGCGGAGAGTACTACTTGGAAACGGGACTGGAATGGCCAGAAGGCTCTTTCGAGCACTGCAGGGACCACTCAGACGCAATTCTACTGGGTGCCATCGGCTGGCCCGATGCCAAACTCCCAAATGGAGACAACGCAGGGGGGCAGTGCATCCTAGGACTGCGCTCCGGACTCGACCTATACGCAAACGTGAGGCCTGTCAAACTCTACGAAGGAGTTCAGCATAAGGTCCATGGGCTATTCACAGACATCTGGGAGCCAGACCTAGTAGACATGGTTCTAATCAGAGAAAACACCGAGGGACTCTACCACTCTCTACTCAGAAGATCCGCCCAAGCGGCAAAGGGAGGCGAGAAAGACCAGCCCATAGTAATCGAGAAATTCCCCGGGCTAGAGGGAGAGGTAGAATGGGATCCACGACCAATCTCTAGGAACGGAAGTGAAAGGGTAATCCGCTTCTCCTTCGACCTTGCAAAGAAAAGAGAGGCCCGTCTGGGAGTGGTCCAGAAGATTACGTGCGTCGACAAGAGCAATGTGTCGAGAGGTTGCAGGCTCTTCCGCAAAGTGTTCAGGGAGATTTCCCAGGAATATCCGGGAATTGAGACCAGTGAGGCGTTCATCGATGCATTCACAATGTGGCTCGTCCGGGATCCCGAGGATCTTGATGTGGTTGTCCTTCCCAATATGTTCGGCGACATAGCTACAGATTTGGCTTCGGTCTTGCAGGGTGGTATGGGCATGGCGGCAAGTGCCAACATAGGAGATAACCACATGCTCTTCGAACCAGTTCACGGCTCAGCCCCAAAGTATGCCGGGAAGGACAAGGTCAACCCGATTGCAGCAATATCCTCAGTACAGCTGATGATGGACCACCTTGGATCGAGGCACAGCGATGACAATGCCACTCTTTGCGCAGACATACTCGAGACCGCAATTTCTCAACACCTTGCCGAGGGGGGCGTAGTCACATACGATCTCGGCGGAGAAGCGTCCACTACAGAGGTGGGCCAGGCAATAGCGGCCAGATGCGCTGATTTGCTCAGAGAGCAATATGACTAGAATGCGTTCAGCTGATTAGCCATCATGGCACTCAAAGCGTCTTTCAGGCACCCTTCATTATCCCATTCAGTCGGATCTCCTTCGGCCAACGCACCAACCACTAATCCCGATGCAGCCCTAGAGACCTCATCCACAATTGTCACCGTTGCTTTCCTAGCGGTTCGTGATAGCGGATTAAGGTCGATAACCAGGACCTGCTTTCCAAGGGCGATAAGTGCCTCACAGCGATCCCCATCCTCGAGGGGGACCAGAATCACGTCCGCACTCCCTATCCCATTTGCACAGCATAGCGAACGAGGCCCTTCCAGACCGGGAATCCTGTCATCTGCATCGGCCCCCAGAATATCTACAGATAGCACCCCTTTCTTCCAATCCCCTGACCAGCCCTCAGGGGGCGGGCCCGAGGAAACCGCTTCTCTTTGCTCATGAAGAAGAGAAAGAAGCCCACTAACTCTCTCACTGGTTCTATAGTATAGATTGACCTCTATCGGGCACCCGATAATAGCAGCCAAGCGAATCAGGTCTTCCCCTGCCAGTACCACGGTATTGCCATTAACCGAAATCACGGGCTTTTCCGCATTTCTAAGCCTGGAAGCAGCTTCTGAGATGGCCGAGGCAGCAGAGTCAACGGTCCTCTCCCCTAGGAGGTAGTCGAAAGCCTCACCACGGCCGTGTGCTATCATTGCAGACTCTGCCAGCAACCCACGTGCCGCCGCCTCTGTCATGCTCTGCCTGGACAGTAGTGAAGCCTTGCGGGGATGACTGTCCGGTATATCCGCCATCAATAGCCCCCCTCGAATTTCATAGACATGTCAAGAGGCGGAACTCCTCTGTTCAGAGAACTGGAAGAAACAAGGTCAACACCGCTTTTCGCCCATCCTTCTAGCGAATCAAGCGTGACTCCTCCCGACCCCTCCAGAATGCACCAAGAACGAAGCCCCGCACTCTCTAGCGTGTTCGAGGCTTCATTGGACATCTCAGGGCCCATGTTGTCCAAGAGCAGCACTAGCTTCTCACAACCCCCCCTTTCTCTTTGTACTGAATCCCAAATGGAGGCAGCAGTGATTGCCTGCTCTACCGATCTAACCTCTACTACTGTGAACCCAGCCTCCTTATCCATATCTATTGAGGACACCAATCTGCCAAGAGCCTCCTCCTCGCTCTCCCCTGCATTGGATTCAGCCAAAACCTCACTGTCCTTTATCATCAATGCATCAGCTCTACTGAGCCTGTGAGTAAGGCCACCTCCAACGTGAACCGCCCATTTGTCTAGCAATCCCCAGTCTACCTTCCTAGTGCTAGCTACGCCCATAGGGCCCGCGATAGAGACCCATCTTGCAGTGTTGGTGGATATTCCTGAAAGCCTCCCTAGGATATTGAGGACAATCCGTTCACATCGTAGCATTTCACCACACTCTCCCTTCACAGTTAGAATAGGGACACCATCGCTAACACCCCCTCCCTCCTCTATGTACCATTCAACGGAGCAGGTAGGATAGTGATTGGATAACAAGCGCTCTACAACCAATCGGCCGCATAGCAAACCACTCCCCTTGGCGTAAACTATGGCTTTCTCCGGTTCAGTAGAACCACTCCCTCCCCCACCTTCGTCGGCGACCATTGAGTTTCCCCAATTGTCTGCTGAATCAAGGAGCAATTCTGTCGCATAACCATCCGACCACAGAAGGCCCGACCTGTCATGGGGTAGCCGGTTCACGCTCCTCGGTGTCGAATCCCTGACTTGAATGGTCCGAAATGACAAGTACCCAATATTTCCTTAGTCGAATTGAAGCCCGTGGGCTCCTTGGACCCACATGTGACGAACGACAGCCCCCCTGATTGGAGAGTGCCGGGAATGGTTGGCGTGCTATTGCTTCTGGACACCGTGCTGCTCAAATTTTCAGTCCCAGGGCCATGGGACTCCCCGTCTTTCACATTGGGTGTCATCGGACTCTCGGGAGTGGTACTACTGTACATTTCTTGGTTTCGTCTAACATTTCAGAGAAGGGGACTGGTCCCTTGGACAGATCTCTGGGATAATCCAGAACAATCAGCAAGGAAGGAGTTGGTGGCAGGAATTGCCGTAATGGCAATGTCTTGGATTTCAGGGAATCACTTGCATGAATATTTGCCAATACCCACTGGGCTGGTACTCTCACTGGTCGGAATGCTGATGATAGTCCAGGCTATCTATGTGATGCTCAGTTTTGGCCCTCTTTCCGATTAGACCACAGCTTCAACCAAACCGCGATGTTGGCTTCTATGTCCTCCTCGGACACTTCCCTATCAGTCCTATTGCCCCCTTCCAATGCCTGGATCCTGCATCCGCAGGCATTGGCGTGCCCCCCGCCATCCGGGTCTAGGTGAGTGGCCAGATTCGTCAAGTCGAAAATTCCCCCCTCCCTATGCAGGAATGAGTTGGTGTAGAAAGAGGCTGAAACCGGATATCTGCCATCCTCGCCGAAAGAGGCACCGACATTTCCGTGTATCACCATGCACGCATCGCACTCATCACCGATATGTGCAGTGACATGGTACCCGTTCGACCTCATCCCAAGGTCCTCCAGCCTAGAGATTGCAATCCTGTCCACCACACGCGTCCTCTCTGATATCTCTCGAGTCAACTGCTCCCTCTCGGCCTTCCTCTCGGATAGCTTATGCGCCACAGAAGGAATGGAGAGTATCTGCTCCACAGAATCGCCCCTAGTGAGTCCATCCATTACAGCTAGGGCAGTACCCTCTCCGACATCAATAACCCGTCCAAGCCAGATCGCGGGCTCATCGGACATGTACTCGTCCCTAGTCACCCCCCCTCCATCCAATTTGTCCACCCACTCCATGAATTCCGCTAGGTCACTCAAGTCAACCCTCTTTCGAACGAGGTCATACGCTATTCTTGCCGCCGAGGGAGTGGGCTCCCATAGTATCACAGTGCCTTCGACGACGTCCTCTGTTGGCTCGTTAGACTGGTGATGGTCTATGCTCAATCCGCAATTGGGATGACGAGGAAGATCGCACACGGCAGTGAAACCGTCAATTTGGCTATCCAAAAGGCCAGCCCTCAACTCGCCCGGGTGACCGAAGACCACCTCTGCATCAACCCACCACCTCTTCAGGATGGCCGCTGTGGTCACTCCATCCAAATCGCTGTCTGTGACTATTCTTCGAATATCCAAGGACAACGGATCGACTGCCATCAAACAACTCACCACGTCCTCCCCAATGGTGGTTTCGCAACCAAACCACTCGGAACGTTTTCATCCGACACCCTCTCTGTGCTGCCATGGGAGAGCAGGTTAGCAGCAAGATGGAAACTTCTTGTGGCTTCTTATTGGTGAATTTTGACAGTATCTTGCTTCTACAATACCCACAGGGACATTGGAGCTTTCCGAAGGGCCATGTGGAGGAAGGCGACAGGGATCACCACGACACAGCATCCAGGGAACTAACGGAGGAAACCGGGATAGAAGACTTCGTGATTGACGACTCTTGGAAGTCTAGAACCGAGTACACTTTCAGGCGAAAGGGGACAAAGATACCAAAGCAGGTTTTCTGGTACATCGCACATACGGAGGAAATCGAGGTCAATCTTTCAGAGGAGCACACGAGCTACCTGTGGCTGGATTTTGATAGTGCTGAGTCCATGGTCACATTTGAACAGGAGAAAGAGCTCCTCCGCTCCGCGAAAAGGCATATCCAACGATAGGCAGACCGGCCTGATCTACGGCCTCCATCCAAACAAGAAAGCAATTCCACCAATAATAATTACAATGAGAGGCAGCATATCAAATAATAATTTTAAAGTTGTCAGAAACTTACCCATTACTCTCAGAATGCGAGGCATGCCCGGATCATCAAAACCCCTGATGACCGTTTTATAGGATTCAATGTATTTAGTAAAAAAATCCACAGGGATTCACTCCCCGCGCTTCCCCAGGGGAGTCCATAGGACCTCTTCCTCATCAGACATTCTGGAAATCCACCTGCCTAGGACAAACATCCAGTCAGACAGCCTGTTCAGATAGCAGATTACCTCCGCTCTCACGGATCCTTCACCTTCTGAACCACGCAAAGAGCAAGCATGCCTCTCAGCCCTTCTGGCAACGGTTCTGGCAACGTGCAGAGTGGCTACAGGCGCAGACCCAGTCGGCATAACGAACGACTCCAGAGGCTCTAGGTCTTCAAGCCAAGAATCCATCTCTGCCACCAATTTGTCACATTCGGCCATTCCAACCAGTGCCATTTGAGCAGGCAGCATTCCCGGCGTGCACGCGCACTCCCCTCCGACATCGAAAAGCTCCTGTTGCACCCTTCCTAGGACCTGGTCAACCGCTCTTTTCGATCCATCGGGCAATCCGCCTCCCCTGTTGAGCTCCATTCTGACCACCCCGATCTGGGAGTTCACCTCGTCAATGGTTCCATAGAGCCTTACTCGGGGATGCTCCTTCCCGACTCTAGATCCGTCCAGCAGTCCTGTTTCACCGCCATCCCCGGCCCCAGTGTGCACCTTCGTAATACGGACCATCTGGTCCCGCGACGGGGCTTCGTGATATCAACGTCCCTAAGTCACAATTTATCCAACGACTCTTGAATCGCTACTCTCCAAGATTCGTCTACAGACTCCCAGCCACCCAGTTTCTCCAATTCGTTTGAATGATGAGACTCTTGGGCCGAATCTCCCTTGTGTCGATGGATCATTGAAAGTGCCGCATGGCTCATCGCCGTTAGCCATTGATCCTCAGCATCCCACGATTTCTCAAAGTGCGAGATTGCCCCATGCGGACCATCGATAAGCCCCCTTCTGATTTGCCTGAGGCCAGACTTGGACCAAGAGAGTCCCTTTACACCTACGACCAACCCTCTGAATGCCAGGTATATCTCCAGCATCACAAGCAGGGATGCCAGTATGAACGAACCAACCTGCTCCCACTGCGCAGACTCGGCCCACCTGTCAGAGAGAAGACTAATCATTCCCACGCACATTAGAATTCCTCCAAAGGGAGCCAATAGTACATCCTTGTGAGTCACTGCCATGTGCCTTACCCCGACGACAACCCCAAGCCCCCCTACCAAGGCAGCAGTGATGGCGGGGACGGAGTCTGAAGTGGAACGAGGAGCGGTGCTAGAAATCCAAAGAACCACAGCGATAAGAATTAGAAGACATGCAAATCTACTGCTGACTTCTGGAAAGGGCTGATGCCTGCTGTAGGAAATAATTCCAATCCCTACGACAACAAACAAACCAATCCAGAACCACATGCGAATCACTCCGTTTCGAAACCGCCCTTCCATCCAGGCTCCCAAAAGCCCTCATCATCAAGCCACTTGATCCACTCATCCTCATCGGCCCTCAGTAGTCTGAAGGCCCTCCTCTCAAGTCCCTGCAGTAGGGTATCACCGAGGTCTCCCTTCCGATGTGCATCATTCCACTCAACCTGCATCTCCCTGATTCTGCTTTGTCCGGTGGTGGGATTCTCGTAGTTCTTCTCACAAATCTCCCTGAGGTCCTGGATCCAAGCCCTAGCTCCCCTCATATGGGGGTCATTACCCACGAGTTTGCGAGTCTTACCAAACGGCCACCACCCCATCTCAGTCAACCCCTCGGCGTCGCCCCACTTTCTTGATGCTTGCGAACCCCTCAAGGATGACGCCCCCTTCACAGATTCATGGCTCGCGTAGTCGTTCACCTCCATGGCAAGCCCAAGGACGTTGGAGCCAGAAACATGATCGAGATGTATGCCCAGAGGATTTCATCCTATGGCGCCGGAGTCGTGTTTCACCCAGGAAGGCAGACCGCGTTACAATTTGAGGAGAGAATAAGCTCTATCGATGGAGATGTAATGATTCTCGACGAGGCCGGACAACAGATGACCAGCAAGGAATTCGCCGGAGTCATACAAGGAACAACAATCTCCGGGAGAACGCTAAATTTGATTGTCGGGCCAGCGGACGGATTCTCATCGACCATCAAGGACAGGTTCTCATCAATATCGCTCTCAATGATGACTTACCCCCACGAAATAGCTGCTGTGATGTTATTGGAACAAGTATACAGGGCCTACGAAATCAATCGCGGGTCCCCCTATCACCGTGAATGATACTGAAACGACTCCCTGATACTATCTCCGAATATCGGGGCGTTCCTTCATAAGTAGAACCAGACTATCAAAGACATCTAGGTGGTCGAATGACAGTTGGAACCGATAATGGAAATAAGAAAGGAGAGCCAAGGAAGGC
>Ga0315326_10000015_pt1 | contig 63427 bp, 58 predicted proteins | sample M180m32315metaG_FD_203457 | JGI IMG/M metagenome (GOLD analysis project Ga0315326, IMG submission 203457) | Ammonia-oxidizing marine archaeal communities from Monterey Bay, California, United States - M1 80m 32315 | ecosystem: Environmental > Aquatic > Marine > Coastal | place: USA: California... | reverse complement strand
CGAGAAGGTTATCTCTAACAGTGAGGTCTTCAAAAAGTTCAAGCGACTGAAATGTCCGAACTAGTCCGTTCTGCGCTCTTTCATGAGGTTTTAACTCTCCTATCTCAATCCCATCGAAAATAGCGGAACCTGCTGAAGTCGGGACGTACCCAGTTATTGCATCAATGAATGTTGTTTTTCCAGCACCATTAGGTCCGATCAGGCCAACGAATTTCCCTGCAGGTACTTCAAGATCAACATGGTCGCAGGCATTTAGACCTCCGAAGGTCACGGTAAGATCTTTTGTTTCTAGTACGTTTGTCATGCTGTTACTTCTTCCGTGTCTAGAGCAGCGGTCTCATCTGTATCATCTGGCGATCTTCTTAACGCCGTTAGGGTATTTTTGAAAAGATCAGTTTGTAATAGGGCTATTCCTTCACCGTTTGTCACTTTTGCATTTACGATCAGACCTATTGCCCCGACAGCATTGATGAGTCCTTTATCAATTGATTCAAAGTGAACTCCAAGAAATTCAGGTAATAGTCCACCAGCCATCAGGCAACCCCCAACAATTGCTCCCCAAATTGTTGTGATACCACCAAGGTAGACAAAGGCTAGAAGTGCGAGACCTCCAAAGACTTCAAATTGAGTTTCTTGCAGCCCTGGTAATTTGTATGCCATTAAGCAACCAGCTATCGCAGCAATACCTGACGAAATCCCAAAGCCGAGGAGTTTCATATTTGCCACATTTATACCAGAAGCAGAAGCTGCCCGTTCGTTTGCACGAATAGCTAGGAAACGTCTACCTATTTGTCCTCTGCGTAGGTTAGCAACACCGATTCCTATTAATGCAGCAACAATTATAAGAAATAAACTGAATTTCCAGTAGTCATTCCTAGCAGTTTCCGGATTGAAGCCACCAACATACTGCCCAAACCAAACTGGTTCAGGTGTGGGGTTAACAGAAACTGACCCATCACCCATCAATGCAGTGTTTCGTAGAAGCAGATTCTCAATCGCGACCACGGCCGCAATAGTTACTACAGCAAGTTGCACTCCACGTATACGAAGGGCCGGAAGTCCTATCAAAAGACCTAAAATAACGGCAACCACTATTGCTGCAAGGAAAGCGAGAATCGTCGGCCACCCCCAACCAGTATTTGTGACGAAATCGGTTGGGCGAATTTTATTTCCGTCTGCCATAAGGCGAATCATTATGTATGCCGCGAATCCTGAAATGCCCCACTGGACTAATGAAATTTGTCCAAGAAAGCCAACTAGAACCGTCAAGCTATACATAAATACAATCGCTATCAGCGTTGTAGTAAGGACAGATTCCCATTTGGAAACAAAAATATTTGACAAGAGCAACGCTATACCAATTGCTCCGATAGCTCCTATTGCGACGTTATTAGTCGAGGGGGCTCTGGGTTGACGGCCTATACTTATCGATCCTCGTATGGGCAATTTGTGGCCTCTGACGTATAACACAATGATAATAATCAAGAGAGGCGTAAAGTTTCTTACACCAGCTCCGGGGAGGATATTGGGCCACCAATCGTTGTTAGTTAGTTGAACGCCTCCACTGGCGATCATGCCAATAACGAGACCTCCCATAGTTGCGCCAGGTATGGAAGTTAGGTTTCCAAATAAGGCAGCCCCTAGTCCTCCTACAACGAACAAGGCGATTTGCGCTGGTTGAGTCTTATGAATGAACAGGATGCCAGCAATGCCAGCTGTTACCGAAGCGAGGACCCAGTTCGCACCGGCAAGAAATTGTGGTGAATAGCCAAGTAGCGAAGCTCCCTTCTCATTTTCATCAGCAGCTCTCGTAGCTATTCCAAATCTAGTGAATCGGTAGAGTGCCCAGATTGTTATGCACATCAATATTGCTGCTGCAAGGAGAAAGAAGTTAGATCTTGGGATTGATCCTCCGAGACCTAAAAAATTCTTAACGGGTTCACCAGTGTTGTTGAAGCCGTAGAAGCCATCATCGCCCCGATTCTGTCCACCAAAGTTCACCACAATCATCGAACTGAGATAAAGGAAGACACCGATTGAACCAATAACTTTCCCTAGAATCGGAGAGTTCCTTAGAGGTCTAAAAACTAAGAAGTGCATCAGCAGGCCAAGAAAGGCAGACATTAATAAACAAATAAGTATGGTCACAGCTAAATTCGGCTTATTAAAAACTGGGTCAACGTCACTGAAGATGTTAATCCGGACAGGAATATTATTTATCCGTAGCGTCTGTAAAAATCCGAATTCAGGAATTGGGTCAAACCAAGGAAGATAAAGGTTCCCAGATTCTCGTAATTCATCAAAGGTGTAGGCGGAGTAGCCTGCTATTGCCCCATGGCCAAAATTTATAACACCGGAACCACGAAAGGCGACAACAATACCTGAACCTAGCATCGCGAAAAGGGATCCAGCCCCGATACCAGCCAATAAAGCTATCAAGAATGAAGACACTCTATATTCCCCCTAATGATTTAATAACCTCTGCCTAGTAGCTTCAAAGGCACGATCTATTGTATAGCCGGAAAAGTAGCAGCGGCGCAACTTCTTAGTTGCGCCGCTGCATTTTAATTTAAGTAATAAAGAAATAAGTACTTATATTATTTCTTATCCCTGTGCTGGACGAGGATTACCGTCAGCTGCACGGAGGATTAATTCCGTTGCGTCAATGAGGTCTGGCCCAAGTGGTCCAAACTCAAATTGTCCACCAGGTCCACCCCAGATGAAGTAGCCCTGAGCCTTTTGGCAAACTGAAACGAATTCGTTACTGTTTTTGGTGCAGTCGATAGGACCAGGGTTACCGGTTCTATGCATATTGGACTGCGTTGCCATAAAGTCAATGAATCCTGCTGGGTCATTATCAACGTCGCCACCAGTTGCATCAAATAGAAGCATTTGGATAAGTCCAGTCATAACAACATCGTGTGCTATTTCCATAAAGTTTGACTTTGGAACTGTAGGTCCGAAGGCATCAATGTTTGCATTTCGCCAGTCATAGTACTTAACCAAGTATGGGTCCCAAAGATCTGGTCTATCAGGTATACAGCACCTTGAACCGACGTGTACGCCTGCTGAAGCAGGGTTTGACAATACGGAATCGTCTTTACATGATCCTGACATTACAACTGATCCGTCATAACCATTTGATGATAGTGATGACAGAATTTCGTTACAGTCAGAAGCTTGTAGCCCGAAGTAAACCCAGGCGTTAGATGCTCCATTTGTAAATTCCATTACTTGCTGTACGACAGCATCGTTGTCAGTTGGGTCACCTGAAGCATCTGCGACACCAATCCAGTCTGATTGAGCAATTTTGCCTTCATCAGTTAGTTGCTGAATCATGCGCTTTTCTGTGTCTTCGTAACAAACGAGACCAGGGCCTGAATCTGAATAAAGGATGACAAATTTGTCTGCTTCAAGAGTTTCAACTGAGTATTGCATTGCGCTTGGGAATGCTGAAACGCAGCCACCTTCAGTTGAGAGAAGACCTGGAGTATTGAAGTCTTCAATGAAGATTGGGACAGTTTGTAGAACTGGTAATCCAGCTCCAACAAGTGTTGGCCACAAAACTGGGTTAAAGAAGTCAATACCATGGATGTGTAGATTTGGCTGAGCATCGGCAACGCCATTGGCGCATGCAACTGCTTCATTTGGATCTAGCCCATGTACACAGGCATCAAGTTCAAATGGTCGTCCATTGAATCCACCCATGGTTTCATTAACTGCTTGTACAGCTGCTTCCGCACCTTCACGAATTTCTGGGAAGGAACCAACAGGGGTACCTTCAATATTGATCATCGATATTAGGATTGGTTCTAAACTGTCATCTGCTGCGCCTACGGCACAATCAACAATGTATTCCCATAGTTCGGCTCCGTCACCCAAGGTTGAGTCAGAAGCTAATCCTTCTGCTGCACATGCAGCTTCTTCAGCAGGTGCTTCTTCTTCAGCTTCTTCTTCAGCTGCTTCCTCAGCAGGTGCTGCTTCTTCTTCAGCTTCTTCTTCGGAGCTGTCCTCACCTAGGACGCTGCTATCGCTGCTGCTTCCACTATCCCCATCGTCTCCTCCGCAGGCACCTGCGATAAGAGCGAATGTGAAGATAATTGAAAGAAGCTTTAATAAGTTGCTTTTTTTCAAGGGTCCTCCCCCTCTTTATTTTTAAACCCCAACGTTTGCTGGAATTGATAATAAGAATTTAACAAAGTGACAGATGTCACTAATTCTTACCGCCTTCAAGCTATACGATTAATACTCAAATTGGAAATCTTTTGAGAAAAGTAATAATTCCGTAAACTTTTGAGTTTCTCTTATTCTTCTCGATAGTCGCCAAAATTCCGGTCACGTTCACTAAGGCTTTCTTTTAAGTCTCTTTTCCCTAGTTGACTCATATATTCTTTTGACGAGGCCTGGTGGAACCCTAATGCTTGGATATCTGCTGTCGAACGTATTCCATTCCGTATCCCAGCCGCCTCCATTGCTCGATGAGCGGCACGTTTGTTTAACGCAAGTAGGTCATTAGGTATTTTCGCTATGCGGGTAGCAATAGAAAGAACTTCCGAATCTAAGTCAGCCTCAGGAAAAGACCGATTTGCCATTCCGGACGAAACTGCGTCAATGCCGGACATGTGGTCTCCAGTTAGTAGTGCTTCCATTCCTTTTCGGAGCCCCATCATCCATGTTTGCCACTGCATGTCAGGAGGGGACATTAAGCGGACAGGTGGGTAACCGATTTTGGCGTCTTCGGCAACGTATATTAGGTCGCATGCATTGGCTAATTCAGTTCCTCCTGCGAGGCACCAGCCATGTACTTGTGCAATAACTGGTGTTGACATGTCCCAGATCTCAAACCAATTGTTCACCACATGTCGAGACCACCATCCATCTGTTTTCGCGATAGAACGCTCAACAGCATGATTTGATTGGGAAAGGTCATATCCTGCTGAGAATGCTTCACCGGAGCCGCGAATGATCATCACAGAGATTTCCCTATCTTGATCTCCGTCACGTAAACCATTAAAAAGCTCCTCACGGATCTCGTCATTCAACGCATTACGCTTTTTAGGACGGTTTAGCGTAAATCTTCGGATTCGATTTGCAGGTTCATCAATGATTACTGTTTTGTTTGCCATAATCCTTCTTTGGTTCCGGTGTTCCTGAATTTGTTTTCACATTAGGTCACCATTTAGGTAGGAATCTCGAAGTTTCCTTTTATTTATTTTCCCCATGGTGTTTCTATTAAGGGTGGAGACAATCTCATATGAACGAGGGCACTTGTAATGACTCAATTTATTGCGTAACCAGTTAGCAATTTCTTCAAGATCTGGTGGTGAAGATGGGGTATTTATAGTTATGAGTGCTTTTAATTCTTCGCCGAGGTCTTCGTGGGGGACCCCAATGCAACCAACATCTGCAATGCCCGGGTGGTCAATTAGAATCTGTTCTGCTTCAGCGGGATATAAATTCACACCTCCAGATACGACCATGTCACTGAATCGGTCAGTGATGAAAACGTAACCATCTTCATCGATGTAACCGATTTCACCTAGCGTAAAAAGTCCAGGTTCTGGATTGGCAGAAGCTGTTTTTTCTGCGTCATTAGGGTAGATGATACCTCTTCCGGTTGAGTCACGGAAAAATAGTCGCCCCTCTGAATTTGCTGGCAGTTCGTTTAATTCGTCATCAAGAGTAAATGCTTTGAAGGGAGGGATTGCTTTACCTACAGAACCGGGATGGTCTAGCCACTCTTCGCTTGTAATTGCGCAGACTGTTCCAACTTCGCTAGCTCCGTAAGCGTCACGGAAAATTGGCCCCCACCAATCAATCATCGATCGCATAACGTCAACAGGACACTTTGCCCCTGTGTGCGCCGCGAATTTCATGGATGAAACATCGTATTTCTTTTTTGTTTCATCGGGTAAAGCAAGCATGCGAACAAAATGAGTTGGGACCATAACGGCGGACTCAGTTTTGTGTTTTTCAATTGCAGCCAAAGTAGATTCTGCATCAAATCGTCCAAGTATTACGGATGGGATGCCTAGAGTCAGTAAACGCATTCCTGAAAGTGGGCCTGTGTGATACATGGGGCCGACCACTAAATGAGTCCCGAAGTTAGCAAATCCGCTCTGGCTGAGACCGACAATATGCTCAGTCATCGTTGAGCCGCCAGCGAACATAGTTGGAGGGAGTTCGGTTCCTTTGGGGAGACCGGTAGTTCCGGATGTGTAAAGAAGGTTCGGAAGGGGCGTTACTTTATCTGGTGATGTTTCTGGGGATCCAGTTTCAAGCCATTCTGACCAGTTTGTTATTTGTTTGTAGTCTTCGCAGTTCCATCCAATGACCAATTCCACTCCAGCTTCTCGTGCAGCGAGGATTCCGCGGTCAGCGGTAATGTTATCGACAAAGAGAATCTGGCTTTCAGAGTCTTTCAAAATATAGGTTGCTTCTTCAGCGGTCAGATGGAAGTTTACGGGAACAGAAGAACACCCTCCGAATAATGCCCCGAGGTGAGCGAGAGCAGTTTCTGAGGCGTTTTCAGCAAAGACTGCTACGCGACGTTTTGGCCCAAGGTCAATATCAATTAATAGATTCGCCGCCCTATTAAGTATTTCGTCCACTTGTTCCCAAGTGAGTGATTTGTCAGGGTCTGTTAATGCAATTGCCGATGGTGTTTTTTTTGATTGTTGTTCTGCGAATTTCGGCATAGAGGCCTCCGGTTAGGTGATCAATAGCTCACAATTTTTTTCTTTGCCCTGCTTAGGTATTTTGTCTTTAGAAAGTTGCTTTTGTTAGGGGTCAGATATTGAGACTAGACCATATGGTCCAAAAATGGCTATTGCTATAGAAAGGCTTCTAGGAGATGTTCTGCTGATGTGCCCTTTGTTCCATGTTTGGAAACAATTTATGTGAGGTCAAGGCCTTTTGGGTTGGCCGAAACCTACTTGGTGAACTCTTTCAAGAGGGGGAATCTGCCATGCCGCTAATGCAAAAGCTGAGTGGTTTTAAAAATTGTTATTCAAAGGTAGAGAAAATCAAATAGTTGATTCTTCAAACACCCATTCCGTAGTAGCGGAACCCTAATTGTTCCATCTCTTCTCGCTGATATAAATTGCGTGTATCAATAAGGTTCAGGGATCTCATTTTCCCCGCGACTTTTGCCATATCTAGGGTTTTGAAATCTTCCCATTCTGTCAAGATGACCAATGCATCAGCATTTTCTACGCAAACGTAGGGGTCAGTTTCAACATGCACTTCAGGTATTTGGACGATGTCATTGGTGACCGTCGGGTCGTAGGCAAAAATCGTATTCTTGTTGTTTATCACATGACTTAAGACCGCGATAGCGGGAGATGAACGAAGATCGTCCGTTCCGGCTTTAAAGGTGAGTCCCCATGCAGCTATTTTTCGAGTAGGAATGTCTTGTGGTAAAGCATCTTGGATTTTCGCGGCTGTTCTTTCTACATGTTGTTTATTTAGATTAATGGTGTGTTCTAGGAGAGTGAAATCAAATCCGACGTTTCTCGCGATATGAGCAAGGGATGAACTGTCTTTGGGAAAACACGACCCCCCCCATCCAGGCCCTGGATTTAAATAACTAGGTCCGATTCGGGGGTCGTATCCGATACCCATCGTGACATCTTGTATATCCGCACCAGTTTTTTCACATAAGGTCGCAATTTCGTTCACAAAAGTGAGTTTCATTGCAAGGAAGGCATTTGCAGTATGTTTTATAAGTTCAGCGGATTCCCATCCTGTGATTAAGATTGGTGTGTCGAGCTTTGCATATAGCTCTGCAACGCGAGCAGCATCTTCGGGAGCCTCTGCACCGATCACGATTCTACTTGGTTTAAGGAAGTCATTGACAGCGTTGCCTTCAGCTAGAAATTCTGGGTTTGAAATCACAGCAACGTCAGCTCTTTGCAGTTGATTTTTGATTGAGGCAGCTGTTCCTACAGGGACAGTGGATTTATTTATAAGCACAGCGTTTGGTGGCAAAAGGTCAGAAATTTCTTCAACACCTATTTGAAAGAATGAAAGGTCGGTGCTTCCGTCTTCATTAGGAGGCGTAGGTAAACAAAGGAAAGAGAATTCTGCGTTTTCGCAAGCATTCTCTGCTCCAATAACAAACTTTAAGTTATTAGACCTGATCCCCGAATTAACTATTTCTGAAAGTTGTGGTTCTAGAAAGGGAATTTCTCCTCTCTGTAAAGCTTCTACTCGTGAAATGTCAATATCAGCGATGGTAACGTCATGCCCGAGTCGGGATAGGCAAGCGCCGGTTGTTAGACCTACGTAACCTGCTCCTATTACAGCGATTTCTGCCATTATTTGCCTTCTAAGGTTTCCCCAATTGGATTGTACCGATCGCAGCCTAGAAAGCGTTTATTACTTTTATTACTTTGGCTAAGAATCTCTTTAGATTTCCTTTGGTGTTTGTTGTTTATATGCAGGGTTTGATACGTCTAGTTTCCTTTTCACTATTTCGGACAGATTTTTGTGAATGTCGGCGAAATTGTCATCAAAATCTCCTGCTTTAATTTTTGAAGCTAAATTCGCTTCGCTTTCTGCTTCAAGTTCATTCATGAGTTTGTCGTATGCTTCTCGATCTTGATCTCTTTCTGTAAGTTCCCGAATCGCTATTGATAAAGAATTCACAGCGATACGGAGTTTCCATTTCTCTGCTCCTGAGCTATTTGGTAGCAGGTCTTGAGATAAATATGCTTGTACTGCTTTTATGAGGTCTTCTGCCGATGGGGAATCATAAGGGAGATTGGTTCGTGGTGGGAGCGCCCAGTCAGAGCTATCAATTCCTGTCATAGTTTCTGTTCTCCTAAGCTGTTGAGCAGGTCATATTCGTTCTCTGCGACGCGCCTTCCTATGGCTGCAATTTCTAAAGAATTTGTTCTTCCGCTTCTGAAATCGCCACCCATTTGTAGGCAAATGACCCCCCATCGAAGGGTTCCAAATATTTCCCACCACTGTAGGGTCCTAACAGGGATTTTTCGGCCACTTTCTAATTCGTAGCTCTCCAATAATGATTCATAGTCTGAAATCCCAGCGACAGTACCTGAACCGCCGAATCTCCATGCTCGCACGCACATCCATCCAAGATCTTCGCATGGATCACCAAAATGAGCTATTTCCCAATCTAGAACGGCATTGAGCCCTGTTTCTCCGAATAGAAGGTTACCAAGCCGGTAATCGCCATGGACAAAGCTAAATCCGGTGGGTTCTGGATGGTTTTTTTCTAGCCATCGGAAAGCTAAATCAAATGTGGGATGAGGATCCTCAAGGGCTTCATAAACCAGTCTTAAAGTATGAAGAGAATTATCTGTAGTCTCAATATCAACATCAACAAGGTCGGTTTTTTCGATGGAATGAATTGATGCAAGTGCTTTAGCGGAGTCTGAAATAAAGTTTTGTCGGGCGTAACTCCACTTGTCGTCACGGAGAATTTTTCGTGCAATAGTTTCACCAAGAATCCTGGAAGTAATGCTGAAACTTCGCCCATTGAAGTTCTGAGAATGTCCGGAAGCAATGACAGTAGGGACTGGAACTTTGTTTTTTTGGGCGATAGTAAGGATTTTTGCTTCACGAGCACAGGTCCCTTCCAAGCGTTCCATGCCAGGCCGGTCCATTTGGAGGATGAGTTCGTGTATTTGATCATCTGAATCAACAGCATCAAAGCTCCAGGTTTCGCGGTTAGCTCCTCCCGATAAACGGGTGAGTCCAGCGACCTCAACTCTTCCGAGTGTGCTGTGAAGGATTTCAACTAGCTTCTTTTGGAGACTTTGAGCATTATTGCCCATTGAAGTTGACTCCTGTAGGTTGCCCATCTTTAATCTGGTCTAAGTATTCACTCATCCCCATTCCAATTTTCCCATTGCATGTGAAACGGGTCATGGCTTCGGTGATGCGGGTTTGGAGTTTCTCTCCGTCAGGGCTTTCGCGCCGATTCCGAAGAGGAATGAGTGATAGCACTTCACCAGAAATTTCGTATTCTTCGCCTTCCTTGGTTTTTGCCCAACACTCCATTCCAGTTTGATATCCGTCTGAGTCCCACACAGAACTGACATGGCAGTCAGTGATTATTTTGTACTCATTTCCCTCTAGGACTATTCCCGAAGCTTTAACGTCTTTGCTTTTTTCATCACGTGAGATTACTGAAAGCATCATGGCAAAATCTTCTGAGAACACCATGGGGAGCCATCGGTACCAATTGATTGACTGCCAGTAACGAGGGCCCCATGATTTATCTCTTAAACCCAAGCCGTTGATTTCGTAACTAGTATGTCCTATACGAAAAATTCCTGACATTTTGCCATGTTGTTCATAATGTGCTTTCGCGAAACTAGTTTCGCTTTCTTGTATAAGCTCACTTCCATCGTCATATGTTGGTCTTCCACCAAACATTGGCGACATGCCATCCCAGTGCAACTCTATGGAGCAGTCAAGTGTCGGGTTTTCTTTAAATGCAGTTCTGGGGTTCGCCATTTGTTTTGGCTTATTAAGGATGCATATTTTTCCTTCATACGTAACCTGTAATTTTTTGAAAGGGTCAATTACTTCAATTTTTAATCCGCCAGCGTTCATTTCTTGATTTGTTGAAATTTTTGGTCGCCCAAACATGAAACCAACTTGCCCGTTGGGAAGGTATAAGCAGACTGACATTTCTGCGTAACCCTCGTTAACTCTATTTCCGAGTCGGAACCAGCCACCAATTTCTTGTTTTAGATCAAATGTATTGAAATACATGGATTCGTTGTAGTTCACGACAGGGTCCGGCTCGTGCGGGTATTCATCGGAGGGTTCAAGAACAGTTATAATTTTCTTTTCAGCCATAAGTAGACGTTAGCCGGTATGCCTACGGGCTTACATTTTTGACAATATGATTTTGTGTTCCATTATTGCCGATAGTTATTTAGCTCCTTACGAGGCTCGGAAAGGTACTTGTGTTTTGTCTTGGGTGATGATCTTTGATCTAATGGGCTTAGGTAGAGATGAGGGGGATAAATGACAGGTCGTTTGAATGGGAAAGTTGCGGTAATCACAGGTGCTGGAAATGGTATTGGTAGATCTACAGCTATTCGTTTTGCTGAAGAAGGCGCAGCGGTGATCGTTGCTGATATCCAAAGTGATAAAGCTCTGGAAACTGCTGAAATGATTAGTGAAATTGGCGGAAGAGCAAAATCAATAGGTGTTGATGTGACAAGCGGAGCTGACAACGATGCTATGGCCGACTTGGCTGTCGAATCGTATGGAGGTTTGGACTGCTTAGTTACTGCTGCTGGGATAAGCCACGCTAATTATGTTTCCGGCGATATTGAACCTGACATAAAAAATATTGTTACGAGTCGTGAGGATTACTTAGAAAGGCCAGGTTGGGAATTCGTAGAAGGAGACCCGGAACATTTTGACAAAGTGCTCAGTGTTAACCTCAAGGGAACTCTTCTCGGGATGCAGTCTTGCGCGGCGAGAATGTTAGAGAGTGGCACTCAAGGTTCAATAGTGACTGTTGCTAGTATCGCTGCGAAACATCCAGATGCCGGACCGGTTCCCTATACCGTTTCCAAAGCTGGTGTTTGGATGCTAACCAAGAAGGCCGCCCGTATGTTGGGGCCCGTAGGGATCCGTGTTAATTCCATAGGGCCAGGATTTATTAGTACCCATATGACTGCGATTATTGATCTCATGGATGAAAGCGAAACGGCGGCATTTAATGAAATGATACCTCTCGGCCGGCGTGGAGAACCTATTGAAATCGCCAACGCAGCACTGTTTCTCTGTAGCGACGAGTCAAGTTATTTCACTGGAGAGATTCTTCACCCAGATGGCGGATTTTTTACTGAGTAAATTAAAGTCCTAAGTTTCGCCCAACTATTTCTTTCATAATTTCCGTAGTTCCGCCGTAGATACTTTGCACACGTCCATCTCTCCATAGGCGAGAAATTGGGTATTCATCCATGTATCCATACCCCCCGTGAAGTTGTAGGCATTGATCAACGGCTCTTTTCTGGAGTTCGGTCGTCCACCATTTCGCCATTGCTGCTTCTTCGGCGGTTAACTCTTCATTGTTTAGCGCTAACGAACATTTATCTATGAAAGCCCATGCAAATTCTAGTTCGGTTGCAATTTCTGCCATCTTGAATCTGCTGTTTTGGAAACTCCCAACTGGTTGCCCGAATGCCTGCCGTTCTTTAATGTATTCGAGTGTGAGATTGAAGGCGTACTGAGTTCCTGCGACGGCAGAAACAGCTATGTTGAGTCTTTCTTGAGGAAGGTTAAACATCATGTAGTAGAAGCCTTGGTTCTCTTCGCCGAGTAAGTTCTCTGACGGAACTCGGACGTCTGTGAAAAAAAGTTCGGCAGTATCTTGGCTATGCCTTCCTATTTTTTCTAAATTTCTGCCTCGTTCGAAACCTTCCATTGCTCGTTCAACTACAAAAAGTGAAATTCCTCGATGGCGGGCGTCCAAGTCAGTTTTCGCTGCGACGATAACAAGGTCGCTGTTGATTCCATTTGAGATAAATGTTTTTGCTCCGTTAAGAATGTATGTTTTGCCGTCTTTAACCGCTGTTGTCGCTATTGACGCTAAGTCAGAACCAGTACCTGGCTCGCTCATAGCGATAGCGGTGATAAGTGAACCATTTGTTAGTCCATGCATCCATCGTTCTTTTTGTTCGGTAGTGCAATATTCCTTGAAATATGGAAGGCAAATATCGTTATGAAGTCCGAGACCTGAACCAGCGGCAGCAACCCCAGCAAGATCAAATTCTTCACCCATTATTTGATTAAAACGATAGTCTTTGATCCCTCCTCCACCGTATTCTTCGGGGAGGTCAATTCCTAGAAAACCGTGTTCTCCGGCTTTTTCAAAAAGTTCTCTGCTTACTATCCCTTCTTGTTCCCAAACGTTATTGTGTGGAACCATTTCCTTCTCAACAAATTGTTTGAAGGTCTCTCTGAATAGTTGGTGTTCTTCTTCAAATATTGTTCGTTTCATGAAATTTCTCTACCCCCATTTTTTGATCGCAGGAAAGTTTCTATCTCTGCTGGAGCGTCATCGCTAGAATCTAGTTCTGAACGGAACCCTGTCAAGCTAGTTAGAGCTATATAGCCTTCATCAACGAGGGCTGTGTCTGTATCTTGTTTTAGTTCAACATCTCGAGGGGACACAACAATCCGTAATTTTCCAGGGATAGTTCCCTCTAGAGATGTTTTTGTTGTTCCAAAAGCAGCGATTCTTCCCCACTGGACACCGCGGATCTTTGCAAGTGGTTTGTTAGGAACGTTTATGTTCAAAACCGTTTTTCTTGGAGCTTTCATTATCCAAGTAGTAGCAGCTGTTGCGACAAGACCACTTGTTTCCCAAAGCATTGGGCTCTCCGTCCTTTTTTGGCTAATTGCGATTCCAGAGATACCAAAGTTTTGGGCGATCATTGCAGCTCCGACCGTTCCCGAGTGAAGGATTCCCCGGCCACAATTTGCTCCGTCATTACTTCCTGAAATAACGAGTTCCGGTGGTTTTCCGAAGGTTCCCAGCATTGCGGTTAAAACACAAAATGCTGGGGGTCCATCAATGCCCCACGCCTCAATATCGGGTGCAGAAGGAATCTTGTATTCTTGGATTTCAAATTCTGCACCATTATCAAGAGTCCCAACTCCCGCTCCCCAACCTGACCTTTCACTTGATGGCGCAGCCACGGTAATGTCATGACCTTCTTTATCAAGTGCTAGTGCAAGGGCGTGTAAGCCGGATGAAAAAACACCGTCGTCATTTGTTAATACAATCCTCGTCATTAGAAATCTATCCCTTCAATGAATGATGCAAGTCCATAGTCAGTAGCAGCAGTAAATGTTCGTGTTATGCATTTATCTAGAAGCTGCTTCCCCCGTTCATTTGCGTAATCAAGGTCACTGTCAATTACTTGATTGTAGGTTTGAACCATCAGACTTGCTTTTATGTCAGCCCAACACTCATCTATTGTGTATTTACTTATGCCGTTGGCAATTAATTCCTCATGATAATGATTCACGAGTTCCAATTCGTGGTTTCTTCTATCCTCAACTTCTAGAGAGGCACTTAACCAGTTTGAAATATCCCATGCCCCCCAAAATCGGGTGCAGTATTGAAAGTCAATTATGGTTATAGACCCATCAGGGCTCACGAGGTAATTTTCGCATCTAGCATCGTTGTGGGTAAAGGTTTGGTTACCTTGTGCAACTGCCCAATCTAAAAAATCAGGGTACCTTGGAATGAAATTCTCAACAGCGTCAAGTGTGTCGGCGTCAAGTTCTCTAGACCAAGTGGTTTTAAAATTCTGGAATAGATTTTTCGCTAAATGTTGGGATTGTTTGTACATGGGGTTATTCATCGGAGGAAGCCAATCAAGCTCATACAGTTCGTTTGTCTCCCAATAATGTGCATGAAGCTTTGCTAACAGTGAAAAAACTGATGCAGTTTTTTCCACATCTGCTCCGGTTATCTGATCCATTACAGTCGTATGTAGGATCTCTTCAATCAGAATTGAGAAAGGGACACCTTTAATGTCGATTTCTGAGAAATAACATTCGGGTGCGGTAACGGGAAATTTTTTTCGTCCGTTCTTATAGAAATTCACTTCGCGCTCGTAATAACCCATTGTTTGACAGAGCAGAATGTTTTCAGGTGCTTGGGACTGGAATTTCGCTACCAGTGTCTTCGGACCCACATTATTAGGTGCGTAACTGAGATGAAGCCGGCTTACTTCGCCTAGAATTCCAACTCCTTCGCCTATATCAGTCCATGAAAAATCAGTGATCTTTCCAAATTCTTCAGGAAGTACCTGATTAAGCCATTCGGTTGAAATTTCGTTGATATTTTGCGGAATCATTATATGAAAGCAATCCGACAACTATGAAGCGTTAGATGCTTTTTAAATCTTCCATAACTTGTCGCCATTGTTCAGGTTCGGACTGCCCTGGAGCATAGAAACTTAATCGATCAATGACATCGCCAAATCTTTTCCCAAGTTCAGGGGCAATCTTGTCAGGTTCACCAACGACAGCAAAAGTATTTAGGATCTCATCGTCAATGAGCGTTCCCATTTTTACCCAATCTCCCTGTTTGGAGAGTTGATTAAGTTCTTCTTGGAGTCCTCCCCAACCATGCAATTCAAGTACTCCACGGTAAGCAGGAGTTGAGCCATAGAAAGCAATCTGTTGACGAGTAGCAGCTGCGGCTTGTTGCATTTGCTCTTCATTCTGCCCTGTAACGACAAAGAATGGTCCTGAGATAGAGAAATCATCAAGAGATTTACCAGCCTTCTCTCTTCCTTTAGCAATGTTGGGGATTGTGACTTCGCGCAGGTACTTTTCAGTGGTGAAGCCATGACAGATAATCCCATCGCATACTTCACCAGCAACTTGTGTCATGAGTTCACCTACTGCAGCTAAATAAATTTTGGGTGGCCCAAAACCTTCTAGTTCTCCTTTATTAGGGGCAAAGAACGGAGTCATCAAGGTGTGTGTATAAAAATCTCCGCGGAAATTTAGTCTTTCCCCAGTCAACCACGAATCCCATATAGCACGAGTCGCTGAAATCATCTCTCGCATACGAGCAGCAGGTTTTGACCACTCCATACTGAAACGTTTTGTGATATGGGGTTTAATTTGGCTTCCTAGACCAAGGTTGAATCTTCCATTACTCATTGCTTGCAGATCCCAACCGATATTTGCGAGAATCATAGGGTTTCTAGCAAAAGCAACCGCGATCGAGGTTCCAAGTTCAATTTCTTCTGTATGTTCTGCTGCAATAGTTAATGGAAGGAACGGGTCGTGACTTGTTTCAGCTGTCCAGATACCGTCGTATCCTCGTTCCTCTTGCGATTTTGCTTCACGCGCAATATCCCTGATGTTTGTGGACCCCATTCCCAATCCGCCATCTACTTTCATACATCTACTCCTTCTACGTTTCGTTCACGCAGTTTCTCTGCTGAACATTGGAACTCTCCTGATAGATCGTAAGGTCCTGAATAATGTGGTTGCAGGAATCTTCGGCTGAATTTCCACCCCTCGGTTGTTAGAACGTATTCGTCATCGTAATGTGCAAGGAGAATTCCCCGATCTCCATTTGCACGCACAACTTGTTCCTGAATATACCATCTTCCACTCGCAGCATTTCCTGAGGGGTCAATTTCAACACCCCCATTTAGAACAGTCTGAACGGTTGCTTCAAACCCTTTCATAGCCCCATACCAGAGTTGCTTGATCGCATCTAGACCTTCTACGAGTCTGCCTCCTCCAAGATCCCAAACAGCATCTTCAGCCCAAGTGGATGACCACTGCTCCCCATTTCTATGAACGACTGCATCTGCGTATTTATGGACGAGCATCGCAATTTCGGAATATGGTTCATTGGTAGCGGACATGGGTTTCTCCTCGTTAATGATGGTTTAGCAGGAATAAAATTGTTTTACCTATCGTGGACCTTGATAGTCTAAGAAAGCTTTAAGATCAATTGACGAAGCTATATTTGCTATTGGGTATTAGGAGGTAGCTATGAAACTCGGTTATAACACTGGTTATTGGAGTGCGGGCCCACCAAAAGGTGTTGAAAATGTCATTGCGGAATGTGACAAGCTCGGATTTGAACATATATGGACAGCAGAAGCCTATGGCTCAGATGCTCTTAGTCCTTTAGCATGGTGGGGGGCGAACACAGAAAATGTGAAACTTGGAACAGCGATCATGCAGATGTCAGCTCGAACTCCTGCAGCGACGGCGATGGCAGCGATCACCATGGATCATTTGAGTGGAGGTAGGTTCATTCTTGGTTTAGGTGCTTCTGGACCTCAAGTCGTTGAAGGATGGTATGGAGAGCCCTATCCGCGCCCGCTTGAACGAACACGGGAATTTGTAGAGATAGTTCGTTCAATTGTTGCCCGTAAAGAGCCAGTAGAGTTCTCTGGAAAGCATTATTCAATGCCTTTTCCTGAAGGCACTGGACTTGGAAAGCCTCTGAAATCAACAGTTCATCCGTTTAGGAATGAGATTCCAATTTATTTGGCTGCGGAAGGCCCCAAGAATGTTGCTTTGTCTGCTGAAATCTGTGATGGCTGGCTTCCTTTGTTTTTCGCTCCCAAAGATAACGATTTCTACAAGAATGCTTTGCAGACGGGCTTCGATGCTGCAGGTCGCCATGGGTGGGGTGATTTTGAAGTTGCCTGCACGGTAACTGTCATCCCTGGAGAAGATGTTGATTCGTGCGCAGACTTGCTGAGGCCAATGATTGCTTTATATGCCGGTGGAATGGGTGCGAAAGGTCAGAACTTCCATTATGACGTTTTCGCTCGAATGGGCTTTGAAGAGGATTGCGAAAAAATTCAAGAACTATACCTCGCAGGTAATAAGAAAGATGCCATAGCTTCTGTGCCAACAGAAATGGTTGAAGCTATTTCTTTGATCGGACCTCCGGACAAGATTAAAGATGAGTTATCAATGTGGGAGGAATCGGTGGTAGATACCATGCTTATCTCTGGTGGCATGGACCTTGTTCATTTTGTTCACGATTTGGTTGGATGAAATGGCTTTAGACGACCGTACGCCAATAATTGTTGGGGTAGGGCAACATAAACAGCAATTATCTGAAGTATTAGAAGCACGGGAACAATACTTGCTCATGGAACAAGCTTTACGGGCTGCTGCTGATGATGCGAATTCCTCCAAATTATTAACTTGTATTGATCGCGTCTTGGTCATAGGAGGTATGTGGAGTTATCCCGATCCAGGTCGGTTGGTTGCAGATGCAGTTGGCTCACCTAATGCGAAAACCCTCTTAAGTGCTATGGGCGGGAATATGCCTCAAGCCAGCGTAAGCGACTCATGTGAAAGAATAGCTGCAGGAGAAATGGAAGTCGCTGTAGTTGTAGGTGGCGAAGCCGTTTACAGCAAAAACAAGTTACGGAAAATGGGGCAGGATCTCAAAAAGACAGGAACAGATTTCCAACCTGCAAAAAAATTTGGTGCGAACGTTTCGATGTCTTCTCAACACGAGCGAGACAACGGATTCCTTATGCCTACACAGGTATATGCGTTATTCGAATCAACTATTCGTGCGAACAGAAAAGAGACTCATAAAGAACATCGCCAGAGGATCTCTTCATTATGGGCAGGGCTGAATCAAGTAGCGGCAACAAACCAATATGCCTGGGTTCAAACACCTATGTCTGCAGAGGAGATAATGGAAGCGAATCCCTCAAACCGAATGGTCGGATACCCGTATACCAAATCGATGAATGCAAATTCTTTTGTTGATTTCGGCGGAGCGATAATCATCTGTTCAGCTGGGAAAGCTAAAGCTTTGGGAATAAACCCTGACCGATGGGTATTCCCACACTCAGCTACAGATGGTCATGCTTCGTACTTCTTTTCAGAAAGGGATAATTTCTTTGAGTCACCTGCAATACGCCTTACCGGAAACCGATGCCTTGAATTGGCTGGAGTAACTATTGATGAAATAGGCCCAATGGATCTTTATTCATGCTTCCCATCAGTTGTGCAAATAACTATGCAAGAACTCGGGATCTCTCCAGATCGTGAAGTAACCACAACAGGAGGGTTATCATTCTTTGGTGGGCCAATGAATAGTTACGTTATTCATGCGATTGCAAGCACCGTTGATGCAGTAAGAGCTACTGGGAAAGCGGGTTTTGTCCACGCAAATGGTGGTTATGCGACGAAACATGCTTGTGCAGTATATGGAAATGAACCACCTGAAATAGATTTCCGCCGCGAAGATCTACAAAATGAAATTGACACACATCCAACTAGAGCAGTGGACGAAAGCCCATCTGGGGATTCAGTTATAGAGGCATACACAGTCATGCATGGGAGAGAAGGTCCGGAGAAAGCGTTAATCACTGCAGTAATGACTGATGGAAGACGAGCACTTACATCTTCAGCTGATTTGTCACTTATTGAAACGATGCTTGAAGAGGAATTCGTTGGTAAAGACATGTTCTTCAAGCCCAATGGAGAATTTGTTATAAAAAGCTAACCCTTTAGGCAAAGTCTTAAATTGTGGCTATTGTCTGTGCATGGACCTTGGGGAAATTATTGAAGCATCAAAAAATCTCGGTGAATGGGCGCATATCGCAACGGTCAGTTCTTCAGGAACCCCATATGTGACGCCAGTTCACCCTTGTTGGGAGGCAGAAACATTGTGGACCATGGTGGGGGAGGATTCGGTAAAAGCAAAAAATATTAAATCATCTCCTCTCGTTTCATGTCATTGGCAGGTAAGCCCAGAAACAAATTTTGATAGTTTAATCATCTGGGGGAAAGCAGAAATTTTCACAGACCTTGAGACCAAAGAACGCCTCTGGGATGGGGTGTTTGACTATGATCTGAATGCATTTGCACCCGGTGGCCCATCAGACTCTCCAGGGACTGGCTTTATGTCCATTGCGCCTTCAAAGGCAGTGATCTTAAAGGGCATGGGTATGGGAGGACGGTTCGAATGGAAATCTTCAAAGAACTAATTTGAGTCGGAGCTATTGTGGCCATACGATTACGACCTGTCGGAACAGAGATAATTGCCGAGATTAACGTAACTGCCTAGTGAGATTAACTACCTACTAAGAATTGTTACTCCACTTATACCAGGTGCGCCATACACATGGGTATAGGCCACTTTAGGATCATTGGGGACTTGTCGTTTGCCTGCTGCTCCACGGAGTTGCAGTACATTCTCATAGACTTGGCGTAGCCCAGAAGCTCCAACTGGTTCACCATTCGCAAGGCATCCTCCATCAGTATTAACTGGGAGTCGGCCACCTATTTCTGTTTCCCCTTGCTGGATGATTCGTTCTTGTTCTCCATGTTCACAGAATCCATTTTCAGCCATATGCATGATCTCAGCTCCTGCTTCTGTGTCTTGCAATTGTGCGACATCAATATCATCAGGTCCGATACCGGCCAATTCAAACGCTGCTTGTGATGTGTCCACAGTTGGCCCTTGCCCATCTTCAAGCGCTAGCCAAGGAGCCATAACCTCAAAGGATCCCCAACGTCTGCTTCGGACAACAGCAGCATTTAGGTATATAGGGGTATCAGTATATTTATGTGCTTGATCAGCTCGAGCAAGGAGAAGTGCGACTCCACCTTCAGCAGGGCTACAGAACATGAATTTAGTTAAGGGATAGCTCAACATATCTGATTCTAGAATTTGTTCTTCGCTGATAGGCTGACGTCTCCACGCGTTAGGGTTGTGTTCAGCGTTTCGAAAAGCTTTTGCAGAAACTTTCGCGAGAGTGTTATGGCTTATCCCAAAGTTCTCCATATATCGGTTGATTTTCATTCCGAAGAACTGTGTGGTTAGAGCAAGCCCTTGCTTTCCATACCAATCTCCAAGCCCAGATGAACGGGTGTTAACGCGGAAAGCGCCTCTCTCATGTTTGTCATACCCAATAGCAATTCCAAGGTCAAAAGCTCCCGATGCGATGGTGTTATATGCGGAGAAAAGTGCTGAACCTCCAGTTGCGCAACCATTGGCGACATTAATGAACTGCAGACCTGTCAAACCCAACTTAGAAACCATTGTGTCTGCCGCTCCAGCTGCTTGGCTACCGCCGAATGCAAATTGGACATCAGGCCACTCAATGTTGGCATCTTTCAGTGCTTCTCTGACAGCGTAGACTCCTTGTTCCTGACCGGTTCTTTCGGGAGTTCTCCCAAAAGGGTGCATTCCTATCCCGACTATTGCTACTTCTGGTTTACTCATTATGTTTCTCCTTCGGCCCTTATTGGGCTACTGGGGCAAACGCAAATGTCATCACTTCGTTGCCATCCTCATCTATGTAAGCAGGAATGAACTTTAGTTCCATTTCCATTCCAATTTCTAAAACGTCTTTATCAGCTACTGTCAGACGAGTTTCTACTTTGACCTCATCATGTATTTCTACATACCCAACACCAAAAGGTTCAAAATTTTCTATATCGCCCGCATATGGAGGTGATTTTGGCGGGTAGCCCTGAATTGTCCACGTCCACAACGTTCCTCTGGTCCCTAATTCTTTGGGTTGTGTATCATCTGATGCGCAGCGAGGGCAACCTGACTGAACAGGGAAAATGATTGCCTTGCATCCTTGACATTCTGAACCAATCAGTCTTGGATCTTCAGATGGCCATGAAAAAAGCCCATCTTCTATTGGGACCTGTACTGCCATCAAAGTCTCCTTATTTTGAGTAATACCATATTATGCCCTAACCCAGACCAATTTGCCGTCCCGTAACTGATTTGCTTCTTTGCTCCTATTGAGCACTTAAACCTGATTGGATAATCCCTTCTTCCATTTTCTTCTTTGTGTTTTTATCGGGATTGGATATTCGTTCAAGAATCACTTCAGTAATTTCTCCAGTGAAGGGAAACCCTGATTCGTATGGTCCTACTGGTGCGCCTGTATCTACACCGACGTCAAAGGTCTCTCCGCTCATGGAGTAAACAATAGGAACAGTTCTTTCTATTCGCCCAGAATCAGCTTTTGCACCATCTACAAATAAAGTAGCTAAACCTCCTGAACCAAAACCACCATCATGCTCGTAGTCAACGAGAATTGAGTGACTGCCCGGGGCTAAAGACTCTTTAGCTGTAAGTGTGGTTAGATACTGTCCAAAACAATTGTAGTGATAATTAACCTTCCCTTCTGAGTCAAGGAATACACTCCATCCAGACATGTTCCCTCCTTGGCAAACTATGACACCCTCCGCTCCGTCTAAGGGAACAGTTATTTGAGAAGAAATCTTGTGAGAAGCATTTTTTAAATTAACGACTGTTCTTTCGGGCATTCGAACATGGGCGGTGGTGTAACGCATTTTTTTCCTTCCATCCAGAACACTTGGCACACTAAAATCACCGCCACGTCGCATACTGACGTCTCGAAGAGGGTAAACACCATTACGCTTTGCTTCTTGATCAAATATTTTTAGCAATTCCTTAAGTTTTTCGCTTTCAAGATCTGCTAAATCAATGCTTTGTGAAAAATCTGTTCGGATATCGTACAGTTCCCATTTTTCTTGATCGCCATCGAACTCATAGCCCTTTAGCCGGATCCATGGAACTCGCCCATGGAAACAAGAAGCTATCCACCCGTCATGGTAAATAGCCCGGTTCCCAAGAATCTCAAAGTACTGGGTTTTTCGTTTGCTTGGGATATCGGCATCATCAAACGCGTATTGCATAGAAACCCCATGAGTAGGAGTTTGTTTAATTCCATTAACTTTTTTGGGCCAATTAATTCCAGCGGCTTCAAGAATCGTAGGAGCGATATCTATCACATGATGGAATTGGGAACGGAGACTGTTCCCACTTTGGATTCCCCGCGGCCAACTCATAACCATTGCGTTCCTTGTACCACCAAAATGAGAAGCAACTTGTTTCATCCATTGGAATGGCGAATCTAATGCCCAAGCCCACCCGACGTTAAAATGATTTTCACACCGGTTCGTTCCGAAATCATCGATGTGCTCAAGAAGCCATTCGGGGTCTTCATGAACCCCATTCTGGAATGATGGTGCAGACCACGCTCCATGAATAGTGCCTTCAGCAGAAGCCCCGTTATCTCCAGTTATGTAGATCACTAACGTATTTTCTCGGCACCCTATTTGCTCAATAGCGTCAATTATTCGGCCAATTTGCGCATCAGTGTGTGCGAGAAACGCAGCGAAGACCTCCATTAATCGAATCGCGACAGGCTTATATCTATCAGGGTATGAATCCCAACTAGGAATTTCTTCTGGGCGAGGCGTTAGTTCTGTCCCTGCTGGTATGACCCCTAGATCTAACTGCCGGTTGAAGATCTCTTCTCGGAGAGCATCCCAACCCTGATCGAAAGCTCCAGAATATTTCGCAATCCAATTCTCTGGAACATGATGGGGTGCATGCACAGCTGGGGGGGCGAAGTAGCAAAAAAATGGAGTATCAGGAGCAGTAGCTTTTTGCTGTTCAATCCATTGAATAGTTTGGTCAGCTAGATCTTCACTGAAGTGATAATCCTCGTTACCGAGGTGAGGCTGGATTGGAGTGGTTTGATCATATGCTGCTGGTTCCCACTGCGATGATTCCGCTCCAATAATCCCGTAGAACCTATCAAATCCCATCCCCGTTGGCCACCGGTCAAATGGGCCTGCTGGACCTTGTTCCCAGGATGGGGTGATGTGCCACTTTCCAAAGCACCCTGTGGAATAACCGTTTTCTTTTAAGATTTTTGCAACAGTTGCTGATTCTGGCGGTATCGCACTGTCATATCCGGGGAAACTGTTAGCAACTTCAGTGATTCCACCCATATGTACGGAATGGTGGTTCCTTCCAGTTAGAAGAGAAGCGCGTGTAGGGGAGCAAAGCGCAGTTGTATGGAATTGGTTAAATTTGAGCCCTTCCTGAGCAATTTTTTCTACGGCGGGCATCGATACAGGGCCGCCAAAAGTAGCAGGACTTCCAAAACCGACATCATCAAGCATGATGAGTAGAACGTTCGGAGCTTCAGCGAGTGGCGGTTTTTTCTTGAGGGGTGAAGGTTCGGAATCAGGAACTAAGCGTCGGATTTTTCCTTCAAATTTTTTGCTTGGGTACGGTAAATTTCTCATTGGTTTAACGGTAGATGATCAAAATTCGAGAAGAAAGTAGAAATTTCAACATTGGTTGAGTCACTTCTTAAAAGGCCTGCTTTTAGGGCGTCACTCAGATTTATCGTCCCTGAGAGGATCGCGGCCCAATCCGTCAACGAGAGATTAATTGCTAGATTGGCTTCTTTCCCATCAGTTGGGATAGCTACGTGATTCCTTATTTTCAAACCTGTTTTTTCTCCTTGATCAAACTCCCACCGCATCTCCCCTTCGTAGCTGTTCGTTACCTTAGGGTTTACGAGAACTCTGAGAGCATGGACGGTTATTTCGGGAGGGTTCGTTAAGACAACAGATCTTGGAAATCGATGTTTGCGATGCCGACTTAAGTCAATTTTACCTTCAAGCTCCTGAGCATGAGTTAGGCACCAGTTACGAATATTCGAAGCTGCTGTTTTTTGAGCGATTAAACGTAAGCAATCCGCTAGGCGTTGAGAGTCAGCATTCGGTATTTGATTCTCAGTTTCCTCTTTTTCGTAGATTTGTACCAATAGGTGGCACAGCTCAATTGCCCATCTTAGGTCATCAGAATCGATAGCCTCACGAGCAAGTTCACGGGTTTTCTCAACACCGCCAAATCCATTGACTATCTTTTGTGCCCGAGCTTGAGGTTCATCTGGGAAAAGATTGGTAGGGTTCCCATCAAACCAACCTCTCAGACCAGCATAAATTTGCCGGACATGGTGTTCCGCTACTCCGTAGAATTGTTTCGTGATATACGTTTCATCGGCTTCTATTGGCAGTTGCACGAATTCGGTTAATTCATCTGAGGTTAAGCCTTTGTTAATTCCCCGAACAGACTGATCCCAGAGGAACTGGATTCTGTCCCTATACCTTGTAACTTCTCTCAAGATTTTCTCTTCTTCTTGGATCGGAGGTCCGTGAGTTCCCACAAGTGAACGGGGTTTTAAGGAGAGAATATGGTCTAGTCCTTCAAGTAGAATCCTTGGATCCCGGTATTCTTCCCCACGGATTGCGAAAACATTAAATAGTGCTGGCCAAACAAGGTTATTTACACAGAGTTCTAGTTCCGGAAACCAAATAGTTATGGAATCATCTGCATCAGATGGTGAGGGGGTCATTTCTACATGCAGGCCGGCAATAGTTGTTTGAATAGGCTCAGCAAAAGTCTCGGTAGGTGCAACAAACCCAGGCGTGAAAGGTGAATGATTGGGGTTACGGTATGACATCCCTAAACCGGCATTTACGACAGCATCAGGCCCACTTTTGGGAAGGGATATCCCGAATTGGTGAACGAGACCGCGAGAAGCAACGGCACTTAATTCTGTGCCGTATGTCCGCAAGTTCTCTGTGATACGCGCATGTCCCCAAATTGGGATATCGCTGGGGGCTCCTTCGTCGATAATTGATTGTGTTCCAGCTACGTAATGAAAATGGCTATAAATGATTGCTGCAATTGGTTTTTGTGTTTCCTTTCGGATTTCCAAAAGAGCTTCGGTCATCTCTTCCTGGCATTCTCCAGTGTCAATAACAATTATGCCATCAGGCCCTTCAACGAAAGTTTGATTTGATAGGCCATTTCCTACCAAGCACCAAACACCAGATGAAACATTCCAAAGTTTTTTCTCCAGTCGGAAAGAATGGTTAATTAATTCTTCGTTCGCGATTTGTCCTAGTGGTCCTTCGCCTGTTTGTGCATGCAACGAGAAACTCGCGGGAATGTATTCATGGGAATTAGTTTCCATTATTTGCTTTCAATGATTTAGATATTTCGTTCGTGATCAGCCCAGTACGGTTCACGTAACATTCTCTTTAGGATCTTTCCAGTACCTGTACGGGGAAGTTCATCAACAAAATCTATTGATTTAGGTCTCTTGTACCCAGCTAGCTTGTTATTGCATAAGAGTAGGATTTCACGAGTGAAGTCATCATCTCCCACGAAACTCTCTGAGCATTCAATTATTGCTTTAACTTCCTCTCCAAATTCTTCATTCGGGACTCCTATGACTGAAACATCAGCAACACCCTCATATTCTGCGATTACAGCTTCTATTTCCGCAGGATAAATATTCACTCCACCTGAAATGATCATGTCAATTTTCCTATCTGAAAGCCAAAGGTACCCATCTTCATCTAGGTATCCGATATCTCCAGTGGTGAAGACCCCGGGCTCAAGGTGGGCTTCGGCAGTTTTTTCAGGCGCTTTGTGGTACTCAAAGTCTGTGCCCATAAGGTTCCTGAAATAGAGAGTTCCGGAAGTATTGGGTTCAGCGACTCTTTGCCCATCATCATCAACAACGATAACTTCCACGGTTTCAAGAGGTTTGCCGACGGAACCACCTTTTTGTATCCAGTCATCAGCGCGTATTGTTGAAATGAATGCACCCTCTGTGGAGCCGTAGTATTCATGAACCTTTGGCCCAAACCATTCCAGCATGGACTTTTTCCAAGATGCTGGACAGGGTGCGGCTCCATGCCAAACGGCTTCTAGTGAAGCTCCGGAAAAACTATCCTTAACGCTAGGGTCTGCATCAAGCATGCGTTTAAATTGGGTAGGGACTAGATGGATGTTTGTGATTTCTTCTGAATCAATAATTTTCACCGTTTCCGCACCATCAAATTTATGACGCATCACAACAGAAGACCCGTTAATCATTGGCATAAACGTAAACGCCCATTGTGCAGAATGGTAAACAGGCCCTACGAGAAGGGACTTGCCCCCAGCGGGCACATAATCCGCCATACTTCCTCCGATTAATTGCATTACTTCTGTTGGAATTTCCCCTCCACCAGAAAGCGATCCTCGCACCCCTTTGGGTCGTCCCGTTGTTCCTGATGTGTAGAACATCGGACCTCCGAGCAGTTGCTCGTCTTGGGGTAGGTCATCAGTCGATGAACTTGCTAGGAATTCTTCGTAATCCGTTAACCCATCGCATTTTCCTCCAACGACAATTGATAAGGCAACCCTATTTGCCCGATCATCAGAAAGAGCTTCTAAGGCAATGTCAGTAAATCGGCTACCAACGAGTAAAGCTTTGACATCGGCATCGTCAAGGACGTATGCCAACTCGTCTGCTACCCAATGCCAGTTGACGGGAACATAGGTGACTCCTAGATGGGCTGCTGCTTGGAAGACTTCAAAACATTCTCTTCGGTTGCCCATCATCATCGCGATCGTATCCCCAGGTCCAACCCCGGCACTTTTCAGGCCATTAATTAACCGACGGACTCTATTATCAAATTCTTGCCAAGTTGTAGACCCGTACTCATCAGTGACTGCGATTTCTGAGCCTTTAGCTAAGACGATCTCATCAAGTAATTTTGGCATAGTTCCCCCTATTCAAAACTGTTATTGCTCAAAAACAGTACTCGTAGTTTACGAATCAAGCTACCTGACCAAGAATCCGGCCTCCTTATGCGAGTCCCATAAGTCGTTTCATTCCTTTAATAGAAGCTGCTGCTGCTTGCTCTATAGGGGCTGACCATAAATCTTTTGAAGGAACCTCAAGCCCAATAGGGGCTTGGCAATTCACGGCTCGAATTGCATCTAACATCTCAGTTAGCAGGAATTGTCCTTCGCCCGGAGGAACCCTTGTTCCTAAGGTGTCTGTGTAATAATCTTCGTAGACTTTTTCTGCAGGCCCATCATTCCATTGGGTAGCTAAGATTTTCCCATCTGGAATTTTTAGAATGTCACTAACTTCATTTGTTGATCGAGTTAAATGCCAACTATCAAAGCAGAGACCACCATTTGAACGGTCGGCACGCTCAACTATTTCTGATGCCGTTGCCAAATTTTCTATATTTGTCATTTCCGGAACGGGTTCTAGCCCAACTAGCAGACCATGTTCGGCTGCTCGATCACAGAGGCTAGCGAACCCTTCAGCGGCTTGTTCCAGAGTCCCCGTGTAGTCTCCAATTACCTGCACGTACCGGCATTTAAAACGATCGGCTATCTCCCAGACAGAAGATTCCATTGCTAGACATTGTTCAGATGGGCCATTGGGAGAAGCCCACCCTCGAAGAGTCTCAATATTGGCAAGCCCAAGTCCGCTATCGCGAAGAGCTTGATCAAAGATCTCTATTTCAGAAGGGTTTGTTTTCATTTGGGCCCATGCCCCTAGGTAAATTCCAATAGCATCAAACCCAGCTTTTTCAGCTGCAAAGACTCTTGCAGTCATTGATTCTTCCGGACTGCGGCAAAAATAATCCCAAATGAAATCATCAGCCCCTAAATCACGAGCGTTTTTAATACCACTCATAGAACCAGAAGACTTGAAGACGCTGACACAACATCAACATGGATTAACAATAGGGGATTAGTCTTCACGTTTGTGCCGGCAAAAATTGGCTTAGCGCGTCGTCAGCAAAGTTGGCCATGTCGGTTTGGATATCCTTCCGAAATGGTCCTCGAACTTTAAATCCATGTGTCGCGACAACTGAAGCACCTCGGTCATCAGCCCACTCGCATAATCCTTTCAGCGAATTGTCTGGACTAATTTCGTACGTGACGAACAAGGCAACATTTTTATGGGTGATATCTGGAAGCGTATTTATTTTGTTTAACTGAGCCGGGCGTGCACCGAAGCCAAAAAGCCCGTCAGTCCAGGTTCCGATTACAAGAAGGTCAGCGGTTAAAACAAATTGTGCATCAATTTCAGTAATGGGGTAAACACCTACAGATGAACCCTTGTCATGAAAATCCTCTGCGAGCGAATGGGCGAGCTTCTTGGTTCCTCCACGTAAGGATTGGTACAGTATCGCAGTTTTCATTTCTCCCCATTTCGTAAGCAATACGAACATACCACTTTGGAGAAGGTGGTACTAGGCCTAAGCACGATTCGTGAGTTTCGGATTCTAGCTATTCAAGATTGAGTTAAATTTTCGTTCTACGGAACTGTTATCCGGAGGTTGATCCTCTTGTAGGCGACTCAACCAAGTAAGGGATACGTACCCGTTAGCTACCGCCCCAACGTCACTTTCTATAGAAGTGGGTGGTATGCGTTCTCCCCAGTTTAGTTTGAGATGGAAAGAGCCTTCATGACCTACCTTCGGCTCAACATTGACCTCAGTCATTTGACGGATTAGGTCAGTGCCTACTTGAGTTGGGACCCAACCTTTCATTTCTGTTGTTTCTAAATTCGGAACGTTTAGGTTTAGAACGACAGGGTCTTTAGGAAGCGAGATGGTTAGTTCTTCTACTGCTAGAGCTGCGATTTCCGCAGCGCTATGCCATTTCTGGTTCCGAAGCATTTCTTCGATTCCTTGTCCCATGTATCCGCCTTCGTCAACGGCCTGACTGACTGCTACGCCAGAGATACCTCCATTCCGTGCTGTTAGGCACGCGCCTATAGTGCCAGAGTGGTATACAGATCGGCCAACATTCGCGCCAGGGTTTATTCCCGAGACAACTAAGTCAAATGGATCCCCAAATGCTCCTAAGCGCGCGAACATAACGCATAAGGCTGGTGGGCCAGTGATAGCCCATGCTTCTTCTATTCCTTCTATGTGTGCTTTATGTAGTTCAGGCTTAATTAGATGAAGAGGTCCGAAACTTGATGAAGCTCCTGAATATTCACTATCCGGAGCTCCAATGACTACTTCTCCGAAAGGCAACATTGCTCTCGCCAGGGTGTGAAGCCCTACTGAGTCAATCCCATCATCGTTGGTAACGAAAATACGCATAGGCAGACATTACTTGGTCCTTATTAAGAAGGTGATGACTCATTCCTAATAACAAATAAGTTAATGCGATGAGAACACTCATTCATGATGGCTCAAAAGAAGATTGGCTACCCCTATTCTTGAAATATGAGATGGAGAAGCTTTGAGATCCCTGAAGGTGAACTGCATTTCCGATTCTCGACCTCTGGAGGACCGGGAGGCCAGCATGCCAATAAGGCAAACACCCGCGTTGAACTAGTTTGGGAGATCTTGGAAACAACATCGTTTACTCCGGCAGATAAAAAAATGTTAGAACAAGAGCTAGGCGCTACTGTCCGAATAGTTGTAAATGAGTCTCGCTCACAAACACGGAATCGTGAAATAGCGCGTGAGCGTCTATCTCAAAAAGTGGATAAAGCTTTACAAAAAAAATCAAAACGGAAACCAACGCGCCCTAGCCGCGCATCTAAAAAACGCCGCTTAGAAAGTAAAAGGAAAAGAGGGGACCTTAAACGGCAGAGGCAATCGCCAAATCAGAACGACTTTTAGTTTTAGAAAAAATTTGTCGAATGCAAGCTCGCCCAGAGGTTATCTGCGATGTATTCGTAGGCGTCATCATTTGGGTGGAATTTATCTTGCGCCCACATTCCTTCAGCTGTGGGCCAGTTCCACGCACCAAATAATTCAATGTCTCGTGCAAATGCCATTGTCTCAAAAACGGCGGCGATAGCTGACCGCCGACCTTCTCTATTGGATTGTGAGACTCTGCTTAAATATGTGCCTTTGGGGAGTGATTCCATTAACGATTTTGCATCACTTGCTATTCTTTGTGGACCCCTTCTCCACATTATGTCATTGCTACCAATGATTGCTGAAACTAGGTCAGGCTTGAGGTCGTGATCAGATATCAATGGAATTTGGAGTTTCGTTACATCAGAGAATCTAGCTCCACTCATTGATAGATTCAGTAATCTCCATTTCTGCCCGGTCCTTTCTGCAAGACGATCTAAGACTATTGGCACATAGCATGTTGACGGGTCTGATGACCCTATTCCTTGTGTCACAGAATCTCCAAGTGCTATCCATAAGGGCCCTTGGGTTTGTAAATTTTTCTGATTCCAGTTATCCCAATATTGTGCACGTGGTTCAACTGTTGAATTTATTAGTGCTACGCCTTTAGAAATGTGCCCTGCAACCCTAGAAAGGTCAATCCGCCTCTTTTGCCTTCGGAGTTGGGGGAGTTTCATAGCATTCATATTAACAAATGTGATTTTTATTCAGTTATGCCGAATCTCTCAAGACCCCATCCTTTGATGGCGTTTCCACGCATCAGTTTATAGATCTCTTCGTTGTTTAATCCGGCGTTTGTAACGATTGATGTCGCAACTTCTTTTGTGTGAGGGAATGTTGAATCAGCATGAGGGTAATCAACTTCGAAACATATTTGATCCATCCCGATTAGATTACGATTTAGAAGGCCTACTTCATCGTCGAAGATGCAGCCATAGATATGGTCAGGGATATATGAGGAAGGTCGATTGGGGAGCATGACTCCAAAATCTGAAGAATTATCTCTTTCTTCCCATAATTTGTCCATCCTCTCAATGACATAGGGCATCCATCCGACTTGGCCTTCAGCGTACGCGATGCGAAGATTTGGAAAGCGATCAAATACGCCGGAGAGAATGTAATCACAGAACGATCCCATTGCGTTAGAGAAAGTGATAGTTGAACTTACAGCGAATGGGGCATCAGGTGACGTAGCAGGCATTTTGGAACTTGATCCAATGTGCATGTTGAGAATAGTTTCGGTTTCAGCACATGCTTGAAAGACAGGGTCCCAATGGCGATCTAGAGAATGTATTGAAGGGAGTCCTAATGGATACGGGTTTTCTGTAAAGGCGATAGCATGACTTCCCTTGTTTGCGCATCGGCGGATTTCTTCAGCAGCAAGGGCAGGGTCCCAAAGAGGCACGATAGTCATCGGGATTAAACGCCCCTTCCCATCTCCGCTGCACCATTCATCAATCATCCAGTCGTTATATGCTTGTACGCAGAGGAGTGCTAAATCTTTGTCTTGACGTTCAAGAAAAGCTTGACCGCAGAATCTAGGGAGGACATTAGGGAAGTTAACTGAAGCTTCAACATGGTTTGCATCCATATCTTCAAGTCGTTCTTTCTGTTTCCAACACCCCGGCCGAATCTGGTCAAAAGTCACAGGTGTTACATCAAGACTGTCAAAACCTACTGCTGCAGAAAGTTTTGGGAAGGGGTAAACGAGGTCATCGTAGATCCACCAATCGCAGTCTTCTCCGTCTTTGGCCCCTTTCTCGTATGAGAAAACGCCTCCTTCAAAATTGAATATGGCCTTATCTCTTTCTACACGAGGCCCTTTATCTTTGTATTTTGCTGGAAGTCGTTCAGTCCAGAGATCTGGTGGTTCAACCACATGGTCATCCACTGAAATAATTTTTGGGATTTCAATCATTTGGTCTCCTAGTAGTAATCAGAATAGCGAAAAAACCCAGCACAGGAAATTCAGATGGTAACTGCTATGGGTCGGGAAGGGGGGTGTTTCGAGATTTCACTTCAGTTATTAGTGTTTCTAGTTCCGAAGCGCTTGCCATGTCATCTAAACGTATTCGAATAGCTGCGAGTTCTCTAGTGAGGAATTCGCTATCAGATAGGATCCGACTGTTAACTTCTCGGTCTCTTTCGGCTAGAGCTCTGTCTCTTGCATCTTGGCGATGTTGGGCTAGAAGGATCAGAGGGGCAGCATAAGCAGCTTCAATACTGAAAAGGAGATTGAGGAGGATGAACGGGTACTCATCCCAGAGTCCTTTAGACCCAGCGATTGCGTTCATAGTAATCCAAGCAATCACAACGAGTGTCTGGATAATAAGGAATTTCCCACCGCCCATAAAGCGAGCAACAGCTTCTGACCATCTCCCGACCGTATCGCGGTCATAGTTAGAGCTGAGAGAGCGTCCGCCTACCCCGGGCGTAGTAACTGTTTCATCACGGATTTTCATGACGAAACTCCTTCCGTTAGTCGCATGATGACATCATCAACAGTTACGACTCCAACCAGTCGATGCAATGCATCAACCACAGCGACAGCTAGAAGATCGTATCGGGCTAGCAAAGCCGCCACTTCTGTTTCTGAAGTGTTGGGTTGAAGTGTCGGTTCGTTTCGATCAATACAGTCTCCGACTAAACACGTAGGAGGTTCACGAAGCAGTCTAGGTAAGGTAACACTTCCAAGGAACTTACCTGTTGGTGCTTGTGTAGGGGACTCAGCGACAAATAATCGAACAGATATAGCTGGAGGAAGATCAGTGTCACGAAGTCTGGCTATAGCATCAGCAACTGTTGCTTCAGGTGTTAGAACTATTGCTTCAGGAGTCATCATCCCGCCAGCAGTGTCTTCGTTGTAGCTCAATAGTGATCGAATTTGACGAACGATTTCTGGGTCCATTTGGGCCAATAAAGTTTCTCGTTGTGAGGGTTCAAGTTCTTTGAGGAGATCAATTTCGTCATCAATCTCCATTTCCCCTAGAACTTCAATTGCATCAGCTGTATCAAGTTTATTGAGGATTTCAGCTTGTGCGCTTTCAGGGAGTTCTTCAAGCAGGTCAGCTAGGCGGCTTGCCTCAAGAGCTGCTGTTAGTTGCGATCTTCGGCTTTCAGGAATTGCTTGCATTGCTTCGGCTGCATCAGCTTTGTGGAGCTCACGTAAACGTGCCAAGTCACCGGAGACTGGGTCAGGGCTGAATGCATCAGCTACGTTATCCCACGTTGTTATCTCAAGACTTTTTCTTCGTAGCCTTCCTCCTAATGCAAATGCAACTTGCCAGGTGAGCCATTTACCATCGCTGAGGTTGTTTTCGCGAAAACCGACATCTCGTATGCTTTGTTCATTTGTTTCTTTCCCGTACACGTCTTCGCTAAGAAGTAGTTCCCCTGGTCGGCGTTTGAAAATTCTGAGGTCAAGTGTCCCTCCGCGAAGGTGCAAGCCGTCTCTGTCAACAGCGTCTACTCGGGCTTCGTGAACGAAAATAATTCTTCTATCAACAATTGCGAGAAATCCGCGCAGATATAGGTTATTTCCAGTTGCTGCAGGGATTAGCAAAAGGTCTTGAATCGAGCCAAGAGTACTTCCATCAGCATCAAATAGAGAGCGTTTGATCAGACGTGAACCCCAAAGAACCTGAGGGTTTTCAACTAATGCTGTATCGATATCATGTTGTAGGTCTTGATCAGTCATGCTTGTCCCTTCTCTTATCTAGATTAGGAGAGGAATTGGGCACTAGCTGTTATTTAACAAGTCTTCGGTAAAGGAATTGAAATAAGTGCTCTGGAAACAGGAATTAACATTTGGGGGTCTCATTGGAGACAAATCATTGGTTAATCTAGATTTATGAACAAATGGGCAACTAGTAAACGTCAGATTATCGCCCATAAAGGAAATTCGTCAGCATTCCCGGAGAACACTAGAGCGTCGATACTTTCAGCGATTGAGGTTGGCTGTGATGTCGTTGAAGTTGATGTTTCAACAACCAAGGATGGGCATTCGGTGGCTTTGCATGGACCTACATTATGCGAAATGACTTCAGGAGTAGGAAAAATCTCTGAAACTAACTGGGAAGATATAAAGCCGTTAAAGGTGAAATCTCCAGATGAAGATTTTTCAACTGAATCAGTTCCCTTGGTTGAGGAATTATTGAAGGAATTCTCTTCAAGCACGAAATGGAATCTTGATCTGAAGTCTGGTTTACCTAATGACAGGTTGGTTGCCACGATTAACAAATTGAGTATTCAGGGGAAGGTGATCTTTTCAGGGTTAACGGTCAAAGACGTCAAAAAATTTGTAAACGAATTTCCTGAGTTAAATGTACTTGTCAATCTCTCTAGAGTTGATCGCGTTCTATTAGGTTTGAGACTTTTTGATAAAATCTATTTCCAGTTTCGGTTCGGATTCTTAAAGGGCCTTCCAAACGTTATTGGGGTAAATACTAATTACCGGTTCTTGACAGAAAGAATCATTAGAGTAATCCATGGATTTGATTTAGAAGTCTGGGTTTTTACTGTTGATGAAGAAGCTGTGATGAATTCGTTGCTAGCTATAAAGGTGAATTCAATAACTACGAACAGGCCGTTGGAATTAATTCGGACAATTGAATCAGAATGAGATAGTAACTGGGTCGCTGTTAGGCTATTCTCACGATGCCTTGCAAAAAATTAAAGGAGATTAGCATGGGAGAGTTTGTAAATGTCGAAATTGATGGGGATACCGGAGTTGCAACAATAAGGCTTGAGCGACCCCCGATGAATGCGATAAGTATGCAGTTAACTGCCGAATTGCATGAAGCAGCGAACAACCTGGCAACTGATGAATCCGTCGGTGCAGTTGTAGTTTGGGGTGGTCCAAAAATCTTTGCTGCTGGAGCGGATATTAAAGAGTTTCCTGCCATTCAAGACAAAGAGGAGGCAGTTGAGTTTTCCATGAATCTACATAATGCTTTGCTGGCATTAGAAAATCTTCCGCAAATCACTATTAGTGCAGTAAATGGGTATGCGCTTGGGGGAGGTTGTGAACTTGCTATGGCAACTGACTTCCGTTTTGCTGGTGAGAGAGCGGTTTTCGGGCAGCCAGAAGTTCTTTTAGGTATTCTCCCTGGTGCTGGTGGAACGCAACGATTGATGCGGTTAGTTGGGATTACAAAAGCTAAAGAAATTAATTACTCGGGTCGACAAGTTAAAGCAGTTGAAGCAGAACAGATCGGGCTTGTTTCGGCCGTCTTCCCTGACGAGGACTGTTATCCGAAGGCAATTGAAGCTGCTGAAGAGTATGCGAATGGCCCTAAATCTCTTCAGTTTATTAAACGGGCGATGATGCAAGGTCTTTCAATGCCCTTAGAGGAAGCCGTTAAAGTTGAAGCGGAGGCATTCGGCGATTGCTTTGAGACAGAGGATCGTTTAGTTGGTGTGCAAAGCTTTATTGAACATGGGCCTGGGAAAGCAGAATTTAATCGGAAATGAGATAGATAGTGTCCTTACATCCGAAACCTCGGGATTTGAAAACAATACGTACCGAGGACCCTATTGAGCTTTCTTCTAAAGTTATCGATGAAGGTATAGCAACTGAGCCGACTAACAGAGTATCGAATCAATTAAGCATGATTGATGAGGGTATTGCTGTCATTGAATCTTTCAGCCATATGGTCGTTTTTAGAACAGATGAAGGACTTGTAGCATTTGATGCTAGTGGTGAAGCAAGTGGAGTTGCTGTTGTTAACTCTTTACGTAAGTGGACCACAGATCAGATCCATTCTTTGGTGTATACCCACGGTCATTTGGATCATGTCGGTGGGTCTGGTGCAATTATTGCTGATGCACAAGACCGTAATTACCGCCACCCGACAGTATTCGGCCATGAAAATGTTCCACATAGGTTACGGCGCTATGAGCAGACGAATAATTGGAATACGTTGATTAATAGAAGGCAATTCGGTGGTGTCTCTCCAAAGCATGGCATGGGGTTGACATCAGCTTCTTCTTTATTTGTTCCGGAGGGAACTGTCTGGCCTGATGTCGTATATCAAGATGAGATGAAATTATCGGTTGGGGGCCTCAATATAGAATTCAATCATGGGAAGGGAGAGACCGATGACCACACCTGGGCTTGGATTCCTTCACAAAAAACTCTAGTTACTGGCGATCTAGTGATTTGGGTGTTCCCTAACGCGGGGAATCCGCAAAAAGTTCAACGGTATCCACTTGAATGGGCTGCAGCGCTTAGGCAAATGATGACTTATGATGCTGAATTGCTTCTTCCTGCTCATGGTTTACCAATTTCTGGAAAGGGTAGGATAAATCGTGTCCTTGGAGATATCGCAGATGTGTTAGAGAAACTAGTTTCTGACACTTTGGAACTCATGAATAGAGGTGAGCAATTGAACCATATTGTTCACGAGGTAAAAGTTGATGAAGATATGTTGGAACTTCCATGGTTGAAACCTCTTTACGACGAACCTGAATTTGTTGTTAGGAATATTTGGCGAAAATACGGAGGCTGGTGGGATGCTGATCCGGCTTCTCTAAAACCATCACCTCAAAAAGTCTTAGCTGAAGAACTCGCTTTTCTTTCTGGAGGAGTTGAGAAACTAGTTGAACGAGCACAAGTTCTCGCATCTAATGGTGATCTGCGGCTTGCATGCCATTTAATTGAATTTGCTGCTGAGGCATCCCCGGAGAACAAAGTAGTCCATGGGGCACGAGCAGAAATTTACCGTTTACGAAGGTCTACTGAGAGTAGTTTAATGAGTAAGGGTATTTTCGCTGCTGCGATGAGGGAATCAGAAGAGATCTCGCAGTCAGTGCCGGATCAAGAACGTTGACTGAAGCAGCAAACTCTTCTGGTCAAGTTCCGAGAAAAGTAAAGATTCTTTTAACAGCTTCTTTTTTTTCTGCCCTAGCAACCGTAGGTCAGATCACGATAGTTGGGAAACAGGTTTACGACATGACCGGTAGTGAACTTAACCTTGGTTTACTTGGTCTTGCTGAATTTCTTCCTTTAGCTCTTCTGTCGCCATTTACTGGTCCAATCGCTGACCGATTTGATAGGAGAAAGGTTTTCAGTTTTGCGTTATTAGCAGAAGCATTCGCATCATTTCTGCTGTTTTTATATGTAGCTTCTGAGCCGACTTCGATTCTTCCTATTTTTGGCCTGATAGCTCTTTTCGGGGTTGCGAGAGCTTTCGCTATGCCAGCCAGTCGCGCTTTACCCATTGATTGGTCTCCAGATGATGTGGTGGAAAGAGTCGTTGCCTTAAAATCGGTTGCATTCCAAGCGGGGATAATTGTAGGACCAGCCCTATTTGGATTTATCTTTGTAGGTGGGGCATCATTCCCGTATCTAGCTGCTGTTATTTCCTATTTAATAGCCAATCTGCTGTTGTTGACTGTTGGACCTTCGTCAATAAAGAGATTATCTACGACGGGTGGTCGTCAAGCCTTCCGTGATGCCCTTGAAGGATTAAAATTTATCAGGAAAAGCCCAGTCCTATATGGCGCTATATCGCTCGACCTTATGGCGGTTCTTTTTGGAGGAGCTGTAGCACTGCTACCAGCTATAGCTGAGGATCGACTTGGTGTAGGAGCTGTTGGCCTCGGCTGGCTCCGTGCTGGTGTCGGGATTGGAGCCACGCTTGTGGCAGTAACACTATCTGTTCGACCTCTTCGAAGAGATATCGGAAAATCTTTATTAACCGCTGTTGCTGTTTTCGGTTGTGGAACAATTGTTCTTGGATTATCAACAAATTTTGTGCTGGCTTTCGTAGCTCTGATGATTCTCTCTGGAGCGGATGCAGTTTCGGTGTATATACGTGCAAGCCTTGTTCCTTTAGCTACTCCAGAACATATGAGAGGTCGAGTCTTGGCTGTAGAGGGGGTCTTTATTGGTGCTTCGAATGAATTAGGGGCAGTTGAATCTGGATTAACAGCCGCAGCATTTGGACTGGTCGGAGCGATTCTCTTTGGAGGAGTTGGGACATTGGCAGTAGTTGTAATCTGGTGGCGATTCTTCCCAGCTTTACGGGATGTTAAGGATTTCTCAGAAGTGAAACCAGATTCAAGCTAACCCTCTTAGGCTTAGGCAAGGATTTCTGAAAACCACGCGTCTCGCCGTTCCGCGAATAATTCCACGTATGGAGAAGGGAACATCGTAAACGCATGGGGTGCTCTTGGGAAAACATCAATGTTGCAGCTATTCCCAGCTACGCGCCATCTATTCGCTAGGAATAATGTGTCATCAAGGAGATGGTCAGAAGAACCAACACAAAAATATGCTGGTATAAGTCCTCTTAAATCAGCATATGTTGGAGAGATGGAAGGGTCACGCCGGTTTTCTACGTTCATTTCCGGAAGATACATTTCTGCAAAGAAACTGATTATTTCTGGTGATAGAACATCAAAGTCATCGGGAATTGGCCGTTTCCCAAGTTGCGACGGTGATTGACTCCAGTCAAATACGCCAAAGATAAGATTTGCTCCTAAAAATCGATTTACTGCATCAGGACCTTCTGATTCTCTAATCCGAATCAGTGTTAACGCAGCTAGATAAGCTCCAGCTGACTCTCCGCCAATCACTAAATTCGTTGTTCCGAATTTGTCTTCACTATTCTCTAATAACCATGTGGCTACAGCGAAACCATCATCAGGAGCTGCAGGAAATGGGAACTCTGGTGCAAGCCGGTAATCAACTGAAACCACCGAAAGGTCAAATGTATTAGATAAATAACGGTTCTCTGCATCGCCCATAAAGGCGCTCCCAGCAACCATTCCCCCCCCATGAAAATGTAAGTACACTCCTTGAGACTTCGTACTTGGAGTCATTATCCGGCAAGGAACCCCATTTATTTCAGTCTCCTCAACGTGCTCATCTAATGGGAACGGGGTCGCAGCAAGGGTTTCTCGCATGAGATTGACATAGTCTGCAGCTGAAAGAGTTGGACTACCCGAATTATCTTCTGCATCTTCAGAGGAAGGTTGAGATTCTTTCAATAATTTCTGAAGTTCCTCACCGTGCGCATCCCAATCTTGTGGCCAAAGATTCATAACTCTCCCTTCTTTGGCTATTCTTTCAAATTTAAAGTGATTTGAGAAATCAGGTGTATGGAAGCATTACACGAAATGGCACAGGGTAGTGGCAGAATATGCATATGGAAGACCCATTAGATGAACAGACCAACCCTATGTCTTTATCTGACTCAGCGATGTGGTCATTCTTTATTCAAGAACTGAGTGATAAAGAGCTAGGTCAATTGCAGATAGAAATGCAAAATGAAGTTCGGCGTAGAGCTATTCAATCAGGTGACCATGATGCCATCATCAAGCAGGCATTTGAGGTGGGGTTTGAAAGATCAGGGCTAGGCGTAATGCCATGGATTGAAGGCCAGTTACTTATTTGCCCTGGAGCTTTGGTTTCAAGAAACCCAACAAATCATCGGTGTCGTTTCGTGAGCATCAATGAAGAATGGGTTTGGCAGTCAGGGCATTTAATCACTGAGACCAAACGTCCTAGCCCAGGAACTGATAAGGGCTTCCGAGCAATAGCGCTTATTCCCGTGGTTGAAGGATTAGAGATTGATATCGTGAGCGGGAAAATGCAATCCGGTCAGCACCGAGCGGAGAAAGTTATATCGTTTGAGATTGTAGAGGGGAAACTTTCAGAAGTAAGCCAACGCGTAATCCCCGTTGATGGGATGCACCATTAGCCGCCTAGGCTGTACCTCTGGGGATTCCATGAAAAGGAGAACCAGCATCTTGGTATTTCTGGTAAAGATCAAAGAATTCTTCACCAAATGGATCTCCACCCCGCAAAGGCATGCTCGCACGAACAATAGTGAAATCAAGCGGAGCGAGTTCGGCAGCTTTATCAAAATGCATATCTGCTTCGCCTAGTCGATTTTCTCTCCTTAGATGAACAGCGACCCTGAAATGAAGTCTGGCTTGAATTTCCTCTTCAGAGAGATCAGAGACAATATAAGAAGCATCTTCTGGAAGCGTTTCACTATGCACCCAGTCACGGACCTGTTGCATGTGGGTTTCTCGGCTAATACCGGTTATTTCTGTAAAAGTATCGGTTCCAAATTCACTCGCTGCAGGTCGAGAGATCATTCCCTTTTCATCTACCCAAATTACGGATGGAACGTTACTTATCGCGTACAGCTCAGTAAGTATATGATTTTTGTCCATAAGGACCGGATAGGTGATGCCATTCGATAGTTCTTGGATGGCTTCTATGTTTTCGTCTATAGCTACTGCTATGACCATGAAATTTTGGTCGGAAAGTTCTTCGTGGAGTTCCTGCCAGCCTGGCAGGTCAAATGCGCACCCTCACCAACTAGAGAATGCGACAAGGAGACGTTTTTTCCCTGCCCAGTCAGACATGGATCGATCAACTCCTGAGATATCTGAAAGCGTAAAGTTCGGGGCAACACGGTCTTTCAACGCTTTTGATCGCACATCTCGGGATTCGCCAATTGCAATCATGCCAGCCTCTGGTGCGGAAAGACTTGGATGGCCAACGAGGGTAGCTGCCTCTTTAAGATTTAAGGAGTCATCCTCACCTAAACTAACGTTCTCTCCGATAGGGACGCATGCATCGTTTTTGCAGAGGCCTTCAGGTTTGACTTGCCAACCTAGGATTGTCTCAATGTCTTTAGGGGCCACGTAAGGCTCATTATCTACCCAAGAGCCAAGCACAGTAGTTGTTTCTTGAGAGAGAACAATAATTTCTTCTAGTTTTTCCATGATTATCTCCTTAGGGTTTCATGGTCAATCGCATAAAGTGAACTTGATCCACTTGTTACAGAAGGCAGCAGTCCGTTTACTTGTGGTAGTAACTGTTGACTGAAGAATTTAGCAGTTTCAATCTTTGCATTTAGAAAATCTTCTTTTCCAGTATTCTCATCAAGTAAGTCCTGGGCTTTAATGGCTGATTTCGCCAAAAGCCAACCTCCCACTGTTGTTCCGAACATCCGCAAGTAAGGAGTTGCACCGCTTAGACCGTCGTCTGTGCTTCCGCCTCCATTTTGCAAAAGCCATTCACTAGCTGATTTGAGGCTTTCGTTTGCTTCTTTTAATGGTTCGCCAATTTCCTGTAGGCCATTTCCCATGAGATTCGTTATAGTCTCATCAATTTGTTTAAGTAGTTCAGATACGACTTCACCATTGCGCATACCTAACTTACGACCTACAAGATCAATTGCTTGGATTCCGTTAGTGCCTTCGTAAATTCCTGCAATTCGTATATCACGGTAGTGTTGAGCTGCTCCAGTTTCTTCAACAAATCCCATTCCGCCATGTATCTGAATACCTAAACTGGTCATCTCGTTTCCAAGATCTGTACACCATCCTTTTGAAAGGGGGGTAAGAAGATCAGTTAACTCTTTCCCTTGCTCCCTTTCGGATTCGTCTGGATGGTTGTGGGCAGTGTCAATTGCTTTTGCGTTAAGATAAATTAAGCAACGCATAGCTTCAATGTTGGCCTTCATTGTCATCAGCATCCGTTTCACATCAGGATGTTCAATTATCAATGCTGATTCTCCGTTCGGAGTATTAGCACGTCTTCCTTGGCGTCTTTCTAAAGCGTATTCCAAAGCTTGCTGGTATGAGCGATCAGCAACGGCGAGTCCTTCCAGTCCAACGGCAAGGCGTGCTTGGTTCATCATTGTGAACATGTAGCGCATGCCAGAGTTTTCATCTCCGACGAGATAGCCTCTGGCTCCTCCATTATCTCCAAATTGCAAAACGCAAGTTGGTGAAGCATGGATACCAAGTTTGTGTTCTATTGATAGACATTTCACGTCATTCTCTTCGCCCAAACTTCCGTCATCGTTCACAATAAATTTTGGGACGACAAAAAGGCTTATGCCTTTCGTCCCAGGAGGGGCAGTTGGTGTCCTTGCTAAAACTAAGTGAATAATATTTTCCGTGAGGTCATGTTCGCCCCAAGTAATATATATTTTTTGTCCGCTAATCAGGTAAGTACCGTCTTGCTGCAATTCCGCTTTCGTTGTAAGAGCCCCAACATCGGATCCAGCCTGCGGTTCAGTTAGGTTCATAGTCCCAGCCCACTCACCGGTAATTAATTTAGGCAACCATGCAAGTTTCTGGCTTTGGTCTCCATGTGCAGAGAGCGCATGGATAGACCCTTGAGTCAACATTGGGTTCAACGACATAGCCATGTTGGCAGCTGTAAGCATTTCGGTCACAGCAATTCCTACCAGCCATGGGAACCCGCCACCACCATATTCTGGGTCAAAACTAATAGCGCCCCAACCGGCATCAACGTACTGTGCGTAAGCTTCTTTAAATCCTGTTGGGGTGGAGACTGTTCCATCCTGATTTAATGTGCTTCCTTCGAGATCTCCAGCCTTATTTGTAGGTGAAATAACTTCATTAAAGAATCGACCTGCTTCGTCAAGGATGTCATCAAGGGATTCAAGACCGATATCAGCAAAAAGAGGGAAATTAGCTAGAGAGGAAACGTCGACTACCTCTTTGAGGGCAAATTTCATATCATCTAATGGAGGAGAGTATTCACTCATAGATCCCTTTCTGGAACTAATAAATTGAGCATAGTTCTTTCATGATGCTACCCACACGATTCGCAGCCCGACTCGTTGAAACAATAATTTATAAGATTCATAGTCTGGGGGCAAAAGAACCAGAATTCTTCTCGCATATTAGTATGAGGTGATGAACTTATTTCATTTCGTAGAGACCGGTGTTACAAGTGAACTATGAATCAAGCGATAATAGCTTTCATGATGTGAAGGTATTCGACTCAGGTAAGTTTCTTGGGTACTTCTCCCTGTCAATAGATAAAGGAGAAGCTTTAACTAGCGGGTCTTGGAAGGGCCAAATACGAGGTTCGGATTACCTAGTCTGGGGCCTCAATCATAGAAAAGTAGTTTTACAATTTGAAGATGGGGTGGAATTATCCGTTGTTGTCCGTTCAGGTGGAAGAATCATCCCTGTAGATGATAAATAGATAGCCTTAATCGTTAAGTAGAGAATTCACAATTGATTTTGCTGCTTGAGCTGGAGAGATCTCTCTATCAAGAACAGCGCTAATCGTCGCTTGCCCAAATTCGGTAGACAGGGTTTCTTCGGCTGTTGTACCAATCAGTAGCTCTACACGGTTCTGTACTTCCATCAAGGTCCTTTGATCCTGCCGAACTTTAATCGACCCTGAATTTTTAAGGTGGTTAGCATGATTTTCTATTGCTTCTATAATTTCTTGGGATCCGGTTCCTTCTAAAGAATTCGCCATGATAATAGGGGGTCGGTATCCGGTTTTCTCCTCAAGGCCGGAGATATGTCCGAGGTCAAGCATCAGATCTAAATCCCTTCTCGCATCGTTAGCTCCGGGCCTGTCTGACTTGTTTACAACAAAGATGTCCGCGACTTCTAGAAGGCCTGCTTTATTTGCTTGAACTGCGTCTCCCATGCCTGGTGTTACAACAACCACGGTTGTGTCAGCCGCACCTGCTACGTCTACCTCAACTTGACCTACACCAACTGTTTCAATAATTACCGGCTTATAGCCGACTGCATCAAAGAGTTGAATCGCTGCAGGAACTGCTAAAGCTAAACCCCCTGAATGACCTCGCGTTGCCATCGAACGGATAAAAGAATTTTCATCGGTGAGGTCATCCATTCTGATTCGGTCACCAAGGATGGCCCCTCCTGTGAGTGGCGAAGAAGGATCGACTGCAAGAACTGCTGTATTTTGACCGGTTTGTGAGAGTAGTTCTAGCAACCTTCCCGTTAGTGTTGATTTTCCTGATCCTGGGGCTCCGGTAATGCCTATCACATGCGTATTCCCAGCTTTTTGGTGAGCGAGTCCGGCAACAGCATCGGCTGTTTCTCCACCTCTTTCTACAAGAGTTAAGAGTTTCCCTAAGCTCCGTCTCTCACCAGATAACGCAGCTTCAAAAAGCTGGGGGATAGTTTCCTTAGAAGATTTCACGTTTCATCTCGAGCCGAGATGGCATCACGGACAGTTGAAACTACCTCCTCAGCTGAAGCACCTGGTCCCAATACGGCAGCAACCCCAGATTCAAGTAGCTCCTCAACATCTTCATCTGGAACGATTCCTCCTATTATTAGCGGAATATCTAACCTTGCGTCATTCAGAGCCGCAGTCATTTTTGGGCCAAGAGTGAGGTGGCCAGCATTGTGCATAGACAATCCGATAGCATCCGCATCTTCTTCTTCAGCTGCTGAGATTATACTGCCCGTGGTTTGGCGTAGACCCAAATAAATTACTTCCATCCCTGCATCACGAAGGATACGAGCAACTACCTTGATCCCCCTATCATGACCATCTAGTCCTAATTTGGCAAGAATTACTCTGTATTGCTGGTCGCTCATTTAGATGGCACTCCTTTTTAGTTTTTGAAAGATCAAACTATTGCCCTTTCAACATATGTCCCGAAGACTGACTCCATAGCAGCGGAGATTTCTTCTTCAGTTGCGTAAGTTTTGACGGCATCAATGATTGCTGGCATAAGATTCCTTGTTGTATCTGAAGCTACTTCTGTTATAACTCTTAAAGCATCATCAACTTGTTCTTGATTTCGCTGCGATTTAATGTCTTCCAGTCGTTTCAGTTGATATTCCTCAGTTTCTGCTCCGATTCGTAGAAGGTTTCGATCTTCTGGATTATCTCCTTCAGTGAAGTCATTTACGCCAACTATGATTCGTCTGCCAGCATTGACTTCGCGCTCAAACCTATACGCTGCATCAGCGATTTCTCCAACAAAGTATCCATTTTCTATGCCAGCAAAAGTTCCTTCCAGAATAGAACCATCGCCTATCTCCTCTAAATGCGCGAAGATAGCTTCAGCTTGCCTTTCCATTTCGTCTGTCATCCATTCAACGTAGGGGGCTCCACCCAAAGGGTCAGCCACATTTGCGACACCAGTTTCATGTGCCACGATCTGTTGGGTTCTTAAGGCAATACGAGCTGCATCTTCACTCGGAAGAGCAAGTGCCTCATCAAAGCTATCAGTGTGCAAAGACTGGGTGCCACCAAGAGCTGCAGCGAGAGCTTGGATTCCGACCCTAGCTATATTTATTTCAGGCTGCTGCGCTGTTAAAGATACGCCTGCTGTTTGGGTATGGAACCTACAGAACATAGCGCGTTCATCGGTTGCTCCGTAACGTTCTTTCATCCAGCGGGCCCAAATTCTTCTTGCTGCCCGAAACTTTCCGATCTCCTCAAAGAAGTCACTGTGGCTATTGAAAAAGAAACTTAACCGTCGTCCAAAATCATCAACATTTTGACCTGCAGCGATTGCAGCTTCAACGTAGGCGAACCCATTAGCTAAGGTAAAAGCAAGTTCTTGTGCTGCTGTGCTTCCCGCTTCACGAATGTGGTACCCAGAGATAGAAATTGGATGCCATTTGGGCATTTCATTCGTGGTGTATTTCACCATGTCGGTAATGATTCTCATGGATGGTCGAGGAGGGTAAATGTATTCTTTTTGAGCTTGATACTCTTTCAAAATATCGTTTTGGATAGTCCCAGCGAGTTGATCGGGAGCAACATTATTCTGCTCAGCAACAGCAACGTACATTGCCAGTAAAGTCGCAGCCGGACCGTTGATAGTCATTGAAGTAGATACTTTGGAAAGATCGATATCTGCGAAAAGATCTTCCATGTCTGAGAGCGTGTCAATGGCTACGCCGGCTCTTCCAACTTCTCCAAGTGACCATTCACTGTCAGAATCTCGACCCATAAGTGTGGGCATATCAAAAGCAGTTGATAGCCCAGTCCCTCCATTTCTTAACAATTCTTTAAATCGGAGGTTTGTGTCTTCAGCAGTTCCAAATCCAGCGAACATCCGCATAGTCCACAACCTTGAGCGGTACATAGAAGGGTATATCCCTCTGGTGTAGGGGTATTGGCCGGGGAAAAGGTCATCGCCATAAACGGGGTCAACAGGTACCCCAGACATTGTTTCAAATGGGATGTCTCTCAATTTGGCCTTGTCGTACTCTAATTGCCACGCCTCTTGTGGATTACCATTCAAACTTTCTTCTGTTCCCACTGAAACTCCTTGTAGATCTAATCGAATTTATTCTAGACGGAAAGGCAACCTAAACTCTTCCTGTCAACATATTCAAAGATACCTTCCTTACAGTTGTGAGCTAATTGAAATCTCACCTAGCCTAGATTTGGACAACGACGTGTGGGGAAAGTGTGTATCAAGAGTTAAGGCAGGCATGGGAGGAACTCACCGCCAGTGATGCCCAATTTGAGCTAGAAGAAGTAATCGTTGAGGGGAATTCTATCCTTTCTTATAAAAATCAAGTTCCTTCTTTGCGCGAATTTTGGCTTGGAAGTCTTCGTTTCGGCGAACGCGATTACCTAGTGTATGAAAACGAGCGCTTAACGTATTTTGATGCTCACCAGCAGGTCGCAAATGTAGCAAATTGGTTTCTAAAGCATGGGGTTGTATCTGGCGACAGGGTAGCGATTGCAATGCGCAACTATCCAGAATGGATGGTTGCTTATTGGGCATGTGTCAGTATCGGAGTGACGTGTGTTGGAATGAATGCATGGTGGGCAACACCCGAATTGGAATACGCGATTGAAGATGCAACACCAAAGATGATCATCGTAGATGAAGAACGCCTAGATCAACTGCGTCTGCTTCCAGAGGTAGTCGAATCACTGCATGTCATTGCAGTACGGTCCCAAAGCAATGATTCTCGAGTCACTCATTGGGAAACGCTCGTATCTGGGCAAACTGAGCTTCCAGAAGTTGAAGTGCTTCCTGACTCTGATGCGTGCATTTTCTATACGTCTGGAACTACGGGAAGACCGAAAGGGGCACGGTTAACTCATCGTGGTTGCGTAGCTAACGCAATGAGTCTCGCTTTCGCAAACATTGTTCAAGCGAAAGCTACATCGTTGGTTAATAGAAACGATGAGAATAAACCTCGTAAAAAAATATCTGAACAAGCAGCAGCGCTTGTCATAACTCCTTTGTTTCACGTCACGGCCAATAATTGTGTTGCTCATTCAATGACGATGGCTGGTGGAAAACTTGTTCACATGTATAAATGGGACCCTGGCGAAGCATTAATGCTTATTGAGGCCGAAGGGGTTACTGCATTGAGCGGTGTGCCAGTGATGTCAAGAGAATTGATTTCTCATCCGAATTTCTCATCAACAGATACGTCATCATTGAAATCAGTTGGTGGTGGTGGGGCGCAACTCCAACCAGACCTTGTCGAAAAGATAGAGAATACAGTTGCTTCTGCACGGCCGAGTACCGGTTATGGAATGACTGAGACGAGTGGCATAATCACTGCTATTGCGGCAGATTTTTTCTTAGATAAGCCTGAAAGCGCGGGGCCAGCTATGCCTTGTTTCGAAGCACAATGTTTCGATGATGAAGGAAACCCTGTTGCTAATGGAGAGTTAGGCGAGTTATGGGTTCGTGGCGCCCAAGTGATAAGAGGATATTTGAATCGCCCTAAAGAAACATCTGAAACAATTACCAATGGTTGGTTACATACAGGCGACATAGCGAGAATTGACGAAGAGGGCTTTATTTATATTGTTGATCGTAAGAAAGACATGGTTCTTCGAGGGGGGGAGAATGTGTATTGCGCGGAGGTCGAAACTGTAATTTTTGAACATAGTTCAGTTAGCGAAGTTTCTGTTTTCGGTGTTCCTGATGACCGTTTAGGAGAAGAAGTAGGAGCTGCTGTTTACTTAAAGAATGAAGAGGCGTTAACGGCGGGCGAACTCAGATCATTTCTAGATAACCGCATAGCGAAACACAAGATCCCTAGATATGTCTGGTTTACAGAAAGCCCACTTCCTCGAAATGCGAGCGGAAAATTTCTTAAACGTGAACTGCGAGACAAGCTCAAATTAGAAGATTCCTTATGAGCTGGAGGGGCATAAACGGAATAAATCTATATGTTTGTTGTACACGAGTAGTGAGAAAACGACCTTAGGAGGGTGACAAGATGGAATTAGGAATTTTCGGTTCAGCGAAAACTGTTACAGAACTCAAAGAGCAAGTAGAAACTGCAAACACACTTGGGTATGGAACTTTTTGGACCCCACAGGTTTTTAATTTGGATGCATTGACTGCCCTCGCTGTGATAGCTGACTCTGTTGACAGAATTCGTTTAGGAACATCGGTAGTTCCCACGTACCCTCGGCACCCAATGATGCTTGCACAACAAGCGTTGACAGTTAACCAGGTTTCAGGGGGGCGTTTGGATCTAGGGGTAGGTCTTTCTCATAAGCCAGTTGTAGAAGGAATGTGGGGTATTTCATTTGACGGACCCGTTGGGCATATGAATGACTATCTGACGATACTTATGGCACTTCTTCATGATGGGGTGATTTCTCATGGCGGTAAGCATCTTACGAGTCGAGGAGGTATAGATGTGCCAGCAGATCCTCCTCCAGTTCTTGTAGCTGCATTAGGGCCACAAATGCTTAAGTTAGTTGGTAAAACTGCTGATGGAACTTCGACATGGATGACTGGTCCAGAAACAATCCGTACTCACGTTTCCCCAGTCATTAATGAAGCCGCAGAGGTAGCTGAAAGGCCGCCTCCACAAGTTATTACTGCTGTTCCTGTTTGTATTACTTCAGATAAAGAAAGTGCTGAAGAATCTGCGAGAAGAGATTTTGGCTTTTATGGAGATCTTCCCTCCTATAGGGCAATGCTTGATAGAGAAGGCCTTGAGAACTCATGGGATATAGCGTTAAGCGGAAGCTTTGAAGAAGTAGCTGAGGGGTTAGAGAAGTATGTTGAAGCTGGAGCTACACAGGTTGTCGCGGCAGTGTACGGTCCTCAGGAATCACAAAAAGAAACTATTTCCCAGTTAGCTAAATTACTTTAACTTATTCCGTTGGAGGCCACGGAATCTCATCTGGCGATGCAAGTTTTTCATTGCTATCAATGTGAGGGAAGTGGCAGGCAACCCAATGGTCTTTGCCTTCTAATTGTTGAAATTCTGGTTCCTCTTCAGCACACTTTTGAGTAGCGCGTGGACACCTCGTCCGGAAACGACAACCACTGGGAGGATCTAAAGGCGAGGGAAGTTCTCCCTCTAAGACGTCACTGATAGCTTGATGTTTATTTTCTGGATCAGGTATAGCTGCAAGAAGCAGACGCGTATATGGATGGGAAGGTTGTTCGTAGATTAGATCTCCATCTCCAATTTCACAGATTTTTCCAAGGTACATTACCGCAACTCTGTCACTTACGTTTTTGACAACGGAAAGGTCGTGGCTGATAAAGAGAAGCGTAAGTTTGTACTCTGCTTTCATATCCTGAAGCATGTTTAGAATTCGTGCTTGCACAGAAACATCTAGAGAGGAAACAGGTTCATCGCAGATAATCACTTGTGGATCAAGTACCAGTGCTCGAGCTACTGAGATTCTTTGGCATTGCCCGCCCGAGTACTCATGAGGGCGCCTTTTCCTGGCTTCATCAGGATCCAGTCCAACCGCCTCAATTATTTCCCCAACTTTCTTTTCTTGGGCTGCTCCATGTTCAGTAGCCCAAACCCGAGTGCCCTCGTTTACGATGTTAAAGACTGTCCTTCTTGGGTTGAGTGAACTGATGGGGTCTTGGTAAATCATTTGGATCGAAGGGCGTTTCTGTCTCATACCTTCTTTGTCTAGAGAGGTAAGATCGGTACCTTCATAAAAGACATTTCCAGCTGTCGGTTTTGGAAGTTGAATCACAGCTTTGGCAGTGGTTGATTTCCCACATCCTGATTCGCCAACGATTCCGAGAGTTTCGCCTTCAAGAATGTCAAAACTAACGTCAGAGACAGCGTGAACTTTCTGTTTACGCCCAGATGGGAATTCTACAACGAGGTTTTCAATACGTAGGAGAATGTTGTCCAAACCGTCTCGGAGATGATTATTCCCTGAACCTGCCATCAGATAACCTCTTCTTTGCTTCTGATTTTTAGTCCCGCCGCAGTTTGCCCGCGTTTGGTGTTTCTTTCTAAAGCCTCTTTACCAGCATCGCTTCCTACAGGGTAATAACAGGCATAAGAATGAGCGCCTTTAGTAGTTGTTTCTGGGTGGGTCTCCAAACAAGTTTCTTGTGCATACTTACAACGGGGAGCGAATTTGCACCCAGAAGGTCCGTCAACAATATCTGGAGGGAATCCTTCAATAGGAGTTAGTCGAGTGTGTTTCGGGTCATTTATTTTTGGGATTGAAGAGAGCAATGCTGAGGTGTAAGGGTGTGCCATTTCAAGGAATAAGGTTTCTGCCGGCGCATGTTCCATGACGCGTCCGCCGTACATGACCATTATTTCGTCTGCTCTTCCTCTAGCGACGCCAAGGTCGTGAGTGATGATAATCATTGCCATTTCTGACTGTGTTTGGATTTCGACGAGAAGGTCGAGAATGTATTTTTGGACAGTGACGTCAAGAGAGGTGGTTGGTTCATCAGCGATCAAAAGGTCAGGTTCTATCGCTAAGGCGATTGAAATCATCACTCTTTGCCGCATTCCTCCGGAAAGTTGATGGGGGTATTCATCAAAACGTTTATCTGGTTCGGGGATTCCAACCAGGGTGAAAAGTTCCACTGTGCGTTTTCGCGCTTCTTTTCTCGTCATCCCCTGATGCAGTCTCAATGGTTCAGAAACCTGTTTTCCGACTTTCATTACTGGGTTTAGTGAGGTCATGGGGTCTTGAAAAATCATCGCCATTTTCTTTCCCCAGAACTTTTGTCGGTCTGTGTTTACAAGTTCTTCGTTTTGAAATTTTACTGACCCTTTTTCAATTATATTTGACCCAAGTAAACCCATGATCCCTCGGTTTAGTACTGTTTTTCCAGACCCTGATTCCCCAACGATAGCTAATGTGGTGCCACTTTTTAGAGCGAGCGAGACCCCATCTACAGCTTTGGCTAGACCTCGGTCGGTTCGGAATCCGACGTGGTAGTCGTCAAGTTTTAAGAGTTCTTTAGTGGTTTCAGTCTCGTGTAACAAAGATTTCCCTCACATCAAAATAATCGCGGAGCCTGTCACTCATATAGTTGAAAGATGCAACAGTTAAGAACAGGAAACCCATGGGGACGAAAGCGACCCAAGGAGCTTTCTCTAGAACTTGCAACCCAGATCCGGTAAGAATTAATTTCCCCCATGTTGCACTTCCCTGAACGGAGAGCCCCAGAAAAGCTAAAGTTCCTTCAGCAACGATAGCTATTGCTATGACTAGCATTGCGAGCGTACTCATAGGTATCAGTACATTAGGGAGCAGTTCTTTCACAAGGATTCTTGACTTTTTCGCCCCAAGCGTTTCAGCTGCGAGAACGAATTCTCTTTCGGAGAAACTTAAAGTTTGAGCACGGGCAAGACGACCAATTGGAGCGACACCAAGAATTCCTAGTGTTATAGAAATAGTTGTAAGGGATCTATCCATGAGCGCGACAATGAGAATTGCCAAAATAAGTCCGGGAAAGCTCAAACTCACTATGAATATTGCAGAGATGATTTTATCTAGAATCCCTTTGAAGTAGCCAGCGATCATCCCTAAGGCACCTCCTATGATTACGCCAAAGATTGCTGTTAGAGCTCCCACTGCTAAGGAAATTCTTGCTCCGTTAATTGAACGGCTTAAAAGGTCTCTCGCATCTTGATCAGTTCCAAGCCAGTGGTCGCTACTTGGCGAGTAGGGTGGCTGCACTGGTCGATCTTGCAGTTTTCCTGTAATTGGATTTTCTTTTTGTTCAAAGACTATGTAATTCTGTTTATCATCTTTGAAGGGAAGCACAGGAGCAAAAACAGCTAGAAATGTGATCAGTACAAGCCAAAAAGTTGCTAGCCAAAATCCAATTCCCAACTTCTTTTTATCTGCGTATTCTGAAACCTCAAGACTTTGGTTGGCTAGAGGGATCTCGTCGTGGTTAGAGGATTCAATTGGTAGGTTGTTTTCGTCATTCATGTTAACTACATACCCATGCTCGTGATTTTGCGTCTCTGTCCAGATTTTTCGGTTCTTACGCGTGGATCAATAATCGTATAAAGGTAGTCGGCGAGATAATTGAACACCATGAAACCAGCTGAGACAAGCATGACTATGGCTAGGACGACAGGGAAATCCTCTCTAAGGGTTGCTTCAACAACTGCACTTCCGATACCGGGTATGCGGAAGTATTGTTCAACTACAAGAGAGCCCCCGATCATGTAACCAATGTTGATAGCGAGCAGAGTTATTAACGAAAATAGTGATGGTCGTAGTGCGTGCGAGTAGAGGACTCGACGTTTTGATACTCCTTTGGATCGTGCCATCAGAATAAAATCTTCTTGCAGGGTAGTTATTAAATCGGTGCGGAGCAGCCGTTGGTACCCTGCCGCAGCGCCCAGAGCAAGTGTGAATCCGGGCAGTATAAGTTGTATTAAGCGATGATCGTGAGTGAAGCCCCAAAACGGATCAGTTGCGTTATACGTATCAGGAAGCCAATCTAACCGAATTGAAAAAAAGTAGAAAAGGATAACGGCCATCGCAAAGCTGGGGATTGAGACAAATGCGAATGCCGTGACAGTAGATACTTTATCAGTACGTCTGTTTGCTCTTGAAGCCGCTAAAACAGACCAGGGGATTGCCAATCCGACAGCTATGAGTTGTGCTATCGCCATTAGCTGTAGTGTTCTTGGTAAACGTTCCTTAATAAGATTACTTACGGGTGGTTGTCCCGAAGAACTGAACTGAACTCCGAAATCTCCTTGAACGAAATCCCATGCCCATCGAGACCAGCGTTCCGGAAGGGATTTATCCAAGTAGTATTGAGCTTTTGCTTCTTCAATAGCTTGGAGGCTTTCAGGGTTGTCGACGTCGGCTGCAACTGGTCCAAGGATATTGAAAAGTGGATCGCCGAGAAGGTTCATAGCTCCAAATGTGATCATCGAAACTATGGTAAGAAGACCAATTAGGGCTGCTAAACGTCTTAGAGCTCTCGGCACTGATAAATCCCCAATTCTTAATTATGCGTAGTTCTAAAAGTTAAATACGCTTTGTTACTCTATCGCATTAGAGATACGAGACCCTAAGCGGCCCTGATTTTTCATCAGGGCCGCTTAGGATTTCTTAATTTTGTGTACTCGCTAAAATTATCTGTTATTCAACAATAAATGTCGATTGGAAGAACGTTCTTCCATTTACCTGGCACCGCAGGTCGATACCTTCGGCTGTCTTTACTCCGCAGAGATTTTCAACTCCATCTCTGAGAGCAAGAGTCCACAACGTGTGGTTGTAGAAGACGTATGTATAAGCTTCATTAACTTTCTCTGACAGTTCCTGATAAAGAGGTGCTTTTTCAGCAACAGTTTTAGCTGCATCGGCTTCAAGGATTATGGCATCACGTGACTCGTCACAATAACGAGGCCAGTTTAGAGAAATTCCTCCAATTGCTCGGCAGAGAAGCCATACACGGTCATCACCTGGGTTTACAGCCCCAAATTGTCTCCAACCCATTGAATTATAAAGACCTAATGCTGCTTGTTGAATATGAGCGTCCTGAGGAAGCACTTCAACAGTTACATTGAAGAAATCTGACCATCCTTCTACGAGAAGGTCAGCAACTCGTTCACCCACAATAGATGGACCGGAATACTGGTATTCGATATCAATCTTCCCATTGGAGCAACTGCCAGCATTATCTTGACAATACGCATCAACAAGTGGTCCTGCAAGATCAGGTCGATCTGAGAGCTGCACAATATCTGAGTTGAAATAAGGGCTTTCCGGAGTAAACATCTGGTCAGCTTTTCTCGTTACGTCAAGATTGATAAGCGTGTTGTAATTATCGCGAGGAGTAGCGTGAGTAATCGCTTGACGGGCTCGTATGTCATCAAACGGAGCTTTTTGTGAATTCAACACGAGGAAGGATTCATCTCCCGTGTCATCTAAGACTTGGGTGATAGATTCATCTTCAGCTAGCGTTGAGATGGACTCAACGTCGGTTGTTGCTAGAGCATCAAGTTCGCCCTCAAGCAGAAGCTGCGTCCTTACAGCTGAATCAGTAACTGGATAGAATTCAATAGCATCAAGGTAAACATCGCCTCCCCAATAGCTTTCATTTCTTACAAACGTTGTGACTGAATCCTCTGTTCGGGAACTATATTGGAAAGGTCCTGTACCAACAGGTTGTTGATCAAGTGTTGGGTCTTCAAGTGCTGCAGCAAGCCATGTAGGGGAAGCTGTTGCTCCTAGCTGGCCAGTTAAGGCGCTTGGGAAGTTGCAGTTCGCATCAAGAAGATTGAAAGTTAGAGTGAGGTCATCAACGATAGTCAACGCTTCTTCAGCGCTTACATAGTACGGTCGCACGGCTAGGCCGACAAGAGGGTCTGAGAACTGTGTTAGGAAGTTCACAGATACGGCTTCAGAGTTAAGAGGGGTTCCGTCATGGAAATTCACTCCTTCTCGAAGTTTTACAGTCCAGTTCTTGCAGTCAGCACTAGGGCTGAATGATTCTGCGAGGTGAGGTACCCAGTTCCCATCTGTGTCAAATGCTGCAAGAGTATCAAATACAGCGTTCATCATTGTTAGTCCAGGTGCTGAAAGCGCAGATGCTGTTGGGTTGATCCCATCAACTTCGGCTTCTAAACCCCATCGAAGGGTTCCGCCAAAGACAGGCTCAAGAACGCTTTCTTCCTGAACCTCCACAATAGGAGCTTCCTCTTCTGCAGCTTCTTCTTCGACCTCTTCAGTTTCTTCAGCTGCTTCGCTAGAGGAGCTACTGCTTTCTTCCTCTTCTTCAGCTGCTTCACTCGAGCTGCTGCTATCTGATGAAGAATCACTAGATTCAGACGCGGAAGAAGAATCAGAGGATGATGAACTGTCATCTCCGCCTCCACCGCAGGCTGTGGCGAACATAGCTAAGGTCATCAAAACAACCATTAATTTCATAAATTTGGACTTCTGCATGCAAAGACCCTTTCCTATTCCAGATTCACTGGATAAATCATTTGGACTTAGTCTTGTTGCCTGCGAAGAAATACGCAAGTCAAAGCCATAATCTTGCTTCGGTTTTCATATTAATGAAACAAATGCAAATAAAAAACGGTTAGGAACCAAATAATTGTAAGAAATTCGGGCAGTATCTACATGTGGATGATTCCTTACTTTCCCTTAAAGATGTCAACTTCAGCCATGATGATGGCATGGGCCTGCGAAATATTAACCTGTCGGTAAATAACGGTGACCGGATCGCGATTGTGGGTGGTAACGGAAGCGGGAAAAGCACGCTAGCGAAGATCATCTCTGGTCGTTTGATGCCAACTAGTGGCGAAATTTCCGGAACCTGTAATCGCCCTGAAGATATAGGGACGGCGACGGACTTGCGAAGATTTAATAACGATGAGACCGTTGCCTCAGTCCTTCAAGCGATTTGCGGAGGGGACCCAAAGAAAACAATTGCAAATGTCAATCTTGACGATGAGATCTTGAACCGCCGGATAGGGAGATTGAGCGGAGGTGAACTTTATAGAGTGTCTTTAGCGGCACAATTAGAGAATAAGCCACCTGTTCTATTGCTTGATGCTCCTTCAGCGATGCTCGACACTCGAGCTGCGGATTCTCTCGTGGATGCACTTGCGGACCGTGAAGAAGCCCTTCTGGTGTTCACTGCAGATATCACGGTAGCGATAGAAACCTGCCAAAAAGTGGTTCTTCTTGACCGGGGTGAAGTGGTAGCAACCGGCCAAACAATTGACATACTTACTGATAGTGAATTGTTGAAACAACACGGGATTGATATCCCATCTGCTTTGTCTCCAAGTTGGCTTAGGAGAAGAGCTAGAAGTCAGAACTCTAAAGATGGAATTTCTTTACAAGAACTTAATCGAGAAGAACTTTTAGTCACTGGCAAGATGGATATCGATAAAGCACAAGAAATAGGTGTATGTGTTGCTGAATCATTCGATACATATCGTTCTGAATTTTCAGAAGTAACGCGAAGAGCTAAAGAGAATTTCGCGCTGCAGGAATTCTCCCAACACCAAATCAACTCGCAAATCCGTCTGTTACTGCATAGACAAAGCGTCAATAGTTGCGTTGAAAAGATTTCTATTTCACTTAAGGGCAAATCTGAAGACGAGAAGAGGCAAATATGGGTAGCTGCACGCCATCTGTTCGCACAGGCCATCGCTTGGAGGTCAGATTCTGAATTGGCAGAAACTTTCTTCAATTCGGTCACAAGACGCTTGTTTACAATGGTCGGCTTTGACGATGACCTTGAATTCAGATGGTTTGGGGGAATAGCTCTACCAATAGTTGACCCCGGCCAAGGAGAGGTACTTACCTTTCGGCTCAGAACAACAACAAATAAATTGATTGAAGCGGTATTAACCGCTTTCAACTTAGGAACTAATTGGGTAGATATTGAAAAAGACTCACAAAATATTGCAACAGCGATAGAGAAACACCTTGCCGAAACTTGGGAGTCTACGATGCCAGTTGAAATAGATATCCTTCGACCCATTTTCTATCGAAATCGAGGCGCCTATCTCGTTGGCCGCATTCGCCATTTGACTCGTGTTTCCCCTCTGATAATTCCTTTACGTTCAGTTGAACAAGGAGTGATATGTGACGCTGTTCTCCTCACAGAGAATCTCACCAGCCGAATTTTTGGCTTCACACGTTCTTATTTTCATGTTGACACTCAAGAACCCGGAGCAATCGTAGCCTTTGTAAAGTCTCTTATCCCTCTAAAACCTGTCGCAGAACTCTATACCGCTATCGGATATAGCGCTCATGGAAAAACAAGCCTTTTCCGAGCTATCTATCGCCACCTTACAAACTCAACGGATCGATTCGAGAATGCGCGTGGAATTCCTGGCATGGTTATGACAGTTTTCACTCTTCCTTCCTTCGGCGTTGTCTTCAAAGTCATTAAAGATACGTTTCCACCATCAAAGAAGATCTCAAGATCCCAAGTGATGGATAAGTACAAAATGGTCTTCGCTCACGATCGAGTTGGAAGAATGGTTGACGCACAAGTCTTTGAAGATTTAGCTTTCCCACGTGAGCGCTTCAGCGAAGAACTCCTAGAAGAATTAGCTCTTGAAGCTTCTCGGTCAATCACAATCACAGATACTGATGTGATCATTCATCATCTTTATACAGAGCGACGCGTCTACCCGCTTGACTTGTATTTACATGAAATGCCAGATGATCTAATTAGAGCAGCGACCCTTGACTATGGTCACGCGATCAAGGACTTATGTGCAGCAAATATTTTCCCTGGAGATTTATTTACGAAGAATTTTGGCGTTACTCGGCATGGGAGCGTTGTCTTCTATGATTACGATGAATTAACACTGCTGCAAGAAGTTACGTTCCGGTCAATCCCCGAAGCACGGTCTTTTGAAGATGAAATGTCTTCCCAACCATGGTTTGCAGTTGGGCCAAACGATGTATTCCCTGAAGAATTTAAAAAATTTTTTAGATTTCCCGAAGTAGTCCGAGAAGAATTTGATGAAATCCATGGGGACCTATGTGACCCTGAAGCATGGATAGAAATGCAGAAACAACATGAGGATATTGAATCTCCTGAATTTTTCCCATATCCCGAAGAGGTTCGGTTTCGCTAGTTGAACAGAGAGAACGCTTCTATAAGAATTAGGTAAGAACATTTGGAAAGAGTGGCTTTAAACAATTTTTCGGCGCAGAATTATTAGGTGAATATGGAACCACCCAAACACATCCTTATTGCTGAAGATGATACCGCTGTCCGTGAATCGTTGGAACGGGCACTTCGTCTTGAAGGATATGAAGTCACAACGGCAGTAAACGGCCAAAAGGCTTTAGAGCTAGCTGCTACAAAGCAGCCCGACCTCTACCTACTTGACGTCATGATGCCAGTACTTGATGGGTTATCAGTCTGTAGGCAGATACGTCGCCAAGGCGATAAAACCCCAGTTCTGGTATTAACAGCTAAACATGAAATCTCTGACAGGGTCTCTGGGCTAGATGCGGGAGCTGACGATTACTTAGTAAAACCTTTTGCTTTAGATGAGCTGCTTGCCCGAATACGAGCTTTACTTCGCAGAGTAGAAGTAGATTCAGATTTAAAAAATTACGTTATTGGTGATCTTACTCTTGATCTACAGACGAGAAGAGTTACAAGAGCCGGACGCGAACTTGAGTTAACAAAAACTGAATTTGACCTTTTGGAACTATTAATGCGAAACGAAAATATTGTATTAACGCGCGAAATGATCTATGACGAGATCTGGGATTACAACTTCGAAACGAATTCCAAATCCCTAGACGTGTATGTTGGGTATCTCAGACGCAAAGTAGATAATGAACCTTCTCAGAAGTTAATCCATACAGTGCGTGGTGTTGGCTACTGCATGAGGCAAAAATGAGTTTACGAGCACAACTAACGCTAGCTTTCACAATTCTTATAACCCTTATCGTTACAGTTTCTGGATTTGTGGCTGTCCGTTCGGCTGAAAACAACCTAGTGAGTGGCGTTGATAATTTCCTAGAAACGCGAGTTGCCAATATTGGTGTGGGGCCAGAAGCACGCACCAAAGCGGAACAGAACTTAATTAGGCTACGTAACGTAACGGATCTCTTATCTGAACCAGATTCTGTTTCTCAAGTAGTCAGTGCAAAAGGGGAGATAGTCATTGGTTATCCCTTTAAATTGCCGGTCAATGATTCAGATATCAGTTTGGCTGCTGGAAGCAAAGATGGTTCGCTGCGCAGTCGAGTCGTAAAGATACGGACTGTTGAAATCAACGGGGACGACTATCGAATGATTTCCAGCCAGCTGCCAGATGGAGGGATAGTGCAAGTTGCACGGGATTTGTCCGAAGTTCGCGCCGCTGTGTCTGGAATGGTCAGAAGTTTTCTTCTCCTTGGTTTAGGTGCGATAGCAGCAGGCATTCTTCTGGGATGGGGTTTAGCTTCTCGTCTCACGAAACCAATCACCAGACTTTCCAAAGCAGCTAAACATGTTGCGAAAACACAAGATCTGCAGGCCTATATTGATCTTGATGACGGAGACCTAGAAGTCAGAGCGTTGGCGAACAGTTTTAATGTCATGTTGCAAGCTCTTTCTAAATCCCGTGAACAACAACGTAGGTTGGTCGCTGATGCTAGCCATGAACTAAGAACACCATTAACAAGCCTTCGAACGAATATAGAGGTTCTTTCAAGAACAAAAACGATAACTGCAGATGAACGAGCATCAATTATTAATGATTTGCAAAGTGAGATTGAGGAATTAAGTCTTCTCGTGGGGGAAATTGTTGAACTGGCGACGGCTAAATCACGTGAAGAGGAAGAGTTTGCTGAGATTGACTTATCTGAAATTGCTCTGGATGTTGTCGAGAAGTTCCAGAGACGATCTGGGAGAAACATTCAACTTGTTTCCTCCGGGAAGTCAATGAGGTATGTGCAGGGTTCAGGCATTGATAGGGCGATCTCAAACCTTATTGACAATGCAATAAAATTTAGTCCTGAAAATTCAAAGGTAATTGTTTCAGTGGTTGATGGAAGAGTATCGGTTCGCGATTTTGGGATAGGAATAGATGATAAATATGGGCCTCGTCTTTTCGACAGGTTTTTCCGGTCAGTTGAGGCACGGGATTTACCTGGTTCAGGGCTGGGCTTGTCTATTGTTCAAGAGATTATCAAGGCACATGGCGGGGAAGTATTTGTTGATGAACCTGAAGATGGGGTCGGAACAATCGTGGGATTCTCTATATAGGCATCATCGTCGGAAAATTTTAATGTTTTCCCGAACTTTTTCAAGATCTTCTGGGTTGGTAATTCCAGTCCAGGCTTCTGAGCTTGGGGCTACATGCACTTGATAACCTTCTGCCCTCATTATTTCTGCAATGCATGAAGGGAGAAGGCATTCTGCTGACTCGGATTCGAGGTGGCCAGTAAGAAAATCTTTCCATTGAGACTCGAGTAAATCCATGATTGAAGAATGGAAGCACCATAAGTTCATTGAAACTGGTGTTGTCGGCTTAAACACTCTGCCGTCTTTATCCTGTATTTCTCCGATCTCATCAATAAGAATTAAACCTTCCGTTTCTTCGATATGGATTAGCTGCCCGGTTTCTGTTGTGCATATCCCTCGAGTAACTGAACCAGTTTCGGATAACGTGTTCGCCAATTCAAATGAAATGAGTGCACCAGAGAGTGGTCCAGTCGTAGATAGTTGCTTAGCGGCATTGGCGATAGAGGAAACGCCATAATAGTCATCAGCGTTTGCCAGGATGAATGGATTTGATATGTATTCAGCCGCTGACAAGACAGCGTGCGTGGTTCCCCACGGTTTTGCTCTTTGAGGCCCTGAAAGGTCTTGAAAGGCGAAATTAATTTTTACCTTATTATTGTGAATTTGCGAAAGGTGTGCCTTCATTTCCTCGGCGATTTCACTTCGAATAATCACAACCACATGTTCAATCCCTGCAGAGTGAGCGTCCTGAATTATGTAATCAAGGAGGCTTTCGCCATTAGGACCTATTTCTGCGAGTTGTTTCACGCCGCCGAACCTGCTGCCTAGCCCTGCTGCCATTAACACTAATGATGAGGTATGCATGTTCCTCCTGAATCAGATTTTAACCTACCGGCAAACTTCTAGGTCTGCATCTTCGTGATTCGCTACTACCATCAATGGGGTTCGAAGAATAATAAGGGGAAACACGTGGCCTTTAATAAATCATGCAAGAGAATGGCAGTTGCTGTATTTTTTTTCTTGCTTCTAGCATCGTGTGGGGGAGGTGCTGAAGAAGCTAGCGAAAAACAGGATACGCCAGAAGTGGAACCTACCGAACAAGCAGCACCAACTGCAGCTCCAACTCCAACGCCAGCAGGGGAAGTAGATAATTTCAACACCCAAACGAAACCTCTTGTGGTCATTCCTGATTCATCTCCACCGTTGACTCTTCAAATTGATGACGTCGTCGTAGGTCAAGGACCTCTAGTTTCATCAGGCGATTTTTTAATAATGGATTATGTTGGTGTCTCGTATTCAAATGGTTTGCAATTTGATGCATCGTGGGATCGTGGACAACCATTCCCATTTGAACTCGGTGCAGGAAGAGTTATAAAAGGGTGGGATGAAGGAATTGTAGGAATGGCGGTCGGGGGACGTAGAACGCTGACTATTCCACCTGAGTTAGCCTATGGGGAAGCCGGGTCAGGTTCGGGATCTATTGGCCCAAATGAAACGTTAGTATTCACAGTTGATCTTCTCGCAGCTGTTCCGAAAAGTCTTACTAAGCCAACTGTAGAGGCACTAGATTTAAGCCCAGATAGCTTAGTCTTTGAAGAAATTGTTCTTGGTGAAGGAAGTACCGTTACGACAGGTTCTGTTGTCTACATCCACTATGTTGGTGTGGCGCAATCATCTGGAGAACAATTTGACTCATCATGGGATCGTGGCCGATCAGAGTTCATTGGTTTTATTTCCGGCGCAGGAAATGTTATAGAAGGTCTTGATCAGGGAATGATTGGTATGAATGTAGGAGGCAGAAGAACGATCATAATTCCACCTTCCCTTGCTTATGGGGAGAATGGAGCTGGAGATGGGTTAATAGCTCCAAATGAGACTCTTATCTTTACGGTTGACCTGCTTGGTGTCGCCCCAACTCGATAATTTATCTAGTCACACCAAAACGTTCTAGAGCTGCTTGAGTACGGTCAAGTAAGAGTTGTGGGACGAGAACCCCATTTACTTCTACGCCACCTCCAGTAGAAGTAGCTTGAGAGGTATCCTCTGTATCTACAACTTCGCTGCTCTCCGGAAGTTCTTCGTCAGAAGAATCTCTCCTGATTAGGTATTCATCCCATTCACTTGCACGAACCAATTTGTCACGGTGAAGACTCCCGATTTCAATCCCATTCTCAAATGAAACCCAATACCGAATCCAGTCCAGGCCATTTGAAAGAATGATCGTTCCTGATGTTCCTTCTGGAACGCCTTTGAGGTCAACAGCAGCTCTTACAAGCTCACGTTTTTTTAGGCTTTTGGGAAGCGTGTCATTCTTTGGCATAAGATACCCCTGCTGTGCTTACTCTGACGTTACACGAAGATCAAGTCGAATGAATACATCAAGAACAGATTGGTAACGTGTAGCAGCTTGCCAGAATGTGAGACCATAGAAATATGTCGCTACGAGATAAATTCATTACGTTACATGGGCGAAAACCTGTTTTAGAAGCATTGATTTCCGGCGAGGACATAGCGCAATTACATATTTCGAAAAAAGCCACCGGCGAAATAATACAGAAAATCAGGAAGCTAGGAGCAGAGAAAGGCATAAAGCTAGAACTCGTTACTGAAAATCGCATTGCCGCGTTAACTAGAAGCGGTCAACATCAAGGTGTGGCGGCTGATGTTCGTGCCCAACGAATGCAGTCATTGTCAAATTTCCTCTCGCAACGAAATGGGAGAAACCACAAGACTGCTGTTCTTTTGCTAGACGGAATCCATAATCCTGCCAATGTAGGAATGATTCTACGATCAGCCACCGCTGCAGGGGTAGATGGGATTATCGTGCCTGAAAAAGGCACAGCATCGGTTAATCCTGTAGCGATTAAAGCTTCAGCTGGCACAGCTTTTAAGGCACCGATTCTTCGTGTAGATACTGCTGCCAATGCAGTTAAGGAGTTAGAGGTTGAAAGATTTGAAATCTTCGCCCTCAGCTCGCCCGGCAATAATATTTTCGAAGCTCACTTACCAGAAAGAATCGCTCTTGTTTTGGGAAATGAATCATCGGGAATAAGCGATGATGTGTTTAGGTTCTGTCATGGAACACTTTCTATCCCGCTACGCAATAAAATTGAATCACTCAATGTTGCTGCTACAGCAGCCGTGGTCAGCTATGAGATAGCTCGAAGGACCACGTAGTCTTCTCTTAGATGCGTCTCCAAAGAGGACCGTTTGCCGTGTCTTCAATTTCTATGCCTTTAGATTGAAGCTCATTCCTGATTCTGTCAGCTTCAGCAAAATTTTTCTCTTCGCGGGCCTTTTCTCGATTTAACAAGAGTTCATCTATTTCAGCATCGAAGCTGTCCTCAATTTGAGAAAGTCCAAGGACTTCAAGTAACTCAGTCACGGCTGCTAATGACGATGAAGCAACTGGAAGATCCTGATTATCAATAGCACTATTGCCGGCAGTAATCGTTTCAAAAATTACACTTAAAGCATCAGGCGTTCCTAGGTCGGTATCCATTGCTTGAGAGAATCTATCACGGACTTCCTTGCTGGCATTACCAGCTGTAATTCCGCTTCCTTGCATCCTCCTATAGAAAGCATCAATGCGTTCTATTCCTCCAGAAGCGCCCGCCATTGTTTCGTCGGAGAGCTCCATTAATGAACGATAATGAGCTTGCAGCATGGCGAGCCGCAGTGGACGTGCTCCATAACGTGACATAGCATCGCCAAGTGTTTGGAAATTGCCGAGCGATTTAGACATTTTTTCACCACTTACATTCAGCATTCCACTATGCATCCAATGACGGGCGAATGTATGGCCTGCAGCTTCAGACTCTGCTCTTTCATTTTCATGATGGGGGAACGTAAGGTCTGACCCACCT
>Ga0315326_10000009_pt1 | contig 74764 bp, 71 predicted proteins | sample M180m32315metaG_FD_203457 | JGI IMG/M metagenome (GOLD analysis project Ga0315326, IMG submission 203457) | Ammonia-oxidizing marine archaeal communities from Monterey Bay, California, United States - M1 80m 32315 | ecosystem: Environmental > Aquatic > Marine > Coastal | place: USA: California... | reverse complement strand
ATATTTATAAATTCTCCAACTCCTCCAACCCATAAACCGCCCAATACACCGAGACTAATGTGAATAGCTAATATTCCCATAACCCTTCCTCTAATATTTTCAGGAACTAAACTTTGAATTACTGCATAAGTTGAAAGCATATAAAATCCATTAGCAAAATGTCCAATTATAGCTAATGGAAAAATTAATAATATTTCTGTTCCAGGAATTTTTTCAGGAATAATCCATGTGCCAGTCAGTGAAACTAAAATTATTAGAAAACTAAAGAAAGATGCTGAAAAAAGTATTTTTTTACCAAGATTGCTTTTTATATTAACTTTTCCTGCTGTCAGCAATCCAGATAGTGCTCCTAGCCCTGCAGATGAAAACATAAATCCTAACTCTTTTGCTGTCCCGTCAAATAAGTCAATAAATGCAGGTAGAGCTTGAATATATCCAAATATAAAGAAATTAGTAAAGTAAGTGAGAAGTATCATCAAATAAAATAGTTCATTTTTAATAATGAAGTTAAATCCTTCAAAAAAGAATTTTAAGTTAGTTGAGTTTTTATTATTATTTTTTGCATCAGGTAGGAAAAAAGTTGAAATACACATAACCAAATACCCGAAAGCTGATAATAATATTCCAATGAAGGACCCGTAATATGATATTAGAAAACCTCCTATGGTTGGAACAACCACGCTAGAACCGGCCATAGTTGCACCATTAAGCGAAACTCCTGATCTAAGATATTTTTCTGGAATTATCTTAGGAAAATAAGAATTTCTTGCTGGAAAATCTATTCCTAGAAGGATCCCCAAAGCAATTGAACAGATATAAATATGTAATGGTTCTACTTTGTTTGTATAAGTTAGATAACTTAGTAATAGGAGAATTATTGAGATTGAAAATGATAGCAATGTTAAGATTCTTTTTACATTATATTTGTCTGAAATAATGCCACCCAAAAAGTTAAAAAACATTATTGGTATGGCAGTCGCAGCAGCAACAATACCAAGGCTAAGTGCAGATCCTGTAAGGCGATAAATTAGCAACGAAATAGCTACAATTATCAGTCTATGTCCAAACATAGCAAACAGAGAACCAAACCAATAAGTTCTAAAGTCCTTAATTACTAAGGCTGAAAAGGGATTCATATACTTTTTTTCTAAGCTTTATATCCTCTTTTTGAAACCGGTGTAGTCTTTACATCAATTAAAACGGTTTTTCCAGAAATATTTAATCCTTTTGCAGTTTCTAGAGCTGGAGCTAATTCTGAGAGTTTACTAACTTGAATGCCATGAGCTCCAAATGATCTAGCAAAATCAGCATAATTACCTGTCATAGTTCCTACTCCAGATTTATCTCTAGCTACAGGGAAGTCTGAAGGTCCTCCTACTGGATATGTTGCCATCACACCATTATTAAAAACTAATGTAGTTATTCCTATTTTTTGTCTAGTTGCTGTTTCAAAATCCATTCCGGACATTCCAAAGGCTCCATCACCCATTACATTTATACAAAATTTATCAGGGTGTGCCATTTTGGCTCCAATAATTAATGGAAGTCCAAAACCAAGATGAGTAGTTTTACCCCATCCTATGTAACTTCGAGGAGTTGTAGCTTTTATAAATCCAACCATTTGTTCTCTAGGAGCTCCAGCATCGTGAGTTATAATACTGTTTTCAAGGTCTAAAACGTTATTTAATTCTTGAACAATTCTATAAGGGCTAATTGGTTCTTCATCGCTATTAAGAAAAGGAGCAAATTCCTCATCAAATTCTTTTTTATATTGAGCAATTTCATTTCTAATACTTGAATCATCCATTCTAGATGTTCCATAAAGCTCTTTTAAGTCTTCTATAAGTAAATTTATTGTTTCCTTTGTATCTCCAATTAATGCAACTTCAACAGATTGATTCTTATTTATATCATCTGGATTGTCTACATTTTGAATAATCCTTTTTCCTGGAGGAATAGCTTGGGAATAAGGAGTCGCTGTTAAGCTAGTTCCTAAAGCTAGAATAGTATCTGAACTTTGCAAAAATTCCTTAGCAGCTAAGGTAGTAGTTTGAGAACCAGCACCTATAGACAAGTCATGTCTTTCATCAAATGCAGATTTGCCAGGCATTGTAGTATAAACAGGTACAGAAAGAAGTTCTGCTAATTCTCTTAGCTCATTTGTAGCTTCAGCCATTAATACACCTTGTCCTGCCCAAATCATTAGATTTTTTGCATCATGAATAACATTAGCAGCTTCTTGAATTGCTTCTACTGAAGGTCTGTATGTATATCTTTTTGGAGAGTGATATGCGTTTATAATTCCTTCAGGGACTTCACCGGCACAAACATCTTTAGCCATTTCTACTACCACAGGTCCTGGTTTCCCGTTTCTAAGATGATGAAAAGCTCTTCTCATAATAGTAGGAATATCATCTACTCTTAATATTGTTTCAGCATATTTTGACATAGGCTCATACATCTTGCTTGCCCAGAAATTAGGTTTAGTTTGAATACTGTCTACAGGGTAACCTGCTGGCATTACAAGAACTGGAATATTGTCTGCGTAAGCTTGGCTTAATGCTCCCATTGAATTCTCTGCTCCAGCAGCATCTTGCATTACAAATACTCCAAATTTTTTCCTGTTATTTGTTCTTGAGTATCCATCAGCTGCCATTAGTGCACCTCTTTCATGCCTAAATGCTACAATTCGGATGTCTTCCTTTGCAGCAGCTTCAATCAAGGGATTACTTGGGTAACACGCTATCCATTCAACGCCCTCAGCTTTAAGAGTTTTTGCTATTAGCTCAAATCCATTCATTATTTACTCCAATTTTAGATTTTGTTTTCTAATCTTATTTCTATCATCCTCACAAGTTTCCATCAATCATTAATTCAATCAGTCTGGGCTTTTTTGAATTAATTGCATTAGTTACTTCATTAGAAATTTCATCAGGATTAGTTATTCGAACGGCATCAACGCCCATAGATTTTGCAATTTCAGTATGATTTAACACCATTGGGAAATCCATGTAAGGATAGTCTCCAGAAGTTTCTACTTCTTCTCTGATTTTTTTTCTATAGTAGTCTATATTTACTTTTAATATTCTGTAAGACTGGTTATTTAAAATAATAAAAACACATGGTATGTTGTCATTAGCTGCAGTCCAATAACCTTGTACAGTCATCATTGCTGAACCATCTCCAATAACTCCAATTACATTTTTATCTGGAGATGCACACTGAACCCCCAATGTAGCCCCAACTCCCCAACCTATCGATCCACCTCTACCTGAAATCATTTGGTCAGAAGTTTCAAACTTAATATATTCCATTAAAGCTGCTCTATGGCTGATTGCATCATTAACTATAATAGAATTTTTAGGTATGGATTTGGAAAGTTCAAACATTGCTCTTTCTGGAGACATAAGAGCATTGTTCCAGTTTTTTTCTGCAGCTCTTTTTGATGCTTCATCGTTTTCTATTTTAATATTTGTTATTTCTTCAATTCTTTTTTTTGTATTTTGAATTTTTGAATAATCTACATTTTCTAATATTTGTTTCAATATAACTTTAAGATTCCCTAAGCCTGTTATTTTTGAAGGTTGTCTATTACCTTGTGTGCTTGGTTTTGAATCCAGTAGAATAAGTTCCGTTGTTTTAGATATCAACACATCACCTTCGTAAAACCAATCTGAAAAAAGATCAGCTCCAGCCGAGATTATTAAATCTGAATCATTTAACAAAGATCTTTGACTATCATTTCTTATCGAATGAAATCCAACCATTTGAGGATGATTAGTTGGAAAAGGAATATTTGATCCTTCTATAAAAACCATCATTCCAATTTTTTCTGCTAATTCTACTGCTTCATCCAAAGCTGAATCTTCAGCAACTCTGTCACCAACTAAAAGAACAGGATATGAAGATTTTTCAATTGAATTTGCAACATTGCTTATTGTTTCATTGTCTAAGCCTCCATAAACAGGGAGGGTAGAAGGATGAATTTCCATGTCAGCTTCTCCGTCAAGTGCATTCGAAGAAAATCCTACGAATACAGGACCTTTAGGATGAGTATTAGCTTCAATAAAGGCTTTTCTCATTACTGAAGGAACCTGATCTGGTAAAACTACTTGAGTACTCCATTTTGTGAAAGGTCTTGCTAATTCAACTAAATCTCTATTTCTTAAATTTCGTACATCATATGTTGCTGAAGTAACTACCATAGGAGTTCCTGTTGTGTAAGCATCATTCATAAGACTGAAACCATTGACTAAGCCAGAATCAATGTGAAGGCTTAAAAAAGAAGCTTTGTTATTAACCCTTGCATCTGCCTCTGCCATTCCAGTTGCTACTCCTTCTTGAAGAGTAAGTATATATTTGAGTTCTTTGTGTCTTACTATTTCTTCCATAATAGGACCTTCACTAGTTCCTGGGTTTCCATAAACATTAGTTATTCCTTCGGCTTTTATGCATTCCATTAAAGCTTTTTTACCTGTCATTTTCATATTTATCACCAAATTCAAGATTAATTATTTTAAATTGATTCTTAGTTTACATATATCTATTCCATAGTCCACAAATATTAAGTATATATAATGCTATATTCAATTTAATAATTGATTTTTAAAATATATATAGTAAAAATTAACCAACCTAGTTTTGGAGTTAACATGAAAATTACAGATATAAAAATAAACTTAATAGATGGGGCTAATACAAAAGATGCTCAGCAATTCGTTGGAGGAAACTCAAAGGTTATATTAAGAATTGACACAGATGAAGGCATTTATGGATTATCTGAAGGTGGAAGAAATTATAATCTTTACAAAGCATATTTAGATGAAGTTATAAAACCTCTACTTATTGGAATTGATCCTAGAGATCCCAAGATTATTTGGGAAATGCTTACTCATGGAACAGGAGATGGTTTAGCAACAAAAATTCTACCACAAGTCGTTGGGACAGTAGATGTAGCTCTGTGGGATTTAGCAGGAAAAGCAGCAGGATTACCTGTCTATCAACTTCTAGGAGGAGCTGCCAGAACTGAAATTCCATTATATTGGAGTAGAGGAAGTGGTTGGAGAAAAACTCCTGATGAAATGCTAGAAGATGTAAAATTAGGATATGAGAAAGGTTACAAGGCTTTCAAGATAAGAATGGACTGGAGATCTTTTAGGCAAGATTCAAATCCAAAAAAGGATTTTAGTTTATTTAAAAAGTGTAGAGAATTTCTTCCAGATGATATAGATCTAAGTTTTGATGCTAATTGTGGATATTCTGTACCTACAGCAATTGAACAAGGAAAAAGATTTCAAGATTTAGGTATCGCGCATTTTGAAGAGCCTCTTCCTGAATATGATTATCAAGGACTTAGGCAAGTTGTAGATGCTCTTGAATGTTCAGTTTCTACTGGAGAACAAGAACCAAATCCTTATAGATTTAGAGATCTAATGGATATAGCAAACCCAGATATTCTCCAACCTGATATATTGAATATTGGTGGCATAACTGGATTAGTAAAAGTTTATGAAATGGCAATGACAAGAAATAAAATAATAATGCCTCATTGCCCTCAGGCTGGATTAAACTTAATTGGAAGTCTTCATGCATACTCGACTGTGACTAATGCTGTTAGACCACATGAATTTTCTGAAGAATTTACAGGCCCAGTTGAAAATGTAGCGAGACTTTTCAAAGAGCCTATTGTTCCAGAAAATGGAAGAATACTCTTGTCTGATAGGCCTGGTTTAGGTTTAGAATATGATGAAACAGAATTAAGTAAAGTAATAAAAATATAGGAGTTTAAAAATGAAAGATCTTAAAAAAATGATTGCAGGTGGAGAGCAAGTAATTGGTGGAGCAATAATGTATGGTGCTGGTAAAGAAGACATAGAAAAACTTTTAGAATATTATGATTATGATTTTATATCTGTCGATGGTCAACATTCTCCCACTAATGAAGACTATCTATTAAAAATATGTGAAACTGCTCAAGAATTAGATAAACCTATTCACTATAGAATGGATCATAGGAGAAATGCATATATGATAGGTAACCTTTTAGACCATGGTCCAACTATTATTGAGGTTCCTCAATCTGAAGAATTAGATTTAGTTAGGGAAGCAAGGGATTACTTTTATTATCGACCAGAAGGAATAAGAAGTTGGGGAGGTCCAGGTAGGCCACCTGAAGGATTGAAAGAAGTAAATCAACATTCTTATCCAGCTTGGTGGAATAAAACGGGAGTCTTAATGATTCAAATTGAAACACTTAACGCCATAAATAATATACCTAATTTTTCCTTAGAAGGAGTAGATTGTTTTTCTTGGGGGCCAGCTGATTTAAGTATCGATAGGGCTGCTCATCCAGAACATCCTTTTGCTAAGACTGATGACACTGCAATTGAACATGCAGTAAAACTTTCTAAAGACAATGGGAAACAACTTTGCATTAGATCTTATGATCGAACATTGAGAAATAGATATTTTGATATGGGTGCAACTATTTTAATGGAAGTCCCAAGAATGGAAGGAACATTAGATAAAAATCTACCTTTTGGTTAATGAAAAAAGGTAAAAAGATTTTTTTTGGCTGGTGGATCGTCATAAGTGCTGCTCTTCAAAACGGCTTAGGAGGCAGCATTCATTGGCAGGGATTTACTGTATTATTTATTCCAATTTCTCAAACATTTGGAATATCCTCTGCTCAAACTTCTCTTCTGTTTGCATTAGCTAGAGCTGAAAATGGTTTAATGGGTCCATTTACGGGATGGTTGATGGATAAGTTTGGCCCTAGACCTTTAGCTATTGGTGGAACTGCTATGGCAGGGATAGGATACATTTTTCTAGCAAGAGTTGAAAACTATACTCAGTTCTTACTTATTTATGTATTAGTCATCTCAATTGGTGCAACAACCAGTTTTATGCAAACAGCTTTTGTTGCATTGAACAATTGGTTCATAAAAAAAAGAGGTTTAGTTATGAGTATAAACTCAGCATCTTTTAGACTCGGATCAGCCATTTTAGTTCCTACTTTTTCATATATTGTATACGCATGGGGTTGGCAAAACGCAGTTTTACTTTTAGGAATATTTTTATTGGTTTTTATAACACCTTTAGGTATCTTTTTTAGAAAATCTCCAGAGTCAATGGGTTTACTACCTGATGGAGAAACCCAAGAATTAAATGATGATACATTGCCTAATAGAGAGATTTTTGGCTACACATGGAAAGAAGCAATAAAAACTTCGGCTTTTTGGTTTTTAACTATTGCGACTGCACTACGAATTTCTATTCATGGAGCAATATTTGTTCATATGATTCCTATACTTGTATGGAAAGGTATTTCTCCTGAATCAGCTGCTTGGTATGTTGGATTGTTAGCTCTAACAGGAGTTCCAGTTATATTAATTGTGGGAAAGCTTAGCGATAAATTTGGAAGACCTAAAATGTTAGCTTTTTGTTACTCAGCATCGGCTTTATCACTAATATTAGTAAACCTTTCAGATAATTCAATTTATTTATTACTTTCATTAATGTTATTAGTTGGTTCTGAAGCAGGATCTGGATTGAATTGGTCTTTAGTAGGAGATTTGTTTGGAAGAAAAAACTATGGTGTGATAAGAGGTTTATTAGGTCCTTTTTATAACGCTGCACTTGTAATTACCCCTGTTGCTGCAGGATACATATATGATGTTACGAACTCATATGAGATTGTTCTTTACATTGGTTCAGCTATATTCGTAGGATCATCCGTGGCATTCTTGTATGTTGGGATTTTAAGTAAAAAGCTTAAAACACAATAAATTTTGTACCTTTTTAAGGAATCTTAATTTTGTTTTATAAATTATAATAAGATATTAGAAATAAGTTCGAAAGAAAAAATTTGACTGCTTTACCTAAAAAGAAACATACAAGAGCTCGAAGAGGGAATAAAAGATCTCATAAAGGGCTATCCAAAATTAATGGTTTTATATGTTCTGAATGTGGAAATCCAAGAATTCCTCATGCAGTTTGCAAAAGCTGTGGTGAATACAACGGAAGAAATTATCACTCTAAAGAAGAATCTGTTCAAGAAGAAGTAACCCAGTCTTAATCTAATTCTCTAACTTCTTTTATCATCCCTTCAATTGTATCTTTAGCATCACCAAACAACATGTTGGTTTTGTCTAAAAAGAATAACTCATTTTGAACACCAGAAAATCCTGACGCCATTGATCTTTTTAGTACTATAACTGATTTAGCTTTATCAACATTTAAAATAGGCATTCCATAAATTGGTGAACTTTTGTCTGTCCTAGCACTAGGATTAGTAACATCATTAGCCCCTACTACCACTGCTACATCTGTCCGATCAAACTCACTATTTATTTCATCTAAATCCTTCAATTCATCGTATGGAACGTTAGCTTCAGCTAATAGTACATTCATATGACCAGGCATTCTTCCTGCAACTGGATGAATAGCAAATTTTACAGTTATCCCTTTTTCTTTTAATAAATTTGAGAGTTCATTTATTTGATGTTGGGCTTGTGCGACAGCTAGTCCATATCCTGGAACAAAAATAACACTTTCTGCATATCCTAATATCATTGCAGCATCTTCAGGAGATAATGATGTAACCGGTCTAGTTTCTTCCTCGCCTGATGCACTAGCACCTTCTTCAGAACCAAATCCTCCAAGCATTACATTCAATAGAGATCTATTCATTGCTTTTGTCATGATTCTTGTAAGTATTAATCCTGACGCTCCTACTAATGAACCTGAGATGATTAGTACTGGATTGCCCAAAACAAACCCTGCGCCAGCTCCTGCTATACCTGAGTATGAGTTTAATAGTGCAACTACAACTGGCATATCAGCTCCACCTATTGGTATTACTATTAAAATTCCAACTATAAGAGATAATCCAACAATAATATAGAGATAACTTACATCTGTAGTTTCTGGTAAACATAATAAAACCGAGAAAACTAATATTGAAATCAACAATACAATATTAATAAAATTTCTAATAGGCAAAAGTAGTGGTTTAGTACTTATAACTTCTTGTAGTTTTCCGAAAGCAATAAATGATCCAGTTAATGTGATTGACCCAACAATAGTGGCAAATGCAACTGATGCTAATATAAAAGTAGTTAATTCAGGGCCACTAGGGTACATAACAGCATACATCGCAACAATAGCACTCGCTGCACCACCAAATGAGTTGAATATCGCCACCAATTGAGGCATTGCTGTCATTTGTACATACTTAGATAAAATTATACCTATAAATGAACCTATTATTAAACCAACAATTATCCATTCAATATTTGTTTCAGTATACTTTACGACAGTTATTACTATAGCAATAAGCATAGCGATAGCAGACAGTCTATTCCCTGTCCTAGCTGTTGCAGGAGAAGCCAATCTTTTTATTCCTATGATAAATAAAGCAGCAGAAATTAAATATAATATATTTTCAAAATTTGATGATATTTCTAACAAAAAAGCTCCTTATTTTTTACTCTTTTTAAACATAGCTAACATTCTGTCTGTTACTAAAAAACCACCAACAACATTAATTGTTGCAAGGATAACTCCAATAACAGAAAAAATTGTTGCTACTGTACTATGTATATTAGAGGCAATAATTATAGCTCCGACTATTACTACGCCAGATATAGCATTTGAACCAGACATGAGAGGAGTGTGTAATGTTGGTGGAACCTTAGTTATTACTTCGTAACCAATAAATAATGCAAGTACAAAAATAATTATTAACGATATTAGTTCCAATTTATACCTCTATCCTTTTTTTACCATTTTGAAATACCAACATGGCGTCAATTATTTCATCTTCTAAGTTGATTTCAAAGACATTTTCTTTGATGATAATTTCCAATAGTCCAAAAATATTTTTTGAATAAACAATTGAAGCATCAAAGGCCATTTCAGAAGATAGGTTTTTAGGTCCATGAACAATTGTTCCATTTATGTCAACAGATTCTCCTAAAACAGTTGATTGACAATTTCCTCCTGAAGGAGCAGAGATATCAACAATTACACTTCCTGGTTTCATTTCTTTTACAGTTGATGTCTCAATTAAAATTGGAGCCTTTCTTCCAGGAATAGCAGCTGTTGATATTACAGCGTCTGATTTTAAAATATACTCTTTTAAAAATTCTAGTTGAGATTTTTGTTTGTCTTTAGTTTGCTCTTTTGCATATCCCCCAGAAGTTTCTGTATCTTCTGGTACTTCATCTGATATGAATTTTGCACCTAATGATTCAATTTGTTCACCAGCTGCAAGCCTAATGTCATAACCTGTAACATCTGCACCAAGCCTTTTAGCAGTTGCAATAGCTTGTAATCCAGCAACTCCTGCTCCCAAAACTAAAATTGAAGATGGAGGAATTGTTCCTGCTGCAGTCATCATTAGAGGCAAATATTTTTTTAAAGATGTAGCAGCTAATAAACCTGCTCTATAACCAGCTATTGATGCTTGAGAAGAAAGCGCATCTAGTTTTTGGGCTCTAGCTATCCTTGGAACAAATTCCATTGCAAAAAGAGACAAACTGTTTTTTTCACATATAGAAGATATTTCAGGGTTAGTTCTTATATCTGTTAGGCTTATTATTGAACTGTTTTTTATAATATTTGATCCGTTGTAAAAAGCATTAACTGAGGTGACTAAATTGGTTTTATTAGATAAATTCTTTACTATAACTGCTCCTGCAGACTCATAGTCTTTATTGAGGTAACCAGCTTTAATGCCTGAGTCTTTTTCTACTTCAACGATTATTCCTAAATCAATTATAGCCTTTACATCTTTTGGAACAATTGAAACTCTATTTTCAGAAGGATCGTCCTCTTTTTTTACGCCTAAAATTATATTATCTGCCAAAATTGCCTCTGAAATTTTTTGAAAAAAAAATTATTATTATTAATTTATAATATAAAAATATTATATCCCTAAAATAATTTGAATATACTGTTAAACTAATTGTATAACAAAGGAGTACTAATTATGTATTTAATAAGAAGAACTTATAAGACCAAGCCTTATGAAGCAGTAAATGTTGCTAAATTAGTTAAAGAGCAATCAGATATGTATACATCTGTTGGACAGAGAAGTGAATGTAGAGTCTATTATAATAACGGAACTAATCCAGGAGAACCAAATAGAGTATATCTTGAGTGGACAGCAGAAGTCTTTGATAATCCAAGCCGAAATGGAAATGACATACCGAAAGAAATAATGGAATTGGGAGCAAAATATAGGCCTTTACTAGATACTGATAATGGTCCTTCAAATTGGATTGAATTTTGGACGATATTAGACTAATTAGCCTCCTCTAGGATAAGATTCATCTGAATGTAGTTCACGTATTAAGCTTTTTACTTCATTGAAAAACCTAGTTTTTTCTTCAATTTGGGAAAGTGTATCTTCATGCTCATCTTCATCATAAAGATCCATAATTTCTTCATGTAATTTTTCTGCTAAATTTGTCAATTCTGTAACAGTAAGATCATCCAGCTTTTCTGACATTTCACTCACCTTAAATTGTTTTTGAGAAATTACTCTTATATATATTTTCTTGAACTATGTTGATTTTGTCTTTTATGTCTAAAACAGTTTCGTTATCTGATAATTGTTTTGTACTCCACGCAATTAAAGAATCTATGAAAAAATCGCCGTTCAATACAAAGTTTTCTAAATTTAGATCAGAGTGTGTATTAATGTTTTTTTGGTTATGAGGATATTCTAGAATGCATTTATTATTAGATTCGTTTTCTAAATTCATTAACCCAATTAAAGTTTCATCAAAAATCTGATCTCCACTTTTTCTTAATCCCCAAAACTTTGGCTTTATATCTTGATTGATTAATGTTTCAATTCCAGCAATTATTATTTCTTTTTCTTCATGATTTTTATTATTTTCTAGTCTGTTTTTGAAATCTACATCTATTATTAAACCTTTGTTATATGAGCTGCAAATTTCTATTAGACTTAATAATCTGTCAACTGCCAATTCTTCAGCTAGTTTACTTCTGTTTTTTTCAAAATAAATTTTTACACTTAAGAGACTCGGATCAAAAATATTTATTATTTCTAAGGCATCCTTAGTACTTGGAACTGCTAATCCTCCTCTATTAATATGTTCAATAGCAATAGCAGTCTTTATATTTGAGTTTTTTGAGTGAAAAAGAACACTTTCACACAGATTTGCTTCAGCCCAAATATAATAATTATTTCCGTTATCAATGTTTTTTAAAGCCTCAAAAATTAAATTAGCTGCTTTATTAGCCTGATGTTTTTCAAATGCTGATTTAGGTCGATTTTGTTCAAGATTACAAGACAATACATTTGTTCTATTATCTAGCCCTATAAAAAAATTACTTTGTTTATTATCAATCATTAGTTAACCGTTTTAATTTGTTCATTAATTCTTCATATGTGACTTCAAAATAAAGAGATTTTCTACCGTTTTTTTCTAATTCTAAATGATCAGAAAACCCTTGCTTTTTTACAAACGTATTCAAAGTGTACAATGAATTTGGGATATTAAGGTCCTCGTTAGCGTGTAAATTTATAACTAAATTTTGAATGTTTTTATAACTACCTTTTAATAATTGTCCCATTGAATGTAAATAATTTGGAGCAAAAAAAATCAAAACCTTTTTATTGCCATTTGAGATATCAATTGCTTTTTTGATCAATTTGTCTTTTAATTTTAAATCTAAATTTGTACTGTGAATTAAAATGCAAATTATATTTTTATTCTTTGTTATTGCGTCTTTTATTTCATTTATATTTGTTGTTCTTATATTTTTTATGATCTTTGGATTTTTATTTTCCAATAAATACTGAGTTGTAATTTTTGTCGATTCAACATTTGGTTGATCAAAAGGTTGGACTTTTATTAAAGAGCAAAATATAGATATTGCATACAACAAAATTTGAAAAGTATAAAAAATAGACTCATCGTAATTTATATTAAGGTTTATAAAATCAGAATTGAACTTATCTTTTGAATCTGAAAAGTTTATATTAGGAGAAAAAGGTTCTGTATCTTTAATTGGAATAATACCACTCTCATCTTTACCAGTTGATTCTGAAATAAGTTGTTCTAGCCAATCACATATGTAATCTTTTTTATTATGTGATGATATTGAAATTCTTTTTTTGTTTTGATTGAAATTATAAAAAAGAATGGAGGCAATTTTGATTGCAGGATTATCTTTGCTGTTTACCTTACATTCTGAATTAGCTCTGCTTATTTGTTTTGAAATTTTTTCTAAATTAAAGCCAGCTAGGTAAAAAGGTAAAATTCCTAAATGTGTTGCAATGCTAAATCTTCCACCAATATCTTTTGGCGTGTTTAAAATATTTTTTTCAGCTGATAAATTGTCTTTGATATAAAATTTATTTGGATTTTTTTTCATAAGTATCTTATCCAATATTTTGGTTTCTAACGTGCTTCCAGATTTTGAGCATATAAAAACAGCAGTTGAAGGATTATTGATTATTTCTTTGATTTTTAAAATGTTTGATATATCTAAATTGTCTATAAAAATAATTTTTTCTGAATTAATGGATGAAGCAATTTTAGACATACTTATTGATCCTCCCATTCCTATAAAGACATATTTTTCATATATATGAAACTTTTCATATGTTTTTTTTAAATCATTCAATTTTATTTCTTTTGTCCATCCTAAAGGTATTTCAGAATAATCATTGAAATCTCCCAATGGAAATGACTCTTTTGAAGGATTTAAAATTTTGCTGACCATATTTTGATCAAGAATTTGATCTAAATATTTTTCTGAGTTCATTTATTTACTAATTTAGAGATTTTTTGGTCAATAGTTTTTAACACAGAATTATATGAATCTTGAAATAATTTTATTCCATTAATTAACAAAGAATCAGTGATTTTTTCAAAATCAAAATCTTTTTTAGAATCTTCATAAAGACTTTTATAATCTTTTGATATTTCTAAATTATCGGATGATAAAATTTCAGATTTTAATAAATAGTCAATTGTTTCTAACGGAAGAGTGTTAATGGTGTCTTCTAAAGGAAGGTTATAACAATAATATTCTTGCTTTAAATCTTCGGCTTTTACGCTAGTAGACGCCCATAGCAATTTCTGAAAATTCTTCCCCATTATTTCTTTGTTATTTAAAAATAATTCATAAGATTTAAAAGCATTAATTATTGCCATTTTATGAAATAATTTACTTTTATTGTTAATTAATCTGTCTGTAGCTGTATCTATTCTACTAATAAAAAAAGATGCAACTGATTTTGATTTGTTGTTTTTGTTTTTTGAATCAATAAACGATTCAAGTGTATCTTTGTAACTGTCAAATGAAAACAACAAAGTTACATTTACATTAATACCAGACTCTAAAAGTAATTTAGTAGCTTTTATTCCTGCTATAGTGCCAGGTATCTTTATCATTAGATTTGGTCTATCAACTTTATTCCATAATCTTTTGGCTTCAGACAAAGTTTTTTCAAAATCATTTGCTAAAAACGGATCTACTTCTAAGGAAACAAACCCATCATTATTACTACTGTCTTCATATACCAAATTTAATAAATCAGCAGCATTTCTTATATCATCAGTTGCAATTTCTTCAAAAATGTCTTTTGCATTTGAATATTTCTTTGATAGATCTACGATTTTTTTATCATATGATTCACTTGAACTTATGGCCTTTTCAAATATGGAAGGATTGCTTGTAACTCCAGTTATTCCAGCATCGATCAAATTTTTTAGATCTCCAGATTCAATCATTTGTTTACTTATTGAATCTAGCCAAATTGATTGTTTTTTATTAATTAGATTTTTTATATTTGACATTTTATGATAAATTTTCTTTTTCTATTTGATTTAATTTTTCTTTTCTTCTTATAAATCTTTCTTCATTTACAAATTCAGATTTTAGAAATTCTGTAACAATTTCTTTTGCTAGAGCGTCACCTATAATTCTTCCACCCAAGCAAATAATATTCATATCATCATGTTCTACACCTTGGCTTGCTGAATAGGTGTCATGGCAAATAGCAGCTCTAACGTCTTTGTATTTATTTGCAACGACTGATGCCCCTACACCTGAACCGCATAATACTATGCCTTTATCAAAATTTTTCTTACTTATAGCTTCAGCAACTAATTTTGTTGTATCTGGGTAATCATCAGTTGGATCATATTCATTGCCACTTAAATCTTCGATTTCATAACCAAGAGATTTTATATGTTCAATAATGATTTTTTTTAATTCAAATCCGCCATGATCGGCACTAATACAAAGCTTCATTTAATTCATCTTAAAATTAATTTTGTTTTTTCAATTATTCTATCACTTGAAAAACCAAATGAATCAATTAATTCTTTTCCTGGTCCTGATGCTCCAAAGGACTCAATAGAAATTATACTTTCATTATTTTTAGTATATTTTTGCCAACCTAGTCCTATTCCTGCTTCTACAGAGATGATATTTTTAGTTTTTGAAGGAATGATTTTATTTTTATATTCGTCAGATTGCTCATCAAATAAATCCCAGCAAGGCATTGATACAACTCTTACTTTGTGATTATTTGAAAGTTTTTGAGCAGCAATAATGGTTTCAGAAACTTCTGAGCCGGTAGATAAAAAAATAATTTCAGGATCATCTGAAGTGTTTTCATAGCAAATGTATGCACCTTTAGAAAAAGTTTCTTCATTTAATTTAATATTGCTCAAAGACTGTATGTCAGGTAAAGCTTGCCTTGAAAGTATTAGAGCAGTTGGCTTATCTTTAGTTTCTATTGCTTTTTGCCAAGACAGCAAAGTTTCTTTTCTGTCTGCAGGTCTAAATACATTCAGGTTAGGAATACTCCTTAGGCTCATAAGTTGAGAAATGGGTTGATGTGTTGGCCCATCTTCCCCTAGTCCAATTGAGTCATGAGTAAAAATCCATATACTATTCAAGTTAGATAAAGCACTTAATCTTACAGAACCTCTCATATAATCTGAGAAAACTAGAAAAGTACCACCAAAAACTCTCAAATTTCCGTGTGCTGCTATACCATTCATTATTCCACCCATTCCATGTTCTCTAACTCCAAATTTAATATTTCTTCCAGTAGGATTTTTAATAGAGAAATTATTAGATTCTTTAATTTCTGTATTAGTTGATCCAGTTAAGTCGGCGGATCCTCCTATTAAATTTGGTAATAAATCTTTTATAAGATTTATTGCTGATCCTGATGAAGCCCTTGTGGCTTCAGGATCATTTTGTTTTTGTATTGAATCTAATAATGAACTATCCCAAGATTTATTCGTTTTATTATTCAAAATATCAATTAATTCCTTAGAAAGATCAGGATTTTTAGATTTAAAATCTTCGTATTTTGCACTCCATTGTTTTTCAACTTCAATTCCTGACTCTATTATTTCACTCATGTGTGTTTTAACATCTTTAGGGATTTCGAATTCAGAATATTCCCAATTTAGATTATTTCTTGTGAGATTTGTTTCTTCCTCTCCTAGAGGTTCTCCATGAGCAGATTCTGTACCAGATTTATTTGGGGATCCAAAACCTATAGTAGTATTAGCTATAATTAAAGTAGGTTGATTTAAGTTGTTTTTCCCTTTTGTGATGGTTTTTTCTAATTGTTTTATATCTAACCCGTCAATATCTTCAAAGACTTCCCATCCGTAAGATCGAAATCTATCTCCGACATTTTCAGTAAAAGCTAAATCATTGCTTCCATCTATAGAAATACCATTCGAATCATATATATAAATTAATTTTCCTAATCCTAAAGTGCCTGCCAAAGACGCTGCTTCAGATGCAATTCCTTCTTGTAAATCTCCGTCCCCTACAATTCCGTATATATTATGGTCAATGATTTTATTAAACTTTGAAGATAGCATTTTTTCAGATATTGCCATACCAACTCCATTTGCAAAACCTTGTCCTAATGGTCCAGTTGTGACTTCTATTCCTAAATCAATATCTCTTTCAGGGTGACCAGGTGTTTTAGACCCAAATTGACGAAATTTTTTTAAATCATCTAAAGAAAAATTATAACCTGACAAATGTAAAACTGAATACAATAGTGCAGAAGCATGCCCTATAGATAGAATGAACCTATCTCGATTATAAAATCGAGGATTATTTGGGTTATGTTTCATTATATTTTTAAATAAAGTGTATGCAATGGGTGCTGCACCCATTGGAGCACCAGGGTGTCCAGAGTTTGCACTGTTCACTTGATCTATTGAAAGGAATCTTAATGTATTTATTGATTTGTTTTCTATATGCATAATTAATTTACTTTATTGCCGCTAGTTTCCATTTTTATTTTATATAAAGATTTGTCAGAAGCTATAAATAATTGATTGAAATTTTCTCCACCAAAGCAAAGATTAGCAGTTCTTTGCTCTGGAATATGTATTTTAGCTATTAAATTTCCATTAGGCGAATATATTTGAACACCATCCCATGAAGATGAAAATACATTTCCATTAGAATCAACTTTAATTCCATCGGGTTTTCCAGGTCTTGGTGTTGCAAAAACCTTCTTATTTTTAATTGCATTATCAATTACATCGAAAGAAAAAATGTTGCCAGTAGTGCCTGTATCAGTTATGTATATGGTTTTTTCGTTAGGAGAAAAAGCTATTCCATTTGGCGCATCAATTTCATAAGTTAATAACTTTACATTGTTTGATTTATCGATTAAATAAACACCATTATATTTTGTTTCAGATCTTGATTCATATCCTTCATAATTGCTCATAATGCCATATTGAGGATCTGTAAACCAAATTGTTCCGTCAGATTTGCATACTAGGTCATTCGGAGAATTGTACCTATTCCCGTCAATCTGATTTGTAATTATTTCTACACTTCCATCTTTATTTGTTCTGCTTATAGCTCTTCTGCCATGTTCTGCTGTTATCATAAAGCCTTCTAAGTCAACGCTGTTCCCATTAGAAAAGTTTGAAGGATACCTATAAGTTCCTGTACTTTGGTTTGAAAGATTATAATAAAGCATTCGGTTATAAGGAATGTCAGACCATACAAGTATATTTTTTTCTTTTAAATAAATTGGTCCTTCAGCCCATAAGCAACCTTCAAATATTTTTGTAATTATTTTATCTTTGCTAAATAATTGTTTAGAACTTTCATCAAAAAATTCAACTTTTTTCATTAGTTCTTTTGGGTCTCTAAATATTTTGGGCATTATGTTTTTCTTGTTATTCTTTTTTTTCTAATATCAGAAGAAACTAGTGCAATTTGTTCAACTAGATTTTTATTTGACAATCTTGAAGATATTTTTTCAGTAAATACTGTATCTGAGGCAAGTTGTTCATTAGATGAGTTGTAGGACTTAATCCTTTCATGATTAATACTTGAGTTGATAACTGTATATTTTAAATTATCTTGTCTATAAACAATCAAGTTATAAATAATTTCGTCTGACCATTTAGTATTGTTATGTCCCCACAAATCATCTAAAAAAAGATAATCAACATCTTTACACAAATCATATACAAAACCCTTTCCTTGGTTAGTTCTGACAAAATCTCTTACATTATCTATAAGTTCTGCTGTTGATATATAAAATAAGTTTTTATTTTTCTTAGAAATTTCATTTGCAATTGCTGAAGTTAGATAACTTTTTCCAGATCCTGTTCCTCCATGTATGTATAACCATAAAGGATTTTTACTTTCTACAAATTCTTTAGATTTCAACAACGCCATTTCTATCGAATCAAATGTGATTTTTTCTTCTTGAGATAAATCTTTACTTGGTTTTCTAGTTAATTTTCTCAATTTTGCATTTTCAAAAACTTTGGGAATTCCGTTGCTTTTATTGTTTGTATTTTTTGAATCTAGATGAATATTTTGAACGAGATTTGGATCATTGAATCTAGTTTGTGATCTTGTATCAAAATCTAAAATACTTTTATTAATCACTACAACTGTTGGCAATTTTCTTGTATACCTGTATGTAAATAAATGATCGATTTTTTCTTCAATCCATTCAGAATATTTCTGATTACCATAATCATCAATAATTAGAAATGGATAATCTATAAGTTCATTAAAATTATTATCATCTAGGTTAGTGTTTGTTTTTGTTATGATATCAATAAATTCTTGAGTGGATTTATAAATTACAGTGTTATCATTTTTTATACAGTTTATTGCTATGCCTACAGCTAAATGAGTTTTTCCAGTTCCTGGTTCTCCGCTAATAACCAACCATCCCATTGGATTTTTAGAATATTCATCTGCTTTTCTTAAATTTTCCCTTAAATTTTTAGGATCGGCTTTGCCAATTTTCCCATCTATCTTGAAATTCTTTAAATCGTATTCTAAAAGCTGATTTATCCCTGCATATCTCAGTTTTATTTTAGTCTCTAAATCATCAGATTTACCATTTTGACATGAGCACGGGACAGTCTCTTTGTTAACGATGATCCATCTAGCTGAATTGCAGATCTCACATTCTGAATAATCAGATTCACTTTCAAATTCTTCAAAATAATTTGAACTGAATTTTCTATTATTTAATATTTCTTTTAAACTTTCCAAAATTAATTCTCTTGTGTAGATAATTGATTATTTCTTACAGAGTCAATGGACACAAATCTTCCAATTGAATCATCTACAGCTAGTGGAACTGTATCTGTTGGTCCATTTCTATGCTTTGCTACAATTATTTCGGCTTGTCCTTCAGGATATGGAACACCAGGGTTATTTTTTATCCATTCCTCTTTGGTTACAAATTTTTCTTCTCTATGAATAAACATAACTACATCTGCATCTTGCTCTATCGAACCTGATTCTCTAAGGTCAGACAACAGGGGTCTATGCGATTGCCTGTGTTCAATAGCTCTTGAAAGTTGTGAAATTGCTAAAACTGGAACTTTTAAATCTCTTGCCATTGCTTTTACTTGTCTAGAAATTTCAGAAACTTCTTGAGCTCGATTAGTTTCTCTAGATCCTTTATTGTTGCTCAATAGTTGCATATAGTCGAGTATTATAAAATCTAGTCCGTACTCTAATTGTAATCTTCTAGCTTTACCTCGCATTTCAGCTACACTTTGTACGGGAGAATCATCTATAAATATTGATAAATCAGATAATTTACCGATGGCATCGATTAATCTATTCTCCTGTGATGTACTTAATCTCATCATTCTTAATGAGTGCATATTAATTCTTGCTTGAGTTGCTAGCATCCTGGTTGCAATTTGTTCTCTTCCCATTTCAAGTGAATATATTGCAACTTTATGATCATTCATAGCAGAGTTAATTGCCAGGTTTAATGCAAACATAGACTTTCCAACAGAAGGTCTAGCTGCAAGGACTAACATATCAGATCTTTGTAATCCTCCCAGAAGTTCATCTAGCATTTTGAATCCAGAACCAATAGGAGCATTTTCTCCATCATTTATATCACTTGAAGATGTTTCAAGAAAAGGAGTTAATGTTTCTCTTAAAGGGACAAAGTCTCTACTTGGTTGATCATTTCTAATACCATAAATAATATCTTCAGCTTTAGATAAAGAAGTTTCTACATCGGGATCATTTTCAAATCCAATACCTGAGATGTTTTCTGCTGCATTTATTAATGTTCTCATTGTAGCAGTTCTTCTAACTAGATTTGCATAGTGCTTTATGTGAATTGAAGTAGGAACTACATCAACAACTTTAGCTAAGTATGCTCTTCCTCCGATATCTTCAAGTTTTTCTTGAGTTTCTAGTTCATGAGCAATTGTTATTTGGTTAATTGGTTCTTGACGATTAAATAAGTCTCTAGCTATTTCGAAAATTATCTTATTTGGCTCTAAATAAAAATGTTGAGGTTCAAGAAAGGACGCAATCTTTGTAAAAGACATTCCGTCAAGTAATAATGAACCTATTACCGATTCTTCTGCTGATATGTCGTGTGGAAAAAGCTTGTCAGATAACACCATTAATAATCCAAATTTTTTCTAATTATTGGACTTATTATCTTCATTTTCTTCATTTTCAGAAGAGGTTTTTTGGGTGTTTTCTTCATTATTAGAATTTTCTTCAGGATTTTCTTCTGAATTTTCTTCAGCACTTGCTTCTTTTTCTTCTAATTTCTTAATTTTTGCTTGTTCAATTTTATGCTCTTCCATTACTTTCACTGATTCTTCATCAGGAATGATATTAAGAGTAATGTTAAGAGATACTTCCTCAACAAATTTTGTAAAAACTTTAAATTTTCCTATTACCCTTATTGGATCTGTAATGTTGAAAGACCTTCTATCCATAGGTCTTCCAGTTTTTTCAGTTAAGGCTTCAGCAATTATTGCAGGAGTAATTGAACCGTATAGTCTTCCTGTTGGGCCAGTTCTGACTTCGATGTCTAACTCTGTTTCTTTAAGGCTATCTGCAACAACTTGCCAGTCCTTTGTTTCTTGAATCCGTCTTTCTTCTGCTTCTCCTCTAAGTTTTGTTGCTCTTTGTAAAGCTTCTTCTGTAGCTAATACAGCGACTCCTTGAGGAATTAAGTAATTCCTCGCAAAACCAGGTTTTACATTTTTTACATCTCCTGCTCTTGCTGTTGGCAACAAATCTTTCAAAAATAATATATTCATTTTTAGTTCATGCTCCTGTAAAAATATTTTTGATTTAACAATTCTAATTTATAGAATCATATTTTTTTTATGCTAGTATCTATAATCATAACAAAAAACATGGAGTAAAATATGCAATTTGATGAAATTATCAAAGATACTAATTATTCAGATGCTAATAAACCAAATTTAATTGATTATCCTAAACAATACAATGATTTTGATTGGAATAGAGATGCATATTCTAAGTTAGAATGGCTACCTGACGGAGGATTAAATAATGCATATGAATGTGTTGATAAGCATGTAAAACATGGGCACGGAGATAACCTATCCATGATTTGGTTAGGTAAAAATGGAGAAGAAGAAAATTATACTTATTCTGATTTTAAAAATGAGTCTGATAAGTTTGGTCAAGTTATGCTTGATTTAGGTATGAAAAAAGGAGACAGGGTCTTTATTTTTATGGATAGATTGCCTGAATTATATTTTGCAGCAATGGGAATATTAAAAGCTGGCGGAGTAATAGCTCCTTTGTTTTCTGCATTTGGGCCTGATCCTGTTAAAGACCGCATGCTAGATGCTGGAGCCACTTATTTAGTTACATCTCCTGATCTAAGAAAAAAGATCTCGCCTATTTTAAAAGATATAAAAACTTTGAAAAACGTGATCGTTGTTAATAAAGACAATAGATTTGATGATCCATTAGTAGATGATGATCTTGATTATAAAAAATTAATGTCTAAAGTAGATCCTGCTTTATTCAAAATCACAAATACTTCTCAATATGATTTTTCTATTATGCATTATACTTCAGGATCTACAGGAAAACCGAAAGGTGTTTTGCATAGACATCAAGCTGTTGTTCAACAAATGCTTACTGGTCATTGGGCCTTGGAACTAGGGCATGGGGATATATATTTTTGCACAGCTGATCCTGGATGGGTAACAGGAACTTCTTATGGAATGATTGCTCCATGGACAAATGGAGTTACTCAAATTATTTATGAAGGTGGTTTTGGAGCATCTAAATGGTATGAAATTATTCAAAAATACAAAGTTGATATATGGTATACAGCTCCAACTGCAATAAGATTGCTAATGAGAGCAGGAGAAGATGTTGTAAAAAAACATAATTTGAAATCTTTAAGATTTATTGGATCTGTAGGAGAACCTTTAAATCCCGAAGCTGTTGTTTGGGGAGAAAGAAACTATAAACTTCCGATTCATGATAACTGGTGGCAAACTGAAACAGGTGCGATTATGTGCGCAAATTATCCTTCAACAAATATCAAGCCAGGATCTATGGGACAACCATTCCCTGGAGTTACAATGGGAATTCTTGATGATCAATACAATGAATTGCCTGCTGATGAAAGTGGGATATTAGCTGTAAGGCCTGGCTGGCCATCTCAAATGTTTGCTTATTGGAAACAAGATGAAATGTACAATTCTAGGTTTAAAAAAGGTTGGTATATTACAGGAGATCAAGCTTCAAGAGATAAAGAGGGATATTTTTGGTTTCAAGGAAGAGCAGATGATGTGATTAATACTGCAGGTCATTTAGTTGGTCCTTTTGAGGTAGAAAGTGCGTTGATAGAACATCCCGCAGTAGCTGAAGCTGGAGTTATAGGGAAGCCAGATCCAATAGCTATGGAAATAGTAAAAGCTTTTGTAACTTTAAATCCAGGATTTGAACAAACGGATGATCTTAGAAAAGAACTTATAAGATTTTCGAGAAATAAACTTTCTGCTGGAGTAGCTCCAAGAGAAATTGATTTTCTAGAAACTATGCCAAAGACTAGATCAGGAAAAATTATGAGAAGATTATTGAAAGCTAGAGAATTAGGCGAACCTGAAGGTGATATTTCTACTCTAGAAGACGATTAGAACTTTGAAAGGAATGAAAAATGAATTCTCAATGGGGATCAATATATAAGGATTTGGGGTTACAACCAATAATCAATGCAACAGGTAGTGTTACTGCATTAGGCGGTTCTATTGTAGCTGATGAAGTAAAAGATGCAATGGATTTGTCCAATGATGTGTATATTCCTATGACCGAACTTGAAAAGAAGGTTGGAAATGAAATTGCAAAAATATTAGATGTGCCTGCTGCATATATTACTTCTGGAGCAGGGTCAGCCTTAACTTTAGCAGCAGCAGCATTTATGGCAGGGAAAGATGATGATAATATTCAACAGCTTCCAAATACGAATGGAATGCCTAATAAAATTTTAATCCAAAAAAGGCAAAGATATTGGTACGATCGATGTATGGAATTTTCTGGAGGAACTCTTGTTGAAATTGGTACTGAAAATGGTACAAATAAAGATGATCTATATAATGCAATAGATTCTGAAACTGCATGTGTCCATTATCCAGTCTATGAGCAAAATGAAATTGATGAAAATATCTTATCTCTTGAAGAAGTAATTGAAATTACTCATTCAAAAAATAAGCCTGTCTCAGTAGATGCAGCTGGCCAGATTTATCCTTTAGAAAACTTTGGGAAATATGTAAAAATGGGTGCTGATTTTCAATGTATCGCTGCTAAGTATATGGGAGCTCCGCATTCTACTGGAATAGCACTAGGAACAAAGGATGTTATAGACACCATAGCTAGGCATTCCTTTGTTGGATATGAAAGTAGAAGAATAAGAGGAATTGGAAGGCCTCATAAGATAGACAGGCAAGAAATAATTGGCGTTTATGCAGCTGTTAAAAGATGGATGGGTATGAATCATGAAGAAAGATTGTCATTAGAAGAATCAAAAACATTAAATATTTTCAACCAGATTAATCAAATTGAAGGAATTGATGTGAAAATTATAGATAATATAATTGGTCATCAACCATTTGGATTGTCGATGAATATTGATTTTAATAAATATAAAACTACAAATGAAGACTTTGTAGAAATTTTAAAAAATTCAAATCCTCCTATTTGGACAAGAGTTCCAGATGGAGACAATTCTATAGTTATTCATGTGTTCGGGATGAATTTAGAGCAATCTAATATTGTAGGAGAAACTATAAAGAATAAATTAGAGGAATTGAAATCTTGAAAACTATAACACTTATGAGTCCTGGTGAAATGGGTTCTCCTATAGCTCAACAAATAATACAATCAGGAATTAAAGTTATATCTCCTTTGAAAAATAGGTCTATCCAAACTCGTGATAGAGCAAAAAAGTTTGGTATAGAAGATTCCGATACTTTGAATGATTCTATTAATGAATCTGAGCTTATTATATCTATTCTTGTACCTGATGCAGCCGAAGAACTTGCGAGAAATGTTGCTGAAGCTTCGAATGATTTAGATAAAGAAATATTTTTTGCAGATTTAAATGCAATTTCTCCAGAAACAGTGATAAATATGAAAAACATTCTTTCAAAATCTAAAGTGAAATTTATAGATGGAGGAATAATCGGATCACCTCCTAAAGGAGATATCATTCCAAGGATTTATGTTTCAGGGGAAAATTCAAACTACTTTAATACCCTTGATGGATTAGGTATGAAAGTTATAGATATGGCAGGAGAAATTGGAGCTGCTTCAGCTATGAAAATGGCTTATGCATCAATAACTAAAGGTTATTCCTCTTTACTTATAGCAGCCGTCACTTTATCTATAAGAACAAATAATTTTGACGCACTTATGAAAGAGTTAGAATTTTCTCAACCTAATGTTTTTAACGATTTGAAAAACATTAAATCCATTCCAAGTAAAGCTCATAGATGGGTCGGTGAAATGGAAGAAATCTCTAAAACATATATTGAGAATAATATTACAGGAGATTTCCATTCAGGATCTCGTTCTATTTATAAAAATGTTTCCGAGTCAAAGTTAGGAAAGAAGAGATTATTTTCATCTGAAATAAATTTAGAAGGCAAAGATTTCTTTGAATCTATTCAATAACTATTTGATTTTAGAAGTAATTTCTTCAAGATTTTCCATTAATCTTGAAAACTCTTTTTCACATTGAGTATTATTGAAAATTGGTGGTTCTTGATTATCTGAATAATCTGCCAAAAGAGAAATTTCAGATAAAACAGGAAGTCCTAACTCCTCTGCCATGACACTAGCACCACCTGATCCAAAAATTCCACCAGTCATATTTTCAACGACTCCAAAAACTTTTAAATTTAATTTTTTTATCATATTTATTGATCTTTTAGCATCTAGCGCGGCCAGTTCTTGTGGAGTAGATACTACTATAAAACCATCTAAGTTCAGAGTTTGCATAACAGTCAATGGAGCATCAGAAGTCCCTGGAGGAAGGTCGCAAATTAAATATTCAATGTCTCCCCAGTTAGTTTTAGATATAAATTGGTTAATAGCATTGTGGATCATAGGTCCACGCCAGACAATTGCTTCGTCTTCATTTTCTTGAAAGAATCCCATAGACATCACAGAAACCCCATATTTTTCAGGAGGTATCATTTTGCCATCTTCATCTCCTTCAGGTCTATTAGATATTCTCAAGACCCTAGTTACATTTGGGCAATCTATGTCACAGTCTAAAATAGCAACTTTTTTACCTTTTTTTGCAAGTGTAAGAGCTAAGTTCGTTGTTACAGTAGTTTTGCCTACTCCGCCTTTTCCTGAGTAAACACCTATTCTATATTTAATTGAATTTAGAGAATTGCTAATTTCCTGTTTTTGTTTAAATTGTTCTCTAACTTGTGCAAGTCTAGCCTCTTCAGCTGGAGTCAATTTTCTAGGTTCAGCCATTAATCTATTCCTAGTAGCCTTTTTCCATCTTCAGTAATAAGTTCAGGATTCCAAGGCGGTTCGAAAACTAAATCTACCACCACGTCCTCAACATCTTCTATTTCAGCTATTCGCCATTCTGCTTGTTGTGCAATGTATGGACCCATACCACAACCTTGAGCAGTTAAAGTCATTTCCACATGAACTTCATTATCTTCTACTTCAACATTGTAAATCAAACCTAAATCAACAACGTTGACAGGTATTTCTGGGTCATAGACTTCTTTTAGAGCCTCTATAATTGATTCTTTATTTAATTCTTCTGACATGATAATTTGTATATTTTTATAATTTAATTATATATTAAATTATAAAAATTATTAATACACCTTTTTATACAATAATTTTGCAATTACTAAATTTAAATTAATTTGATGTTATAGTTATAATTTCTCTATGAGCTAAATGGCTTCTCACCATATCAACATTTTTTACCCACCAGTCAGTACCATAAAAAATTGCTTCTTTTTTTTCAATTTCCACAACATCTTTTCCATATGATCTAATCCAAATAAACTGAGATTTTTCTTCATTAACCCAAGTTGATTCAACTTTAATTCCTGATTGGTTAAGAAGAGGGATTAATTTTTCATTAAACAATTCCAACCAATTATCCATCATACCCTTGTTCACTGTATATATTCTTAAGTGTGCGTACATTTTTTCCCTTTATAATTTATTTTGTTTCTTTAAGTAAGCTTTTTCTCAACTCTGTAATTTGATCCCTTAATAAAGCAGCTTTTTCAAATTCTAAAATTTTTGCAGAATTTTTCATCTCTTTTTCTAGATCTTTTATAAGTTTGTTTATATTTTTATCAGAAATATTTTCAATTTTGTAATTTTCCCCTGTTTGCTTTAAGTTATTCTCTTTGATTTTTTCAGTAATATCTCGAACTTCTTTTACAATACTTTGAGGCGTAATATTGTTTTTTACATTATGTTCTTCTTGAATTTTTCTTCTCCTATTTGTTTCATCTATTGCAAATTGCATAGACTTGGTTATTTTGTCTGCATACATGATTACTCTACCTTCTTCATGCCTTGCAGCTCTACCGATTGTTTGTATAAGAGACGTTGAAGATCTTAAATACCCTTCTTTATCTGCATCAAGAATTGCTACCAAAGAAACTTCAGGTAAATCTAACCCCTCTCTTAATAAATTGATTCCAACAACAACATCATATGTTCCTAATCTTAGATCTCTTAAAATTTCTATTCTTTCAAGAGTATCTATTTCAGAATGTAGATAATGAACCTTTATACCTAACTCTCGTAAATATTCAGATAATTCTTCTGACATTTTTTTTGTTAATGTGGTTATTAGTGTTCTTTGATTTTTATCTATGTTCTTTTGTACTTGATCGATTAAGTTGTCAATTTGATTTTTTGTAGGCTCAATTATAATCCTTGGGTCTAATAATCCTGTTGGTCTTATAATCTGTTCTACGTAATCTTCTTGTTTTTCTTCTTCATATCTACCAGGTGTGGCGGATACAAAAATAGTTTGTGGTATTCGATCTTCAAACTCTACAAATGACAACGGTCTATTATCTTTAGCGGATGGGAGTCGAAATCCGTGTTCAACTAAAGTTTCTTTTCTTGATTGATCTCCTTTATACATACCATTTATTTGAGGAACAGTTATATGAGATTCATCTATAAATATTAAATAATCATTATTGAAATAATCAAGAAGTGTCCAAGGAGGACTGCCTGACTTTCTTCTGCCTAAGTGCATCGAATAATTTTCAACACCAGGACATGATCCTGTTTCTCTTAGCATTTCTAGATCATAATTAGTTCTCTCTTTTATTCTTTGAGCTTCTAATAATTTATTGTTTTTGTCAAAAAAATCTAATCTGCCATCAAGTTCAGATTCAATATCTTTTAAAGCTTCTGAAAGACTATCTTCCGGAGTTACAAAATGTTTACTAGGGTATATAGCAATTTCATCTATATTTCTTATCTTGTTTTTAGTTAAAATATCTATTTCAGTAATTTTATCTACAGTGTCTCCAAAAAAATCAATTTTTATAGAAAATTCCTCATATGAAGGGATGATTTCAACAGTATCTCCTTTTATTGAAAAAGATCCTCTGTTACTTTGATAATCATCTCGCTTGAAATACATTGAAATTAATTTTCTTGATAGATCAGAGGAGTTGATTTTATCTCCTATTTTAATTACTTGAGATATAGATTGATATTCTTTAGGAGAACCCAACCCATATATACAAGAAACTGACGCAACAATGATAGTATCCCTTCGAGTTAGAATCGATCTTGTTGAGGCATGTCTTAAGCGGTCTATTTCATCGTTAATATCTGATTCTTTTTCAATATAAGTATCTGTTCTTGGAACATAAGCTTCAGGTTGATAATAATCGTAATAAGAAACAAAATACTGGACTGAATTATTAGGAAAAAATTCTTGTAGTTCACTTGCAAGTTGTGCTGCTAAAGTTTTATTATGCGCAATGACTAATGTAGGCCTCTGTAATTCTTCTATAATGCCTGCCATTGTAAATGTTTTGCCTGAACCTGTTACACCTAAAAGAGTTTGAAATCTTAGTCCATCATTTATTCCTTCTACTAACTTTTTTATCGCATTAGGTTGATCTCCTCTATGAGAGAATGGAGATTGAATATTAAAATTTATATTTTTATCCATAATTTTTTCTACATATGAAGATCATTTCTTCAGAGAATTCATTGAAAGGTTCCATATTATAATTTCCAAATAAATCTATAATTTCAAACTCCAACTCATCACTTATTCTTAAAACATCCTCTAAATAAAGAAAATACTCATGTGATTGAAGCTGAATTTTTTCTTTATTATTTTCTAAAATTTGATAATTACTATGCACTTTTTTTTCTAAATCAACATTGCTTTTGCTATATAGATTAAATTTATTTTTTTTGATATTTTTTGATTCTAATAAATTATATTCTTCACTAATAAAATAATTATTTGGATTATGCAGATCAAATATTAAAACCCCATTTTTTGAAAGATGCTTGAACCCAGAACATAATGCATCAATTTGTTTTTTTTCACTTCCAACACTCATTATAGAATGTGAAGGATAAATTACTAAGTCAAATTTCTTATTAAATATTGATTTCTTATCTTCTTTGATTTCTAATTTTGTCATGTCTTCTTTTATAAGAAAAACATTTTCATTTAAAGGTTGCTTGGGTTCAAATTTTTCTTTACATATTTCTAGCATTTCTTCTGAGTTGTCAATTCCTGTCCATTGAATTCCGTCAGTTATAAAATCTGATAATATTCTTCCTGTACCTATTCCCATTTCTAAAACGGAATTTATCCCTTTTAGGTATTTATGGTATAAATTTGAGTCTTTTGGAGGCATGATTTCATATATTACGTCGTAATATTTAGCCCATTCATTATAATCAGTTTTGTATTGAGTCATTTTTTGATAATTTAATATTTACTTTCATTAAATTTTAAATATAGTTACATATTATATAAATAAGAAGAAATAATTTTTTCATGAAACTATCAAATAGACAAACTAGGCTAGGTACTGAAACTGCTTTTGAGACTTTAGCGAAGGCAAAAAAACTAGAATCAAAGGGTAAACATATAGTTCATTTAGAAATTGGAGAACCTGACTTTGATAGCCCAGAGTACGTTGTTAATGCCGCTAAAAAAGCATTAGATGATGGATTTACACACTATGGTCCATCAGCTGGGCAACCTGAATTAAGAGAAGCAATTGCTGTTCATCAAGGAGAATTTAATGGCTATTCAATTTCTCCTGAAAATGTAATAGTTACTCCTGGAGGAAAACCAGTTATGTTTTTTTCAATCCTTGCCTTAGTAGAGGAAGGAGATGAAGTTATTTATCCAAATCCAGGTTTTCCTATATATGAATCAATGATTAATTATTCAGGAGCAAAAGCTGTGCCAATGAAATTAGAAGAATCAAAAGATTTCAATGCAATTATTGAGGATCTTGAAAAATTAATCACTAGTAGAACAAAATTAATTATTCTAAATTATCCTAATAATCCATGTGGTTCAGTGATGAAAAAGGAAGATTTAAGGAAAATTTCTGAATTAGCTATTAAAAACGATTTAGTAGTGCTTTCTGATGAAATATACAAAGATATGTACTATGAAGGAGAACATTATTCTATATCCAATTTTGAAGGGATGAAGGAAAGAACTATTATTTTAGATGGATTCTCTAAAAGTTATGCTATGACAGGTTGGAGATTAGGATATGGTATCTTTCCAGACTTCATGGTTGATGATATTACAAAACTTATGACTAATTCTGTTTCTTGCACTTCGGTGTTCAGTCAAATGGCTGCAATAGCTGCTTTGCAAGGTCCTAGAGATTTTACCCAGAACATGATGGAAAAGTTTAGAATTAGAAGAAAAATTGTACATGATGGTTTAAATTCTATTGATGGTATTAATTGCAGAATGCCACTTGGAGCATTTTATGCTTTTCCAAATATCTCAGGAACAGGATTGAAAAGTTCAGACTTTGCAGATAAAGCTCTTAATCAATATGGAGTGGCTTTATTATCAGGCACGGCTTTTGGAGAATATGGAGATGATTATATAAGAATTTCTTTTGCTAATTCGGAAGATAATATAACTTTAGCTATAGAAAGACTGTCAAAAATGATTAAGGACTTAAAGTAAATTTAGGTCTAAGAATATTCCTTTGCCTCTTACAGTTTTAATTAGACCTTCATTTTCTGATATCGTATTTAATTTATCCCTTAATCTATGAATATGTAATCTCATTGCAGGTTTGTTTATACCATCTCTATTAGGCCAAAGTACATTTTCAATCTCTTCGTATAATAGCACTTCTCCATTTTTATCAAATAATTTTTTCATGATTAGAAATTCTGAGTTTGATAATGAAATCTCATTGTCTTTAAATCTTAATAATTCTAAATTTTCATCTAAAGAAATACCTTTACTAATTAGTTCTTTTGAATCTAAATTTGTCTTATGATTTTCAAAATCTTTATTCTCAAAATTATTTACTGAATTTTTTGTTTTAGTTTTAAGAAATAAATTTGTAATAATCCAAATGTTTTTTAATATCTCATCAGCGTTTGTAACTAGTTTGTTATTTAAGAAAACATAAAAGCATCCAGTAGTTTCAAATCCTTCTATTAGAGGAACCGAAATTATAGTTTCAAAGTCAACTTTACTGAACCATTTGGGAAAGTTGATATTTTCAGTTTTATTAAGTAGTTTTGATGTTCCTTCAGATCCTGTAATTATAGCTAATGATTTATCGTCTACGTACTCAGTATCAAATTCATCTAAATCTAATTCATTTAAAGACGAATGTATTATAGGTTTAAATGAGCCGTCTGTTTTATTCATTTCAAGGTAAATCACACTAATAGCATTTGTGATTATTCTTATTGAATCACATAGTCTTTGTTCTGAATTTTTACTATTTTCAAGCATTGATTCTATGGAATCAATAACTCTGTTTGACTCAGAATGTTTTAATATTAAATTTTCTAGCCTTTGATTTTCTAATTTAATTTTTCTATTTTTAGATATGGATATAAAAAAGGCAATTGAAAGAAGAAGTAATGTTACTCCTAAGCAAATTATTAAAATTAAAATTTCTAGATTCATAATAAAGTATTATTAGTTATTCTATTGAATATTCTTTTTTGATTTCTACTAAGACTTAATGTCTCTTTTGTTGAAAATAGAGATTCCAATAGAGAAAGATATAACTATTATTGAAAACAAAACTAGAAAATGTTTATAATCTAATCCATTAATAATTACTCCATTATCATTATAGTAATAGTGAAGAGAAAGATATTTTACATAACTTAGTGAGTCAACAGTTTTATAAACTGAATCAAGAACATATCCAAGTATGGCTACCCCAGCTCCAATTGTAGCTGCATTCGAAGCTTTAGCAAAAATAGATGCAGATAAAAAGGAGATTGATCCGCATGTAGTTCCAAATATAAACAATCCGGTTGAGCCATATAAAATATTTATTGAGCTTAAATTTATATCGTAAATCAACGTTCCTAACTTAAGAGTCAATCCAATCACAATAGTTAGAATCAAAATAGAAATCAATAATGAAAAATATTTTTCAATGAAATATCTATTTCTTGAAATTGATAAAGCTAAAAATTGATCTATAGTTTTATTTTCTTCTTCTGAAGCTATCAATGAAGCTCCAAGAGTTATTCCAAATGCCCCTATTATAATTGGGCCAATTAAATGCATGAATTCACCATTTAAAAATCCTGCTGTTGACAAATCATCTCCAAACCCAGCTATGATTTGTAATTGTTTAGGAAAAAGGTTCAAAATATCTCCAAAAGTATCTGAAAATAAGGTCCAAACGTAAAGTAAAAACATAGTGTAAAAAATTGATGCAGCGCTAAAAGTTAGCATCTTTTTTTTATTTTGTTTTAAAGTATTAATTACGATATTCATTTTAAAAAAATTCCATAAGCGTGTCACTTAAATTTGATGATTCGGTTTCAATGTCAGTTATTTTGTATTTAGAAATGAATTTTATAAACCGATCCATTTCTCCTGAAACCATAAATGAAATCTCATTATTATTAGTTGAAAAATTCTTTATGAATATTAATTTTTCTAAATCTCTCTTGTCAGGAAGATTTAGAAATTTAACTTTGATTAATTTTAATGATTTTTTTTCTATTTCTTCCTTACTTTGAGATGCAACAACATTTCCTTCTTTGATAATAGTAACAAAGTCGCAACAATTTGATATTTCAAGCAAATCATGAGATGACAATAAAATAGTTTTACCTTTTGCTTTCTCTTCAAAAATTAGTTCTCTAAACTCTCTTTGATAATTAGGATCTAACCCACTAGTTGGTTCGTCAAGGATTAGTAACTCTGGATCTTTCATAAATGCTTGAATTATCCCAACTTTTTGCTTATTTCCCTTTGATAGGTCTTTTATTTTTTTCCCTAAATCAAGGTTGAATCTTTTAGCTAAATCTTCGTATTTTTTTGATGAATTATTTTCTAATTTTAAAATGTATTGAAAATATTGAATGGGAGTAAAATTCTCATAAGACCTAAAGTCCCCAGCAAGATAAGATATTATTTTTCTTATTTTATGGTTGTTTTTTGAAACTTTTTCACCAGAGATAAACATTTCTCCTGAATCAGCATTTGAAAGACCCAATAAACATCTCATTGTTGTTGTTTTTCCTGCTCCATTCTCCCCCAAAAGGCCATGAATCGTGCCTTTGGAAACTTCAAAACTTATTTTATTTAAGGCAGTGAACTTTCCATATGTTTTTAAAAGATTTTTAACTTTTATCATCATTTTTATTGAGCATAAGAACTTAAAGCTTCTTCATTAAATTCAGCGTTAGTGTAAACTTTTTGAACATCATCTAAATCTTCAAGGTCATCCAATAGTCGAAGAGTTTTATTTGATTGTTCTTTATCTAAAGTTACAGTGGAATTTGGAACTAAGGCTAACTCAGCTTTCTCTAGACTAACTGATTCTTTACTTGTTATCTTTTTTTGAATATTTGAGAGTTCAGAATATTGGCAAGTTATTTCTACAGTATTTTCATAAACATCAAAATCTTCAGCACCATCATCTATACTTTCTAATGCAATCATTTCAGGGTCTCCATTTTCAACATTTAAGACAATTTGCCCTTTTTGCTCAAAATTCCAAGAAACAGCACCAGTTGATGCAAACGTTCCTCCTGCTCTAGTAATAGTAGATCTGACTGTTGCAGCGGATCTGTTTTTATTGTCTGTTAATGTTTGAATAATTATACCGACTCCTCCAGGACCAATTCCTTCATAAGTTATTTCTTCGAAAGAATCTCCTCCTGTTCCAGTTCCAGAACCTTTTGCTACAGCTCTTTCAATATTATCTTTAGGCATATTTTGAGATTTAGCATTATCAATAGCTAATCTTAATCTGAAATTTAGCTCAGGGTCTGAATCTCCTGATTTTGCAGCAACTGTAATTTCTCTTGATAGCTTTGTAAATAAAACACCTTTTTTAGCATCTAAAATGCCTTTCTTATGTTTTATGGTGCTCCATTTAGAATGACCAGACATTTATATAATCTCTAAAATATATCTGTTTTTATCTTTTGTAGATGCAAGTTTTAAAACATTCCTTATTGACTTAGCTATTTTTCCGTTTTTGCCAATAATTTTACCTTTATCATTTTCATCAACAGTCAACTTTAGTATGATTTTGTTTTCTTCTTCTACAGTTTCGATTTTTATCTCGTCAGTATTTTCTACTAAATTGCTTGCAATATACTTAACTAACTCTTCAGGCGTTTGGGGTTCTTGATTTTCTGCCATTTAATTTACCTTTATTTTACTTCTATTCCTTTAGTCTTCATAAGACTACTTACAGAATCAGAGGGTTGGGCTCCATTTGAAATCCATTTATTGATTTTTTCTTCGTCAATACTTATTTCGGGAGGGTCTTGAAGAGGATCATATGTTCCAATTAGGTCAATGTACTTACCATTTCTAGGAGCTTTTTGATCTGCTACAACTATTCTATAAAAGGGTTTCCCTTTGCTTCCAATTCTTCTTAATCTTATTCTTACCATTAAATTTTTACCTTGCTTTCTCAAATGAGAATTTTCGTGATATTTAAATTTTACTCTATTATTTTATCATTTATCCACACAGTTCCATCCTCAAAAAATTCCTTTTTCCATATAGGGACGGTTTTTTTTAGCTCATCTACAAAAAATTGTGACGCTTCAAAAGACTCTTTTCTATGTTTAGATTTTACAGATAGAATCATACTTAGCTCAGAAGGCAAAACAACACCTAATCTGTGAACTATATTAATATAACTAATTTCCCAATTTTCAAAAATCTTATAAATAATTTTTTCTACTTCTTTTACAGCCATATCTTTATATGATTCATAAAATAATTTTTCGACACTCCTATCAAAATTATTATCCCTAGTTATCCCTAGAAAAATAACTTCTGAACCGTCTGTTGTTCCAAATTCACTATTTATATATTTGGAAATTTCTAATTTTTCATTTGTAAGGTTGATATGAAAATTTTTTTTGTTGTTTTTCATTTTACCCCCCGCTAACTGGAGGAATTATAGCTAATTCATCACCATCTTTTAAAATTTCAGAAGTATTGCAATACTCTAAGTTTTTAGCAAACATGTAGTTTTTTCTTTTAGTTATATCTATCCCAAAATCTTTTGAAACAGTTTCTAAAACTTCTGAGACTATTGTTGGAGATTTTAAAATTATTTCTATTTTATTATGACCTATGTCTTCCTTGATTTTTGCAAAGAATTTAATTGTTATTTTTATCATTTTGAAAACTTATATTTTTGATACACTATTATTATAATTTTATTTATTATAAATAATTATATGGGGAGATCGCATAGAGGCCTAGTGCACCCGCCTGCTAAGTGGGAGGGGTTTTACCCCACGCGGGTTCGAATCCCGCTCTCCCCGCCATTGAATATTTAATATGACAACTAAAAATAAAACAGTAGAAAAATTTCATATTTGGACAGTAGGATGTCAAATGAATGTAGCCGATTCCCAAAGGGTAGATGTTGGTTTGAAACGTCTTGGTTTGAATGAAGAAAAAAATATTGAAGATGCTGATATTGTAGTTATAAATACTTGTGTTGTTCGTCAATCTGCTGAAGATACAGCTACCGGTTTATTAGGAAGATTAGCTAAGCAAAAAAATAAAAAATCTACCTTTATATGTGTCACAGGATGCATGGTTGAATCTACTACTAAAACTTTAGAACAAAGATTTCCTCAAGTTGATTTATGGGCAAAACCTCAAGATACTTCAAAAATCATAGAAAATATTGCTGACTTTTTAAACTTATCCTCAGATGGATGTGTTGAAAATCTTATTCCTGAAAAATCTAAGTTTGCTGAATTTGTTCCTATAGTTCAAGGATGCGATAAATTTTGTACATTTTGCGTTATTCCTTACAGAAGAGGGAGAGAAACTAGTAAGCCGTTAGAAGATATTTTTAATGAAATTAATAATCTTGTTGAAAATGGAACAAAAGAAGTAACTTTACTTGGACAAAATGTTGATTCATACGGGCATGATTTAACACCTAAGATGGATTTGTCAGATTTAATGTATAGAATACATGATATTTCAAATTTATTAAGAATCAGATTTTTGACTTCACATCCTAATGATATGTCTCTCAAGTTAATAAATGCAATAAAAGATTTACCAAAAGTATGTCAATGTATAAATTTACCTTTTCAAGCAGGATCAAACAGAATTTTAGCAAATATGAGAAGAGGTTATACAAGAGATCAATTTTTAAGAAAAATAGATCAAATTAGAAATATAATTCCTGATGCGACTGTAACAACTGATTTAATAGTAGGGTTTCCAGGAGAAACAGATTCGGATTTTGAAGATTCTCTAGATATTTTAAATAAAGTAAATTTTGATAAAGTTCACGTAGCTGCATATTCTGAAAGAAAAGGAACTTTTGCTTTTCGACAGATTGAAGACGATATTCCCGTTCAAATAAAACGCCAAAGGTTAAATATTGTAAATGACCTTCAAGATAAAATTCAGAAAGATTTAAATTCTAAATATTTTAATAATCAATATGAGGTTTTAATTGAAGGGAAAAATAAAGATAAGTTTTATGGTAGAACGGAAGGAGATAAACTAGTTTATGTAGAAAATTTAAATGATGAATTTCTAGGTGAAATGTTAAACACTCAAATAATTGACTATTCTCCATACTCACTTATTGGAGCAAAAATTTAAAAAATTATATAAAATTAGAACAAGGCTTTGATTTTTTGAAAAATATTTATACAATAGACTATTAATTTCTACAAACTATTTTAGTATTAGTAGAAAAATAAAAAATGGTAATCAAACATCAAAATAGAATAAAGGTTCCTATAACTGAATTAGAACAATCAGCTTTTTGCCAAGATGGGTCTAATTTCAGAACTAAAACTTTAGAACAAGAGTTTAAGGCTGGAGTTCGTTGGCAAAAAATTCCTACAAGGTACTTAAAGTTAAAACCAGAAGAAATTCGTTCTTCAATTAAAGAAGTAAAAAAATCATTAGGTGAAAAAGTAATGATTTTAGGTCATCATTATCAAAGAGAAGATGTTATTGAATTTTCTGATTTGCAAGGTGACTCATTTTTATTGTCAAAATTAGCATCAGAAGCAAAAAAAGCAGAAGTTATAATCTTTTGTGGAGTTCATTTTATGGCTGAAACTGCAGAAATTTTATCTTCAAATAAACAAAAAGTCATTTTACCCAACTTGGCTGCAGGATGCTCAATGGCAGATATGGCAGCTATCGAAGACGTTAAGAGATGTTGGAATGAATTAGGTAATATATTTACTTCCAGCTCAAAGAAACAGCCTATTGTGCCTGTTACTTATATGAATAGTGCTGCTTCAATAAAGTCTTTATGTGGAAAAAATAATGGAATTGTATGTACATCTTCAAATGCTGAGCAAGCATTTGATTGGGCCTATGAAAGAGGAGAAAGAATATTGTTTATTCCTGACCAACACTTAGGAATAAATACGGCGAAAGATTATGGAATTAAAGAATCTGAAATGGTCATTTGGGATCCATATAAATTAAATGGCGGTCTAGAAATTGAAGAAATAATTAATTCCAAAATAATTTTGTGGAAAGGGCATTGCTCTGTTCATACGAGATTTTCTGTTCAGCAAATTGAAGAAGCAAAGAAAAAAAATCCTGATGTGAATATTCTAGTACATCCAGAATGTACTAATGACGTTGTTTCTAAAGCTGATTTCGTGGGTTCAACTGAATATATAAAAAATACTGTAGAAAATTCAAAACCTGGATCTTCTTGGGCTATAGGAACTGAAATAAATCTAGTCAAAAGATTAGCACATACTTACACTGATAAAAATATTTCTTGTTTAGATGAAATGGTTTGTCCTTGTGCGACTATGTACAGAGTACATCCAGCATATCTATTATGGGTTTTAGAAGGACTTGTAGCTGGATTTGTAATTAATCAAATTACAGTTGATGAAGAAGATCAAGAGTTTTCTAAATTAAGCCTGCAAAGAATGTTAGATTTACCAAAATAAAGGTTGCTCTCATAAATATTGATTTACCAGAATTAGATAAAATTATTGATTTTGCTATATACGAAGACTTATCGTTAGGTGACATTACTACTCAATCTCTCAAACTTAAAACCGAGATTATTTCATGCCAAATTATTTCTAAATCAGAAGGAGTTCTTTCTGGAAGTATTGTTGCAAAGAAAGTTTTTGAGAAAATAGATAAAAAAATTGAGTATGTTGAAAAAATCTCCGATGGTGAAAAATTATCTAATAATTCTATTATTGCAAATATTAGAGGCGATGAAAATAGCATTTTATCGGCTGAAAGAACTGCGCTAAATTTTTTACAAAGAATGTCAGGTGTAGCAACTTTAACTAAAAATTATGTTGATAAAGTGGATGCTATTTCAATAACTGACACAAGAAAAACTATTCCAGGATGGAGAGCTCTTGATAAATATGCAGTTAGATGTGGAGGAGGATATAATCACAGACGAAACTTAGGTGATGGGGTTTTAATAAAAGACAATCATATTTCTGCAGCCTTGAATCAAGGATTTAATATAAAAGAAATGGTTTCTAGAGCTAAAACAAACTCTCCTCATACAATTAAAGTCGAAATTGAAGTAGATAATTTTAATCTATTAGATGAAGCATTAGAAACTGATGTTGATATTATAATGCTAGATAACATGTCCGATGATCAAATTATTGAGAGTATTAAAAGAATAAATGGAAAAAAAATAGTTGAAGTATCTGGGAATATAGATAAAAAAAGGCTTGAGTCTTTAAATAAGATTTCCGGAATAGATATAGTATCAATTGGTAAATTGACTCATTCAGCTAAAGCTTTAGATATCTCATTGAATTTTTAATTTGAATCAATCATTAAAGTAACAGGGCCTTCATTAACTATATTTACTTTCATTTTTGCCCCGAATATACCTGTTTGAACTTTTATTTCTTGATTATTTAATTTTTCTATAAATTTGTTATAAATTGGCTCTGCATATTCAGATTTTGCAGAATTTATAAAACTAGGTCTTCTTCCTTTTTTTGTTTCTCCATAAAGAGTAAATTGACTGATAATTAAAAGTTCTCCATTAATATCAACAAGTGATCTTTCAAAGTTATCGGTATTTTCATCACCAAATATCCTAAGGTTAATGATTTTATTTATTATGAAATCTATTTCTTTGTCAGTATCACTATGAGTTATCCCTAAAAATACTACTAATCCTAATCCAATTGACCCTACGATAATATTTTCAACTTCAACTGATCCTATTGAGACTCTTTGAACTAAAGCTTTCACTTACTTTCTTTTTTAGATTTTTTTTCAGTAGGTTTTTTAGTAGATTTGTTGTCAGTAGGAGTGTTTTTGTCATTTTTAGTCGTTTTGGATTTTGGAGTTGATTTATAGTCTGTACTATAAAATCCACTTCCCTTGTAAATTACACTGGGTGTATCGGTCCATATCCTTTCAAGATGAGGATTATCTTTTTTAAAATTATCTATTTGACTAAAAGAAAGCAGATATTCTTCTATTTCTCCTGTATTTTTATTTTTAAACTCGTATGTAGGCATTAATTTATTATTTATATATCTCTACTAAAACCTTTATTATATCTCAAAAACAAACTCTCAGATTCAAGTAAAATATTTTCAAATTTTATGTTTCTATTTGTAACAGTACCAATTTCATGCCAATCACTATCATTTAATATATTAGAAATTTTATTTTTATCTTTTTCTTCATATGAAAAAATAATTCTAGATTGATCTTCTCCAAATAACGCACCCGCCCAGTTATCAGGTATGCTTTTGTCTATTTGGGCCCCTAAGTTATTTTGTTCACAGCTTAAAATCAGTGCAGTTATTAGCCCTCCGACAGACACATCATGGGCTGACATGATTAGATTTTTAAAGATTAAAGTTCTGATATTTTCTTGTATCATTTTTTCAAAACTAAGATCAATTGATATTTCTCCGCTTAAATCTTTATCAAAAATTCTTTGAAATTCACTTCCAGATAGCCCAATATTTGTACCCCAAGCATTTTTTCCTATAACACCAATTTTATGCCCTTCTTTACTAAAGCCTTTATCAGGAATCCTAATTTTTTGACTCATGATTCCCATAGCACCAATTATGGGTGTAGGATTTATTGAAGAGGTATGGCCTTCATTAAATAAACTTGCATTGCCACTTATAATGGGAGTGTCAAAAACTTCACATGCGTTGTTAAATCCTTTAAATGTTTCTAATAATTGGAACGCACCCTTAGGTTTAGTAGGGTCTCCAAAGTTTAATCCATCTGTTAAAGCAATAGGTGTTGCGCCAGTTACTGAAATATTCCTACAAGCTTCTGCTATGTTTATTTCAGATCCAACTTTTGGGTCTACAGCACATAATCTTGAATTACCATCACAGCTAAATGCCAGCATTTTGTCTGTTCCTTTTATCCTTATTACAGATGAATCAGAACCTGGCTCAATTACTGTGTTTGTTTGCACATGATGATCATACTTTTTATATATGCTTTTTTTAGAAACTAAATTATCTGATGAAATGATTTTTTCAATAAAATCTTTAACTGTATTTTCATTGAAAGATTTATATGAATCTTTGATTTGAATTTTTTTATAATTTGGTCTAAACCCGTTTGATATTTTAGAAAGATCATATTCCGGAGGAGAAGTTAAAGTTTCAATTGAAGTTCTAGATATTAATTCATTGCGATTGTAAATCAATACATCTTTGTCTTTAATAAATTCTCCTATAATGGAACATTTCAAATCCCACTTATCGAGTACTTCGAAAATCTTATTATATTCATTTTTTCGTACTGCTATTAACATTCTCTCCTGGGATTCAGATAACATAATTTCGTATGGAGTCATCCCTTTTTCTCTAACGGGGACTTTACTTACGTCAAGACTTAATCCTAAATTTGATCTTTCAGCCATTTCTATTGCTGCGCTTGTAATTCCAGCAGCTCCACAATCTTGCATTCCAACAAGTTCGTCAAGTTGAGCAATTTCTAAACATGCTTCAATTAATAATTTTTCAAGAAAAGGATTTCCTACTTGTACGGCTGATCTAAGTTCAACAGTTTCTTCAAAGTTTTGTGAAGCAAGCCCAGAAGCACCATGAATCCCATCTCTTCCTGTTTCAGCCCCAATGATAATTAGTAAATCGCCAGGATTTTCAGCTTTTGCACTTAATATAGAATCAGCATCTACTAATCCTACGCACATTGCATTCACTAGCGGATTGTTATCGTATGATTCATCAAACAGACACTCTCCTCCAATATTTGGGATGCCTAAGCAATTTCCATAACCAGAAATACCTTCTACTACTCCTTTTGCTATTTGAAAATTTCTATCATTATTTAAATCACTGAAGCGTAGTGAATTTAGCAATGCGATAGGTCTAGCTCCCATAGCAAATATATCTCTAACAATTCCTCCTACCCCTGTAGCAGCTCCTTCGTAAGGTTCTACCGCTGAAGGATGGTTGTGTGATTCGATTTTCATTACAATAGCTTTGTTATCACCTATATTTACAGCGCCAGCGTTTTCTTCACCTGCTTCAGTTAAAGTATATTTTGAATTAGATTTAATTGTTCTAAGTAATCTTTTGGTATGTTTATAACCACAATGTTCACTCCAAAGAGCTCCAAATAATCCTAGTTCTAAGCCATTTGGCTCTCTTCCTAATTTATCGACAATTAGTTCATATTCAGACATACTTAAGGCTAATTCTTTTAATGTTTCTTCATTAACCATTTATAACCTTTTTAATTACTGATTTAAAAATACCTAATCCATCATCACCACCAATTAATTTTTCACAGGCTTTTTCAGGATGTGGCATCATCCCTAAAACATTTCCTTTTTTATTAGTTATTCCTGCAATATTATTGATAGAACCATTAGGATTGGAATCTTCATTTAGATCACCATCACTTGAAGAATATCTAAATATTATCCTGTTTTCATCTTCTAGTTTATTAATAATGTTTGTCTCTGCTTGGTAATTTCCTTCTCCATGAGAAATGGGGATTTTTATAAGTTCATCATTTTTAAATTCACTTGTAAAAATAGAGTCATTATTTACTTTTAAGTTTGACCATTCACAAACAAAAGACAAATCTTTATTTTTGATTAAAATACCTGGAAGTAATTTGGATTCACACAATATTTGAAACCCATTACAAATTCCAATTACAGGCCCGCCTTTGTTGGCGAAGTCTATTACTTGCTCAATGATAGGGGAGAAGCTTGCAATTGCACCTGTGCGCAGGTAATCTCCATAAGAAAAACCTCCTGGGAGAATAACTAAGTCAATATTGCTTAATTTCTGGTCTTTATGCCAAATATACTCAGTTTTAAAGCCTAATATATCTTTAGTTGCATAAAATGTGTCTGATTCACTCCATGTGCCTGGAAATACTACTATTCCTATTTTCAACTGATTAAATCTTTACTAATAAATTTAAGTTGTAACGAAATATATAATAATGAATTTAGAAATAAGTTCTATACTTTTTACTGGTTTTTTAAAGTAGTACGGTAACTTTTTCTTTTTTTATTAGCTCTTTCTTTTTTCCTAATAGATGTAGGTGATTCAAAGTTCTGCCTTCTTCGAGCTTCAGATACTATTGATTCTTGCTGAACTTTTTTTGAAAACCTTCGGAGTAAAGCTTCAAAGCTTTCCTCATCTTTTATTCTTACTTCTACCATATTTCCTTAATAATGAACTATTGATTTTTCTATTCTAATGGAAAATATAAAAAAAGTTCTAGCTTTTAAGAATACTAATAGCGTTATATAACCTTTTTATTGAATTTTCTTTGCCAATAGCGCACATTGTGTCAAATAGAGGAGGAGATTCTTTTCTACCTGTTAAAGAAATTCTAATTGGGAAAAAAAGCTGACCAGCTTTTAAGCTTAATGATTTAGCTAAATCTCTAAATTTTTCTTCTAAACTTTCCGGTTCGAACAAATTGATTTTTTCTAATAGTTTTATTGAACTAGATAATCCATCTATTATTTGATGAGTTTCTACTTTTTTTGGAATCAATGATTCTTTGTCTATAGCTAATTCATCATAAAAAAAATATTCTAATAGGTAAGATGATTCAGATATTTTTTTCAAACGATCTCTGATTAATGGAGTTAATTCGGAAATTTTTGAATTTAATAATTCGTTTGTTACAACTTCACTTATCAATCCTCCCTTATTCCTTGGTTTATTTACCTCATCTAGTATTTTTTGGCTGAGTTCTTTGTCATTCATATTTCTTATGTATGATCCGTTCATCCATTCTAGTTTTTCAGGGTCAAATACAGCAGGATGACCTAAGATTCTATCAATTGAAAATTTATCAATAATTTCTTCAACCCTCATGATTTCGCTATTATCTCCAGGGGACCATCCTAATAATGCTAAAAAATTAAGTATAGCTTCTGGTAGATAACCTTGATCTTTATAATCTAAGGCTGATTCAGCACCATGTCGTTTTGACAGTTTAGCTTTATCTTTACCAAGAATTAGAGACACATGAACATATTTTGGACAATCCCAGTTTAGAGCATCATGAATTAGCACGTGTCTTGGTGTAGAAGAGATCCATTCTTCACCTCTTATAACGTGGCTTATTTTCATTTTATGATCATCAACTACGTGAGCTAAATGATATGTAGGCATACCATCAGATTTTAAAATAACAAAATCATCAATTTCTTTTAAATCGAACTCAACAATTCCTCTGATTTCATCTTTAAAGGGTTTGATCCCTCCATCAGGGACTTTAAATCTTATAACAATAGCTTTTTGGTCTTTGTTTTTTTCGTATTCTTCATGAGTAATTTCTTTATATCTTCCTCTGTTGTCGTATCTAGGAGGTTTCTTTTCTCTAATCTGTTGATTTCTGAGCTCTGCTAATTCTTCTGATGTGGTGTCGTCATAATAGGCCCAACCAGCATCAACTAATTTCCTTGCAATTTTACCGTATAAATCTTTTCTTTCAGATTGTCTTATAGGACCTTCATCCCAGTCCAAATTTAACCACTGCAAACTTGCAATTATGGATTCTTCTGAATTTTCATCGTATCTATTTTGGTCAGTGTCTTCTATTCGTAGTATAAATTTACCATTATTAGCTTTTGCAAAAAGCCAATTGAAAATAGCTGTTCTTACACCACCGATGTGCAAATTTCCTGTTGGACTTGGAGCAAATCTAACTCTTACGTTTTCTTTAGTCATTATATTTCTCTTAAAAATTCTTTTAGGTCTTTTGGTAATTCCGAAATGAAAATCAATTTTTCACCATTTATAGGGTGTTTAAATTCAAGCCTTGAACTATGTAAAAAAGGTCTGTCAAGTTTTGATCTTTTTCCACCATACAATTTATCTCCTACAACTGAATGGCCTATATGGTCTAAGTGTACTCTAATTTGATGAGTTCTTCCTGAAAATAATTTTACATCTAATAAAGAAAAATCAGAAAAATGATTAGTTACTTTATATGAAGTTTTTGATTGTTTGCCTCCCATTAATACTTTTCTTTTAATAGGATTTTTTGGGTCTCTTGATATTGGGGCATCAATGATAGCTTCTTCTAGATTTGGCTTTCCTGATACAAGAGCAGTGTAGTTTCTTGAAATTTCTCTATTCTTTATCATAGCCTTTAATTTTTGATATGCATTTTCAGATCTAGCTATAATTATTAAACCCGTTGTGTCTTTATCCAACCTATGAACTATTCCTGGTCTATCAGTTTCTCCAACAGACACGACTTCTGGATAGTCTATTAATATATTTTCACTTAAACTAAATTGACTGTTTTTATCTACTTTATGAGTTATTAGGTTTTTAGGCTTATCAAGTACTAAAATGTCATTATCAATAAAGTGATATTTTATTTTTATATATGTATTTTCTTTTGATATTTCAGGAATTGTGATTTCTACTAAAGAATCGATTTTTACAATTAAAGATTTTTTGTTCTCTACTTTCCCATTAACAAAACACTGACTGTTTTTAATTAATTCTGTAATTTCATTCCTAGATATTTGAGTTTCAGATGATATTGCTTTATCTATTCTTTCCTCTTTTTTTACAGTAAATTTAATTTTCATTTTTTTTTCTGTCTAAAAAAATCATGTCAACAAAATAGATGGTTAAAGCGATTGATATTGAAGAATCTGCAATGTTAAATATAGGCCAAAATCCAACATCTATAAAGTCATTAACATATCCAAACCTTAATCTGTCAAAAATATTTCCTAAAGCCCCTGCTACAACAAGCGATATAAATACTCTCATTGTTAATTTAGGTTTTTCAATCAATATAAAATATACAGTGAAAAACAAAGCAACAAAAATAGAGATATAGAGCAGGAGATTGCCATAAGAACTAAATAGACTAAATGCTGTGCCTGTATTTCTAGCATAGGTTATTTTTATTATAAAATTTTCAGGAATAGATTCTCCCAAGTTTAAATTTTTATAGACAATATATTTTGTTAGTTGGTCAAAAATCAAAATTATTGGAAATAAACTCCAAAAGAGTTTATCTTTAAATAGCCAAGAAGTAATTATTTTTTCTTTTATTGAGTTATAATTTTTCATATATAAATATTATACAAATTATTGGAGGATAAATTGCATATTGATTTAAGGTCAGATACAGTAACCAAGCCATCGCCTGAAATGAGAAAAGCTATGGCAAATGCTGAAGTAGGGGATGATGTATATGGAGACGATCCAACTGTAAATGCCCTTGAAAAGAAAGCTGCTGAAATGTTCGGTAAAGATGATGCAGTTTTTGTTTCTTCAGGCACACAAGGAAATTTGGTGTCAATTTTATCCCAAGCTACACGAGGAGATGAAATATTAATCGGTGATATGTGTCATATATTTTCGTCTGAAGGTGGAGGAGTATCAGTTTTAGGAGGTGTAGTAATGTACCCATTAAAAACAAACCAAGATGGAACTATTGATGAAAATATTATATTAGATGCTGTAAAACCTGATGATTACCATAAACCAAGAACTAAATTATTTGCATTTGAAAATACTCATGGTGGTTTAAGTGGAAAAATAATTGATAAGCAATCTTCCGACAAAATGGCATTAGCTGCAAAAAAAGCCGGATTGAAAGTTCATTTAGACGGGGCAAGAATATTCAATGCTTCTGTTTCTTTAAATACCTCAGTAAAAGAACTAACAGAACATGTAGATTCTGTGACTTTTTGTTTGTCCAAAGGTCTTTCATGCCCAGTTGGAAGTATTATTGTAGGAGAAAAAGATCAAATATTAGAAGCAAGAAGGATAAGAAAACTATTAGGGTCAGCAATGAGACAAGTTGGTGTTTTGGCTGCTTGTGGAATTGTTGCTTTAGATACTATGATTGAAAGGTTAGATGAAGATCATGAGAATGCTAAAAAATTAGCTATAGGACTAGCAGAAATAAACAAAATAGAAATTAACCCTGATAATATTCACACAAACTTAGTTAGGTTCAAAGTTCCAGAAAACACAGGATTTGAGGTAACTGAAAAGTTGAAAGACTTAGGGATTTTGATTAATGGTTCATATACTGATCTTAGAATGGTTCCGCATTATGGAATAAATTCTAAAGATATTGATAGTACTATTCATTTAATGTCTAAAGTTATGAATTCCATCTAATCTTCAATCCAAAGTTTTTCAAATCTTTCCTTAAGTGTTTTTTCTATTCCTCTATTGTTAGGGGAATAAAAATTTCTATTATTAACTTTTTTGGGAAAGTTGTCTTTTTTAATAAATCCTTCATCAGAATTGTGATCGTAAGTATATCCTTTTCCGACTCCAAAGGTCTTATCTACGCTTGTCTCAGCATTCATCAAATGATTAGGAACTTCAGTATTTGGATTTTTTGAAACTTCATCAAATGCATGGTTTATAGCTAGATATGATGAATTACTTTTTTCTGATAATGATAAATAAATAGTTGCATTTGCTAATGGAATTCTTCCTTCAGGCATTCCTATTTTATTTACAGATTCAAATGTAGAATTAGCAATTATCATTGCATTTGGATTTGCTAAACCTATATCTTCTGAAGCACTTATAATCAATCTTCTAGCAATAAATAAAGGATCTTCACCATTTTTTAACATTCTTGCTAAATAGTATATTGCAGCATCAGGATCAGAACCTCTTATAGATTTAATAAAAGCTGAAATATTATTGTAGTGATTATCACTTTGTTTATCATATATAGAATTATTTTCCAAGAGCTCATTTATAAGTTCTTTTGAAATTTTTTTTATGTTTTTTGAATTTTTTGTAGACATTATTGCCAATTCATATGTATCTATAGCCTTTCTAGCGTCTCCTCCACAACCATTCATAATAGTATTTAATACTTCTTTATCAAATTTAATTTTTTTCTTTGAAAAAGAATCGTCAGAAAAATTTTCTACTTTTTTTATAATTTTGTTTAAAGATTTGGCATTATGTGGTTCAAATTTAAATATTTTAACTCTGGAAATTAAAGGATTGATGATAGAAAATCCAGGGTGCTCAGTGGTTGCGCCTATGAGAATAATTATTCCTTCTTCAATTAATGGTAGTAATGAATCTTGCTGGTTTTTAGAAAATCTATGAATCTCATCTAGAAAAAGAATTGTTTTATTAGCATCATTGGTTCTTTCATGTAAGATTTCATTTGTCAGTTTTCTAATGTCTGATAATCCGGAAGAAACAGCTGATAAAGACTTAAAGTTTAGGCTCGTAACATTTGAAATTATTTTTGCTAGAGTAGTTTTACCTGTACCAGGAGGTCCCCAAAATATCATTGAAGGTATTGTTTTGTTTTCTATTAAGTTCCTAAGAATTTTACCTTTACCCAAAATATGTTCTTGTCCTATAAATTCTTCTAAAGTATTTGGTCTTATTCGAGAAGACAAAGGGGAACTTGAAAGAAGTTCTTTTCTAGTATTATGTTCAAATAGAGTCATTGTTAAAAAAATTATTCAGATTATCTATTAAATAACTATCATATTCAGGAAAAATAGTCCTTAAATCTAGCATTAGCCTTTGGCGTTCAACTTTTCCTAAAATAGGAATTTCTAGATTTAGTAAATAATTTTCTAGACTCATAATATATTTTTGATCATTCATGCATATTGCAACACTATCGATATTAGTTTCAGGAAATGTTCCTCCTCCTACTGTTGATGATGTATTATCAATTGAGTAAAACTTTTGAGGCAATTCTTGTAAAATCTTCTCAGCTCTCTTTTTTAATTCTTTTTTTGATAAATCAATCATTTCCCACGACGGGATTTTTTTTATAGAATCTTTATTTAAATAATCTTTTAGTACTAAATTCAATATGAAAAGGTTTAATTTATCTATTCTTGATGCTCTAGCTAAAGGGTTTTTATTTATATTCTCTATGTAATTTTTTTTACCTACAATAATTCCACATTGAGGCCCTCCTAATAATTTATCACCAGAAAACAATGTTATATCTGCTCCATCTCTTAGACTCTCAAAAATTGTAGGTTCATAAGGTAAATTGAAATCTTGTGAATTTAGAAAATTACCTGATCCGATATCATGAATTATAGGAATATTATACTTTTCGCCTAATTTACTTAATTCTTTGATTTCAACTTCACTTGTAAATCCTTCAATTTTATAATTTGATTTGTGCACCTTTAATATAGCTACTGTTTTATCAGTAATATTGTCTTCATAATCTTTAATGTAAGTTTTGTTAGTCGTTCCTACATCTATCGTTTTTTGACCTGACATCTTAATTATTTCTGGAATTCTAAAACCTCCACCTATTTCAATTGATTCTGATCTAGAAATTAAAATTTCTTTATTTTTACCGAATGAACCAAGACAAACTACTAAAGCCATAGCTCCATTATTGAAAACAGTTGATGATTCTGAGCCAGTTAACAACTCTAAAAGATCAGATGTTTTACTTGTTCTTGTACGTCTTTTTTTATTTTTAATATCTAATTCTAAATCAGTGTAGTTTGAAATTAAAATGTCTATTTTTTTTGAAATTACTTTTGAAAGAGGAGCTCTTCCTAGATTAGTGTGAAGTATTACACCAGTTCCATTTATAACAACTTTCGGATCAATATTAAGCAATTCTTTTATAGAAGAAAGAATTTCTTTTCTTATATCTTTTTTTGTTATATCTATTTTCGAATCTTTTTGGATTTTTTCTCTTATAGATTTTAACTTTTTATTAATTAATTTTTTTAATATGTCTTGCTTTAGGTCTATTTTTAAAAATTCTTTAGACTTAAGTAGTTCTGTCATACTGGGTATGTTTTTTAATTCCATTTGAATTTCTTTATATGAATATTATTACTCTTTTTTTCTATCATAGGAATTGAATGAAAAGAAGAAAGAGTTTATATTGGTTTAAGCTTTTTATTTAATAGTTACAAAAACGTACAACATTGGAGAAAATAATGGCAACTCAAAGTTACAAAGAAGTTAATGCAGAAGAATATATTGTAGAACAAGAGCCATTCTTTATGCCTACATCTGATGAGATTGAAGTATTTCAAGCGGCATACAATGAAAGAGTACCAATTCTTCTTAAAGGTCCGACAGGTACAGGTAAAACAAGATTTGTAGAATACATGTCTTGGAAACTTAATAATAATGATAAAAAAGGTAAAAGTATTCCTCTAGTTACAGTAGCTTGTCACGAAGATTTAACAGCTAGTGATCTAGTTGGTAGATATTTATTAGATGCAAGTGGTACGAAATGGATTGACGGTCCATTAACTAGAGCGGTTAAGTCTGGAGGTATATGTTATTTAGATGAGGTAGTTGAAGCAAGGAAAGATACTACTGTAATAATACACCCATTGACAGATCATAGGAGAACATTAAATATTGATAAGCTAGGTCAAGTTATCCAAGCAGATGACGGCTTTTTATTAGTAGTTTCTTATAATCCTGGATATCAAAATGCAGTAAAAGATTTAAAACATTCAACAAGGCAAAGATTCGTTGCAATTGAATTTGATTTCCCTAATGAAGAAAGAGAAACAAAAATAATTTCACATGAATCAGGCGCAGATGAAGGAATTTCAAACCAATTAGCTGTTTTGGGACAAAAAATCAGAAATTTAAGAGAGCATGGATTAGAAGAAGGTGCAAGCACTAGACTATTAATTTATGCTGCTAGATTGATAAAACAAGGAATTTCACCTAAAAGAGCTTGTCAAGTTGCTCTTACATGGGGAATAACTGACGAGGTACAAATTCAAGAAACTGTGGACCAAATAGTTTCTTCGATTTTTGAGTAACAATTGAGCCAAGAAAAATATAAAGTCTTAAAAACAATTATAGACGGAAGAACTTCTGATAAAAAAATTTTAGAAGAAAGTAAATTAATGGTTGCTGCAGTTAGTATTTTATTTGAAAAAGACAATTCTGATTTTCCAATATATATGATCAAGAGAGCAGATGAAGGGAAACATGCCTTAGAATGGGCATTTCCAGGAGGTAAAATGGAAAGATCAGATTTGAATTTAAATCATACAGCAACTAGAGAAACAAACGAAGAAATCGGTGCAAATATAAAGGATTTTAAATTTTGGGGCGAACTTGATCCAGTTATGACCCTAGGAACTGGTTGGGCAATCCAACCTTTTGTAGGAGAAATTTCTAATAACCCTATTCTTACCAAAAATGATGAAGAAGTAGAGGAGATAGTTAAAATCCCATTATTTGATCTTATAAATGAATCTAACTATAGATATGTATCTTTTACTCGTGATGATGATATAAGAGTTGATTCTAAAGCATTTGCTTATGAAGATAAACTTATTTGGGGTGCTTCTGCAAAAATGATTATACAAATTTCAGATCTTTTGAAAAGTAAGGGAAAAAATGGATAATACTTCAAAATTTCCATCAAATAAAATTAAACGATTATTAAAAGCATATCCAGAAGATCTTTCTAAAAAATATCTTGAGTCAAGAGAAATTCTTGTGACTAAATTACCTGAGGAAATTCTTATTCAATGGGAAAACATTGGATTAGAAATAGCTCAATTATCATCAAGATCTTGGGAGCCCTCTTTGTTATATTTTTCTTCTTCAATAAAGGTACAACAATATCTTCCTTCTGGTCAGTTTTTAGGTTGGTGTATGTCTAGTTTAAATTTATCAAAAGAATCTAACAAAATTGCAGAAAATTTTTTGAATGCTAGTCCTCAAACTATGGTTAGACTTAGGCCTAGATATATAGAAGATTGGGTGTCAAGAGTAACAAAGTTACATAAAGGTACTTGGAAATCAACAAATCTTACGTGTAAGCTTTTTGAATATACTCCAATAATTTTAGAAACATTGAGTTTTGATCAATTCTGTAAATTTTCTGATTTTATGGAACTTTTATCTAATAGATCTTATGATTTAGCCAACGAAATCATTGATTCATCAATAGAAATTTTTAACTCAAATTTTCAAGATATAGATGAATTGATTCATTTGTCTGTTTTGATTACAGAAAATGAATGGAGAGATATAAAACCTACATATGAAATCATAAAAAATCAATTCATTAAGCTTCCTAATGCCCATACAAGAATTACATTTGATATGACCCGAAGATTGCATGGATTGTCAGGTCTCAAAATTTCTGAATTTTTACAATTATTGATTAGGACTTTATCATTGACCAACAAAAACGATAATGATCAAATATTGCAAATGATTCAACAAGTTGTTAATAATGTTCCTATAGCGACTTTAGACTTTTTGAATAACATTCCAAGATTATTGGATACATTAGATATAGATCAGTTGGATCAATGGAAATCTCAAGGTATAAGACTTGCAATTGATCAAGATACTAATACCTCTCCTGCTTCTCAATTTTTTAAACTTCAATCTAAAGAGTCACAAGATTTAATTGATAAGATTTCATCAAGTGTTGAATTATCTAGAATAAAAGATTTAATGAAGCTATATTGTACAGCTCTTTCAGGAGAAGATGTATTGGTCGCAGGATCAAAAAATATTACTGAAAAAAATATAGGTTGGGGTGAATCTGATTTGGCAACTTCAGATGGGAAAACAATATATTTACCCGATGTTATTAAAAGATATAACAAAAAAGAAGATAATTTTAATTTTTATAAAGTACTTGCATCTCATCAACAAGCTCTTACAGAATACGGCAGTTATAAATATGATTATAATTTAGACCCAATAAATCCAAGATCCAAGGCAATTTTTAAAGCTCTTTTAGATCAAATAAATGAATCTGACGAAGAGCATGCTACAAGAATTGCTAAAATACTTAGAGGCTCTTTCCCATTTAAGCATGATCCTAAATTAGCAGATGATATTTTCAGTATTGTTGAGGAATATAGAGTGGATCAACTGATTCTAAAAAAATATCCTGGATTGAGAAAATTTTATAAAAAAGTTCAATTAGAAGAACTTAATAATAGAAAAAATAAAGAAGAACCAAATAATAAAAGAAGAGAAGCCTTCGTTGAAAAAGTTCTAAGGTTTACTTTAGGAGACAAAGATAGACATGTTCCTAAAGGAACAAAATCAAAATTTGAAGATATTGTTAGATATTTGCTAACTCTTTCAAGAATTACAGATAACAAAATAAAATCAGTAGAAGATTCTATGGCAGTTTCTTTTAGATTATTTTCATTAATTAGAGATATAGATAATAACGAAATTGACTCTAATGAAGAAGAAGAAGAGGCTGATGAGATAAAAGATGAAGAATTGAATGATGGTGAAGACCAGTTTGAAGATGAGCAAATTGTAAATGAAATGATTTCTTATTTTTCTGACGGAGAAGGAGAGCCTGAAGCAGGAGAAGAAGCCGAAGAAAACTCAATAAATCCACCAGATGAAGGTGATTATCAATCTCCAGATCCTGTTGAATACCAAGGAGATTTTAAGCCTGAATTAGGTCAACTATTAACAGAAATGCTAACTGTTAGTGGAGATGAAATGCTAGGTGAAGGTGAAGAAATGGAAGGATTAACTCAAGAACAAATTGAAGAATTAATACAAAACTCTCCTGATTTAGAAACAAAAGAGTCTGATGAAAATCCAGAATTGTCTGAAACTCCAAATCAAGAGTTACTTGAAAATTTGATGAAAGAATTGAAAAACAGAGATGTAGATAATTCTTCATTTACTGGAGGAGAACCAACTCATGTGGATGAAGATGGAGGCCCTTTAGAAGCAACAGAGCCAGATACATTTACTTATGATGAATGGGATTTTAGAGATGTAGAATATAAACGTAACTGGTGTCTATTACATGAAAAAAAATTACCTGACGGAGAAGCAAATTTCTATAGAGAAACTCTTACAAATAATTCAAATTTAGTTCATCAAATTAAAAAACAGTTTGAATTGTTTGTACCTGAACAATATAGAAAACAAAAAAGACTTGAAGATGGGGAAGAGGCAGATTTAGATGCAGGCATTGAAGCTCTTATTGACTTGAGATCCGGAGTTACACCTGATGAGAAAATTTATTGGAGACGAAATAAAACTGAAAGGTCTGTTGCCGTAGCTTTACTAATTGATATGAGTGCATCTACAGCTGAAGCTATTGATGATAGTACTAAATCTACTTCTGATGATTGGGGAGCTCCTGACGACCCCGTAGAGTATATGGTATGGCTTAGATCAAGGAGAGCAGAAGGACTCAGAAGATCTTATAAGAGGATAGTTGATGTAGAAAAAGAAGGCATAGTTCTAATGGTGAATTCCTTAGAGACACTTGGTGACGATTATGGAATTTATGGATTTTCTGGTTACGGAAGAGAAAATGTTGAGTTTTACACTATAAAAGATCTTGATGAGAAATTTAATGATTCCATTTCAGGGAGAATTGATAGAATTGCTCCTTTACATGCAACTAGAATGGGGCCAGCTATAAGACATACTATTACTAAATTAGAAAATCATGAAGCAAAGAATAGAATCCTTTTTCTTGTGACTGATGGAAGACCTCAAGATAGAGGATACTCAAGAGAAGGTGTAGAGAAAGAATATGCTGTTTATGACACTAGACAAGCTCTGATTGAAGCTAGACAGAAAGGAATTACTCCTTTTTGCCTTACTGTTGATAAATCAGGACATGACTATCTTAAAACAATGATGGATGATTTACCATATGAAGTTTTATCAGATATTTCTATGTTGCCTGCTAGACTTCCTGAGTTGTATCGAAAGATTTCTACTTAAAAAATCAGCTCTAAAGATTATTCACAAAAATCCCAATCATCTGTAGGAAAGTATCTAGTTATTAGTTCATACAATTCTGGGTCAACTTTTTTAATAGAATCTCTTGTGTCGTAAGGAGGATTTTTAAAATTTTCTTTATCCATAATGTATCCTTCAACTGTCATAGCCCAAAATTCTCCCATAGTATGTGATATATCTGGAACTTCTCCTTCTGCTAAACTACCGAAATCATAACCTGTATCGAATATTCCATTAGTAATTGAATTTTCTGCAATTTTATATATTCTTTCATAAAAATAAATTTCATTGATTTCTTCAAACACTACATGGTTAATTGTATGGACTAATTCGTGTATAACAGGGTCTCCACCTTCATCATAATTACCTGGCCTGCATAACCAATTTGCATTAGCAGTCATAGAAGTGTCAGTCATCATCATTGCAAATCCACCAGGTTCATTACTACCTTGATATTCAGGCAATGTTCCTGCAGTATCAGTAAAGAGAGATATTCTGACTTCATTGCCCTTTAATACTTCTCTTATATCGGGTTTTTTTGAAGTCATATAAATTACAGATTTTCTTGCTTGTAATAATGCTCCGTCATCAACTTCAGGACCGCCAACAATGATTACCCCTCCACCTGTTATGTACTTGGTGTAAAATTCTAAACCTTTTGGGCTAGGTGACTCTATTACTTTAGGTCCTGTTTCAATATAAGGAAATGTTAGCCACTTATTTGCTAGCCATTCATTTCTATATTTTACTAATTCATGAACATATATGATCAATTGTCTTAGAGTTCCATTTGATTTTTGATTCTGATGAGTTTCACATAAATTATTTTTATATTCCAAGTAATCTACTATATCTATTTGTACATCACCAAATATAACTATTTCAAAATTTCCAGGTTTGTATTTTTTTGAATGTTCTAACAAATCCTCATAAATTAAAGTAGAAAAGGGCCCATTTCTTGTAACCCTTCCTTCTTGTGATATATATGAATATTTTCCTGGGTTTTCGTAGGATTTAATAAGTATTTTTTGAATTTCACGAAAATAATCTTCAGCTAGAATCTCTTTTGAATTTGGAAATAAGGAATTGCAAGGATTATCAACTATCTTCGTTGGAATTTGTATTTTTTTAACAGATTTTGGTTCTATTTTTGCAGGTTCTTCTGTTCTAACTGAATTCTTTATCTCTTGTTTATTTGCATTGATAGAGTGTTGTGAATTGGATTCTGTGTCAGAACAATTTATAAATAATAATAGAATTGAAAAACAAAGTATTTTTTTCATTATGATTTAAATATTATATTAGTTAAAAAAAGACAGGATTTTGTCTGCCCATTCTTTTTCTATCAGAATAACGTCTTTAGTTTCTGCTGCTACTGCAAAATATCCTGTTTGATCTTCGTTTGATTTACCAATACTTAACGATGTGTTATAAAGTGTGTTTACTCCGTATTGATCTTTAGAAACAGTTTTTATGTCTATGTATGGGGCATCTAAGCCTAAGCCATATTTTGTGTAGTCTTCAGCAAACATAAGATTAAGTTGAACAGCTTTTAAAATATTTATATTAGAGAAATCAATTAAGAAATCTGAAATGGGAGCATTATCAACTTTATCTTCTCCTATACATGGAGAACTTGATAATGGTATAAAACAAGCATACCAGTCATTAGATTTTTTACTAAAAGCTTTAAGTACTTCCCCATTGTTTATAAGAACTACCTCTACAACTTCTTCAGTATTAATTTTATTCATCCATTTTGGGTAAGGGGGCTCATCTACCAACCTTGCTAAAACTCCTTTCCAAGTTGCGTCTACCATGACTAATATCTCATCACCTTCAAGATAAGCGTAATTGTTTGCTAAATCTGGAGTTTCATTTCCTATAAATAATGTTCTTTTATCACCACTTTCTAGAAAAATAGATACTTTTGTTGAAGGATTATCTAAGCCATATTTAGATTTATCATCAATATTTTCAGCAATTGTTCTGTATAGTTGAGGACCCTGAAGAAGATCTATAATTCCTCCCCATCTATAATTGTCAACAGGAATACCATTAAAATTATCAAAGTACCAAATTTTATCTTCTAGGTGCCAACTTACAGTATTAGAGTTATTAGTAATAGATATGTTTGTAATATCACCTGACGAAATTCTATAGAAATATGAAAGATTTTTAACTTCTTCTTCTTTACCAATGTCAGATTTATAAATTAGAACGCCAAATACTGAAAACCATGATAATAGAATTATTAAAATTAAAGTAATTCTCAAATTCATTTTATCTTCTTCGCCACCAACTAATAAAACCACCTATAGTTATTAAAGTAGGCATAAGCAACCAACCACTCCATCTAATAAAATCTCTTTCACTTTTAGTTAAAACTAATTCTCTATAAGCTTGAGTTTTAGGCCTTATAGTTATTAATTCAAAATCTTTTGCCAACCAATTAATACTATTTATAAATAAGTCACTATTTTTTGCAGATCCAGAATATTTATTAGAAGCAAAATCCGTGTCACCAATAACCACAATAGAAGTTTGAGCAATAGTACCATCTTCATTTTCTATTGGTACTTTCCCTAGTTCAGAAATAGCTTGTACTGCAAGTATAGTTGGAAAGGGCCCTAATATATCTGTGTCAACATCATAGCTTAAGTCTTCAATATTAGTTATTTTTTGAGACCAGCTTTCTAAAGTTGTAAATGCTAAAGGAATATGTTTTATATAAGGCTCCCCATTTTCTGCAACAGGAACAGTATCTGGACTAATGGTTGAAGCTAAAAATGCAGATCCTGGTAAGTAAAGAACATCAAAGTCTGTTGTTATTTCATGAATGGGTAATTGTCCGTTGGTTTTCTTGATTTGTAGATAATTTGGCTTAGGTGCAACAAAGCTCGCCATATCAAATACAGTTCCTTCTCCTACAGCTACTCCATATTTATATAAAAATGTTTTAACACCATCTGGAGTCCCTTCAGGTTCAATCATTAGAAGTAAAGTTCCTCCTTGCCATAAATATTCAGAAATTATTGCAGAATCTTGCAATGTAAAATCAGATTCTGCTCCAGCAATTACAACTACCGCCGGAATATTTTTTTCTGTCAAAAGAATAGCTAGTTCTTGAGAAGTTGAAGAAAGGACTTTATAGTTTTGAGCTAACAAGTCAGAGTAAATAAGACCCAATCCTGATGAATTAGGATCGAAATCAGTAATATTTCTTTCTCCGTGTCCTGTTAGAAATATTACTTCTTTTTGTTTTATTTGATTTACGATTAATAAGCCTGTAATAATGTCTTGTTCAGTAAATACATTGGTAGAAATTTCTGAATTTCTTCCAGGAATAATTTGAGATCTTCTTGAATCTAATGCTTCAACAACAATTGAAGGAAAGGCATTTACTCCATAATTTGAAGCTGCATTTGGATCAAGTTCTGGATCGATTTTTTCATAGTTTAAGGTTACTTTTTTAGACCTCCTCTTAAACTCAAGCAATAAATCTTCTGTTGCTCTCCAATCAGCATTTTTTTCAGGTGTATTTGTAGCCATAAAAACGGTAATTTTTACATCTTCATTTAGATTCCCAATTACTTTAATTGCTTGGTCTTCTAAAATAAATTGTTTTGTTGCAGTTGTGTCTAATCTCATCCAGTCAGGGGAGTCAGGACGTCCTGATAACCAAAATAATAAAGAATTTAAAATAATTATTAAGCTAAGTGATGCAAGGAAAATTATAGAAGTATTTATTCCATATCGTCCTCTTCTACCGAATATAAAAAATAAAACATTTTTCCATGAAATTAATGCTATTAATAAAGTTAGTAATAATCCAACTAACATCATCCAAAGCCCTATTTCAGATATGTCTCTAAAAAATATCCAAACTATAAATCCTAGTAAAACTGAAGAAATAGATGCTAGGATCATTCCTTGTCTTAGAGATCTAATATTTGCCTTTATTTCATCAAAAAGTTTTTTAAAATTAAATCTAGTAGACTCCATAGATGGTCTTTTGTTATCCATACTCATTTTATCTCCATCTCCTAGATTCTAGAATTACTATAGTTAACAATAAAAAAATTATAGTGACAGATAAATAAAAAATAACATCTACTAATGAAAAAATCCCTCTAGAAAAATCAGCAAAATGCCCACTTTCAGAAACCCCTAATGATCCTAAGTCAAAAACAGAAAATGATGCACCTAATTGAAGAAAACTTAATATTTCGCTTCCAATTCCAGTAACTCTGTTTGATATAAAATCAATAATTGTTAAGCTAGTCAAAATCCCAGAACCTACTATAAGTCCAACTATTTGATTTGGCGATAATGATGAAGCAAAGAGTCCGATTGCGAGGGTAGCGGATGAATATAAAAGCAGTCCGAAAATACCATTAAATAAAGGGCCTGAGTCAGGATCCCCAAAAACATAAAGAAGGACTACAAAATATAAAGAAAGAAATATCATTACTGCTACTGTGGCTAATGATGCAAGAAATTTACCTAAAACAACCTCAACTTCTTTGACAGGAGATGTCAAAAGTAATTCTAATGTTCCTAGTTTTTGTTCTTCAGCGATAAGTCTCATTGTTATAGCAGGAGACATGAAAATCATGAAAAAAGTAGCTCCAGCTAAATATCCACGAATTGATGCTTCAGAAAATGCGTCAGAAACAGATGCTACGAAAAAAAATCCAGTTATTGCTAAATAAGCAGCTGAAACTATATAAGCCATTGGTGATGCAAAATAAGTTTTTATTTCTTTCATTAATATTATGTATATATTTTTCATAGTTAATTTTATTGTGTAAGTTGTAAAAATATTTCTTCAAGAGTCATTGGTAATGGAGTTAAATTTCTCAACCCCCAACCATTATCTACTATTGATTTTGCAATTTTTTCAGCTGAGTTTTCATTAGTTTTTGCATCAACAACTATAGGTATGAAATTTTCTTTCTTACCTTGGTCTATTTGTTCTGCTCTTGAATCTGATCTTACGTCTATTACCGAATCAACTTTTCTCAATGTAGAAATAATTGATTCAATTTTTGTTCCTGATATTCCTACCTCTATTCTTTCAGTGCCAGATAATCTATTGGAAAGATTTGCAGGCTTATCGTCTGCGACTATTCTTCCATCAGAAATAACTAATACTCTTGGACATATTGCAGATACCTCAGGAAGGATATGAGAAGAAATTAATAAAGTGTGAGATTCCCCAAGTTCACTTATTAACTGTCTAGTTTCTACTACTTGAATAGGATCAATTCCTATAGTGGGTTCGTCCATTATCAAAACATCTGGTTCGTGCAAAATTGCTTGAGCTATTCCTGTCCTTTGTCTGTACCCTTTAGATAGCTTTCCTACGTGAGTGTTTCGATAATCACCTAATCTTACGTGATCAATTACTTTATCAATTCTTTCATCAATCCATTTTTGGTTCATTCCTCTGATTTTTCCCATAAAACTCAAATAATCTGTTACGGTCATATCAAGGTATAATGGAACAGTTTCAGGTAGATAACCAATATGTCTTCTTGCTTCAAGAGAATATTTAACTGAATCATATCCACTTACTGTAATATTTCCTGAAGTAGGTGGCAAATAACCTGTAATACTTCTCATAGTAGTAGTCTTTCCTGCACCATTTGGTCCAAGAAAACCAACTATTTCACCTTTTAATACTTCAAAAGAAACATCAATAACTGCTGGATATGGTCCATAGTTCTTATAAAAGTGTTCAACTCTTATCAAAAAGATTCTCTTTCATGATTTTTATCTTAACTAGTTTACCTAAAATAATATTATTCAGCCTTATTTTTCTAATCTAATTTATAATAAATGTATGACCTTTGAAATAGATCAAGTATATTGTGACAATGCAGCTACTACTCCAGTTACACCTGAAGTTTTAGATGAAATGATTCCATTTTTCACTGAATCTTTTGGTAATCCGTCTAGTCTTTATATGCTTAGTCAAGAATCTAGAGCGGCAATTGAATTTTCTAGAGATAAAATTGCAAAAACAATATCTTCAAATTCATCAGAAATAATTTTTACTAGTGGAGGTACTGAATCTAACAACTTGGCTATCAAAGGAATTTGTTTACCAAAAATTAGTAATGAGCAAAATGAAATAATAATTTCTTCTATTGAACATCATGCAATAATTCACCCTGCAGAACAACTAAAAAATATTGGATATAAAGTTAAATATTCTCCAATTGATCAAAACGGACTACTGAAAATTGATGAATTCACAAAACTTATAAATAATAAAACTAAATTTGTTTCAATCATGCTGGCAAATAATGAAATAGGATCTTTACAAGACATCAAATCATTAGTGGCTATAGTAAGAGAAAAAGAAACAGAATTTGGCACAAAAATATATTTTCATACTGATGCAGTACAGGCTGTTGGAAAAATAAATATAAATGTATCTGATTTAAATATTGATTTACTTTCAATTTCAGGACACAAATTCAATGCTCCCAAAGGTATTGGTGCACTTTACATAAAAGATGGAATAACTATAGAGCCTTTACTAGATGGGGGTGGTCAGGAAAGACAAAACAGATCTGGAACCGAAAATGTTCCGAGTATTGTTGGATTAGGAAAAGCTATTGAAATAGCTGAAGCAAGAAGAGAAGATTTTTTTAATCATACAAAAAATTTAACTGAAAAATTTATAGATCTGATTAATAAAAAAATTCCAGATATTGTTCTTCATAGTTCTATTCATGGATTAAGTAATATAGTCAATTTTTCAATTCCAAATATACAAGGCGAACCAATACTCATAGGATTAGATTTTAAGGGTATAATGGCTAGTAGTGGTTCAGCCTGTAGTACTGCAAGTGTTGAACCTAGTCATGTTTTACTTGCTAAGGGAGTTGATGAGAAGTTAGCTTTAGGTTCAGTAAGATTATCTTTTAGCATTTCAAATACATTAAAAGAAATTGATTATATAGTTGAGAGTATTTATGAGGTTTGTGAAGATCTCAAAAATTAAATTATGAATGATTTAGAAAAATTAAATTATGGAAAATTTCATGACTCAAAAGAAATTATTGATATTTCTTTCAGTTTTATACTTTCAAATAAATATGAATATGGCCCTGATTTTGAAAGTAAAGAAAAACATTACACTATTTCAAAAATTGAAACAAGCAATGAAATTTCGAGGTTATACTTTTCATTTAGAATAAAAGGATTCTCTAGTTCTGGAGAAGAATATATTGAGATTGATTCTGAAAACAATGTGCTAACTAGAAGAATTACTAAATTTCCTAAGTTGAACAAACCTAAATTATTAATAGCTATAACAATGTTTTCTGTTTTATTTGCAGCTATTTCTATTCCTTGGCTATTCCTAAACACAGATGAAATGGATCCTTTATATAAATCAGGGAAAGTTATATGGCTAAAAAGTGGAGAACCTACTTACGATTTGAAAATCAATTATGACGGACCTGATTCTTCAACAGGTGAATTGACTAATTGGGAAATCGACTCTACTGATAAAGGAAGCTATTTAGGATTTATAAAATTACAAATTATAAATGAAACAGCTAATACCATTACTTTAAATATCGATTCAAATTCAGCAGAATTCTTAGCTTCAAATGGAAAGACTTATTTTCCAACTAATAGTGTCGCTAGGGCTTATGAAATTAATAAAATAGATAATAATTATAAAGTTAATGATTTTATTCCTTTATGGGGAGATATAACATTAGTTGAAGGAACACAAGTTATTGGTTATCTTCTTGTAGATCTTCCTAAGGATGTTACTGTAAGTAGACTTCGGTGGATAGCAAGTGACACAGTAACGATAAATTATTAACTTTAATGAGTACAAAAAAGAATACTGAAGAAAAAATGTCTCCAGGAAGAAGGCAGTATTTAGATATAAAAAATAAGTATCAAGATTGCTTACTTTTATTTAGGATGGGTGATTTCTACGAAACTTTTGATGATGACGCTAAAAAACTATCTTCAATACTTAACATAGCTTTGACAGCACGAGATGTTGGGGCTGAACATAAAGTTCCACTTGCAGGTATTCCATATCATTCTTTAGAAAATAATTTAATGAAATTAATAGATTCTGGTTTTAAAATAGCCATAGCGGAACAAACATCTGACCCAAAAGAATCTAAAGGAATTGTAGATAGAGCTGTAACTAGAGTAATTACTCCAGGAACTGTGACGCATCCCGATCTTTTAGATTCAAATGATAATAATTTCTTGGTGAGTATTTATAAAGATAAAGAAGTAATCGATATTTGTGCTTTAGATATTTCAACGGGTAAATTTGAAACATATACAACAAATCAAGAAAATTTCTTAAATGAAATTGAAAGATTGAATCCTAGAGAAATTATTTTTTCCAAAGATAACTCAGATAGTTTTGGTGATTACTTTGATTCTTTTTTAATTAGAGAGTATGACGGAATTGCAAAAAATACTTCTCTAGCAAAAAATATTATTCAGTCTCATTTTGAAGTAGAAGATATCTCGCAAATTGATTTAAAAAACAGAAAATCATTAATTATGAGTCTAGGTATGATTTTAGATTTTGTTGGTTCTAATCAAAAAACTTTTTCTAAAAACATTCAGAAAATAAATAATATTGATCGAACTCACGATTTAATTTTGGATTATGTTACATTACGTGATCTTGAAATAACAAAATCTATTTCTGGTAATGATGAAAATACGTTATTTAGTTTCATGAATGAAACATCTACTCCAATGGGAGCAAGACTTTTAAGAAACTGGTTGATTACACCTACTCAACAAATAAAAATACTAAATGATCGTCATAACAAACTTGAATGGATATTTGAAAACAAGACTGATTTATATGATCTAAATGGAATTCTTAAAAAAATAAGTGATTTAGAAAGATTAATTAATAGAATTGAAAACAAGACTTGTAATTATAGAGATTTGATTTCCTTATATGAAAGTATTTCACAATTAGACTTATTGAAAAAAATGTTTTCTAGGTCTCCATTTAAATTTAATGTAGTATCCAAAAATATAAGTAAATTGTCTAAATTTTTAAACGAAGCCATTGATACTGAAACCTTATTTGAAAACCAATCTAAATTACCTGTTAAAAGAGGTTTCAATAAAGATTTGGATGAATTGATCTCTATAAAATATGAATCTAACTCATCTTTATTAGCATTAGAATCAGCTGAAAAAAACAAAACTGGAATAAATAACTTAAAAATAAGTTTTAATAGAGTTTTTGGATATTACTTTGAAGTGACAAAATCTAATCTTGATCAAGTCCCAGATAATTTTATAAGGCGTCAAACTTTAGCTAATTCTGAAAGGTTTTATACAGAAGAATTAAAAGTACTAGAAGAGAAGATTCTAAATGCTGATGAGAAAATTTCCGCTTTAGAAGATGCTGTTTTTAACCAAATTTGTGATGAGATAACAAAATTCAAAGAAGACATATTATTTATGAGTGAAGATGTTTCAATTATAGATACAATTTTTTCATTTTATTCAGTTTCAAATCATAATAACTGGATAAAACCTGTTTTATCTGAAGATAATAAATTTGATATAAGAGATGCCTTGCATCCTGTTATTGATAAAACATTAGGTTTTGGTAAATTTGTTCCCAATGATTTGAATTTTACTAATAAAATAAATACCGCTATTATTACTGGTCCAAATATGTCTGGTAAATCTACTTACTTAAGAACTATGGCAATTATAGTCATTCTTAGCCAGGTAGGATCTTTTGTGCCGGCTAGTAAATGTGAAATAGGTATAGTTGATAGAATTTTTACAAGAACAGGCCTTACAGATGATATTCATACAGGTAAATCTACTTTTCTTATAGAGATGGAGGAAACATCTAGAATCCTTGCTCAATCTACTAATAAATCGTTTGCTGTGCTAGATGAGATAGGAAGAGGAACAAGTACATATGATGGTTTATCCATAGCGTGGTCAATCTTAGAATATATAAATACTAAAGAAGAAAAGAAATTTAGAACTCTATTTGCTACACATTTCCATGAACTAACAAAACTACCAGAAACTTATTCTAATATTATTAATCTGCAAGTTGCAGTTCATGAAGAAAATAATTCTATAAATTTCTTACACAGAATAATTGAAGGGTCTGCTGAAAAATCTTATGGAATAAATGTCGCAGAAATTGCAGGAATTCCTATGGAAGTTTTGTTAAAAGCAAAAGTTTTATTATCAGAATTTGAAAATCCAAAATATAGCAATAATTCATTTCAACCTCTTTTGTTTGAAGATAATCTATCTGATGTTTCAAAAAAAATAAAAGATTTAGATCTAATTAATATTACTCCATTTGAACTTATGAAAATAATTTCAGATATTCAAAGAGATTTATAATATTATATTATGAAAGCATCTCTGAAATTATCTTTGAGTACTGCTTAATTATGTCCTTATAGATAGCTTCTCCTTTTTCTTTTGTCGCATCAGAAGATGTTCCTAAAGGATCATTTTTTATTGCTTCTTTATCAACTAAATCAGGGAACATATATAGAGCAACAGAAGTTTCATACTCACCTGCATGTCCTGGCCATACATCATCTTGTATTGTATTTTTAATAAATTCTTTATCATGCATTTCCCAATAACTTGTATATTTGATATCAATTTTAGAGTCGTTATTTAGTAATTCCATATAATCAAGATGAGTTCTAACTTCTGAAGTATCTAATTCACTATGAAGTCCTTTCATCTCAAGGTTGATATTTTGCATTGCAGTTCTCATAGGTTCAGTATTTCCGCCATGGCCGTTTATAAAAAGAATTTTAGTTATACCACCCCTTATCAAGCTATTTACAACGTCAGTTAAAACACCAATAAAAGTATTAACCCTCAATGTCATAGTTCCAGGAAAAGCCATATGGTGTTCAGCTATTCCTGCATTTAATGGTCGATAAAATAAAACATCTTCAGGGAACTTTTTTGATAAATCTTCAGCAATTCTTGTAGCAGAATTAATGTCCATACCTATAAACAAATGATTAAGATGCTGTTCAACAGATCCTGTTGGAATGATAGCCATAGGTTTATTCTTATTTATAAAATCTCTGGCTTGGTTTCTATTAAAAAATTCTAAGTTTTTCATAATTTATCCTTCTTTAGATCTGATAACTTGTCCAAATCTTCCTGATATTTTTTTGCTATCTTTTAGTGCAATGTTTCCATTTACTATTACATATTTCATTCCAGTTGAATATTGATGTGGATCAACATATGTAGCTTTTTCTTTTAAATCTTCAGGTCTAAAAATATTAATATCAGCAAAATATCCTTTTTTTATTTCACCTCTTCTTTTTAATCCCAATCTACTAGCAGGTAGAACAGTCATTCTGTAAATAGCTTTGGAAATAGGAACTAGTTTCTTATTTACTACCATGTCTTCAATAAATCTTGTATTAGTACCATAACTTCTTGGATGTGGTTTTCCTGACGATAGGGGACCAGTGTTTCTGAGAGAATTACCATCTGAAGCTACTGCAATTATGTCTGACATTCCTATAGTATCTATATCTTTTTCTTCCATTGAATGTAGAACAAATGATCCTTCTGAAATTTCATATAATCTCATCGCAGCTTCTTCAGGTGTGCAAGAAAATTCTTCTGAAATTTCTGATAGATTCATCCCTTCTAAGTTTTTATCACTTGAAAATTCTGCCAAGACACAGCCTTCAGCTCCATGGAATCTATTTATATAATTTATAGTTTCAGATTTTATTTGTTCTCTTATATTATTATCTTTTAGCCTTTGAAGAGTTTTCTCTCTTCCTCCTTCAAGGCTCCATCTAGGGAACATGCATCCACTTGTAGGAGTACTTGACCACTCATAAGGATACTGATCACCCGCTACGTCGATTCCTTCCTCTCTAGCTCTATACATTCCTTCTAATAATTCGTTCCCTCTTCCCCAAAATTTTGGACCAACTGATTTTACGTGACTTATTTGTATTTTAGCTCCAGTTCGTCTGCCTATTTCTATAGCTTCAGCATGAGCTGGAAATAATCCTGAGGAGTCATCACTTTCTGAACGTATATGGCTAGAATATAGTAAATCATGCTCCGCAACTACTTTTGTGATTTCTACGATTTCTTCTGTATGTGAGTAAGATCCTGGGGCGTACCATAGTCCTGTAGAAAAACCTAATATACCTTGATCAATAGAAGACCTAATTATATCCTTCATTTTGTCTATATGATCTGGTGTGGCAGAAATAGCTTCCATTCCCATAACATAAGACCTCAATACCCCATGACCTAATTGAGCTGCCATATTAATTGATGGCTTATTCTTTTCTATTTTTTCTAACCAACCATTGAAATTATTCCAATCAACTTTTACATCTGAATCATATCTACCAAGTCTGTCAGAAAGTGTTTGTTTAGAGTTTGAATTTAATGGAGCACAAAAACTCATGCCACAATTTCCTACTAGTTCAAATGTGACACCTTGAGTAAGCTTACTATCAGCTTCGGGATCAACAATAAAAGATATATCGCTATGTGTATGTAGATCTATAAAACCTGGCGTCACTATATAGCTAGAAGCATCTATTTCTGTTTTGCTTTCTGGAGATTCAGATCCTATATAATCTATTACTGAATCTTTTATGCCAATGTTTACTGATTCAGGGTTATCTGTAGTTCCAGAATATACCCTTCCATTTTTTATTAAAATATCAAGAATATTTATTTACTCCAAAGATCAATTGATTTTATTTCTTCAGAGAATATTATATTACCGTTGTAAATTTTTCCAATCTTTTCATTAGCAGAATTCATATTCTCAGGGTTGCTAATGTTTGGACCCATGTGAACTAAAACTAAGTTTTTAACATTTGCATCTTGAGCCATTTGAGCAGCTCCTTCAGTTCCACATTGCCCATAGAATTCCCCATTTTCATTCATTGCTTCTTGATCATCCCAACACATACATACTAAATAATCTGCATTTTGTGCAAGATTTACTACAGACTTACAAGGCTGAGTATCACCTGTAAAAACAATAGATTTGTTTTTTGAAGTTTCAAGCCTATACGCTAATGAGTCTAAATACGGTTGGACATGTTCTGCAACATCAGATGTTACTTCCCATTTTTTGGAAACCCTTACTGTTCCAGGAGTAATATCTCTTGCATTTGCTTTAGGAGGTGTTCTTGGTAATGTACCGCCTCTATTAACATAGACTTTTTGACTTAAAGGATGATTTACTCTCGCTTTCCAATCATGTGAAAAGGCTCCATTTTCTCCATATATTTCTTCAGTTAATTTTTCTGTTAATTTAGGTCCAAATACATTTAAAGTGTTTTCTTTCCCAATACTTTGATCCCATCTACATAGTAGAAAACAAGGATAATCTATATCGTGATCAAAGTGATGATGTGTAAAAAATAAATTGTCTATGTCCGTAGGCCATAAACCACTTTTTACTAGTTTATGTGTTGTAGCTGGGCCACAATCAAACATAATTTTTTCACCGTCTATATCAGCAACATAAGCTGATCCAAACCTAGATTCAGTTGGAGTAGGAGTTCCTGCTCCTAGAATATATAGTTTATCCATTACTTCCAATCAACTTGTTTTAAATACTTAGAAATAAAGGACCAAATATTATAGAAACTATAGCCATAAGTTTCATTAAAATATTTATTGCAGGTCCAGAAGTGTCCTTAAAAGGATCTCCAACTGTATCACCAGTCACAGCCGCAGCATGTGCGTCAGAACCTTTACCTCCATGATTACCTAATTCTATATATTTTTTTGCATTATCCCAAGCACCGCCACTATTGGCCATAAATATAGCTAATAAAAATCCAGAAACAATTGAACCTGCTAAAAGGCCACCTAATGCTTCAGGTCCTAAGAAAGGAACCAATCCAACTACTATTGGAGCAATAACAGCAAGCAACCCTGGTACAATCATTGCTTTTAGTGATCCTGTAGTAGAAATCTCAACAGCTCTAGCTGCATCTGGTTTAACTCCTTCTTTTCCTTCTTTCAATCCTGGAATTTCTTTAAATTGCCTTCTTACTTCATCTATCATTGCAGAAGCAGCTGTTCCTACAGCTTGCATTGTAAGTCCTGCAAAAACGAAAGGTAATAAGCCTCCAATTATAGTACCTACAAGAACTTTAGGATCCATTAAGTTAAATGAACTTATCTGCATGTTTGCTCCATATGTAGACATAAGAGCTAAAGCTGTTAGTACAGCAGATCCTATAGCGAAACCTTTACCTGTAGCAGCAGTTGTGTTTCCTAGGGCATCAAGTGCATCTGTTCTTTCTCTAACCTCGGGATCTAATCCAGCTTGTTCAGCTATTCCACCTGCATTATCAGCAACTGGACCATAGGCATCAGTTGATAAAGTAATTCCTAAAGTTGATAACATTCCTACAGCTGCTAAACCTATTCCATATAGTCCAATAATAGGATTGGCTTCAGTACCACCTGCTAGAACGAAAGAAAGAATTATTCCTACAACAATCGCAATAGTTGGAATAATAGTTGAATATAAACCAACTGCTATTCCTGCAATTATTGTAGAAGGGTGACCTGTTTCTGATTGAGAAGCAATCCATTTAACTGGTGCATACTCATAAGAAGTAAAGTATTCAGTTGCAGTACCAATAACTATTCCTACAACAATTCCTACAACAATGACCCAAAATAAATTGAAATCAATATCATTCATGTATATGTAAAGCCCACTACCAATAAGTGTTAATATACCAGCTCCAAAAATCCCATATCTTAGAGTCCAAAGTAAGTCACTCATTGAGGCACCGTCTTTAGTTCTAATTAAAAATGTTCCTAAAATAGAAGCAACTATACCAATGCTGGCTATTATAAGAGGTAAAACAACTAAATCACTAGTGATGCTTTGAGTAGCTGCAAATCCTAATGCAATAGTAGCAATTATTGAACCAGCATATGATTCAAAAAGGTCTGCACCCATTCCAGCAACATCACCAACATTATCACCAACATTATCTGCTATCACAGCAGGATTTCTTGGATCATCTTCTGGCAAACCTGCTTCAACTTTTCCAACTAAATCTGCCCCCACATCGGCCGCTTTAGTAAAAATTCCACCACCTACTCTTGCAAATAAAGCTATAGAGCTAGCACCAAAACCAAAACCTGCGATAACAGTAGGGCTTTCAAATAAATAATAAAGAACTCCAACACCTATCAATCCAATTCCTACGACTGTGAATCCCATTACAGCTCCAGTAGAAAAGGCAATACTTAATGCTTTGTTTAGGCTAGATTGAGCTGCATTAGCTGTTCGAGTGTTTCCTCTAACAGCAGTTGACATTCCAATAAATCCTGCAAGTGCAGAGCCAATCGCTCCAACTAGATAGGAAATTGACATATTTATATTTCCTTGGCTTTCTCCAATAAATCCAAATACATCAAGATCGATAAATATAATAAGAATTGCAAATACAACTAATACAAATACTGAAAGAATTGTATATTCTTTTTTCAGGAAAGCCATTGCGCCTTCTTTAATTAGGTCACCAATGCCATTTACAACATCATTCTCAACCTTATTCCTCTGAACTCTTAGAAATAATAAACCAGCAGTTATTAGTGCTACAACACCTGCTAAAACAGCAAATAGAACTTGGGACATGAATTTCCTCCATATGTCAAAAAATTTTATACTTTTCTAATTTATATTATCCCTATTAATTATTGAAGTATTTTGATAAAGATTTAGTAGTTTTTTCAGGATCTTTAGCTAATGTTATCGCGGTTGCAATACAAACTGAATCAACGCCAGTTTCTATAGTGCTTTCAATATTTTGTTGATTTATACCCCCTATGGCTACAATAGGTTTCTTTGATATTTGTTTTGAATCAATTAATAGTTGTAAACTTGCTGGTCTAGTATCATTTTTGGTAGAAGTAGGGAATATACTGCCAATTGCTATATATCCAGTATCATTTCTTTCAGATTCTTCTACTTCAGATATCAGAGCATTAGAGCTTCCTATAATTAGTTTTTTATTTGTAATATTCTTAACTTGGTTGGGGTATATGTCTTTTTGACCTAAATGCACACCATCTGCCTCAGTAATAAGTGCGATATCAACCCTGTCATTTATTATGGAAATAGCTTGATATTCATTGCAAAGTTTTACAATTTGTGTTCCCCATTCAATTGTTTTTTTTACTGATTGATTTTTATTTCTCAGCTGAACAATTTTAGCCCCACCATCTAATACCTTTTTAGTCATATCTATAGGATTTTCAGAATTTGTAAAATCAGGATCAATTATTACGTATATGCCTTTAATTTCTTTCATAATTAATCTTTTATCATACTTTTTATAGGCTCAAAAGACTTTCTGTGAATTTCAGTAATTCCAAATAGTTTGAGAGCATTGATATGTTCTTTTGTTCCATAACCTTTATTATTTTCAAATTTATAATTAGGAAATTTGTTTGCTACTTCTAATTTCATATAATTATCTCTTTTTACTTTAGCAATAATAGAAGCAGCAGAAATACTTTTTGATTTCTGATCTCCTTTAATTATACTTTTTTGAGGAATATCTATATCTATTTTCATACTATCGATTAGTAAGAATTCAGGTGTTATATCAAGATTATTTACAGCTCTTATCATTGATAACTTTACTGCTTCTTGAATTCCAATTTCATCAATTTCTTCACTTGAACAAATTCCTATAGCAAAATAGGATATTTGTTTTAAATAACCGTGTATAAGATCTCTTTTTTTCTCGGATATTTTTTTTGAATCATCTATAAGATTAAATTCTTCAGAATTAGAATACGATTTTTCTTTGAAAACAACAGCACCAGAGTAAACTGGCCCAGCTAAGCATCCTCTTCCTACTTCGTCTATTCCGCAGACGTTATTTATATTAGATTGCCAAAGATCATTTTCAAATTCTAAGTTAGACATTAGCTTTTGATTTTAGAGGAACAGAGTTCTTTATAATTCCTCCGCCTAATACTTTTTCACCTTTGTAAATAACAACTGGTTGTCCTGGAGTTATTGCTCTGACGGGTTTATCAAAAACTACAGAGATCTGATTTTCTGATATAAGATTAAGTGTTGCTTCTTGTTCGATTGCGTTATATCTGATTTTTGCCTTGATTTTAATTTTATCAGTTGGAATATAACCTTTTGTCCAATTTATTTGGTCAGCTATCAATTCTTTTTCAAATAGGTTTTCATTATCTGAAATAATAACTTCACCATTTAAACTGTTAATACTTTTTACATAAACCTTTTTGTTCAAACCGCCTATTTCGATACCTTTTCTTTGTCCTATTGTAAAATTGTGTATTCCATCATGCTCTTTTAACTTTTCTCCATTTTCATTATAAATATTACCTTTGATCGGTTTTATTTTATCTTTTAAAAATTCTCTATAATTTCCATTAGGAATAAAGCAAATATCTTGAGAATCAGGTTTTTCTGCATGAGATAAATTGTATTTTTTAGCGATATTTCTCACATCATCTTTTGAATAATTTCCGACAGGGAATAAAAGTCTTTTAAGTTTTTCTTGACTTAATGTAAATAAAACATAAGATTGATCCTTGTTTTTATCTGATGCTTTTTCAACATTATATTTTCCATCTTTATGACTTATTTTTGCATGATGTCCAGTAGCAATAAACTCTGCTCCCAGTTCATCTGCTTTTTTGAATAATGAGTCAAACTTTAGATTGTGATTGCATGACAAACAAGGATGCGGAGTTCTTCCATTTTGATACTCATTTACAAATTTGTTCATTACTTTATTTTTAAAATCGTCAACCATATTTGTGTAATAATGCCTAGCTCCTATTACACTACATGTTTTTCTAGCATCATTAACATCATCTAAAGAACAACAAGATTTATTTAAAACATTTGAATTTTTAAATGGATTGTCAAACAACCTCATTGTTATTCCAACTACATCATAACCTTGTTCATGAAGTAAAAGTGCTGCAACGGAAGAATCGACTCCACCACTCATAGCAACTAAAACTCTAGATTTCTTTTTATTCATTTTCTTTCTTTTATTGATTCAAAATTTATCAAATATACACTAAAATTAAATAAAGATAACAAAGAAATTATATCAAAGGATTTTGTTATAAACATAAAAGATTTTTCACAAGTAGTTACTGATACTGCTCAAAAATTGAGTGATCAACTTCTCTCAAACGTAGTTATTCTTGATGTTTCCAAACAATCAAACTATTTTGGTTATTTTATAATTGCTACGGGGATGACTACACAGCATTTACAATCGTCAAGTACTGAAATATCAAAATACTTAAAAGATAGTAATATAAAGATCAATCACAGAGAAGGGTTGTCTGACAGTGGGTGGGTATTGTTAGATTTTCCAGGTTTATTAATACATCTATTTTTAGAAAATCAAAGAGAAAATTACGACCTTGAATCCCTTTGGTCTAAATCTTCAGAAATATTAAGAATTTTATGATTCTACTACCCAAGTATCGGTAGATTTTTTATAATCAATAATTTCGTTTTTATTAAAAAAAATATCTATTTCTCTATTAGCATCATCGACACTTGCAGATCCATGAATTAAATTTCTTGAAATTTCTAAACCAAAATCTCCTCTTATTGTTCCGGGTTCAGAATCAAGAGGATTTGTTTTCCCAATTAAGCTTCTAGATTTTTGTATAGCATTTGGTCCGCTTAAAGCCAAAGCTATAACAGGCGCTGAACAAATATATTCAACTAAATCATTGAAAAAAGGTTTTCCTTCATGTTCTGCATAATGCCTTTTTGCCAAAGATTCGTTCACATGTAATAATTTCAAACCGCTTATTTTCAACCCAGATCGTTCTAGTCTTTGTAATATTTCACCAGATAATGATCTTTGAACTCCATCAGGTTTTATAAGTATTAGTGTTGTTTCCAATTTATTCTCCTTGGTTTTCAAATTTTTTGTATGGTTCTTTAGGGGTGCTTATTGATGGTTCTTTAGCATAAATAGGCAAAATATTTTCAGGTTCAGTATAACCAACTTTTTCAATCATATATTTAGAAGCTTCTAAGATTTTTTCGTATGGTCTAGGATTTAATCCTGCTTGATCATTACTTTCTCCACAATATTTTTCTCCTTCAAATATTTTATCTTTTGTTATTCCTGAATTGATAGGAATATGTTGACCGTTTTTAAATTCTGCCCAACTTGTCATGTTTTTTCCACACTGAACAATGGAAATTGTATTCCTTTTAGCTTTTACTGAGTCTATTGCTTGAACTAAATGAGTGGGTAATGAGATCAAATTGATATTTTTAGATAATGAAAGGGCTAATGCAAAAGATATTCCAATTCTTAAAGAATTAAACCCACCTGGTCCAGTAAGTATTCCCAAATAGTTTATTTCTGCTAATGAATTTTTTATTTCTGCAAAATACTTATTTAATTCTTCACTCTGATTATTATCACTGATCCAAGATTTAGAGAAAATCAGTTTACTTTCTAATGATAAATACAATGAACAGTTTTTGGTTGATGTATCAATAAATAAATGGTTCATTTTAATCCTTTGATAAATTCTTTAGATTTATTCCCTGAAGAAAAAAATAAAAAGTTTCTATGATTCTTATTTTCTGAAAAATGAATTTTTATAATTATACAATCCATATTGAGGCTTTTTATAATTCTTTCAGGCCATTCTATTAATGTTGCAGTTTCTTCAAAATATTCTTCAATTCCTATTTCTTCAACTTCCAAATTTTCCGCCATTCTATAAAAATCACAATGAGTAATATTTATAGGCCCTTCATAATTATTAATTAACACAAAAGTTGGGCTTCTCACAAAACCATCACTACCAGAGCCTAAAACTATACTTCTCACTAATTCTGTTTTTCCTGCGCCTA
>Ga0315326_10000008_pt1 | contig 83811 bp, 160 predicted proteins | sample M180m32315metaG_FD_203457 | JGI IMG/M metagenome (GOLD analysis project Ga0315326, IMG submission 203457) | Ammonia-oxidizing marine archaeal communities from Monterey Bay, California, United States - M1 80m 32315 | ecosystem: Environmental > Aquatic > Marine > Coastal | place: USA: California... | reverse complement strand
TTTGGGGCGCCACCTTGAATATCTATGGATAATTCGTTTTCTCTTTGAAGAAAGAAGCTGTTTTCTAATTGAATAGCTATTTCTTGATCTATATCAGAGGCGACTCCTTGAGTGTTCAAACAAGACAAGGAGTTATTAATAGTATGATCGGTTGTCAGCTGATGAGGATCGCTAGATGTTGAAAACTCAGGCTCTATACAGTCCCCTATCGCCACAATATCTTCGACAAGTCCAGTGTCTCCAAAAGTCGGGACAAAACCTTGGTATGATAAACATGTGCCATCTAAATCTTCGCGCAGAGAGTCTCGTTGGAGTTTTTTTCCGGCTTCAGTCTCCAAGCAAAACCCTTCGTCCTCGAATATTAATTCATCATCATCTTCTTGTTCTAAATCTGTTTCGTATTTAAGTATTTCATAAATAAAATAACCATTTTCAGGAATTTCGTCTTGATTTAATTTTACAGTTATTGATCCTGACCCGTCAACCCCCTCATTGGGGCATAAGCATGGGGGATCGCAATTCTCGTCGAAACAATTTATTTTATCATCAATAGGCGGCTCAGATTCGCATTCTTGATTGCCTTGATATCTTATTGTCTTGGCTAATTCGCATTCAAAATTAGAGCTTTTTTCGTATAAAATTCCTTCTATTCTAAAATCTCCCTTTGTTAATTTCTCCGTTATTACCTCCAAGGATCCATCGTCTATTCTTAGATCGTCTCCGATTTTTATCCAAGAAGATTTTACATTTTGATATATCCTAAAAGCCCACGAATATAAATTTAGATCAGATGAGGGCTCGGAAAGGGTTATCTTTAATTTTTGACACTTATCATATCCAGTTAATGCTTCAACGTTAAAAAGGATGCTGTTTATCTCGCAATCTCCACCGCCAGAACCCCCTCCGCTTTCAGTTAGTGCGTCAATCCACTCCTTAACTTCAGAAAGTTTGACTTCTCCGCTATTTTTAAACTTGCTCACAATTTTATATACACTTTTTTGTTTGTTCGTGTATCTATAAATAACAAATCTAACACTTTTTAAAAGAAATGACCAAAATTAGTGATTTACCAGCTTCTAATAACGGACAGCCTATCGCAGAGAATGATAAAGCTGAATGGAAGGCGGCAGTAGCTCCTGTTGTGGCAGGCGGAACTACCTACAAGGTTCCCCTTCAGTCTATGATTTCCAATGCGGTTAGCGGGTCAAGCTCAAGTGCTCCATCAGGTTTTATTCAAAGCGATTGTCTTTATGGAGTCCCCCAAAACTTAACTATAACTTTCGAGGGAGATTCTAATGTTTCAGATTCGGGCTATAGAGCAGGCGGGATTTACTTGTGTGCGCATTCCACAATAAGAGACGTTCCCGGCGCAAATACCAATGGTGGTGATTTCGACGCTTCTCCATACGTAGCAAGAGGATTGAGCTTAAAAGTAACTTCAGTTACCAACAAATACGGCGTGGCTGGTGTTGAGATAGTTACTCCGGGTCAATTATATAAAGTTGGAGATGAATTACAAATAACGAGAATTTTAGCTTCCAATAGTAGTAGCGTAGACGATAAGTCCAGCCTTACACACCCTAATGCTAGGGTAAAAATAACAAAAGTAAATCCTTTTATTTGCGGGGCCATTAATCAGTCCGGCTCAAGTGGTTATAATTTGGGAGGAGCGACGAATGATGGATGTATTGATATTTTGAGTTCAAACGCATCTTCCCCACACGCCTATGATGGATCAGATGCATCTCCAGACGTTGGGTATGCAATGCATGATGATCCTGCATCTCCTTTATATTTTCAGAATAATTATAATCAAGCTTGGTCCAATGTCTCAGATTCAAATAAAGCTTTTCATTCTAACGGTGGCAAAAGCGTTAGAATGAGCCCAGGGATAAACGAGGGAGACAATTACTATCAACAAAGTATATCATGTGCAGTTCCGGGGTCTTGGGCGGTTGTCTATATATCTCGATGCATAGCCTCGACCAGCGGCGTAGACTTCGATCTTGATTCAGATTCAATTTCAAATCCCAATTGGGAGCACCCAATTCTTGGCGCCGGCTCGGGATTTCCTGACTTGGTTGATGCTCCCGGGGCAGATGAAGCTTTGGACATATCGGGAATTAAACCAATTCCTTCTGGCAGTGATACTATTATATATACTCGTGTTGAGGCTCCAAATTCCGGCTCTCACAGCACCGCCTACTACAACACCTACGAGGATTATCCAGGCTTCAAAGTAAATATGGATATTTCCGTGTGGAAATATTCTTCTAAACAATTATCCCAAAATAAAACCGACGCAAACGTGTTGATGGGGGCGACGCTTCGCTATCCATTAATTTATAATTTAAACGGTACAAACTTAAAAGGGATTTGGGATACTTCGTCAGGGGGAAACTACAGGGGCCAAGCTGCCGGAACTCCCACTCCAAATACTAATTTTAATAATACCATTTTTGGACTTAAGTCCGCCGGCTATAATGATTCAGACACTGTCGACAGTTGGCTATATTTTTGTAATAGTTTCTACTTGGTTCCCACATATAAACTATTACCTCAGTTCTCTATTTAAATCAATAAATATAATTAGACATGACAAAAATAAGTCAATTAAATATAAACACTTCTGTTGATAATTCGGCTGTCTTGCCGGTTGTATCAAATAATGCGACATATAAGGCCACCGTAGGAAACTTAAATGGGGTTTGTAATACGGGTGGTAGTTCAAGCACCTTCGGGGGTTTGGTTTCTCCTGATGAAATGTATGGAACTGTCGCTTCGGTTTCTATCGAATCGGGAGGAGCTAATTACACCGCCGATATTACATATGCTGCGGCTCATGATGATACTTCATTCAATAAAGTCCCGGGAATAAATAATGCCACTTATAATTGCCAAAGGTTTATCGCAAGAGGATTGCACGTAAGGGTTGTGACGGTAGGGGCTTCGGGTGCTGTAACTTCTCTGGAAATAACTAATCCAGGTCAATTATACAAGGTCGGGGACTTGCTGGAAGTAAGTCCATGGAAAGTTCATTATAATACCTCAGGTTCGGGAGAAACAGACACGACAATAACCGAATTATGTAAAATCAAGGTTACCGAAGTTAACCCTTTCGTTGTCGGCTACGGCATTCAATATAACCTGGGGGGTAGTGTTCAAAATTTATACGATAATGGAGTATCTACTCCTCATGACCCGAACACAGGAATAACGAATGCGGATGGATTAAAAGGGTACGTAATGCAAGAGGATTCTTCCGCAACTTTATTTCAAGAAACCTTTAATAAGATTGACAATGAAGATTGGCATCAATCAGGAACAAGATCGACGTGGTTGGGGCCTAGGCATAACTCCACAAGCAACGGGCAACTTTCAATTGCCCTTCCTGGCCATTGGTTTTTGGTCCATCATACAAAAATTGCTTCCGACACCAAGGAGGGCGGCACATCCGGATTTAGCTATACGGCTGCTAATACCCAAGTGCCTGCTTTGTCTGATTCGTTAATTCCGTCTGCAGGGAACGTTTATTCCGACACTAGTACATCTGCTATGAATGTTGGGGGTGCGAGAGTAATCAATGTAAATTTCAATGCCCATACCTCTCTTTCCGACCTCCGTGGAGATTTTAATTCAATGGGTAGTTATGCCAATTCTTGTTTGACTTATTGTTCAAAAAATATTGAATCAACTTTTACTGATGCCAAGAATAACATGGGATCTCTTCCTAGTTTTCTCGAAACGGATGCTACGAATTGGGGCTTATATGCTCCCGCCGGAGGGAGCTTTAGCTCCAGAAAGTTTTTCGGCGTGTGGGATGCTATGCTCACTCCTGCTGCCCGAGGAGGAAGCCATATAGACAGAACCGCATTTTTCGATACAAGAATAACAAATGGTTCATTCTGTCATAGTTTCTATTGCGTTCCCGCATATGCCATATTACCTTCGGTTAGTTAAATTATAATAATTAAAATCTTAAGTCATGACAAGAATTACAGATCTTACATCCTTAAATCCATCGTCTGATTCCATTTTTCCAGTGGTTAAAGAAGGCGTAACAACTAAAATGAGCGTCAGTCAGTATTGCCAATTAATTGAGGCTCCGGCAGGAGACGGAGACGCCCCGGGAGGATTTTTACAAAAAACCTCCTTGTATGGAGTTCCAAGTAAAATCTCAATCGATGAAAATCCTGCCGAGGCAAGCGGTAGTCCACCGGTTTCCGTGGGTGATATATTTATCGCTACCCATAAATCAATTAACGTCCCAAGGGCTACATCCGATGAAAGTCATGGGTATAATCCCAAGGATTATATAGCCAAAGGATTGCACTTGAAAGTTGTCTCCATCCTCAACGGTGAAATTACGGCCTTGGATATCGTGAATCCCGGTCAAATGTATAAGGTTGGTGACACTGTACAAATTCAAGGAGCTCAGCCTGCGTATAGTCCGTCTGCCGGTAGTGCTCTTGTTCTTACAGGAGGTACTATTAGAATTGATACGGTGGAGCCCTTTATCGTTGGACCCATTGGTACCGACGGTAATGACAAAAATCTTGGTGGAGCGACGAATAAACACATTTTTTCAGAGAATAGCCCCGCGACTCCCGGCTGGGATTATAGTACTGCGGCAAACCCATTGGGCTCAATGTCTATCAATAAGCCTCCCAGAATGCACTTGGATCCTTCTGCTCCGTTATTTTATAATTACCATTCCTCCAATCATTCATCCGCGAATGGGTATTCAGAAAATGAGTACCGAAACGCTGGAGCAGGTAGCGTTTGGGGGAGTAGCGCTCACTCTTATTCCACCTCCGGTTATCATGCGAGTAGTGTATCTGTTGCGGTTCCCGGTATTTGGTTTGTTGTTGGGGCAACAAGGTCCCTTACCAGCGGCGGCTCCGCGAGTTGGTCGTATTTCCTTCTTAATGAAACGGTTAAAGATGCTGGAAATAATTTTAGTACTCCCCTTCTTATTAATGATGCTTTTCCATCCATGGGCTCCGTTCAGGATTTAACATCAACAGTTGGTGAAGTAGGTGGTCTTTCACCTATTATGAGGGTTCCTCATTACCTTCATCATAGTTACATTCGCGACCAAAGTGACTACAACGATGCTCCGTATGCTGTATATTCGAATTACAATACCAACGTAGGTGGATGTTGGGGTTACGGAGCAAAACCCCTTTCCTGTACAAAAGGGCAGGCAGACGGCATGCTTACGTCTCCGGCTACCGGGGGGGAATGGGATGCTCACTGGACGTCGGCCCCTGAACAGGGACGAGCAGATAATTCGGGCATGAACGCGAATAATACTATTTATTTTTTGGAGTACCAAAGCGTACAGCACAATGCCTCCTGGCCAGCTATTAGAAATACTATGGCCACTAGTTTCTTTCTTGTTCCTGCGACTGATATTCTTCCAGTATCTCCCGTATTGTAAGATTTCACAATGCCCCAAGTCAGCTTAACGGGCCTTTTTTCCGACGCTGAAGGGAAGGGGGTAGAACTAAAGAAGGCCGGGTCTTCTTATTCGGCTCCGCACAAGATGTCGGAGTTTTACGACATGGAGCACAATCCTGTCGTTGAAGACCCCGAAGGTTTTTGCATCATAGCTGAAAGATATTCCAATACTTCCAAGATAGAAATAACCATTCATTCGGATTTGCTTGATTCTGAAGATCATGATTGGGCTTATACTATTGTTGATTCATCTTGCGGAATAGAATTGCCGGAAGAAAGAATAAAATGGGAGAACGGAAGTTTATTAACCACTGTCGTGACTCAAGATTTAGGAGCAGATGATTATACTATCAATTGTTCTATTTTTAAATATACAGGCGTAGAAGATTTTAGTGACCTCGTAAAAACTTCTTCCACAAAAACCTCTGTAACGATCCCGTAGGTGTAATTAAGTAATGAGGGATAGTATCTCTTATTATTTGTATCATGCCTGACAATTTTCCAACTGACGGACCAATTTCCCTAGGGGATTCCTTGGGTACGGATAAATCCATATCTTATTTTATAGGATATTGCGGGGGAACCTCTCCTGATGCTCCTTATTCCTTGAAGGCCTTGGTGGAACTGGCTCAGAACGAAGGGATTGAATTCCCGAATGGAGATTTTGCCGCTCCTTATAGCATGAGTGAATTTTACGCCATGCTGTGTGGAGATGCTTGTTCATTGGGGACTCATAATGGTGACACCTTTATTACTAGTTCTTCCTGTTCTATTTTAATGGATGACGGATCATACGTCCTTATGGATTCCGGTGATAATCTTTTGCTTGATGATTGTGTGACTAGTTCCGGAGATACTATTTCTTGTGGGGGGCAAGATACTTCTTGTTGCATAGATTCGGAAGGTTCCTTGGGTTGTGTCTTGACTGAGGGCGAAAGCACTGTTGATGCTGAATCTTGCGCCACTTGTTGCATAGAATTGGTCGATGCGAGTTGTATTTTATTGGCGGATGGGGTTAATTCTCTTGATTTGGCTGTTTGTTCCTAAAAAAAGTGTAACACTAACTGAAGATGGGTATTAAAATATCAGAGATGACTACCACCGGGAGCGCCCCGGCGGATTCTTATATTCCTTTGGCTCACAATGGGGAGAATTATAAGGTGGCCCCTTCTAATGTCGGGGGCTTTAGCGGCGGGTTGGGAGTGACCACTCATCAGTTCAACACCGGGAACGGGCCTGAGTTTTCTTATTCATTGCCTAGTGGACGCCGCACAATGATTTTTCTTTGGGCGCCTGCCGTACATGCCGCCACCCTTCTGTTAATTGTGGACGAAGGGACTCAGACTTTTGCTCTTCAGGGCTGGGGCGAGCCATCCAACGGTTTTCAAGGGTTGAGTAATAATACACCAATCCCGACAACAACGACTGTTATCTCTACTAATTGGTCAACGGACCCGCAACCGAAGACGATACATTTTCATGGAGATGGGGCTGAGAATATCTATTTGAACGTAAAACAAAACTTCGGCAGTGTTTGGACGGTTTTTGCTACGGCTATAGACTTATAAACTCAATGGGCACTAAAATATCAGATTTGCCGGTTACAGGATCTCTTCCTGCGGATGCTGTTTTCCCTTTGGAGTACGGCGGGGCGAATTATAGTGTCAAGGCGAGTGATTTAGGTACCGGGGGTAGTACGGAGGTGGCGTATATTGATCAGACGGAGATATATGACAAAATGCTTGCCTCCGGGACAGTCACAAATGATTGGGAGGTCATTGATATACCATCAACCATTCCGAGTACTGCGTCTGGTATAATAGTGACTGCATATGGTTCAACTGACGGGGGATCCGGAACGTCTGGAAATGTTAAAGTATATTTAAGAAGTTCAAAAATAACGGAACGGTTGGCATCACATACTTATGCTGATAATAGTTACGGCTCCGGATCGACTCATAATACGTTCATAATACCGTATACGTCGACGATAGACTTAAAAAGCGTCATCATCGGCGCGGGATCCGGATCATTTGCCAAATTTTATGTGGAGGGTTATATTGCTGGCGGCGGTTCAAGTTCTTCCGGGACCACTTCTGCAATATTACCATTTGCCCACGCAAGAATCTTTACGAATAATGCCGGGACGGGAATTGGAATGTCTTGGGGGGCTTATAATAATGGTTATGTTGAGGTGACCTTTGACACTGCTCAACCGGATACGGATTACTACGTAGTAACGGATAGAGAAACATATGACCAGCATTTAATTGACATAGATCAAAAAACCACTTCCGGTTTTAGAACTAAATGGGTAAATAGCGACAATTCTCTTTTGCCCCCCGGAACTTTCGGTGGTATGTTGACTGTTTATGGTTCGACCCCAACGATAGACATTGGAGGAGGTTCAAGTTCTTCAAGCTCTTCCGGTCCCGGTTTAGGTATTGAGTTTTTTGATACGGTTGAAATCCTTGCCGACGACCTTTCCGGCGGTAACTGGTCGAATGCCACAGGAGCTTGGGTTACAGTTCCAAGTGATCCCGCTTGGGCCGGAGCGGAGAATATCATTATATCCATGGGTTTATATGATGGAGATACCGCCGGCAACACTGGCCAAGCTTTTGAGGTCAGGGCAAATTCAAATTCTACTTCTGTAGAGGTCCTGAGACATCATGGAACCAGCAATGACCGTTCAGCTACTGCTGTGCAGGCGATTATACCTATTGATTCAGATGGTACCTGGCAATATAGACACGTGGTTTTGTACGGAAGTTATGCGAGAATCAACTATCTAAGGGCTAGTGGTAAGATTCTTCCAATCCCTTCCGATAACTCTTGGAGTTCAGGCTGGGAACAGAGTCATGGTGGCGTGGCTGTAGCCAACGGAAGCACACACACAATTACTCATAATTTAGGAACTACAGACGTTATTGTCAAGGCGTATGTAAATACATCTGCGGCATCCGATAGTGGTGCGCAGGAGATCACATCCGGTGGCGGCGTTACCTCTACTTTTACATGGGAATACGGAGCCCAAGTAAAAGATTTGTCATCTAATAGTTTAACTTTACAGCTATCATCGGATGGCGCTTTGTTGTTTGATAGTTCCGGTGAAACGAGTGCCGTGACAAGTTTTGCCAATTGCTACATAAAAGTCGTAGTCCTAGCAGCGGGCACGGCTTCCGGCGGCGGTTCCGGCCCCCGTGCATACGTCGCCTTTGATGGAACTTCTGCAGATTTGACGGCAAGCATCACCAAGAGTTTTAATGTGGACAGTATAACGGATAATGGGGTTGGATTTTATAGGGTTAACTTAACTAATGCAGTAACTGATGCGGTAACAGTTGCCAGCTCTAAGAGGCTTGGAAGTTCCATTAGCTCAATCAATACTGTGGTAGTCCACCCTGAAGTAGAAAATCAGACAGAAATAAGAATCTACTGTCATGCAGTAGATAGTAATGGAAATTTAGGAAGTTATGTTGATCCTCCAGTTGTTAATCTGGTAGTATTTTAAAAATGAAAGTCGTCGTACATAAAAATTCTACCGGGGTTAGCATTACTTATCCTGTTGATCAGGACGTGGAATCAATCGCTTCCAAATTGGATGATGCCTGCATAATGGAGGTTTCCGACCTCCCTGAAGACAGGGTTTTCCGTAATTCATGGGAACTCAATGGCGAAAAGGTTTCCGTCAATCTGGATAAAGCCCGGGAGCAATGTCATATTCGCCGCCGAGAAGTCCGAGAGGAAAAGTTCTCGAAGTGGGACGTCAAGATGACCATTCCTTCCGAAGCCACTTATGCGGAAAAACAAAGACAAAAGATAAGGACTAAGTACGCCGAGATTCAAAAGGGCATAGATGCCGCCGAGAATGCATCCGACCTTGGTGTAATTTATACTGAGCTTTAACGCCATGGCTGATACGAAGATAAGAAACCTGCCTGTTACCGGATCATTGGATGACGATGATTGTTTTGTTGTGGCGACTAATTCGACTACCGATACATGTAGTATCAAGTGGAGCGATATGGCTTCAGAGATAGGCCTTTTAAATCAAATTACATCTCTAGAGGCTAGGCTATCAACCCCCGTTCTTAAGTGCAGATTTGTGGCAAAATTTTTCGGCAATAATGGATTTCAATATAATTTAAATTCATTAGTGCCTAATTATTCTTCAAGTGATATAGTTAAGGTCCTAATAGATAAAGGCACCTCCTACTTGAAGGGCAATGCTAATGAGAACCCTACAATTCATAATTTGCCTGAGACTAATCCTAATGCGACTTATCCGTGGACATTGGTTGGTTATTCCGTTTATGAATATAAGCGTTACGGGGGAATTCTTTATACTGGGGGAGACAGTAGTAACGGCGCCAAGGAGTGCGGAATAGTCGAGGTTTGGGGAGCGATATAACAAATGGCCAATAAACGCATAAAAGATCTTTCCGACACGGCGACCTCAATGGACGCCGGGGATTACTTGGTGGTGGATGCCGCCGATGACAAGACAAAGAAGATATTGTGGTCTGATCTTTCTTCGGGGCTCTCCGGTGGCGGCTCCTCTACCGGAGCAGGAGAATTCTTGGGAAGGGTGGATTTTAATTCTGGTGGTAGTGGGAATAACTGGACCCATACGCATATAAATAATGCTGGGCATTCATTGCCGGATCCGGCTGATTTAATACAGCCCACCGCTCATAATAATTTCCCTCAAAATGGTTCTCCTTTGGAGTTCAAGAATGTAACAAATAATACATATGTCATAGAGAATGTCGAGTTTGTCAATAGGCAAATAAATGAAGGCAGGCATTACACAACTATCATTTTGCCTCCAAATACTAAAGTCGGAGTTTATGACGGAACCTATGAGGGTATGTTCAATAATAACACAAATAATACATATGTAACCGCTCACTCTTGGTATATATACCAAGGAGGGGGTAAAGAATACGGCGTTGATTCCATTAAGGTGTTTAATCTTGATTTGCGAACCCTTAATGTTAACAATCTTGGAGTTGCGGTTGAAGCGGACTATAACGTAATTAATGGTATTAATTTTCCGTTAGAATTGCCTCATGATGGTTTTTTTATAGAAGGCACAGCTATTTAGGATTAATATTTTGAAATATTTACTTGGTTTTTTAATATAACCATATGCAGTTTATTACAATTTGGGGAGCGAAGAGAAGAATCCCCAAGGTAAATAAGTATTTAATAGACTGGGAGAAGCCCAGCAGAAGCATTCTCCAGAAAAACGCAAAGGATTTTCTGTATTCATATTGGAAAAACCATGCCGTCTTCGAGGAGTTTCCCGTGGCAGGCACGAAGATGACCTTGGATTTCTATAACGCCACCAAGAAAATAGCGGTAGAAGTTCAAGGGAGACAGCACCATAAATACGTCCCTTACTTCCACGGCAAGAGAAAGATGGGTTATTTAAATCAGGTTAAGCGGGACTTAGACAAGAAGAAATATTGTGAGATGAATGATGTTTTGCTGGTGGAGATACTAGAGGGGGATAATTTAACTAAAGATTTGTTTAAAAAACTAGGAATGGACATATAATAGTGTAATACAAAGCATGAAAGAATTCGATCCAGACAATCTTCCTGATTTTACGATACCGGAGACCTTCTTGAATCAACTTTATGAATTCACAGGGGGAGAAGACATTGGAAAAGGATTTATATTAAGCTTCGTTGATGATTCGGGGAGAGCTTTGGTCTTCAATAATAGTAGTAGTCAAATAGTTGACATGGGATTAAGAAAGGCTTTGGAGAAATACCTCGTACAGATTGAAGAGCAGGAAAATTCTATGAACAACATGGATGGGCTGGACGAAATCGAGTAATAAAAACTTGACCTTTCCGCTTGTTTCTGTTTTCATAGTAAATAATGATTTTCAATTACGAATTAGAACAGCATTTCTTAGCTTCATTACTAAAACATCAAGAAAAATACCCGGAGATAGCTCCGTTTATTGGGGAAAATGACTTTTATTCAGATGGAACTAGTGTCCATCAAACGATATTCTGTTTATTAAGAAACGCTCTTGAGTCCTGCGATGGTATAGATCATGTGATTTTATCTGAGCGAATTAATTCTCTCGGCATATCTTTTGAAGATAATATAAACGTATCGGATTACCTCAAAGCCCTTTCTATGAGGACGACAACTCCTGAGAGTGTTATTAAATCTGCAAAAGAATTAAAGAAGATTACTGTTAGAAGGGAAATATCTGAAACTTGTCAAACAGTTTCTAAAAAAATGAAAAACATGAATGCCGATTCTAGTTATGAAACTATAGTTTCGGAGGCGGATAAATTATACAACGAACAAATAAGTCTTTACGACTCTTCCGACAACGTTCCTGAAAATCTTTTTGAGACCATGGAGGAATTCGTAGAAGAGAGAGGCAATAATCCTATTTCTGATTTTGGGTATGAGGGCCCTCATGATAGACTTCATCAAATTTACGGTTCTCTATTGAGGCCCGGAGACATAACTGTCATTGTTGCTAGATCAGGAGTAGGTAAGACTACATTTTGCTTGGATTTCGCAACAAAAGTCTCTCAAAAACATAAAAATGTTCCTATTCTTCACTTTGATAACGGAGAAATGAGCAAAGAGGACTTGATGTGTCGTCAATGTGCGTCCTTAAGTCGCGTTCCCATGCACCTAATTGAAACAGGAAACTGGAGAAATGCCGGTAAAGAGGTGTGCAAGCGCGTCAGAGGCGTTTGGCCTAAGGTTCGTGATATGAACCTCCATTATTACAATTGCGGGGGAGATACAGTGGATTCTATGGCAAATTCGATTCGTCGTTTTTATTATTCCAAGGTGGGGAGGGGAAATCCCATGATATTTAGCTTTGATTATATTAAAACCACTTCGGAGAAGGCTGCTTCTTCCAAAGGGGAGTGGCAAATAGTAGGGGAAATGGTGGATAAGTTCAAAAGGTTAATACAAAAAGAGCTTTCTTTTGACAATGGTCCGACTGTCTCCATGATTACAAGTGTGCAGAGCAACAGATATGGAATAACAAACAATAGGAATTCCAGTAATGTGGTAGATGACGAGAGCATAGTGTCGCTTTCAGACAGAATAACCCAGTTCTGTTCTCATATGTTTATCCTAAGGCAAAAAGTCACTGAGGAATTAGTGGAAGATAATAATTTTGGTTCTCATAAATTAATAAATGTAAAGGCGAGGCATTTAGGTCAAGATATTGATGGAGCTATTCAGCCCATTAGAATGGAAGATGGCTCTTTGAAGAAAAATTTTATTAATTTGGATTTTAGTAATTTCGGGATCACTGAAACAGGCGACCTTCGGGATTTATTGGTTCACCGTGGAGTTGGAGACCATCACCCAGAGACAGACCATGACGACGACGTACCAGACTTATTCAGAGATAACAACTGAGGAAATCAAAGAGATTCTTCAGTCTTTAGGCTACAAACTCAATGACAATGGTAGATACTGGAGAACTTCGGCGGTATATAGAGGTGGGGACAACCAAACCTCTTTGCATATCTATAAAGATACAGGATGCTGGAGGGATTATGTTGCTCAGACCCCATTTCTTCCTTTCGAGAAGCTGATTTCCGCCAGTTTAAAAACAAACGATTCTAATGAAATTTCAAAATTTATTAAAAAATACTCTTCAGGAGAGTCGTCTTTCTTTACGGAGCAGGTTAAGAAATTAGAAATGGAAAAAATATATCCCAAATCATATTTAAGCAAACTGCTTCCTCATGATAAGTTTTACAATGAGAAGGGGGTTAGTTCAGAAACCCTTCGTTTCTTCGACGGGGGAATGGCGACTGCTGGACAGATGTACCAAAGGTATGTATTCCCGATCTTCAACGAAGACGGGGAGATACATGGGTTCTCAGGCAGAGATATGACCGACAATTCCTCCGGCAATCGTCCAAAATGGAAACATATAGGCGTTAAAAGCAAATGGATTTACCCTCTTTATTCAGAAAAAGATGGAGAATTTCCAGTTAAAGATGCAATAGAATCCGCAGGAGAAGTAATTTTGGTTGAAAGTCTAGGAGATATGTTGAGATTTCATGAGGCTGGCATTCGAAATGTATTGGTAATATTTGGCCTTGAGGTATCTCCTTCTCTTATTTGTTCTTTGGTTTCCCTTAACGTTAACAACATCATTCTTTCGCTCAACAACGATGACTCCAAGGAAGAAAACACAGGATTAAGAGCGTCCATAAAAAATTATTTAAAATTAATAGGAGGGTTTGATGTTAATAAGTTAAGTATTTGCCTCCCTGTTAAAAATGATTTCGGAGACATGGATGAATCTGATTTTAAGGAATGGCAAGAAAAACGGATTGAGATTGATCAGAAAAAACAACAAGAAAAAATACTTGAGTCTTCGGATCTTTTGCTTAAGTCAGGTTTTCTCCCTGCTTCTTATAAGTCAAAAGTTAATAGGTTAAGAAAATTTATATCTTGATTATGGATATCGCGCTATCAGCTAGTAGAATTAAAACAGCACAGCAATGCAGCTGGGTTTATTGGTGCAAATATAAACTGGGGTTACCGGATAAAAGCAATCTTGGGGCGAAGAAGGGTACTATTTGTCATAATGTTTTTGAATTACTCGGGAACAAAAGACATAAAAAGCACTTTAATCTCATTACTAAGGGAGGGGAGGTTTCTTGCTCTGGAGCGGTGGAGCGTTTAGTTAATACTTACGCAAAAAAGCTTGGCGTAACAGAAAGAGAAGACTTTGAAGACATGGATTCCATGATAGTTAGCGGATTACTTTATGATTTCTTCGGGGAAGATGAGGGCAAACCCACCGAAGCTATTTCGGAAAAATCATTTGATATCAAAGTGGATGATGGAGAAAAAAGATACAGGATAAGAGGATTTATTGATAAATTATTTCTTTATTCAAAAAAACGAAAAGCAATTATTAGGGACTTCAAGTCAAGCAAGCAGGTATTCAAGGGCAAAGAAATAGAAGACAATATGCAAGACTTGATGTATTGTCTCGCGGTTAAACATATATACTCTAAATATAAGAATAGAAAAGCAGAATTTATATTTTTAAAATTTGATCTTGGGAAAAATTTATTTGATGAGCCAGGGAAAGGTATAGTTCAAATGGAATCTCTTTCTGATGATGAACTAGAGGGATTCGAGCATCAATTGACGATGTATCAATCCTATCTAGAAAGCTTTGATGAAGAGGCCGGGAAAAGTAATTATGCGGCAGAACAACATGCTGACAATAGAGGTTACCCTAAGGACGGAACCTTCGGAGGTCGCCTTCAATGCGGGAGGGAAGGCTATAAAAAATCCAAAGGAGAATTTGTCTTAGACAAAAAAGGAGACAAGGTTCCTGCGTATATATGTCAATACAGATTGCCCTTCAAATACTGGGTTATTCTTGGAAAAGATAATAAAGTAAAGAGGTCCGCATACTCAAAGGATGAGCTAAATATTAAAGACGGAGAGTCTTCAGAGGAGAGGTATTATGAGGGTTGTCCTTATTGGATGTCGAAATTAGAGCGAGATGTGTTTGATTTAGTGTAACAAATATATCATGACTGTCATTAATTCAGGCAACGCATTATATAATTACACTCCTCATTTAATTTTAAAGTCTCAAAATGATCCCGGAGGAGTTAATTTAACTTATCTCCCGGATGAAGCTCAGAAATTTGAGGTTTGTTATGATAAGATGGTTGATAGCTATGCTTCGGCAATCGCTGGGTATCCCGTTGTTTGGCCAGATGCCCAATTACTCAGAGACGCCTCATGCACAGATACGAATCACACAGCATGGGGTTACTCCTATTATGGGGATGATAATCAGTTCGGACCGCAAGGACAGTTTAGTGCAGTTGCAATCGAGCACAGACATGATAGGCCTTGGGCTAGTGGTATTTTAGAGGCTAATTATCCGCCAGGGCCTTCCAGTTGGAACGACCCTCCTATTGGCGAGACGTGGCAGAGGCATCACAAAAGCCTTAGGGACGAGATAATAACTCCTCCGACGTGGCATACTTCCCCGCTGCATTTCGAGAAGGATATATTCCAAGGATGTGTAGAATGGAAGGAGAATATTCCTTCGTTTTCTCCGGGGGCTTCAGATGGAGATGGGGGGACTTGGCCGGATCCAAATTATAACGTATATGTAATAGGAGGACCTTTCCAATCTTGCTCGCAATGCGAATGTTATACATCTGAATTATTTCATAAAGATGGTTATGCACAGTCTTTGCCTGGACAAGAGACGGCTTATTTGGATTTTACGGCTGGACAAACAGATAGTTTTGGATCAACTTTTAGTTCTGATTTTTATTTATGGAGGCAGTTATCTATTAGTGGAGACTTTGGGCACCCCGACAGTATGACACCTTGTTCTTATATTTTGGATTTTGGGTCTAGGGCTAGAGATTATCCCAATGCTCCTTGGTTCATCGATGATGATCCAGTTTCTTTTTCTTTTAATAGAAATGGAACATCAGAAAAATCAGATGGTAGTAATTCCAATGATTTGGGATATTGGATTTTCTTCTGGGGAGACTTAACTCTCAATTATGATGGAAATAGTGTTGGTCAAGTCACCTCATTTGTTAGTCCGGCATACTCTAATTTTGCCGGGAATAGTTTTAATATTGATGATACGATTTCTTACGGGAATGGAAGCTCTCAATATTCTTTGAGTTCCCCGTCTTGGACAATCAACAGTTCTCCTGCGGACCCCCCTCTTTCCGATGACTGCTATCATCTTGCGGACTATGCCGCTTACGAGAACAATGGCGATTATATGGGATCTAGCAATTATCTTAATTGCATTTGCCAAATCTCAGCCCAACTAGATGCTGATGATCTTCATAACCCAGGAGCTTGGATCACTTTCGAAACAGCAAGTGATTTTGATTCTGAAGGGACTCAGCATTCTACTAATTTAGGTTCTGTTTTATACAATGGTTATGCTGAAGGGGTTTTATTATGGGATGATAATTTTACGAATGTTCAAGGAGGTTTTTACTGTGGTGATGGTGGAAACCTAAATGGGAGTAAACTAGAATGGGAAGGGTGCCCGAATTCAGACGGCAAATCGTGGTCTTTCAATATTTCAGTTGGAGGATTCAGTGTTGATAGTCCAGCCGTTACTTCCGGGGGCGACCCTTTTTCCGTGGATCATTTAAACATTGATTGGGAAAGTGACCCCAGTTCTCTTACGTGGGATTCCACGAGCCTTAATACGGCATCAATGGAGACAACCCAAGGAATGTACGGAATGTACGGGACTTTAGAATATCAATATTTATTTCAAGATATTTATTTTACCGCTAAAAAAGATTCTCTGCCGGGGACGCAAGGCTCTAGCCTAAGCATATCGGTAACAGAAAACACTGATTCAGATATGGCTTACGATAACGGAGGCTCGAACATTACTATCGAACTCTCCGGAAATGCATCATCCTATAATACGGACCAAATAATGACTCTTCTTGCGAATGCAGGGTTAAATTCTTTTGTAGTTGCTGGGGGCAGTACAGGTACCGATTTCGATGCTAGTGCTTCTCCAATAGTATTCAGGGAAGGTAAGGATCTTCAATACCAATCCACAACAGTAAATTGTTCGCTCAAAAAAGAGTGGTAATTCAATAAGTAAAATACTCCACGCTCATTGTTGCGGAGTTAACTTGGAATGACCATAAATTCTTAGATACTAAGTACCAAGAAAATGTCTTGGTTCCATTTTTGCCTGAATATGATACATTAAATGAGCTCGATGTACCTGATTGGTTAGAGACCATATATTGAGCAACTTTTTTGTCTGATGTTATCAAAAATTCTGGAGCTTTGCTTATTGTTATAGAATAATATAAACCATCTTCAAAAATAAACATTCCTCCGTTTGCAAATCTTGATCCATCCGCAAATTGAACCCTCATTTCGTTGGCAACCAAATTAGAATTTAAAGATGGAAACTGTGGCTTATTAGGTGGCACCCTAGAAGAACCGCTTTCTAAAATTGGCTTTGCTGGCTGCAGATCAGAGTTCGATTTAACTGCAAAATATTTCAAGGCGTCGTAGCCCAAAACTTCTGAATTTGCATAATCTACATTTCCCGGGGCTGTTGTAATATCTATATCGAATGAAAGATTTATTTCTGCGGCATTCCAATATTCATTAACCCTCTCGTCAAGGTCTGTGAGTTTTGAGCAATTGATAGGGGAATCAACAGGCTCTAAAAACACGGGGAATCCTCTATCCGGAGGCAGGAATGAAAACGATTCTGCTGTGTGTGGCATATATGTAGTTACACTTTAATGTTGACGTTTATATTTTTTTTATGTTATCATGTTTTATTCGCAAGTATGATACCTTTATTTAAATCTCACTTTTCAATAGGCAGGAGCATTTTAACTTTATCCCCTCCAGCTGAAGATTCACTTTCTGCGGATAGTATTTTTGATATTTGTGTAGAAAATAAATTGGACAAAGTTGTTTTGGTCGAAGATTCCCTAACGGGCTTCCTTGAAGCCCTAAAGAATAGTTCGCTGCTAGGCATCCAGCTTATTTTCGGTTTGCGCCTTTCAATATGCGACGATATGTTTAATGAAAAATCAAACAATGAGCATAAGGTGATAATTTTTTGCAAAAACCCGGAGGGTTATAAGAATTTAACCAAGATATATAGCAAGGCTTTCGCGGAGGGGTTTGGGAAAATAGACTTTAAAAACTTGAAAATACTTTGGGAAGAAGACAGTTTACTTTTGTTCGTCCCTTTTTATGATTCATTTATTTTTAAAAACAATTTGACATTTTCTAATTGTGTTCCCAATTTCTCTTTTTTAAATCCTACTTTTTTTATAGAGGATAATGATCTCCCTTTCGACTCCTTAATAGAGAAGAAAATTATTGACTTCTGTAAGGCTAACAACTATAATACAGAGACAGCGAAGAGCATTTACTATAGGAATAAAACAGATTTCGAAGCATTTCAAACTTACAAATGTATATGCAGTCGGAAATTTGGCCGGAGTATTAGCTTAAGTAAACCTAATTTAGAGCACTGCGGAAGCAGGGCTTTTTCTTTCCAAAGTTTTTTAGAAAAACAAAATGAAATTGCTTAAATATTCAGACGTATGTTTAGTTCCGAAGTTTTCGGACTGTGAAAGCAGATCCAATTGTGACACTTCAGTCTCATTGGGGGGTAGGACTTTTAAGTGTCCTATTATTCCCGCCAATATGAAGTCTGTAATTAATGAAGATTTATGTTATAAATTATCCCAAAATGGTTACTTTTACGTAATGCACCGCTTTGGGATTGACCTTAGGAAATTTATAGAGAATGCAGAGAGAAACCAATGGAAATATGTGTCAATAAGTATAGGCGTTCAGCCCAAAGATTTTGATTTTATTAGAGATGCTGCTTCTTCTAGGCTAAGCATAGACTATATTACAATAGATATTGCACATGGCCATAGTTCTTCCATGAAGGAAATGATAGAATTCATAAAGGAAAAACTTCCTGAATCATTTCTTATTGCCGGTAATGTAGCAACTCAAGAAGGCGTTAGGGATTTATATTCTTGGGGTGCAGATGCAATCAAAGTAGGCATAGGTCAGGGTAGCCCTTGCACAACAAAAGACAAGACGGGATTTACCATTCCTATGTTTAGTTGCGTCAAGAACTGCGCTCATTCAGCTATGACATCTTCGGGTGATTTCATATCTATTGCTACTGGAAATATAAAAAATGACTTTGATTTGCCTTCAAGAGTTCCCATTATAGCAGATGGTGGAGTCTCTTGCAATGGAGATATAGCCAAGGCATTAGTTGCTGGTGCTGACATGGTGATGTCGGGTAGTCTTTTTGCGCAGTGTCTCGATAGCCCAGCGGAAACTATTATTATCGAAGGTTGTCCGCATAAAGCTTATTTCGGTTCCGCTTCGGTACACAACAAAGGGGATAGTTCACATATAGAAGGGGTAATGAAAAACATACCAGTTTCAAGTATGACATTTCTTTCTAAAATAAATGAAATAGAAGAAGACTTGAGGTCTTCCATAAGTTATGCCGGAGGGAAATCACTTGATTACCTAAAGGATGTTTCTTACGAGATTTGTTGAGTATTGAAAGAAAACCTTCTTAGATTCCGAAATCGCCAAAAGTACTTGGTGTTTGATTATGAGACTTGTGGCTTAAACCTAGGGTCACTATCTAATAAGCCTTGGCAACTTGCGTTCCTTTTGTGCGAGGGTAAAAAGATTTTATCTCGCCATAACTATTGGTTGCATTGGGACGATATTGAGGTATCTCCAGACGCAGCCAGAATAACAGGGTGGACTAAATCTAAATATAAAAAACTTGCGGTTGCCCCAGAGAAACCTCTTGAACTTTTCGAGAAATATCTTTACGACGAAGAATATATGAGCGTGGGTCATAATCTATTAGGATTTGATGTTTACATCCATAATATTAACCGTCATTTATTAAATAAAGATACTGATTTTTCTTATGTGAATCGCTTGGTTGATACAAATTGCATCGCCAAGGGCATAAAAATGGGAATTAATTTAGATAAAGATGATGACTTATTGTCATGGCAATACAGAATGGTAGGCATTAGACAAAGAGGGGTAAAGACTAATTTAAAACAACTATGCGTGGATTATGATATAGATTTTGACCCCTCAAAACTCCACGATGCCTTATACGATATAGAGAAAAACTTTGAGGTTTTCCAGAAATTAATCTGGGCATTTGAAGTATGATTAAGATATGCTTTAGTGATGATGACTTACGCGAGGCAAGAGATCTTGCTAGAGAAAGGCATGATGCAAAAGATATTTCTTTTAGGAATTCCTATCGGTTGGGAAATCACGAATCTGAGTATGCTGCTCATACAATAGGTATTCTTGGGGAACTTGCATGGGCTAAATACAGCAATCAAGAAATAGATAAAAACATATATCCAGTCAGAGACCCAGGGGAGGATTTCCCCAATGTAGAAGTAAAAGCGATTACTTATATCGGTAAGGGCGAGCCGGAACTAAAGATTAAAAAAACAGAATATGAAGCTAGAGATCCGTCCCTTTATGTATTGGTTAGGATAAATAAAGAGCAATTGCGCCTTAATAATACCGTTGAGATCCTTGGGACGATTTCAAAAAAATCATTCGATCAATTTAAAATAGAAAAACAATATGGAAAAGGGATGCCGATCAACTATATAGTCCCTCTTTCTGTTATGGGGAAACCTATTGATGACAAAAAACTCTTTTTATAATAACTTTTCTTCTTATGAAGGATGCTCCCCACCGGGAGTTAGATTGCCTAAGATCGTCATAGAGCAGAGGCATTACAAAAGACTTGGTATTTCCAATGAAGTTTCTAATTTGGACTTCCTTAAGGCTCTATGCGTATCTGGAGAAAATAAATATGAAATCAACGAGAAGCACAACAAGCAGGAGTATACTGACAGGCTCGACATGGAGTTATCAATTCTTTCCGATCTGGGTTTTATTGATTATATTCTTCTTAATTGGGATGTTCTTAATTTCTGCAGGGAGGAAGGCATTCCTGCTGGCCCGGGGAGGGGTTCGGCGGCTGGGTCGCTTGTTTTGTTCCTGATAGGAGTAACACAGGTAGATCCAATAAAATACGAGTTATTTTTCGAGAGGTTTGTATCTAAAAGCCGGGCAAAAACAGTAGAAAAAGATGGGATTTCTTATTTAGATGGTAGCCTCTTGGCTGATGTCGACAATGATATTGCTTATGAACATCGGTATAAGGTTATCGAATATATTGAGTCTAAATATCCGGGCAGAACCTCAAAGATATTAACCCTTACGACTCTTAGTGGTAAATTATGCGCAAAAGAGTGCGGTAAACTCGTAGGGGGGATGAGCGAACAAGAAGTAAATGAAATAAGCGACAGTATCCCAAAGAAATTTGGGTTAGTAGTTCCCTTGCCAGAGGCTTATGAAGAAAGTGAAAAATTTAGATCGTGGGCTGATTCTAATGAAAAAGTTTACAAAATAGCCTTAAAACTTCAGGGGTTAAATAAAAATGTGGGAGTGCATCCCTCTGGAATAGCCATATCCTTCGAAAAACTTTCAGATATTTGCCCGGTCCAAAAGACATCAGAAGGGGCTTTAGTCACTGGCTATGACATGAATTGGGTCGCAGAGCTAATGGTTAAGTTCGATATTCTAGGGCTGAGAACCTTAAGCGTCATTTATAATACATGCAAGTATGTAGGAATGGATATTTATGATGTTGATTTATCAAAGGATTCTCTTTATAAACCATTGCAAAATTTAAAAAGTCGTCATGGAATTTTCCAGATTGAAGCGGATACAGATTTTAGAGTGTGCAAAAAGATTAAACCCAGAAATCTAGACCAGTTAAGTGCTGTGGTTGCTATAGCGAGGCCAGGGGCTATAGAATTCATGGATTACTATGAAAGATATGTATCTTCAGGAGCTTTCCAAAGTGTTCATAGTTTTTTCGATGATGTCCTTAGCTATACAGGAGGCATACCTTTGTATCAAGAGCAATTGATGAAGATGGCCGTAAAGGTTGGCTTTACTCTGGATGAAGCAGAGCAATTGAGGAGAATCGTTGGGAAAAAGAAAGTGGCTCAGATGCCAGAGTGGAAAGAAAAAATAGAGAACAAAATAAAAGATTTGGGGCTAGATGAAAATATTGGTTCTATTTTATGGAAGGTTGCCGAAGATAGTGCTAATTATTCTTTTAATAAATCTCATTCGATTTGCTACTCCATTCTCGCGGCATGGACTACTTACCTAAAGTTCAATCATCCAAAAGAGTTCTTTTTGTCTCTTCTGGAAATGACTCAGTTTGAACCTTCTCCTCAAGAGGAAATCAATAAGATTAGCCAAGAGCTTTCCTTTTTTGATATAACCCTCTTGCCTCCTGACTTGATCCAATCAGAAATGGGCTTTTCTCTTGACAATAAAAACATAAGGTTTGGCCTTAACAGCGTCAAGGGGATTAGCGAGAAGTCATTAAACGCCCTCCGTTCATTTAGAAATTCTGAGAACACAAATAAATATGAAATTTTCATTTCTGCCAAACAAGCAGGGCTTAACATAGGAATCCTTTCTTCCCTAATACAGGCTGGAGCATTATCTGATTTTAAATCAAAAAGATCTAGACTGGTTCTAGAGGCTCAATCTTTCAATATATTAACAGACAGAGAGAAAAGAAACTTTATAGAACTCGGAGAAAGATTTGAGTATGATTGCTTAAATACTATCAATGGATGTATAAAAGAATCATTAATTGCTGATGACGGGAGAGTAATCTTCTCAGAGGGCAGGCTTGAAACATTTAAAAAGAAATATTACCCTTATAAAGAAATTTATGACAGGAATAAAAGTTATGAAAAATTTGCTAATTGGTATTTCGAAAGAAAGCTTTTAGGATTTAGTCATAGCACCGAGCTAAAAGATTCGTTTGGTGAAAATGAAAGCCTAAATAATTCTATTCATTTTTTCGGTTTAGAGTTAAAAGAAAGGGGAAAATTCATTGGAGTCATAGAGGACTGCATCAAGAGGAAAAGCAAAAAAGATATACCCTATATCAAGATGACCATATCGGATGAGTATGGTACTTATGATGCAATGATGATGGATAACAGAGAAAAAGCTTTATCTAAATATACAAATAATGGGGGGAAGATCCCTAAAAAGGATAATATAGTGATCATTACTGGGCAAAAAGGAGATGATATTTTGTTCTTGGATAAGCTTTCTATTGTGGACGAAAAAATCTATATGAAATTATCAGATATAAAATAGTGTAATTATTTATGATGTCAACAAAGCCAAATTTCACTCCTAGAGCTAAGGAGGTCATTAAGTTAGCAAAACAGAAGGCTATTCAACTACAATCTTCGGATGTAAGTCTAGATCATTTACTTATATCTGTTTTGGATACAGATCAAACTGCTATATTAGAAATATTTTCAAGAATCAATATAGATATAAATGATTTTAAAGAGTTTGTTTTAGATCATATCATATTAGACCCTAGCTATGATGACTCTGAGCTTCAGGTTCAGACGGCAAAGTACTCCAAGGATTTTCAATTAATATTAAATAAGTCAAATGATTTCGCCAATGAGTTGAATCATGGCTATGTAGGGCTAGAGCATATTTTCTTTATAATGCTGGTTGATAAGAGTTCTCCTCTTCGCAAATACTTCGATGAATTAGGTGTGGATTGCGACAATGTTTCTGAGTTTTTAAAAATGTTTTTAATAGGAGGTGATTATTCTCACCTATTGCCATCAACATCCGCGCCTATAGATGAGCCTACTCAGGAAGAATCCTTTAATCCGGGCCAAAGCAGACCCAAAAGGTCAGAGAAGGGTTCGGCTCTTCAGAAATTCGCGAAGAATTATAATGTTTTGGCTTCTGAAGGAAAATTTGATAAAGTTATTTGCAAGGAAGGGGAGCTTGAGAAGATTTCTGAAATTTTATGCAGAAGAAATAAGAATAATCCCATATTGATTGGCCTTCCCGGAACGGGCAAAACAAGCTTAGTAGAAGGCTTAGCAGAGAGAATAGTAAATAATAAAGCTTCTGATTTACTTTGTTCAAAAATTATCTACGAAGTAGATTTGGCCTCGATGATAGCAGGCACAAAATATAGAGGCCAATTTGAACAAAGGCTGAAACAGATAATAGAAGAGGCAAAGTCTTCCTCCAATGTGGTGTTATTTATAGATGAGATACACACTCTGATAGGGGCCGGGAGTGCCGAAGGGAGTATGGATGCAGCGAATATATTAAAGCCTGCTTTGGCCCGAGGTGATATTAGATGTATTGGGGCGACAACTCCGAAAGAATACTCCAGATCCATAATGAAAGATGGGGCTTTGGATCGAAGATTTCAGGAAGTTAATGTTGAGGAGCCTTCCGGTGTTGAGGCTGTAAAAATACTAGAAGGGGTAGCTCCTAAATATGAAGAGTTTCACCATGTGAAATACAGAAAAAATATATTTAAACTGGCTGTTGATTTGTCCATTAAGTACATGAACGACAAGTATTTGCCAGATAAGGCTATTGATATTTTAGATCAAGCTGGGGCTAGAGTAAAAATGAGAAACTTGGTAAAGCCTCCTGAAGCCTTGGTTATTGAAGATCAAATTGCAGTTTTGGTTCGAGAAGGCGAAAATGAAATAATTGATCCCCAAATAAAGAGAAAAAGAGAGGGTTTGCTAATTAAGTATGAGAAAATATTAAATGATTGGTCGGAAGATTTGCTCTCAAAATCTTTTTATGTGACGCAAAAAGATATTTATGATGTGGTTTCGTCTAAAACAGGAGTTCCTGTTAATAATATTTCACAAAAAGAGTCGGACATGCTTCTTAAATTAGAAAAATCCCTTAATAAGGTTATTTTATTCCAAGAAGAGGCCGTCTCCACTATATCCAAATCTATCTTGAGGGCGAAAAGCGGTTTAAAAGATGACTCCAAGCCAATAGGATCGTTTCTCTTGCTAGGGGAAACAGGCACTGGCAAAACTTTCTCAGCCAAGGCTTTAGCGAAATTATTTTTCGGAAGCGAAAAGAATCTTATTCATGTAGACATGAGCGAGTATTCCGAAAAAGCAAATACATCTAGATTGGTTGGGGCGTCTCCGGGTTATGTTGGATACGAAGAAGGAGGGCAATTGACTGAAAAAATTAGAAAAAATCCTTATTCTGTTCTTTTATTGGATGAAATAGAAAAAGCTCACCCATCTGTTATTCACACTCTCTTGCAGGTCTTAGAGGAAGGTAGAATTACCGACGGGTTGGGTAGGGTTGCTGACTTTAAGAATTGCATTATAATAATGACCGGTAATTTGGGTGCTGATTTATTTGACAAAGAGACCTCTATAGGGTTTTCCAATAACAAGTCTAACATTGATTCTAAAATTTCCGAAAAGGCAAAAGATACTTTTAGTCCAGAGTTCATCAATAGGGTTGACGGGGTTGTTGTCTTCAAAGCCTTCTCTAAAGATCATATTAAGTTCATTTTAAAATCTCATATCAAAGCTTTGGTTTTAAAATTAAAGAAAAAAGGTATCAAATTGGTTATTGGGGATGACATTGTGAGTCACCTTAGTGATTTAGCTTTTGCCGAGAAAATGGGTGCTCGCCCAGTAAATAGATTGATTCGAAATAAGATAGAAAATATATTATCGAAAAAGATTTTGAAAAAAAAGAAAGGTTTGATCAAATTGGACTTGACAGATATCGATTGATATTTTACAATAGGTTATTCCTATTAAAAATATACAATCATGTCTTTACCATTTTACAAACCAAACAGCAAGAATCAAGGGTCAGCCCTTAATATAAACATATCCAATCCTGGCGACAAGGAACCGACGCTGTTCATCAATATGATCAGGCAGTTCAGCTGGAGTTCTTCTGGCAAAAGAGGATCTTTTGCTGGTAATAAAGACCAACCAGAACATACGGTTAATATGAAAATTAATCATATTGAATGTGGAAGTATTATTTCTTCAATTGAAAACCGACATGAGTTCAGTGCTTTTCATACCTTTAACGACAGTTCTACCACATTGAATTTTTCACCGTGGGATCAACCCTCTAGGTCTTCCAAGTATAATCCCTCTACAAAACAGCAGGAACCCTCTGGGGATATACTTCCAAGCTTTGGGTTGTCCTTGAAGAAGGGTAGTTTTAGCCCCATAAAGATACCTTTGTCCCCCGGTGAATGCCAAAACATGCTTCATTACTTCAAAAGGTTTCTATCTATCTACTTTGATTACATAGATTCTCCAGTTTCTGTAGATTCTTTCCGAGAAATCTCCAAGGATGATGTAAAGGATCAGAAAAATGATGATTTGTTTTTGGACATAGACTCCTTTCCAAAAGTTTCTTCTCCAAAAAAAGACAAAAAGCAAAAAAAAGACAACAAAGAAGATGACAAGGTTGTTGATGACGAGTCTTCATATTATTGATGGAAAAGAAAAAAGTATTAATACATAGCAATCATTCTAGGCTTTTAACTGGTTTTGGTAAAAATTCTAAAAATATTTTAAAATATTTATCGGACACTGGGAAATATGAAGTTATAGAACTCGCGAATGGAATATCCCATTCTCATTCAGAATTAAAAACTATGCCTTGGCGAACCCTCGGTGGTTTGCCCAATACACAGGCCGAATTGGATTCCGCTTCAAAAGATCCTGCTCTTAAAAGATCCGCAGGGTATGGAGGTCTTGTTATAGATAAGGTAATAGAAGAAGTCAAACCAGATGTATACATAGGAGTTGAGGATATTTGGGCTTTTTCTGGATATTATGAAAAGCCTTGGTGGAATAAGATAAACTGTATGGTCTGGACGACCTTAGATAGTCTGCCTATTTTACCGGAAGCTTTAAGGGTTGCCTCTGAGATTAAAAACTATTATGTGTGGGCGTCTTTTGCTCAGAAAGCCTTGGCAGAAAAAGGGTTTGGTCATGTCAAGAAATTGCACGGCTCAACAGACCCTTCTAATTTTTACAGACTAGAGGATGAAAAGAGGAGCTCTCTTAGGCAAGCAAATGGGATAGACTTGGATGATTTTGTTATTGGGTTTGTCTTTAGGAATCAATTAAGGAAGTCTGTTCCGTATCTGTTAGATGGATTTTCTATATTTAAAAAAAGAAACCCGAAAAGCAAAGCAAAACTATTACTTCATACGAATTGGACAGAAGGGTGGGACATTCCAAGATTAATAGAGGAGAAGAGTATTGACAAGGAAGATGTTCTTGCTACTTACTTTTGCTCTAAATGTAACTCGTATGAGGTTAAGCCTTTCACTTCAAATGAAAACGATTGCAGGTTTTGTGGATCAAAAGGGTCTCAATCAACCGTTTCCGTCTCCGCCGGGGTGGATGAGCTACAACTGAACGAAGTTTATAACCTAATGGATGTGTACTGCCACCCGTTTACATCTGGCGGTCAGGAATTACCTATTCAAGAGGCTAAATTAACAGAACTAATAACTCTGGTTACGGACTATGCATGTGGGACGGACTCTAGTTCTTCTGATAGTGCTGGGTTTCCACTTAAATGGTCTGAATATCGAGAACCAGGAACCCAGTTCATCAAGGCGAGCACGGATAAAAATTCCATAGCAAAGTATCTTGAGAAAATTTTAAAGATGCCTCAAGCCAAGAGGAAAGCTCTAGGAAAGAAGGCGAGAAAATATATTCTTGAAAATTATTCGATTCAAGCTGTAGGTAAAGAGCTGGAAGGTATTATAGATTCCATGCCAGCGGTTGATTGGGATTTTAATTTCTCAGCCCCGAAAGGAAACCCTAATTACAATCCCCCCGAAATAACTTCGGATATTGAATGGGTGACTGATTTGTATAAGAACATTTTGCTCAGAAAGGTCGGGCCAGACGACGAAGGGGTAAAACATTGGATCGCTAGGCTGGAGTCAGACTTAGATAGGGGAGAGGTGTTAAATTACTTCAAGAAGATCGCGTCTCAGAATGAATCCTCTAAGCAAATTGAGTTTGATGAATTCCTAGATGACACAGGAAACAAGAGAGCTCTTTTGGTTTTTGGTGGTTCAGCTTCTGATTTGATTTTATGTACAACAATATTTAAATCTTTCACTGAATCCCATCCAAATTATGATTTATATGTTTCCTGCAAAAATGATTATCATCATTTAATATCAGGCCACCCTTCAGTGCATAAGCTGCTTCCGTTTCGGGAGAGCATTAGAAAGGAATCACTTATGTTGGGGTTTGGATCTAAAGACCCTTATTTTGATTATTTTTGCGATGTAACTGACGTATTTGATAGAGACTCTTCTTGTTATGGTACAATTAATAATCAATTTTCTATTTTATGAATAAATTAGAAAAGCTTAGTTTGCATTCGGCTCTTAAAATAAAAGAACCAATAGTTAATGAGTTATTTTTCCCTGTCGTTTCGAATAAATATATTTGTATTTTTTCTGAACATATTATTGATAGTCGAAAGTACAATTATTTATCTGAAGTCGTATCATTAATAACTCCCTTTTTAAGGGATCACGACATTTCTATATTGGACATAAGTGAATCAGGTGCTCCGGGAATAGAGGGAACTTTGGATTTCAAAAGCGGTACTCAGTTTGGTCATCGTTGTTTTTTAATGAAAAATGCAGAGTTAGTATGTTGCTCCACGGGTTTATTTTCTGTTTTGTCTGGCGTCTATGATGTCCCATGCGTTACTTTGTATTCTGACATACATCCAGATGAAGATGTATGCTATTGGGGGGACGAATCTAAACGTCTAAATATAACTCCAGACATAGATAATATCCCCTCTCATTCTTATGTTGAATTCCCCAAAACCATAAACGAAATAAGCCCACTGGATGTAGCTAAATCTATTTTAAGTTTATTAAAAATAGAGAATGACCTTAATAATTTAAGTTACCTTCATATGGGATCCCTGTATTCATCTAAAGTTATTGAAGTAATACCGGACTTTGTCCCCTCTGATCATTTTTTGCCCAAGTCAGTACTTAATCTTAGGTTTGATTATCATCCAGATTATAAATTTTTATTTGCATGGGCTAAGGGTAAAAACTTATCTTTATTTTTGCCCCAAGATAAACCTATTGATCCTTCGGCTCTTTTAAAAATAAGAAGTTCCTTAAAATCTGTTTTCTTTAATTTGACGGGGGAATTTGACAAGAATTATCTTACAGCTCTTAGGAGGGTTGGAATTTCTCCTAATTTTTTCTGTGATGATGAAAATATTGTGGATAAAGTTAGGTTGCTCAATATAGACCTCGAAGTTCCTTTGATAGAAAAAAAATCGAAGAAAGATCTTGACCCTGATGTAGAAATAGGAGATAATACTTTCTTTAAGTCGGGCAAATTAATTCTTTCAAATGGAAAAAAGTTTCAATCAAAAGCTAACTGGATCACGGGGGTTGACTTCGATGGTTCGGAGCAAAAGGTCATTGATACTGTAGACTTTTGGGAAGATCTCGATTACTACATAATATATACGAAAAATGATACTTGAAAACGATAATAACTCCCCAAGGAGAGACAAGAAAGGATTGCTTATCGGGACAAAGTATATCTTTAGCCAAGATGGCTTGATTGATTGGAGAAAAATGGTCAAAGACAAATGGCTATACCCTAATCCTGGAAAAGGTATTACAGAAACAGATGTTTCCAAGATGGAAGATAGGGATTTATGTATTTTACTGGGAGGAATAAAGGAATTGGCTCGCATCAGAGGGTATAGCTCAATTGATTATTCAGTATCGGCCCCTTCTCAAGAATACGTAGTAGTTACCTGTACAATCAAGTGGATTCCTAACTTTGAGACAGCAGAACAAGAGATAAGCTTTTCTTCTATCGCGGATGCCTCTTTCGGCAATACATCAGCTATAGGAGGTGTTCATTATTTGGCCCCCATAGCAGAGAACAGGGCATTCGTTAGGGCTGTTAGAAATTTCTTGAATATTAATATCGTAGGGAAAGATGAACTCGCCTCCTTAAGGGGTAAGGCTCCAGTATCTCGATCAGAGCCAATCTCAACAAGCAATAAGATGATTGACCCTCATGGGACTTTAGAGTTATTTTGTAATAATATCGGTGTTTGTTCTTTTGATGATTTTAAAATAAAAATTTCTGAGCTACAATCCAATGGAAAGTTAAATAACTTAGACCAAGGAGAATGGGCGAATTTCAAATCTATTGATCCTAAGGATGTGAGAAAGATTCTTGCAACTTTAAAACAAAAATAATAATATGGCAAAATTAACAAATAAACAACTCGCCAAACTATGGACAGTTTGGTTTGTATTCACATTCTGCTGGGGTTTTTGGCATGGCTATAATCAAATTCCGATGACCGGATTGTACAGTTGGGCAATCCAACTCGCATCCATAGGGCTAACGATATGGTGCATAATAAGGCTTTGGCATACTCCCGAGGTGGATGGATAAATACATCAAGAAAAAGCATCCCAACCTTCTAAGTAAGACTAAAACTTACTTAGTTGGTCACATGCAGTATGCAAGTGGAAGAAATTGGAGGGATTATGTGGGGGAAGAATTAGAGGGTATTAATATAACAGTGTTTGATCCTTATAAAAAACCCTTCGTAAAGGATGTTGACGAAGATGAGGCAGTCCGGGTGGAGCTTCTAAAAATGATGGAAAAGGGTTACTATGATGAGGCTACCAAAAGAATGAAGACGGTCAGATCTTATGATTTAAATCTGGTGGACCGTTCTGATTTTATTATAGCTCATTTAGTTCCGGAGGTTGCAAGCTGGGGGAGTGCAGAAGAAATTACAACAGCAGTTCGCATGAAGAAGCCTATTTTTGTTAGTATGGAAGGGGGGAAGGATAAAACTCCTTTATGGATGCTTGCAATGTTCCCCCATAAATATATTTATGATTCCATTGAAGAAGTGGTGGGAATGATTAAAGATATAGATTCTGGAGAGAAAGAGATCGACAGTGATCGCTGGAGATTACTTCAAAAGGAATTTCGCTAAACCTTGAATACTTCAATTTCAAAAAAAAATATTCGACAGGTTTTCCACTGGGGGTGGACGATATATGAATGATAAACATCAAAAAGATTACTTTCAGACAGACAAAGGTAAAGAAGCTCTTGTGCGCGCGCGTAAGGCTTATGACGATAGAGACCCGGAAAGAAGGCGCAAGCAGAAAAGGGATTACATGCGCAGAAAAAGAAGAAAAGACCCATATTATGGCAGATAATTTAGTTGACATTTTAGTATCAATATCTTATAATAAGAGCAACGAAAAGTGAACGCAAGGGTTTCAAAAAAAATCAGAAAGATAATCACGTCAAATGCAGAATTGGGTTTTGTAAAACGCGATTACGATAGGGCGAAGAATCAATACAAAAAACTTAGCGAAGAAGGGAGAAAGGATTTTCTCGACCTTCTTGAAAAATTTTATTCTAATAACCAAACAAACAAAGGGTGATAATCATGAGTGATAAAGATTCAGAAAGTACGGAGCAAGAATCCGAATGGAAGAAAAGAGAGCTTGGGGCATTGTGGCTCAAGGAGAGTAAGGCAGGAATGAAGTTTTACTCTGGTCATATTGATGGCTCAAAGGTCATTATTTTTTCCAATAAGAACAAAGCAAATGATAGGGCTCCAGATCTTGTCGTTTATAAGTCCGAGGAAATGGAGTCTCCCAGTAAGGGCGACGGCATTGAAATAGACTAAATTTTCTTTAAAAAACTTCTTGACTAGTGAACCATATTGAATAATAATATGGGTTATGAATCAAGCAGTTATTAAAAAAAATGAGTCCCCTCGCAAAAGAGGCGGAAAAAAGAAGGGTGCGAATTCTTTCGTCAAGGTTCGCTTCTCAGACCTTAAAGGATATATAAGCGAACAAGTCCCAATGACTATCAGCCGAGTATGGCTAGAGTCTTTGGGTTTCAAAATCGAGGCTCCTGATCTCAATTCGTTGAGCTCATGCCCTGATATACCCCTTAAGTCCCATGAGGATGATCCTTCTGTGCCTGAAGACAAGGTTGATTTTAAAATATTTAACGGAGAAGAATAATATGAAAAATAATATATTTAAGGGGTTAGTTGGGCAGTCAAATGTCAAAAAGAAACTTAATTTCTATTTGGATGCTTTTAATAAAACGAGTTCCGCTCCGTATTTATTGTTTGTCGGTGCAAAGGGGTTAGGGAAGACAATTTTCGCTAGAAAATTCGCAGCTTCATTAAAGAATGTGGATGGCAGTCAAAGGGCGATGGTGGAGATCAATTGCTCTAGCTTGAAGAATGTAAATCAATTCTTTGAGCAAATTATTTTGCCTGTAGTACTTGATAATAGTGTTACTATATTTTTCGATGAGGCTCATGAGCTTCCTAGGGATATAATGATGGCATTATTGACAATACTGGATACCGGTGCAAAACAGACGGTTTCTTATAATTGGCAAGGAGACAACTATGTATTTGATATGAGGAAAAATACTTTCTTCTTTGCTACGACAGAAAGCGACAAATTATTCCCTCCCCTTAAAGATAGGTTGACTCCTATTGATTTTGAGCCTTACAAAGGGCATCATTTAGCACAAATCTTACGTAAAAGCTCTGAAGAGGTTCAATACAATAGTGAAGCTCTAGAACTCTTGAGTGACACGGTTAGAGGCAATGCTCGCAATGCGGTCATGACAGCAAAGAATGTTATTCTTTATTGCGTTTCAAAGGGTATTAGAAGATTCGGCATGAAGCAATACGATGAATTTCGTGACACTTTGGGTGTTTTACCAAAAGGTATTACATGTACAGAAAGGGAAGTTTTAGAAATTCTCAATGAGAAGGGTGCTTGTACTTTGAGTATGTTGGCGGCTAAGACTGGATTAAGTTCAACTGCTTTGCGTTGCGATCATGAAAAATACCTCATTCGTCAAAATCTTATGGAAATTGATACGAAGCGAAAAATAACCACGAAGGGAAAAAGATTAATTGTAGCTTTAAATAGCGACTCCTAAGTATTTTAATCATTTCTCCATGAAGAATAAAAGAAAGTTAGCAGACATGAATATGTTTGCCGAAGGGTCGAAAAGGAATCCTCATAATGGGAATAAAATAATGAAAGAATGGAAACCGAAAAAGAAATCAAAAGAAATCAAATCACTGAAAGATTCTTTTTATATTAATCCGCTAAACCATGAACAAACCAAATAATTTATGAGTAAAATATATTTTTCGACTCTAATGTTTTTGATATTTTCGGGGTGCCAACACACAAAAATGGACTTCAAGTGCAATGGGGACCGGATTTGTAGGTGTTCAGAATGCAACCTTGGATCTTGTGTTGATTGCGATTGCCCTAACTCCAAGAAGCAATGAGTAGCGCTCAATCTATTTGTCAGGAATTTTGTGATGACATTTCTGTTTCTAGTAAAATAAAAGAGCTTAATGATTATACTTTATGCGAAGTGGAGGAATTAAAATGCTCTATGAATATCGATCATTTTACTGGATTGGTAGAAAGAATGCTTGAAATAGGGTATTGTTGCACTCAAGTACAAAATGATATTCATAAGGAAAAATGCTTTGCGTGGTTCGAGCCCATGAGTCTCGATTGAATTTTGAACCAAGTTTTATGGGTGTAATATTATTATGTGCTTAGAGTATTACCCTTTCTTTTGCTTTGTGGATGTATATCCACACATAACCCTGCCCCTAAGGATACTTTGCCCTCAAGATCAAAAGACCTTCAAGATAGAATAGATAACTTGATAGAAAAAGCCGAAGATAATAAAAAATGGCAAAAAATTTATATTCAAGAAATAAAATCGGCAAAAGAGAATCAAGATTATGATGCATATAGGTTTTTTTTGCATGAATTCATAAATACTCCAACATTAATACTGCCAGATTGGGCGTATGAGTGAGTTTTTTTTGATTTTTTGGTTCTTTTTCTTAATATGAGTATATCATGGATATAATAGATGGAGATATTTTAACATTTCCTTTGGGTTCCGGTGCTATTTTGCATTCTTGTGACATATCAGGAGAAATGAAAAATAATAATACTACGAAACAAATATCTTATAGATTTCCCGCTTTGCACACTGAACACGAAAAAATAGTAGCAGAAGGAGGGGATTCTCTTTTAGGTGGTTTTTTTTGCCATAAGACTGAATTAGGATTAATAGTTTCCTTATATTGCGAAAAGGAAACTATGAGTAGAAAATTAGATTATGAACATTTCCTTAAATCCTATTCTTCTGCCCTCGCTTACCTAGAAACCCTCTCTTCCCCGCCTAAGATTGCCATTCCTTATAAAATTGGATGCGGAGAAGCTGGAGGGCATTGGCCTATAGTATTGGAGATTTTAAAATATTCCCTTGAGCCTTATAGTAACATTATAAATATAATTAGAAATCCACTGGAATGGCTCAGGAATTCGGAGGCTAATAATGATTGAGGTTTTGCAGTTTATTTTTAGTGATTTTTGGGTATTTATTGGTTTTCATATTCTTATACTTTCATTTGGCTGGAGTGCGTCCATGCCTTTTTATTGGATAAATCGGTTGAGAGAAGGCAGGACTGCGATCTCTGGTAGAACCAATGTTGCAAGAGAGGCGACTTATTCCAACAATTAACAGATAAAGCTCTTGTTCATACACATAGCGGAAGGAAACGTTGCATATATTCATCGCATCTGTCATCGATAATGACGACTTTGTCATCAAAAGGGAAATTAAAAAATTTTATGATGGAATTATCGGGGTAGATTCTGAAGAACTAAATGATTTTGAATTATCTCTCCTCTTAAAAGGGAAAAAAGTGCATTCTGGAATAATAGGGAATAACATTATAATAATGTACCGGGAGTAAAAAGACTTGACTCGCTTTCTTAATCTGCTATCATTATACCTAAACATGAATAATTTCCAACCAGTTTTAGATTACATATTAAATAAATTTTGCCCATATATAGTTATTGGTCTTTTATTGTTTCTTGGTATAGGTGTCATTCCTGGGTGCGAGATAGCAATTTTATTTATGATTTATTTTATTGATAGATTTAATTTTAATGTAGGTCATGCGGTTGGAGTACATGATCCTGAATTAAATTCTGACTTTAATTGATAAATATCCTTTCTCTTAAACATTAACAGTCAACCCTTTACAACTTCTATTTATTATTTTTTAATAAAAAAGTTAAATTTTTTTATTTTTTGTGTTATTATATGGGACGGCATTATACAGGAATTGCAAAATTGATTATTTGAATTTTTGTTTTAAATAAAAACTTATGAACAAGATCATAATGACAGCGGCCCTTTTTGGGGCCATATTAGTTAACGCCGCTTCAGCAGAAGTGCCTTCTCTCAATGGGAATGTCGGAACTAAATTTGCTTCCGATTATCACCGAAGAGGAGAGGTTTTGTCTGCAGAAGCAATCCAAGCCCAAATAGGCTTCTCAACCCAAGTTTTGGGGGCGGATGTCTTCGGGGACTTCCTCAAGAATCATGGCACCGATACTGGAGCTTCTGATACTAGCGAAGTCACTGTTGGGGTTGCTACATCTCTTTTTGATAGCTCTTTTGATGCTTATCTAGGGGTGTACAATACGGATACTGACGGAAAGGAATCTTCTTTGGAAGCATTTGTGTCTCTTCAGGCAAATCTCCCATTGTCCCCAAGGATTAGCGTCTTTAGGGATACAGAGGATGCTCTTTATACATTCGAGGGCCAATTGAGCTACGATGTAGATATTGATTTGGTTGGGCTTGAGATCGCCGGTATTCTTGGAAATACCGATTCTAGCGCCACCAATGACAGTACCTACCTTGGGGCAAAGGTTACAGCCTCAAAGACTATTGGTGAAAATGTTGACATTTATGCCGATGTTTCCCTGTCTGATACAGACGACAGGGATAGCGAGACTCTTTGGGGAGTTGGCTTGAGTGTTAAATTCTAAATATAAATAAAACAAATAATTATTATGGATAACGTAGTAAAAACAGTCAAAGGCGCCGTTGGTGGCCTTTTTGCAGTATTAACGTCAATCATCGGACTCCTTGTTCTTTCACAAGTTGTGTTCGGTGAAGAAGCCGGAATGAATGTTATTGCTAACATTCAAGGAATTGTCAATGGCTTCGTCGGGGAGTCGGCAAGTCTTGCAGGTTTAATTACCTTGCTCCTTGTTGTTGCATTGCTTCAGAAGCAATCTGATTCGGCAGGCAAGTAGTCATTGCTGAAGTTGTTCTCTTATTAGTAATAAGGGTTAACATCGGATCAGAAACAAAAGCCGTCCTCTAGGGGGCGGCTTTTTTGTTTTATGGTGTAATTATATAAGGCATGGACTTCGATGAACAAACAGACGCATTTAGGTTTGACTTGGAGAACCTTATAGAAAGGTATCTAAGAGAGTTCGATATTAACACTTTCACTATTGTGGGCGCGTTGCATGAGAAAATGACAGAACTTTCGGAAAGAGGGGAAATTGATTTTGATCCGGGAGAAGATTTTTTTGCTGATGATGGTTTATAAACTTGACTAAGATATTGTTTTTTGCGATAATAAGTTATCTTCATTGATGACTTAATGAAATCCAACATTCAAAACAAATATAGATTTAAGAAATTTTCTAGCAACCAATATTGGGTTGTGCATTTTTCGGAAATGCTCGGTGGGAAATTATTAGGGAATTACCGAACTGTCATTAAGGCTAGGTCCGGGGAGATGGCTAAAGAAATTCTGCTAAAAAGAATCTCAGAAGAGAATGAGAATATCAAGTTAATCTCAATATTATTTTATTTTTTTCATAAGGGATTTAGTCGATTTTCCGGGGTTAAATTAAGTTCCTCTATTTCGACTTGGGATCACATAAGGAAGATAAGCTTCCCAAATGAATTTAATAAAATATTCAAACTTAAAAAAGATAAGAAATATAGTTATTTGCATCCAATGGGAAGGGGGGAACAGCGCCCTTCCAAAGAATTAAATAATGAGAGAATTGCCAGATTAAAAAAGTTTTCTGACAAAAAGAGAGGTTGTGTTTTGCCCAAAAGCCCAGAAGCAAAAAAACGATTTGGAGAAAATTCTTATGTTTCTTTAAAGGATCTTACCTTCAAAGGAATGGAAACTAAATTCCTTAAAGGGTTAATGAAAAAAAACAAGGGGAATAAAAGTGCTTGCGGTGACGAGTTAGGCATTGGTTCATCTGCCTTCAGGCGTTATTTGCAAAAGTTTGACGGAGTTGATTGGAATAAAGAATATCCTTTAACCGGAACCAGAGAGAGAAAAAAGAATACTGAAGCCCAAAGGATCGGTCATATAGAGGCGGTCAAAACACTTAAGTCTCGTGGGCATAAGTTTTTTAATTTCAAGAACAAAGAAGAGGTATTGAATAAAGCTAAAAAAACAAGAGCAAAGACATGGAGAAAAAAGAAAGAGGAAAATTTAAAAAAGATAAAAACTCCTTTTTTGGATGCTCTAAGAAAAAATAATTTTCATCAAATCAGGACAAGCGAGGAGTTGGGCATGAGTGTCGCATGGGTTTCTAATGTAATCAGAGACTTAAAGATTTTCTACCCCAATTTTAAAAAAGAATTTGACGAAGTGAAGGATAAAAAAAGAAATGAAAATCATTCTTTTGCCAAAAAAAAGAGGAGGGAGCATCAATTGAATTCCTGCAAGCATAATATCCTTGAGGCTTATCATCAATTTGACGGAAATTCTCGCCAAGCTTCTAAGTATTTAGGCATGAGCCCAGGTACTTTTCGCAATTTCGTTAAAGACATTAGGGAGGGGCTTCAATGAGAAAAGGAAAAAATATTCAGTTTAGATCGTTTAGGAAGAAATTTGCTCATAATCAATATTGGGTGCTTCATTATACTGAATGTTATAAAGATAAAAGCGAAAGAGATTTTAAAGTTTTTCTTAAGGCTAAATCAGCTAAATTAGCTCTTAATATATTAGATTTAAAACTTTCAGAAAATAAAAATTTCTCAAAAAGGAAAGCGTCTCATATATACATCCTACATAAAGAATATGGAAAAAATTCTGTAGGCTCAAGTAGAATTGCGTTCTGGGATGCGGTAAGAAGTACGGCGTTCCCCAATGAATTTGATAAGCTCTTTAAAATCGAAAAAAAGAGGTTTGAAGGTCAGGTAGGTCGAAGAAATTGGTCTCCCCCCAAAAATTATAAAAAAAGCGATGAAGAGATAAGGATTTTCATAGAAGCCGGAAGAGAACACAACAAAAATAAAACAAAAAATTGGTTTTCCGCTTTAAGCAAATACGGGAAATCCCATTCGGACAAGAGAGGGAGGACGAACTATAATGATTCTGAGGTCGCAGAAAAAGAATTAGAATCAATACTCTTTGTAATGGATGGAACCAAAGGAAATGTTAATCACGCGAAAGATATACTTCGCATTAGTCATAGATCCTTGATGAACAGGATGATTTTTTTTGAAGGAATTAATTGGAAAAAAAGATACCCAAATCCTCCCGCTAGAGACCCTGTTTATGATCCGGAGAAATTAGAGATGGGGAAGATTAAAGCCTTGGAGACAAGGAAAAAGAATGGGAACTTAATTCCGTCCAACCTAAAAGACCCCGAAGTTAGAAAGAAGATGCTAGAAACTCGAAAAAAGAATAACAAAATAAGGCTTTCTTTAAGGCTGGAGAAGCTAAAACCTAAATTAGAGGAAAGCTTAAAAAGGAATAATCACTTATTAAAATCTGTTGCAAAAGAATTCGGATTGGCGGTAAACACCCTAAGAAGAACAATGAATCAAATGGGTAGGGCTTATCCTGATTTTAAAAGAGATTTTTTGGATAGTGTTGATGAGATTAGGCTCGCCAATAGGTTGTCTGCGAGGAAAAGAAATAGAATTAAATATGCAAAAGAGATGAAAAGCTCAATATTGGAAGCCTATCATCAAAATAATAAAGTCGCCCTACAGGCGGCGAAGTATCTTAATATGCCAATTTCCAATTACGTTAGGTTATTTAAATTTATAAAAGAAAATGAAATCTAGATTTGATGATTTTTTAGTAGAGTATCAGGAAGACCTTAGGAAAATAGTAGGAAAGCATATTTCCCAAAATGCGAGTTCTACCGTTGATGATATGGTAGGTCAAGTTAATTTTAATTTAATAAAAACGAAACAAAAGTTTTTTGATAAATTAGGCTATGATTTCTCTAAGGCAGACTTCACTAAATGGGCATATGCGTATGCAAGGAATGTAACGAACTGGCAGGGCATAAAAGAATTTCATTATTCTAAAAATCTTGCTGACGGGACATATGAAACTGATGATGGGCAAGTTTCTTTGTTTGATTGGATATGCGATCAAATAGGAGTAGAGGAAGATGTTGCATTCTTTGATGAAGGTGCAAAACTGAAGGTTATTGTTGATATTATTAAAAAATATTCTCATATATTGACGGAAATTGAAAAGGATACCTTTGGAATGATGTTAAAAGGTAAGAGCGAAAAAGAAATAGCAACCAAACATTCAATAACTAGACAAGCAGTTAATATCTGCAAAATTAGAATTTTTGAAAAATTAAGACATCATTATAAAGGCATGACAGTTGAGGATGAGAATAAAAATGATATTTCAGAAGCAAATGAGTCGGCTAAATATTTGGCCGGGATTTTCAATAAGGCAGACAAATGCAGAATAAAACAAATAAAAAAAACTTCCCGACTTCCGAAAGAAATAAATTTAAATAAAAACCATTACGTTCCGGAATGATTGTTTCTTGGCATCGTTTAAATAACAAAGGGAAACTCCTTTTCGTATTGGTGTTTGTAAATTTGTCGGTTTCAATATTTTTTGGTCTAAATGATAGTATTTTATTCTTTTTTTCTTTTTTGATGGCTATGTATTGTTCATTATGCACTTTCCTCGAAAGATACCAAAAATGATCTTGACTTCCTTTCTGCATTTCTTTAACATTTATAGTAAATCAATCAAAGAGTGAAAATAGAAAAAATATTAATGCATGGATCGTTTGCATATGACGATGAAACTGCCGTCTTGTCAATTACTGACTCCGATGGCAATACAGTTAATTTAAATAAAATTTATTCATTTTCTTTGCATAGGTTTTTCACTAGAATTATGCAACGTAACTGGTTACGAGGAAAACCTCAAAAAAAGCCAACCCTTTTAAAAAAAGAACAAGAAAGTAAATCTCTTGCCAATAGAGACCAAGCGGAAATAAATTTCGTAGAATTGTCTGAGATTGCTAGGAATATCGATCCAAAAATCCAAAATGAACTATAATACTTCAAGATATAAAGCCGGTTTCGGGGCATCTCGCAACAATTTTTCTTTTAGGAAAACAAAAGGAGTCAGGAATTGTTTAGCTCACGGAGTTAGACTCAAAATCGGGTCGTTCCCCAAGAAAAAGGACTCAGAGCTTTCAATTAATAGGACGCCCAAAACATTATGTCGCAGATTAATTAATATTTTAAAGAGAACATATTTGTCTTCTGGCATTAATAAGGACGGAGAGACCGTGATTGACTCCCGGTGTATTGACCAAATCGAAAAAGAACTATCTTTTAATTTGCAAGATGTAAAAAGCGATAACAGAAAAATAATAAGAAAACGAATTACATATGGATTTTGGGTTAATATATTGAGTAACTGCAGAAAGATGGATTATGATGAATGCGTGGATTTTCTTATGAAAATTTATGAAAAATTAGATTCCAGTGGTTATTACGGCTCTATGACCGCATCCGTCGAAGCTTTGGAGTCGCTACATGTATCTTCTGAAGATTTTTCAAAATCAGCATAACTTATGAATCATAAAGAGAGAATTATTTGGACATTAACGATGGTTAATTTGCTTGTATTGTGCTTTTTTGGTGGCGTATATTTTTACAACTACCAAGAGAGCAGGATTAAGGATTTTCAATTTTTATTGAGAACTTACGATGCAGAAACTAATATATTAGAAGCTCAGTTGGCTGATGTGATTAATGAAACAGAAGTTAGGTCGTCACAAAGTTACCAAAAAGGCTTCGAGGATGGAAGGACACAAGCTGGAATAGCTTTCCTTTATGATGGTTCCTTGCAGGATTATGGAGATGGTTACCATGCGGCTCTTAGCCAATGGGGGAATGACAATCCTTTTATTGCGACAATGAGCGATGATGAAGCGGTGAGTTTGTTGATGGAAATTTTATCTAAAGATAATTCAAACGAAAAGGGTTTAAATGAAGTTAATCAATAGTGATACAAATAAAGAAATCAATTTTAGCAGGATAGAAGAAATATCAAGTTTTATAGAAGAAGTCTTGCTCTCAACAATGGAAGAAAATCCGGATTGGTGGGAATCTAGGGGTGACCCTATAAGCGATATATGTAGTTCTTTTTATATTGAAGGGGACGAATGTTCCTTGGGTGATTCTCGGTCTCAATTAGTGAATGACATTAGAACTTCTTTTTCCGAATCCATAGATTTTTAAATAAAATGAGCAAACAACAAAAAAAGACTGTGGGCAAATTAGAGTCCGGTAGTTATTTTCCTTCTAAAGCGAGTCAATATGAAAACTTTAAGAAATGGGAAAAGGATAATCCGGATTTCTTCGATAAGCTACCATATCACTCAGATCAAGTAGTCTATGCTTCTGAATCCAAGGAGTTCTTTTATGAAAGCACAAAATCTGTCGTTCCAGAGGGTGAGCTTATAGGGATTGATGTGGACGATGGCGACAATGTTAAATTGGTTTTATTTAAGGGGATTTATTGGAGTCCTCAAGAATGATTTTTTTTCAAAATCAAGGTTTACCCTTGCTTCTTCCTTGTTCGGAGGGGAAGTCAAAGCTTAATTCAAATAGGCATCTATACCAAATGAACGAAACAACGACATGTGGTCTTAAGAACGAAACTAGAGTTCTTTGATGAAATCCAAAGAGAAAAACAATAAGAATTTGAAAACCTTCAAGTTCGCAATTAAGCCAAACAAGGAGCAGGAAGAATATCTATATGATTGTTGCAGAGCTTCTCAATTAGTTAAGAATGAGTATATCTTTCTGGCTGAAGCGGACAATGAGGAAGAAAAAAAGCCTAATTTTACTGCTTATAATAGGAATATAACGAGATGGAGAACTTATGGTGAAGGATTTGAGGATAGGTATTTGGATGAAGAAGGAAACAATTGGGGTATTGAGCTTTTAAGAAAATGCCCCTCAAGAGATCTAAATCATATTGCTAATCAACTCAGAGGTAATTTCTTTACCAAGGGTGGTGGTTCTCGACTGAAACCTAAACCTTTGAGGTTGGCAAATAGTTTTCAAACTGATTCATATAAATTAGAAATAAATGAAGACAAGTTGAAGAAAAGCCATATTTTCTTATCTAACCCTGCAAACAGAGTGAAGCCTCATAAGGTCAAACTTATTATGCATCGTTCTCTTGATGGAAGAAAGCCCAAAATCGCAACTATTAAACATCAAGCCGGAAAATGGTATGTATGTATAGTTGGAGAATCCCAAACCATACAGAAGAAGGTTAAAATTAAAAAAACAATCGGTTTAGATTTTGGAATTAAGGATCATGTTACGGACAATAAGGGCAATACGTTCCATATTCCGACCTATAAAGATGTTGAAGCTCGTCAGGCTAGACTTAATCAGAAATTGGCTCTTTGCAAAAAGGGGTCAAAGAATTTTAGAAAAATAAAGTCTAAGATTGCAAGGCTAAAACATTATGAAGCAAATAAGAAAAAACATGCAAGACATGCCATTAGCCGTCAGATAGTTTCCGAAAATGATGGCATCGCCGTTGAAGATTTTGAAGTTAAGAAAATAGTAGAAAAGACAGAGGAAGATAAGAAAACATTAAGGCGAGTGAAGAAAGCCACAAACAAAAAACTTGTCGGCGGTGGGCTGGCAGAAATTATTTCACAAATTCAATATAAATCAGAGCTTGAGGGAAAAACCTGTAAGATGGTTGATCCTAAATATACCTCTATGACTTGTTCTTGTTGTGGTTTCATTAATAGAAACCTCACTCTAGACGAAAGGGAATGGGATTGCCCGGAATGTGGCACTCATCTTTTTCGAGACCCTAATGCCGCCGAGGTTGTACGCCAGAGGGCATTTGGCTAATTTGTTCTTTTACAGTTTGATGTTCTTCCATGTTCGGTGGGGAACTAAAAGCCCTTAGATTTTATCGAGGGGCATCTCCTTTCATATTAAGGGGTTAGGAGCTTCGGGTTTCCACTCCTTCAAATACGAAGGGGAGCGAAACGCATAGGAAATGCTGATGCAGTACTCCTCTGGTTTCCACTCCTTCAAATACGAAGGGGAGCGAAACTAATTGAGAGGCAATCCATTGCCAGTAATGGGTTTCCACTCCTTCAAATAAGGAGGGAGAACGAAACTACTTGATCAATTTCCAAAATATAGAGGATAACGAGACAACCCTTGTCGATTAATCTTGACTTTGTTTTTTATTTATTTATAATGAATGTACTAAGAACAGTTATGGGAGGCAAAAATAATGAATGAAAATAAAGACAGGTCAATATTTATTAAATGCGAATGCCAAGGAGAAGGGATGGGCATTGATTATGATGTAGAAGATCGCCTGTATTATTTTTCCTACTGGAGTTCCGGGCTTTCTAATCGACCTTTATCTTGGAGGGATAGGATTAGATACTGCTGGGAGGTATTGTCAAAAGGAAAAGCGTTTAATGATGAGTTGGTTTTTGGAGAAAAATCTGTAGATAAAATAATTGACTTCCTATTAGGGTATAAAAGATTGCCTAAAAAGAAGATGGAAAAGTTAATAGAAGTTATAGAAGAGAAATTGAAGAAAAAGAAATAAAATGAGATCTTCATATTTTCTACTTTGCTTGTTTTGTTCTTCTTGTTTTTCTGGTAGTAATTTTCCAGAAAACGCAATGATTGAAATAAATAGCATTCCTCCTCCTTTTGATATAAATGGAAGAAGGGCTTATGTTGTTTGGGTTAACGGCAAGAGGGTAGATTTAAATCAAAAAGAAATTGTTTATTTCGTTAATAAAATAGGAGCGGAGAATATTAAGCCTGTTTCCGCAGAAGATATTCATTTGGGATGGTTAATGCCTTACTATGGGAATGAATCAGAAGAAAATAGAAAACAATCAAGAGTTAAATAAATACCGTTTAGACTTATCAAAAGAGGAAGTAGTGAACTCTTATGTCCGCGAATGGGTTCTAGAGTGGGTGAAGGAATATCACCCGGAAGTATTTCAAAAGTCAGAAGAATTCATTTCCTCTTTATTGGAAGAAAAAATTGATAATTCTTAATTGTTTCTCATTATTTTCTTGACTCCTTTGAGTTCCTTAAGTATTGTAATAGTATTAACAATGAGATATGATACTGATTAACAATGAGTGATACAATAAAATATTACGAGTACAAGTTGACCTCAACTAACGATGAGGAAATAGATGCTTCAAAAAGATATTTCTTTCAGCCGAAAACCGCCAAAGAACATAACAAACAATATGTTTTGAATGATGCACCAAGACGATTGGTCAAGGTCAGAGGTGGAGAAGTTATGGTTAAGCCATCTTGGTGGAGTGGCAATTTAAGTGCAAGAAAATAATAATGGATTTAAAATCATACATGGTTGATGAAATTCTGGTCACTCCAGTTGATGGTCTTTGCCATGAAACTTTGGATCGAAGATGGGAGATCACCAGTCATCCTCACACCAAACACCTTGCGGAATTAACAGGTCAAACTGTTTACACCTCTACTAATTTAGAGGCATTGCGTAAACTTGGTTATGCAGTTTGCAATAATACTCTTGACCAATACGGCAATAAGGTTTACATTCACCACAATACTAGAACTTTTAAAGAAACCAAACAGAAGCGTAGTTATGAATAAAATCAAAAAAAATATGAGCATAGTAAGAATTAGCGTTCCTACTGAGTTGTCCAAGAAATGGATGAACTTAGCGAAAGAAAGGGGTGTTAGCAGGAATAAATATTTGCTTTCCATCCTTGAACCAGACCACTCCGGTTCTGATGATATTCCCCAAAATTCTAAAGAGGAGAGTTTCGATAGGTTTTGGCGAGACTATCCCTTAAAAAAGTCCAAGCAAAAAAGCAGGATGGCGTTTTTAAGATTGACCAAAAAAGAAATAGATGATATTTTTTCTGTATTAGAAGATCATTTAGAATTTTGGGGTGGGCAAGAGAGGAGATTCATTCCTCATGCAAGTTCATGGTTAAATGCCAAACGATGGGAAGACGAGATAGATAATGAAGAAAAATTTACTAGCAAGGAGGAAATGTCATGGGGTTAGATCAATACGCATATAGGAGATTGCCAGATGAAGATAGTGAGAGCAACATAACTATCTCCGAATGGAGAAAACACAACCGGCTTCAAGGTTGGATGGAACAACTTTGGGAGGACAAGGGCAGACCTAACTTCGAGGAAGCTGATTCTCAAGCAATGGGAGATTTCAATTGCGTTGAGTTGGAGATTACTTTGTCAGACCTTGAGCAACTTGAGGCTCATGTATCAAACAAGACTATGCCCGAAACAGGTGGGTTCTTTTTTGGAGATGATTCTTTCGATTGGGAAAACGAAGATGGCAAGCCTTATGAGGGTAATAACTATTTCCACAAGGAAACTGACCTAGAGTTCATCAGAGAGGCAAGAGAAGCAATTACTGATGGGCAAAAGGTTTACTATAATTCTTGGTGGTAAAAAGTTATTTCCAAAACCAAAAAATATTATGAAAATAGATCATATTACAATATCAGAACATCACTTAAAATTGGATGGAGACCCCTTTAGAGCCAAGATCATAGCAGAAGGAGTGTCGGAATATATGGAGAAGCACAACTTAGAAGATACTACTTTGAGCGATTTTTGTTATAATATAGATGCAAGATACCAATCTTTTCATTCTCTAGATCAGGATAATTGGGGCTTTTGCGAATCAGATTCGGCAGTAATTCATGGAGCATTTTAATTGGAATGAAAAAAGAAGATCAGGTTGAATTGTTGTGGAATACTTTTGATTTTTATGCAAATAATATTAAAACCCTTGAAGGGGAGTATGAATTCTTGTGCGGTAGAACCCAACAATATTTTATTCAGCCTGTTATTGATAGTTTTATATTAATGCAAAAAGACCCGGAATTTTCTAAGTCTCTCCCTTTAGAACAAATTAAGGAGATAGAAAGTTTATTGGGCGAATACGATGAGGGAAATACTCCCGTAAATAAGGAAGAATTAATTTCTAGCATTAACAAGATAAGTGATAATCTCTTGGAATTTTATAAAAAGCATATTAATGTCATAGGGGAAATATTGGACTTCTATTCAGAAAACCCTTATAGCATTCCAAAGAATAGAAGAATTAAGAGAAAACCTTTACATTCATTAAAGAAAAGCATTTTAAAGTTGCTCCACAAGCACAAACATAACAAAGAAAAAATGATATTAAGTATAGGAGAATATCTAGATAATGAATAATTCGGATTTCATAAAGATTACAGACAATATTGGAGAAATTTATTATATAAATAAAAATAATATTGCATATTTAAAGCAAAATTGTCCAGATAATTCCTCAAAATCAATTTTTAAAATTGTATTAAAAAATGACAAACATATAATAATCCCTGACTTTAATTCTTTTTCTTTGGTTCGGGATGAATTATTTGGTAATGGTATTTAATGTGTAATGTAGTTGGTGAACATACAACTTCATTATGACGCCATTCAAGAAGGAATAACTAGAGCTAGGCTTATTCGCCAAGACCTAAAAAGACATCCCACGGAATATTACCCAGAAAAGGTTAGGGGCTTAAATAAGGCGTATATTTCTACGATCAAAGAAATCATCCGGCAGGGAGATTTATATATTGATTTATGCGAAGACATTTCTTCGGGGTTAGAAATTTCCGTAACGATTGAGAATTACAGGTCTTTTCTATATACATTAAATCGTGATGACCCTTCGTGATTTAATCAAGGAATGCAGGTATAAGCCAGTATTTAATATTTTATACAAAGAATACTACAAGGAGGAATCTCTTTCAAAAATTCAATCTATAGATTTTTTATGTTTGAATATATGGAATAATTTAATATCAAAATCTTTTGAGCCAAATAAAGATGCTAGGATTATAATTTTAATAAAAAAAGAACAGGAAATAAATATATCTTTTTATTCCAATATCACTAAAAACGAAATCATTTCTAATTTTGATTCTTTGGGAAAGTTGATGGATGCCGGTATCGAGGTGGCATACGAAAGCCCTTGTAATAATAATTTTAAGTTAGAGAATGATAAAATGCTTGCTCATATTTTTCGTGAAATAATTTCCCGTTATCATCCTGAAATTTTGCCTTGACATTCAATATAGACCTTTTACAATAATGCGATAATGAACGAAAACAATGAACGAGAATCTATTTCTAATACATTCAAAAGAACAATGATTGGAAATAAACCTTGGGGTCATTACGAAGTCTTATTAGACGAAGAATACTGTAAGGTAAAAATAATATGCGTAAAACCGAAACAAAGGCTCAGTTATCAATATCATAACAAACGCCGAGAAGCTTGGACTGTAGTAAAGGGAGTGGCAAAGGTTACATTAAATGATGTAACAAGAAATTACCATGAAGGAGAGACTGTGCTGATAGCTCTTGGCGATAAGCATCGGATGGCTAATCCAAGCACTAGTAGTGACATGATTCTTATAGAAGTTCAAACAGGGTCTTACTTTGGCGAGGATGATATTACAAGAATAGAAGATGATTATGAAAGGTCTTAGGCTTTAGTTTAGGGTGTATTAAAAGAGAGCGATTAATTAATACTCTCAACATGAAAAATAAAGACTTAGAAATACACGAATTAAAAAAACAAATAAACGAGCTATATGTGCTTATAGACACATTACAAACCAACCTTAAATCTACCGCATCTGCCTTGCCGAAGGACAAAAAGAGCAGTATAACAGAGGTTCGGAGTTACAAATGGTGCATAAATTGGAAACCGGGGGATGAATCTACATAACTCAATAATCTCTGATCCTTTTTTTTATGTTGCAGTTGTAGTGTTTCTATGCTTTACTTATGATATAATTTGTAGTTTATGGAAGAAATGAATTTATATAATATCCCCTCCCACCCTCAAAGCCCTCAGAGAGTTAATGCGATTATTGAGATACCGAAAGATACTAATGTAAAATATGAATATAGCTCCGAACTAGGAGTTTTTACTTATGATAGAAGTCTGCTGAGCGCTATGGTCTACCCTGCGAGTTATGGTTTTATACCTCAAACCTTAGCAGAAGACGGAGACGCGCTAGATGTTATGATATATAATGCGACACCAATAAATACAGGAACTTTAGTGGAGTCCAGAGTTATTGGCGTCCTTGATATGGAGGACGAGGGCTTTAAAGATTACAAGATATTAGCCACTCCAATTTCTCATATTAAAGAATATAGGTCATTAGCTGACATTGATCCTAACTTTTTAAAAATATGCCAAAACTTTTTTGCTCACTATAAGGATTTAAATAATAAAACAGTAGAAGTATTTGACTGGCATGAGGCTAATGTGGCTAAAGAAATTGTAAAATCGAACCAAAAATAAAGAGTATCCTATGTATGATGACGGAGTATCCAACGAGTTTGAAGAGGCTCACCAAAAAGGTTTGCGCCGAGGTTTTGACTTAGGTTGGTCTTATAAAGGTAGGTTTGATAGGGAAATTATTTCCCAAGCTATTGAAAGATACAAAGAAAGACAAGGCAAATTAAGAACTCAAGGTAAGATGTATCATGCCTATCAGTTCAAGATAACCGCTTTGACCGAAATATCCCAAGAGCTTGAAAGTCATTTATCTAATAGAGAAAACACAACCATCAATAGTTGGTAGCTTAATTAAAGTATGAAATATTTATCTTCTAAATATAGCCTTTATAGAGGAAAACTCCTTTCCCAAGAGACCTGTAAACGTTTTTTTAAGTTTGCTTCTTTGCCTGAGCTTAAAGTTTGCAAGGCGCTAGGATTCGTCTTAACTATTTTATTTTGATTAAGTATTCTTAAATAAAAAGCTTGACGCGCCACTTATTATATAATATAGTGGTATTATGTTGAGTGAAATTCCAGTTATTGGTGGAAATCTTTTAGACTTTCCCACCCATTGTACAACCGATCCGGATACCTTTCTTGGTATAAATAATATTGCACACTCTTGTAACTGTCAGAATGTTATGGGTGCAGGTATCGCCAAGCAAATAAAGGATCGCTATCCTCAAGCCTTTGAAGCGGATGCAGAGCGTTGGAGCAATGAATACAATGATGGCGGGAATTGGAGATGCCAAATAGGAGATTATTCTAAAGCGGTGATAGAGACTCAATGGACTCATTTGCCTCATGCAACCATCTATAATCTCTACACCCAATCGGGATATTCAACAAAGGAGAGGCAAGTCAACTATGAATATTTCTGGAAAGCATTGAAAGCAATGCAAGAAGACTTGCTTTTCAACCAACATGAGCTTAATATCCGACAAGTGGTAGGCTTGCCTTACGGCATCTCCTGTGGGCTTGCAGGAGGCAACTGGAAGATAATAAAAGCGATAATAGAAGATATTTTCCTTGACTCTATGATTGAATGCTATATAGTGAAATATGATGATCTAGGGAAAGATTCTCCTGCTGATTGGCAAAAGTCATCCTTTGAAAGAGTAATATAAAATGAAAAACAGACATGATTTAGAAGAAGCGATAGGGCAGATGGCTCAATTTCCGAATGATATTGATACAGTTATTTATGCCGTTGGAGATGCTCCCGAACCTGCAACAGAAGATGAGTTGTTGAATATGCTTATCGGGATGAAGCAATTACATGAGACTAGATACCAAAAAATGTGGTCTACCTTTGAGGAGTTAATAAAACAAGGGAATTTAAAATGAAAGTTCATTCTATAGTTGAAATACTAGAGAATTCAGGGGGTGAACTATGCTTTGAGTTGCATAGTGATCTTCTTGAATCTATAGGTTGTAAAAAAGGAGATAATCTTAAGTTTATTGACAATAAAAATGGTAGCTTCACGATAAAGAAAGATCTGAAATCGAAATATTCAACTATTGAACTTGACTTTAGTGATGATGAGCTTTTAAGATATATGACATACGCCCATGAAAAGGGTATAACCTTTAATGAATTAGTAGAAGAGTCCGTGAAAGATTTTTTGATTAAATCAGATTTTGAAAAGGAGTGCGGATGAAAAAAAGCAAGAAAAACAAAACCCCTAGACTCTATGATTTTCGGATAAAGTATAGTTCCGAAGATTCTATCATGACCAATTATCATTACTATAATTGCGAATCAGCAGAGCAAGCATTGGAATTTCAGAAAGAAATGATTGAACATAAAAATTGGGATATAGAATTAATTTCTATAGAAAGAAAAAATCCGTATTCCGATGATTGGGAAGACTTTAGCGAAGTTATCAATAGTGCAGAAGTACATCGTGGCGAATAGTTTATGTGGATTATATCGTTGCATTTTGCATAGGTTATTATATTGGAATAAAAATTTACGAATGGATTTTTGAAAATGACGAAATACAAAGACACCCTAATAAGCGATGATGGCGTTCCTAGATGCCCTGTAACAAATAGAACCGACTTCATTGACGATTGCTACATTAATATTCAATTTGGTTATGGTAGCGACAAAGATATGTGGACTTATGATTTCGGGGCAGTTCACGATATTGTGGGAAAGAAGGTTTTGGAAACCATTCAATCCTTAATGCCCGAAGGTAGGTCTGTAGAAGACTTCGGAGAGGATACTCTAGCAGGGTGCGAGGAGAAGACTCAAGAAGAATGGGATAATTATACTGACGAAGAGAGAGAACAAAAGAAAAAGGAATGGGGGATAATATAATAATGTTACTAAAATTAAAGAATGAAGAAAAATTAAAGATCATTGATGAGGCTTTAACTCATATTAAAATGGTTGAGACTGATCCTGACATTGAGTTTGACCATACAGACCCTTATGACGCTTGGTTGGCTTTCAATGATCGTGTTGACATTAATGTAAGCGAGGCTAATTTCGGCAATGATGAGTGGAGGGAAGAAGACGAGCCAATGGAGTGGAACTGCTCCGCTTATGCGGTTGAATTAGATGATAAGGAGTTTGCGAGAATCAATACTGACCACATGGTTAGTTTGTTTACTTATAAAAATGGAGATGTGAAATTCCATGACTGATATATATATTTTTTCAGTTCCCGCCACTTACATTTATGAGGTCGAGGCTAAATCAGAAGATGAAGCCAGAGCCATTCTTGAAGAAGAAGGTGGAACAGCAATAGATGGTAATCTTTGCGAAATGACTCATAAAGATTATCTAAATGCAGAATTAGAAGAAAAAATTACGAAATAAACTTGACTTCTCTTACTTTATGTAAGATAATATAAGAATAATGGCAATTACGCCAATTTTAAAACAAAATATAATTAATTATGAGCGATACAAATGCAATGAGTAACAACTCAGAATCGTCTGCGATTCTTAAATCAGTAGAGAACTGTCTTAATGAAACATTAAGTACCGATGAACAGTCAAGGTTTTCAAATAAAGTGGTGACTGCCATTTTGGAAGCCGAAGCATCAGAAAGAATTCGTAATTTCGACACGACAGACTTGGAAGGAAATCCTTTCGCTTCATGTGTATACTTGTCTTGCGTAAATTACATTTTCACAACAAGTTCCCATGATATTCATCTGCTTGAGAGGCTTGTGAGTACCGATGCCTCAGAAGGGGGATGGAATATTAGTAATAGACCATTGAATATGGCTTATGTTGCCAAATATGCCAAAGATATGTATGATGGCAACTGGGAATCCAGCGTCAGTTCTGGAGATTTTGAAGAAGATGGAACTCTGGCTGATATGCAACATAGGGGAGAAGGGGCTTTAAGGGCTTTAAAGAGGGCTTTAAAGAATAATAAAGACCTCAAAATTCCAGTTGAATTTAAATTGGGTGTTTCGTCTGACCATAAGGTTCAAATTGATACAGGAAGAAAGAGAACCTTTAATCATATCAATTCTCTTGATGGTGTTTGTTCCGATAGGGAAGTGAATGAAATTGCGGAAAATTTAGCCAAAGTAGAATTAGCCAGAGAAAGAAATTGCAAAAAGACAGGAAAGGTTTCTATTCAATGGGGGAAGGGTGTTTCCACTTCTTCTTCACGATTGGCTTATAATAAGTATGAATCCCAAATCAAGTATGTCGCTAGTGTTTTGCCCGATTCGGAAACACACCCTAAGAATCATAGGTCGCTATCCAGAAAAGGGATGTCTTGTGCTTTTGTAGAACTCCTCAAATTGTATCCAGATGAAGCTAAAAATTTACTCTTGGAAACTACTAAGGAAAAAGAAAAGGCAGACTTTAATAATCTCGCATTGGCTCTTTATAATGCTCCGGTTGTAGATAGTGGTACGGGTCAGAAAAAGCAGGACTACCATCTTGTGCGAAAGCACTTTTTCGAGACCTACGATAAAATCGAACTAATTGAGAAGTATAGCTGAGAAAGGGAATTTGTTAAAGCCTCCCGATTCTTCTATCGGGAGGCTTTACGACCCTTAATACTAGACTTAAGATTATCTTATGGAAAAGAAAGAAAAGAAAGTTTCTCCTCCTAGCAAAAAAGAATCGGGGAATAAAAAAGAATCGGGTAGCAAGAAAACTGCATCAAGAAATGGCAAGGGAGATTCCCCCCGGAATATATCTCTTGTTTTTAAAAAAAATTACGATAAAATAAATTGGGAAAAATGAAAATATCAATAACACACTATGGCAATACAACCTCTTACGAGACAGAGAGGGACGATCAAGACATCGCAGAGATGGTCAGCATCATTAAAGGTATGATGGTCTCCGTTGGATTCCACCCTAGTTCCGTTGACGATTACTTTGTGGGTGCTGAAGGGGAGTGGTTTCCAGATTTAGAAGAAAAAACCGAAATGATGTCGGCAGAAACCCCTACAAAGGACAATCGAGATGATTATTACTATAGAAGCTCGAAAGGGAAAGTATCAGAAAATTCTGACGGAAGTCTAATTATAACAGAATTCGAGGATTAAGATGTGGAATTATAGGATAATCAAAGATGGTGATACTTATGGTTTACACGAAGTCTTCTATAATGAAAAAGGCGAAATAGCCCTTCATTCTGAAAACCCCGATGTTATCGGAGAAAGCGTAGATGAGATCACTAAATCCCTAGAACTTATGCTTGGTGACGCAAAGAAACATCAAGGCTCAAATAAAATGGATAACATCTTGGTTTTAGAAAAAGACAAAATAGAGTTCAAAGATTTGTTTGACCCTAATGAAAAGTTGGAGTCTATTGACATAGACGACTTAGATAAATTGTTAGATGAATAAAATATCAATCACTTCATGAAAAAGTTATATAAAAATTGGTTTATTCACAATATGGTTGCTCATCCTTTGAGCGAAATTGTTTATTGGATAGTTCGTCCTCTTGGGCTAAAGAAAGCCGAAGATGCTTCGGGATATGTCCATGATGGAACTATACCCGAATCCGAAAAAGCTAGAGTATTAGGCAGAGGATGAAAGACTTGTCAAATAAGTTAAAAAGATCGAAGACTCATAAGTTTCGTTGGAGTGCCAGAGATGCCGGTCATCGTTTATACCTTTGCAGTTCTCGCCCCAACCTCCACAACTCAAGAGGAATAAAAAAAGAGAGGGGCAAAGCTATCACTTTGCTTGATCGGAATACCTCTACTTTTGCATACAGAGACTTGCCAAATGGCAGGTATTACGAGTATTATATTCAAACCGCTTGTTTGGAAAATAAACAAGTAAAAACTATTTATTATTATTATGCCCAAGGCGAAGATGATGGAGTGGGGGTTGACCTTCTTGAAGACCTAGAGGGCAGACTTATCATGTCAACTAATTATTATTTTGATGTCAAAGGGGGTAAGGTTGCAGATCATACTAAAAAGGAAAAACCATCATGCTCCAAAATCAAGGGTAACGAAGGAACTTCATGGTCAAAAAACAAGGAAGCTACTTACATAAAGGGCGCTAATCATAAAATAATGAAGTTTTATGCAAAAAAATTACATAATGGTAAAATAAGCAAAAGGCTTTTCGCTCATTGTATTGGAGTTCGCACAAGGTGCGACAACATAGCTCAAAATTTTCCTTTTAAAATAAAAGATAGGCTTTGTGATGTCTACTCTCTTTACCATGATTATCATCCTTTCCAACCTCCCGAAGTAAAAGTTAAGAGGGCAGAAGAAATAGCTTTAGAAGAAATAAAAGAATGGAACGATCAAGTTGATTTCGCACTTGAAATGTCTAAATAATAAATATTAACCTATAATACAATGCCGAACTGGACACATAACATAGTAAGATTTGAAGGGTCTAAAAACAAAATAAAAGAACTCAAAAAGAAATTTGAATCCAAAGATAATGTTTTTGATTTTAATAAAATCATTCCTATGCCTCCTAATTCAAAAGACTTTAAGGCTACAGGAAATATTAGTTCCGAACAACTAGACAGTATTAATAATTGGTATCGTTGGAGTTCAGACAATTGGGGTACTAAATGGAATTCCGTAAGATCGGAAATAAGTTCTGAGTCCGGCAATCACATTGAATATATTTTTGATACCGCTTGGGACGCTCCTAGACCTATCGCCAAGGCAATCCGGGAGTTCTCTATTGATTTAACAACTTCAGATGATTCGGAGCAAGAGTCGGGAGTAAGTTGGTCTTGTATGCACGAATTTGAGGAAGAACCGGAAATCTTGATTTAAAGTTTTTTCTTGACATTTAAGTTTCTTGGGCTTACTGTATAGATATTAAGGATATAAAATATGGAAAAATTTGATTTAGGAGATTGTTCCTTCCAGAGAGGGAATCTTTCAGAAATTCTTGCGGTTGCCTTGATGGAGGCTAATTTAGATTGGATTAAAGACTACAAGACTAATGGGTCAAGAAAAGATGTTCCGATGGAGGAAATTCTTTTCCATGACGATTCAACTACAGTTCCGGGGTATTTAATATACGGAAAAAAAACATATAAAAACAGATTCGGAGCTACAGGTTCTTTAAAAAACCCTTGGATTTTAACCCTTGGATTGTTTATAGATGGGTTAAAACAATTAAAATCAAAAGACTTTAAAAGATATTTTAAATTTGTCTTAAATAAGTGGAATGAAGAGGATGCAAATATATTGCTTCAATATTGTTTGTTTGGGGGACGAGTATTTCCGGATTCTGAAAATGAAAAAATTTGAAGACTTAAAGTTTTCCCTCGATAGTCGCAAAGAAGGGTTTGTGGCAAAACTTAGTCTAGGCAGAAATCGTACAATATCCGTCATTTCACGCCAAGAAGGGGGTACTAATGACTTTGGAGGCAAAATCGAAGATGATACTTACGAGGTTGCAATTATTGGTGATAATGATAATTTCTTTGCTTTAACTAAAGAGGATGATGTTGGTAGATGGTTCTCCCGTAAAGATGTAGAAGATTTAATGACGAAAGCTCAATCTAAAGGTTTTGCCAAATATTGTAATGAAAATAAAAAAGCTAGAGAGGAAATGTGGAAGATTGATGACGATGGATATACGCCTTTTTAATTAAAACAAAAAAAAGCCTTGACAATTCCGGGGAAAGGTTTTAATGTTATGGCATTATGAATAAAAAAATAAAAAAGAAAACATTCGATAAGGTTGTCAATCTTTTGCATGATCTTTTTGAACAGGCAGACCAAGACACGCCTTCGGAATATCGCTCTCGTCATTTTAGAGATACCATGACAGATGTGGAAGAAATGCTTATTAAATTAGGAGAAAGAATAAAGAATGACTGATTGCGAGATGTATTACAATATGGATTACGATTGGGATTTAAGCAAAAAGAACAGTTATATTTTTAGCGTTCCTGCGACTTATGTTTATCAGATAGATGCGGATACGGAAGAAGAAGCAAGAGAAATTTTAGAGGAGAGAGGAGGGGCAGATATTCTTGGGGATTTAGATATGAGTTCTCAAGACTATCGCAAGGCTACCCTCAAAGAAACTTGGGAGAGCGCTAAATGAACAAAATACTTTTTACAGTTATGACCTTTGGGGTAGGATGTTCGTCAAATAAAAGTGTTGACACGCTTCATAACTACCCTATGATGGGAGATGATTGCCCGATTACCGCCGAGAGAGCCATCGAGAACGAAGAGTATCTAAAAGCTCAAGCTAAAGCACTAAATATAAGGTATGTGGACTACTTGCATTTAATAACCAAAAAGAAAATAGAATCAAAAATAGAAGTGGGGTTAAAATAATGAGCGGAGAAGGATTATCAGTAAGTTTTAGAAGGACACCAGAGACTACAAAGTCTAACGAGCAACTCCTTAGAGAGTTTCAAAAGATTATCTATGCGAGTCCTGTCACAAAGCAAATGAAGCGGTACGGCAACGATCATAGCGTTGAGATGATGGAGCATGGTGACGAAGAATTAGCGAAGTGGCAACGAGAAGCAGTTGCTATCAAAGATACTTTTAAATTCACCATTAGCGTTTATGAGTCTTGGCATGAAGATGCCGACCTCTACGAGTCACATGATATAGAAGATAGTTTCGTGTCTCTCGCTAGAAAGTTTGCGGAAGATAATGCCGTGTTGTATTTCTCAGAAGGGTATCCTGCCGAATGGATTGAACAAGAAGTAATAGACGGAGAAAAGAATTGGAATCACTTCGTTGTTTACGCCAATGATAAAAATATTGACAAGATATGCAAAGTATGGCATGATTATGGTCTAGCTCAAATTAAAGATGACTCTAAAGAGATTTGGTATAAAGCAAGAAATAAAATTAAAGAATTGATGGAGCATCACGACAATTATGATTACTCGATCTAAAAATTAAATATATGATGTTTAACAAAGAAGTTTGGAATAAAAATGTATCTAGGTACAACCTAATAGATCATAAAACTAAAAAAGTTTTAAGTTCTAAATATATCACTTATGAAGATGCCGGGGTCTTGAATCGTTTCTATGCGTCTCAAAAAAAGGGCGAAGATTGGGTGGAGGCTGACTGGAAGCAAGATTCCAAAAAGACATCTAAGAAAAGAAAGAAAACTTAAATTTGTAATATGAGTTTTTCGGATATACTTATAGCAAATAGCGTAGGGATGGGAATTGTATTGGTAATATTATTTTGTGCAATACTCTTCACCTCATTTAAGTGAGTGAACCATTAGATGCCAAATACGAACTATTTAAAGAGATAGGAGTTCCCTTTAGTGGCATGAGTGATACAGAAGAAGACCTAGAATTCCCTAACGCCAAACACTTGGTCGAATTAGATTGTAGAGTATCGAATCCCAGATTGTGGGAAAAGTATATTGCAATGAAAAAACAATCAAATAAAGATTTCTATGTACCCGATGGTTGGTTTGCCTCTGAAGATTTCATTAAAGCGATTTATCCAGAATTAGTTCTTGACATCAAATAACTATTCGCATATAGTGAATACATGAAAACATACGAGATAGCATGGGTCAAAAACTACCATGCAACAGGTACAGAACTCATTAAAGCTGAAAGCGAAGATGAGGCATTAAAGATTGCTGAAAATAACATAGGAGACTATGAGGGTAGCATGGAATATGACCCCGACAATCCTCCTTGGGTAGAGTCTTGGGGGGAACAGGAGTAAACGATATGGGAGGGTTTGACAATAAGACATCAAGAGAGTTTTCAAAGGGTACAGGCAAGCACCGGTCTCAAAGAATGAATTTGTATAAAGAATGGGTGCGATTAGGACTTGACAAAAAGATGACTTTCCTTCAGTATTGTAAGAATAACAAAAAAAAGAAAAAGAAATGAGAGCGGTAAACACAGAGACCTTAGAGCATGATGGCAGTCACTTAACTATCAGAAATGATTTAGTGGCAGATGACTTGGGAGTGCCTGTTCATTTTCTTGATTACAAAGAGGATGTTCATGTATTCCAAACAGACACTCTAAATATAGACTGCATATTCTCTACCGATGGTGAGGAATTGTATGAAGGTATGGGTATTATAGTAAGGATTACCGATCCTACTAAAGAAGATAAATATGGAGAACCTTGGAAAGATAGAATGGCATTTGCTTATTCGATAGATTTTGATTGGAATTAATTATGAGTACAATAGCAGGAATAATCAGACAAACTTTAAATAACCCATATAGAATTATGAAAACGCATGGAGAATTAGTAGAAGAATTATGTTCAATAAGAAAGAATTGGAAACGCGAAGATTTTATAGAGTCTTATGAAGACGAATGGGTTTGCATACCGGAAAGGCTTTCGGAGTGTTCTCAAGTAATGGAAGAATATATTTATAACACTTATGATACAGATTATATTAAAGAGGTTATAGAAAACGAAAAGTGCCATGAAGGTTAAACTAGGAATAAGAGGTAGTTCAGATGCAGTAAATGCAATCATTATTAAACTTGATGATCTTATGCTTGTAACTGCTGATAATTTATTTCTTAGTGGGCAAGAGAGTAGGACTAATACAGGGAAAAGTCTAGTATCATTACTTGAGTCCCTGTCTTGCGTTGACAATCAAATAGAAATAGGGGAAACCTTAATTCCCATGATAGAATCCGAATTACATATAGAAGAAGGAACTTTAAATAAATTTATCATAGAGAAGGAACAAATAACATGAGTGGAAGTGACTACAATGCAGGTTATGAGGATGGGGTTCGCAATGAACGACAAGCACAAATATACACAAATGAAAATAAGAAATACGGAGCAGAAGAATTAGGCGTAATAAACCCAAAGAGTATTCGTGCAAATACTCCCGATTGGCAAGAAGGTTATCAACAAGGGCTTATTAAGTCAATATCCTTGATTGGTCATTTACAACAAGCAATCGTCCCCAAGAATGCTCGCATTCAAGATTTAATAATAGATAGAAGGCTTGAGTGGAAAAAACTCGAAGAAGCAATAGAATTAATTGCAGAAGAAATAGAGGCAAATAATAATGAATATTAAACCTCATGGGAGTGATGGGGAGGACTTTATCCTATCGGGCAAACACGCATGGATTACAGTCGGCAATCTTTCGGTAAAAATTAATAATTCAACTGATACTATGTCAATCAGAGTATGGGAACTTGGTGATGAGTTTAATGATCCTGTTGATGAAATGATAGTATATCAGCCGGTTGAAATGAAAATAGTCGGCAAAAAATAGTCAAGACCAGATGGACAACGAAAACAAATAGAACGAAAGAATAAACAAATATGGAGGATGAAGAAAAGAAATTGCTTGACCTTTCTCAGCAAATAATAAAGACTGTAGGTTCGCCAGATTTTATTATGGAAGAAGATTTGAATGAGGAATTAGTAACGATGTATGATTCTATTTTATTTTTTATGAATCAAAAAGATTACAAGAAGGCTATAGAGGAAGCTAATAATGTTCTAAAAAAAATCAATGAAGGAAATAATACTAAAAGTTTTGAATAAATATTCTCTCTCTGAAGATTCTACAGACTTAATCTTAAATGAATTAGAAACGGAGTTAAATAAATATTTCTTAGATATTGTAGAAAGAATCATTTGTAGCAACAGGGACTAGAATGGACGCAAGAGATGAAGACCTTGAGGATTGGGTCAAATATGAACCGGAAATAGATAAAGACATTAAGAGTCTTAGTGCTATTGTGGAATCGGATTTATGTTCTGGATTCTTCAATGAAGAGGAATTATCAATGATTCAAGAGAAAATGGCTTCTCTTTTATCTCAGACGGAATTCTGGCTTAAAAGGAATGATGCTAAAAGATTCTGTTATGATTTGAAGAAATTTTTATCTTGGTTACGTAATTACGTGGAAGAAATACAAAATGATTTTTAATAAATAAATACTTGACGAGTTGCCATGATCCCTCTAATATGTTGGGATAATGAATGCTGAATTAAAAGTCGGGTGGAACAAATTAAAAGGGGGCAGTTATGCACTACTTCTCCCCAATCGCAAAAAAGAATTGATCCCCTACTCTAAATATGGGATGAAAAATGGGCAAAAATATTATCAAATATTAATGAACCCACATCTTCCCTCGTCACAATCTGTTTATTACAAGACGAAAAACCTTGACAAAGCGAAGGAAGTTAAGTTAAGATTGGTGCATAGGAAGTACAAAAAAGTTTTAGATTTTATAGAGGAAATAACATGAAAAAATACAGAGTCGGATTATACGAGGAAATCGCAGGTTGCATTGATATTGAAGCAGAGAGTGCTGAAAAAGCGGAAGAGATTGGGGCAGAATTGCTTAATGAATATGGTTGTGATAAACTTTTCTACCCCGAATGGAATGCGGAGGCTTCCTACGAAAGTTTAGCCAAATATCATGGCAACCAGAAGCATGGAGACAGAGCGGTAGTATATTGTGGGAAATTAAATGATTAAAAAATTTCAAATGGAAATCGTAGAGAAACTTCGTGGAACTATTCAAGTTCAAGCAGAAGATGAGGCTCAAGCGTATTACATAGCGAAAAGAATGCTTGCTGAAAATGGTGGCGATAGATTGTTTTATCCTGTAAGCGGAGTGGACGACCATCTTTACTCGTATAAAGGCGACCTTTGGAGTGCCACACAATCAGTAGAAGAATGTAAGGAAATATTATGATTGAAGAAAAAAGAGAAGATGTTTACCAAGAAATAATGGCTAGACGAAAGAAACGCCTTGAAGAACTCAAGGATTCTATTGTAGCATCCAATGAGATGGCAATGCTAGTCGATGGTCACGATGACGCTTTAGCGGGTTACGACACTCAAGGCAGGGCAATCTACTTTGTCGATGCAATTATTGGGACTCTTATGCAAAGAGATGGCATGACCTACGAGGAGGCTTATGAATTTTTTGATTTCAATATTGCAGGTGCTTATGTAGGTGAATATACGCCAATTTATATGTACGAGGAATAAATAATGACTACCAAAGAAGCATTTGATATTGTGTTGCAGAGAGTCGAAATAGATATTGATGAATATTTTGATAATTGGCATCATACGGAAGGGAAGTGCGAAAGCCCTTATCTTGACAAACTCAAGGAAGCGTTTGAGATTGTATTAGATTACAAAAACGATTTAATTAGAAGGTAAATAATAACAATGAGCGAAGATTACACCATTACAGTTCCCTTTGATGAGCAAGAGCTTCAAGCAATGCTCCATGAGGACAAGTCGTTTGAGTGGGTTTTTCCTGCCGAAGAAAACGAGTATGTACAAATAACCATTAAATTATTTAAAGAAGATCAATGAAAAATTATTATAAAGTACCATGTTCGTGGGAGTTGTATGGTCATGCAGAAGTAGAAGCAGATTCGTGGGATGAGGCTATTGAGATAGCAGAGAGTTCTGAATGTTCATTACCGGAAGGAGAATACATAGAGGGATCATTTCAAGTTGACCATTCAATAATAGAGGAGGAGATAGAAAATCCAAAAACTTTTGATCTGGTGTCAAAAATTCTTGACAAGTCCGAGAACTGATAATAGAGTGATAGTATGAAAAGAATAGAAATGATAGATAGTTCGACCTCTAAGGAAGAAATAATTAAAAAAAATACTTGTGGAAAAACAATTAGCGATGACAGGAATCGCAAAGTTAAATTTGTTTGGAATGTCGATTCCCAAAAAATGCTTGAGTATTGCCTTGAGGTGGATAGACAAAATAGAAGGCAAGACCCTAGTATAGAAGGAGCATCATATTACATTGGAATGAACTTAGGTAAGCTAAGGGAAATCTATGAAGACTATAATGGTCTTAAAGAACTTTCTACTGATGCTTTGCTTTCTCATGGGTATTACAAATTAGAGGTTATATAAATATGTATGATAATAAAATGAATTCAGATAAACATAAATCGTTGGAAAAGGAAGTTGTTTGGTCTAAAGGGAGAACAAATGAAGAAATTAAGAAACAAACCTCTTGGTCTAGCTCAAAAGATTGGAGTGGCTTGAGCGGATTCAGTATCAAGGCTTTTGATTTTAGTGATTTCGTTGGAGTTACTGCGATTACAAGTCATGGGTTGAGTCATAATAAATTCTTTCAGATTCCGGTTGACAATATCCGAGAAGTGTGCGATATTCTTATGGAAGCAGAAAAAATGATGAAAAAATAATAGAGGAAAATTCAAAATGGAAATAATAGGAAAGAAAATAGTTAAGATCAGATATATGAATCAATCAGAATGTGATCGAGAAGGTTGGTATCAAAATCCAAATTCCCCGATTTTAGTTCTTGAACTTGATTGCGGAGGAACGCTATTCCCTAGTTGCGATTATGAAGGTAATGGAGGAGGGGTAATATTTGGTGCTTCCAAGACCGGAGAGACTTTATTCGTGGATGTTACTGGAAGAAAGAAAGCGAAAAAGACTGTTGATACTTCCCAAATGGATAACAATGAATTCGGTAAATTTATTAGGGGAGAATGCGTATGAAAAAATATCAAGTGGCAGTTAAAATGTCAAATATACATTACATTGAAGCTGAGTCCGAAGAGGGTGCAAGGGAAAAATTTGACAATCAAAGTTTAGAAACAATGATGAAGTATGGAGAAATATCCACTCAAGTGGACGAGTTCAATGCAATCGAAGTAGATTGGATAAAGACGAAAGAAGATTTAGGTAAATTCCAAAACGAAAATTCAGAGTTGTTCACCAAAGGGGATGTGGATAAAATCAGAGAAAACCCATTCAATGAGGAAGAATTTTTAAATTATAATCCTCGCCCTTCCGACAATTGGGGATTTAATAAAAATTAATTATGAATAAATATAAAGTAGGAGTAAAAATTTACAATAGCTTTGAAGTCGAGGCTAATTCTGAAGAAGAGGCAGAAGAAAAAGTAAGAGAGTTGGATGTGTATGATACTTTAATGGATTGTGATTTCAATATCACTCATGTTGATGAAGTAAAAGGCAGGGACATTCCAAATGAAATGAGCCAAGACCTTTTGGCTCAAGCAAGGGGAGAACATCACACAAAATATTCTATATATCAAAGTGATGGGACATTAGATGAAAGCACAATTTGCGATGATGAACATGGGAACACACTATAATGGACACAAATAAAGAGATAGAATTTCTCACAGAAAAACTTAATAACGAAGCTAAACTTTCGGCAATCCTGCAAGATGGTCTTGAGACTATTGTAGAGGTTACTGGAGATGACAAATATAGCGCCCATACCGCAATAGGAATTGCACAAGAAACTCTTGAAGCTATAGCCCACTACAGAAAAGGAGACTTATATAATGAGAACAACTAATAGACACCTAAGACGAGGAGAGTATCCCGATTCTCCCCTCCGACCTATAACCATTGATGAAATGCGTCAAGATTTGGCAGAGCAAGAAGCAGACACTTTGCAACATTCTGATATTATGGAGTTACTTCTTAATGGATTTGAAGGGCTTGAGAACATGGATGACATTGATGTTCGTGACGAGTGGAACAATCTTTTTGGAGATTCAAATAATGACTCTTGAAGAAGCAATGGATTTAGTTATGGACGAGGCAGAGTCATCTGCACTTGGAGATGGCAACGAGAACGTTATGGAAGCAGTTAAGATGGTTAAATGTTTTTATGATGAATATGGTTATCAATTCAAAAACTACGAGAACGATTACCACTACGACCCCAAATAATGAAAGAAAACATCCTAGATCATTTAGGAAAGGTTTGCGAGGGTTGCAAACTGCACATGAACCAACTTGACAATGAGGGATATTGCGAATTGAGTGACGATTATGTAGTTGCCCTTCACTTTGTCTATGAGTATATCGAGTCCTTAAAATCGAAAAAAAATTCTGTTCCTTGGGCATGGACTCTTGAAGATAGTGGTTACTTGAGGAGAAAGAAAGAAAAGTCTTGACTATTCAAGAGAATCTACCCATAGTGTAGTTTCTCATCCTAAAAATAAGAAATAAAAAATATGAAAAATTACTTTGAAACACAAAGAATTAATTGGTCTTCCTTTTCCCCAAAGGATATTATATTCAAGAGCAATAACACAATAAAGAAATTGTTACCTGCGGAAAATATTCTTTCCTATACGACCAAAACGGATCGTAACGATAAAATGTGCAAACTATCTGGGGGAGAGAGAAAGAAAACCAAAAGATGGAATGGTCAAGACCATGTTTACTGGAGCAGGGACAAATACAAAGCAATTCATGTAAAACTCACTAACGTTACTAGCGATTTCCCTTGTGCCACTATCGACATTGTTAATTATACAGAAAGACATGAAAGTTCTGGTGCTAAAAAACCTAGTATAGATGCTTTAGTTTATATTTCATCTTATCATTTTGTTCATAAATGGGAAAAGGATTCCAATGGGAATTGGGATAGCGTCAAGGAGTCCGACATTCCTCTCCCCGATGCTGAAGGGTATCGAATTTCCTATGGTGGGCAAGGTAGTTGCAATCCTTTTTCGTACAAGGAGTTTATTGAAGTGGTGGACATTTCCCAATCAGTTATTAATTTTCTAGTGAATAGAGTTTTGCCATTAAAGAATGGTACTCTTGTAGAAGAATGGGAACTTGGCGAGAAGGTAATGGTTGCATGAGCGATAAAGAAATTTTAAATACTGTCTTGACTTCTCTGGAAGAATGCCTTAGCTTTGATTGGATGACATTTAAGAAGGAAAGACCAGAAGACGCTATTGCAGATATTATTAGGTATATTAAAGAAAAAAGAGAACAACAGTAAAAAAAGACTTGACTCTAAATCCTTTCGGATGTATAGTGATTGGAGTTTCAAAATTAAAACAAGAAAAAAATAAAGTTATGATTATAGAAAAAGATAAAAAATTGGTTGTGCAGTCTCACGATTTCGATCAAGTTAATTGCACTATTGATGCCGAAGATATGCGTTATGTTGCATCTTTATTGCGTAACAATTATTCTGATTCGCAACTTGCTATCATTCGGGAGATTACGGCAAATGCACTTGATGCAAACATTGAGGCTAAGTCCGGTAAGAAGGTAGAGGTTCATGCTCCATCTCAAACTAATCCTAATTTTTACGTAAGAGATTTCGGAAACGGATTGAGTGATAAAGAAATATTTGATCTGTACTCCAAGTATGGAAAGAGTACCAAGAGGTCATCTAATAATTATATTGGTGCGTTTGGAATAGGAAAATTTGCTCCTCTCTCTTACGGAGATAGTTTTACTGTTGTGTCTCGCAATGGAGGAGTAAAGAATTCGTATAATATCTATGTAGATGAAAACGATGATACGAAAATCGTTAAATTGCATTCGGAGTCTTCGGATGAGGATTCTGGTCTTGAAGTGTCAGTAGCTATTGCAACGGATGACATTAATAGTTTTAATGGGAAAATAGTCTCTTTTTTCAAATACTTCAACGAAGATGATCTTCCTGCTTTCTTTGGCTTGCCTTCTGAAATAGAAAAGGTTTCAAGGACATTGGATGGGAATGGATGGTTTTTGGAGGAAAGCGATAATAGTTATCATTATGGAAGGCACTATAATGCCCATGCCGTTATGGGAAGAATTCGCTATCCAATCAATGTGGACTCCATGAATTTAGATAATGAAAAAAATGGAGACATGATTAGGGAACTTCTCCAACAAGATAATCTTCATATTGAATTTGAAATAGGTTCTCTAAAGCTACATCATAGTAGAGAATCAATTGAGTACAATAAACCCACTCAAGCTATTTTAATTAATCGCGCCAACGAGGTTATTTCTGAAGTCGAGACTATTGCTCAAGCAAAACTGGCAGAGGCTAATGATCTTTGGGAGGCAAAGATTAAATACTCTCAAATCTATAACTCAATTCCACATAATTTAAAAAGGTTATTGGAAAGTTCATTTAGTTGGAAAGGGGTGAAGATCACCTCTCCTTCATTTGATTGTAATTTTTCTTATGATAATGACTATCGAAGGATTAGGGTTTTCAAGTATGCGAAAGATGAAGATTCTGATGTATCAGATGGTTTTCGAGTGGTAAACAAAAAGGCAGACAAGATATATTGCACGGAAGGTACTGTAATAGCTATTGCGGATTGTCCATCTCATGGTCTTTCTCTGAAGGCGAGAACCTTATTCTTGGAGAACGAAGATTTATCCGATATTCAAGTTCTGAGTTTTGATTCTCCGGAGGATCAAGATGCGTTCAATAAGCATCATAGTTTCGATTTAATTAGTTCTGATCGAGTTGTTTATTTATCTACAGTAGAAAAGGCAATTCTTGCCTCCAAAACAAAATCGAAGACCTTGAAGGGTCGAGTGGGACTAAAGGAATTCAACATTCACAGTTGGAAGGATAATCCTTCTGCGAATTGGAATCATTCCGATCACGATTCTGATGATTTAACTAATAATTCAACCGAATGTGTTTATTTTGCTACATTGGGCAATCGCATAGTGAGGGAGGGTGATGATCCTTGCGAAGAAGTTGTGTCTATCGTTAGAATGAAAAGCGTATTAAAAGCACTTAAAGATAAATTTGAGGAAGAGGATAAGACATTTCCGGTCATTTATGGAGTCCAAGAGAAGCAATGCAAGAAACTTCAGAAATCCGTTTGGAAAAATGGATTAGATTGGGTGATAGAACAAACAAAAGATTCTTTTGCAGAAGAATCAGTCCAATCTTATCAGAATTTAAATATTCTCAAAAAATTAAAATCGGATGAGAAAGTGAATGGTTCTTATTCTAAGATTTATGATATTTTGGAAAACGATGACATATACAACTCAATTAAATCTTTAGGGAAGGATCATATTTTGGTTAAGAGTGTGAAAATATTCTCTTGTGACTATAGCAAGTATTCCAATGATTCTCGTAACGATGAATTGCTTTTAAGTTTTAACGAACAGTTCAATCCTAATTTTGATATTTCATCAAACCTTTCTCTTGGAGGATTAAGGTCTATGTTGAATGAGGTGGTTAGGGATTACCCTGTTCTTGAGCATATTTATATTCATTGGGGAGAGGCGAGCAAGACAGGCAAGGGTATTCTGGATTATGTAAACTTTTGCGATTCCGTAAAAGAAACAAAGAATGATGAAAATAACTCTTGACTCACGTATAAAGATTTAGTAATATTGGATTTGAACATTAGGAAACCATTAATAGAAAAAATTATGAATAAGATACCATACAACATGAGCGAAGATTCCATCACAGTATTTTGCGAAGGCAAGCCTTATACTGTCAGAGAGGATCATCCAAACTTTAAACCCTTGCAAAGGGCATTAATTGAAGCTAGGTACGATGATGTATCTCAGTATGTTGATGTGATGAGCGTTGTGAAGGATTTTGTCGATGGTGATCTTGAGGTAAAGGATGAATGCTTATTTTTCCGTGGGCATGAACTTCATGGGGTTGTCGTTGAAAAATTGATTCAATTATTGAAGATGGGATTGAAGGATTCTTCTCCTATCGTCAACTATATCAAGAGACTCCAAAGTAATCCTTCTAATAATTCAGTTAATGAACTTTATACTTTTCTAGGGTATAAGTCTCTTCCGATTACTGAAGATGGTAAAATTTGGGGATATAAGGGAGTTCGTGACGATTATTGGTCTAGCACCGGAAATACGAATACTGTAGTAATCCAAGGGAAGACAAATGAGAGTGGTCAAATCTTTAATGGAGTAGGGGAGACTATCGAGGTCGCTAGGCATTCAGTTGATGACAATAAGGACAATCATTGCTCCAATGGACTTCATGTGGGTTCTTATGATTATGCAAACAGTTGGTCTGGACATTCTGGAAAACTCCTTGTAGTTGAGTTTGATCCTAAAGATGCAGTTAGTGTTCCTACTGATTGCGACTTTCAAAAACTTAGGGTCTGCAAGTACAAGGTCATTAGGGACATTACGGAGGCTCAAAAGGAATTGAAGAAAAATGTTATTGTCGTAAGGCGTAGTGACGATGACGAACCTTATGCCGGAGATGAATGCGAGGAAGATTATTCTGATGACTATGAGGACGAAGATTTCGAGTCTTACTATGAAGACGATTGTGAAGACGATTGTGATGATGTCGAGTATAATCCAGAAGAAATGGCAATCAGAAACTACATCGAGAATAAACACGATGATGGGGTTGAGCCGACAATCAAGCAAGTCTTGAGTCGAATGGTTGGTTCTGGCTTGACCTGTCAGCAGATCAAGTACATAGTTCTAAGCCAAGGTTTTAACGTAGAAGAAGATGAAAACATTTCGTTGTCTCAATCTCGAATTCTGAAGAAGCATTCCGTGTGAGATGAGTCATTAATACCATAAATAAACTAAATATATGAGTAAAACAGAAACAGAAACAGAATTATTTGAATCAATTAAATCAGCAGGAGAAACTGAATTAGATATATGTTGGTCTTTACTAACAAACCAAAGAATTGGTATTTATCGAAAAGTCAAAGGATTCTGCTTGGCGTTGAACTTGAATGTTGATTCCGTAATGGATGAGTTGCCCAAGGATGATGAGATTCCGGATAGGCTTTTGGATTCAGCAACCAGACACCTTTTGCATTCTAATCTTAAAAAAGCGTCTAAGATTCATATAAACGATTATGATGGATTTGAATGATCTCTTTAAGAAGGGCATTTGAATTTGGACAAAACCTTAGATCAATAGATGCTTTAATGGATGAAATTGATGATGATGAAGAGGTAATACTCATGCACAAATCAATGATTTTCCATCTCGAAAAAGGTAATATTGAAAAATCTTTTTACGAAAGTCAGATACTAAGGGACTTTTTAATCGACTTGACTACGGAATCTTAAATTATGGAATTAATGGTTGTTGTTTGCATATTTTATTTAATGTTTTTTGTGCTTGAAATATAAAAAAATAAAACCTTGACTTCTCTTAAATTATTTGAGAACATTTAGGCATGAAGCAAGTAAATCACGAAGACTTTTTTGAATACATCGAAAATTATGCTAAAGAGAAAAAAGAAAAAGAATTTGAAGAACATTGTCAGTATGTCGAAGAAACTTACGATAAGTTCTTGACAGAAAATCCAATCTACGTCATTGTTAATGGAGATAGGGTTAATGAAAGAGAAGTTGAGTTCTTGAACATAGAAGAAGATTACCAAGGGCGAGACATTCTCACGTTTAATTACAAAGGAAAAAAATACACAAGTTATAGAATAAGCTAAAATAAATTAAAATGATAAAAGCAAATCAAATAGAAGACAAGAATGGGAATGTTATTGATACTCCGGTTATGAGTGGAAGTAATTTCGATGAGAAACTGGCAAATCTCATGGTGTGGAGGTCAGAAAACCTAAGAGATGGCACTAGCATGACGCTCAAGCAGATAGGTGATGCGGTTGGTACATCTAGGGAATATGTTAGGCAAGTAGAGGCAAAGGCTTTAATCAAATGTCGTCAACCTCACAATACAAAACAATTAGAAAGATAAATAGATATGAATAAAAATAAAAAAGAAACATTGGCATTAACTGAATCTTATTTAAACAGGGTTGAAGTTATTCTTGATCGCATAGAAAGTCAGATCGTCTCAACAGATGATGTTGGCAGAATTGAATTCCTTTTGTGTCGTTTGGCTAAAGTAGAAGATATTTTGAACAAACGAGAGAAACTTATATTAGGTTCTTGACTTTTTAACAAAACTCCGGTACATTGTATTTATGAGTTTTTGTGAGTTTAAAAACATTTCAGACATTGCTGATCTTTATGAAATGGGAGAAGATGTTAGTGCGAAAAAGTGGAGAGCGTTGCATAGGGCAATAAGACTTTTAATGCAAGTGATGCCTCCGATGGATAAACCCAAGACAGATAATGAGCTTATTGTAATTGAACATCACCTTCTGTTGGAATATGGAATTGAGTGGGATGGAAAAAAATTTCATAAAGGGGAAGTTGGCAATATCGACAATCTTAGATAGTTGACATGAATGAAAGAAAAAGGTATTTTGTTAAACATTGCCATAATGGTATAGGCAATTTCTATCAAGCACATTACGATGATGGAACAGGGAAAAACGCAGGACAACTTTTTTCTTGCAAAGATTACGGAAGTTTTTTACAATTCACATCTTTATTAAAAGAAAGCGGATATAAATACATAGAAAACGAAGAAGAATATTAAAAGAAAACAAGAAAGAAACAAAATGTTTAAATTAATTGAAAAAAAAGACGGAAGTTGGGCTATCGAGAACGATGGAGTTGAATTTCCGAATTCGTATGAAAATATCAAAGATGCCATTGAGAGAATAAATGAATTAAAATTAAGATCAAGAATGGAGAATCAAGAAAAGCCGGACACTCCTCCTCAATTAGGGTATTCAGAATCATTTAATAACTGTACGGAAGAAATGGCTAAGGTATTAGAGAAGCATTTTCCCGAAGTCATCGAAATCGAGGACATGAGCAGAATCAACAACTTGGTTGATGAGGAAATTATCGCAGGAGGTCGCAGACAACACGAACAAAACCTTGCGGATGAAATCAATGGGGGTTCAAGGTAATGGAATATACGTCAGAAAGCATCGACCAAGTTGCGGAGGAAATTGTCAACAATATGTCATTAGAAGAATTAAAGGCTTTTGTTTATGATGAAATTTATGGTGAAATGCTTGAAGATGAAGGGGTGTTTCAACTTAATTTGGAGAAAATATAAGATGAATTTAGAAATAGAAGAAGTAGTTTATCACAGAGGTCAAATGATTCTCGATTTTGATTGGCAAGAATTTGATAACGAATTAATTAAGCGAGAGGCAACGATTTCCGTAGCAAATGGAGAGTATGATGATTGGGATCATGCTTATGAATCTCATTGGGATATGTGGGAAGCAGGGGATTTAGTGTTGACAGGATCATATTAATAACATAAGGTATAAAGTATGAATTTAGAAATAGTAGAAAGAAGTAGTGGGTATTGGATTGTCGGGGAGCATGGAGTTGAATGGGATGAACCATTTGTTCACTTGAGCCAAGCTATTAATCAATTAAATAAGATGTTAGAGCAAGCGCCAATCTTCAATGGATGCAACGAGGATGAATGCGAAGCATGGTCAAATAGGGAATAAAGACAATGGAAATAATTAAAGAAGTAAATAATAGCAAGCGAAATAACATTCGCGGAATTGTGGTGCATAAGGTTCTTGGTCAAGATTTTGCCGACAAAATAGAGATTCCTGTTCTTTTTTCCTTGACAGAGGAGGGGGGAAGGGAATATCATCGTGAAACAATGTGCGAATATTTACATGACATTATAGACAACCTAGAGAGGCATGAAGAGTTGTATCATTAGAATTGAGGATTGAAAGATGGCAAGATTTATATTAGACGTTGCAAATTTAGACGAAGAAGGCGTAAAAAAAGTCTTGACAAACTGTTGCGATGAGTCTCTAATGGGAAACATGGTAACAATAACTTGTATTGATAAAACGAATGAGAATCAATTTTACAACGATGAGAGTCAAAATTATCTAAGTAAAGAGCAAGTGCATAATTACAACTCCAGAGAGGAGAATTTTCAAACAGGATGAATAATATTGATTCAGAGGGAACAGTTTATGAGGACGATCAAAGATTGTCAGATGAATGCTTTGAGGAGAAGTTGGCGAATTATATGACCGGATATAGAGAAGGGAAAAGGATTGTTTCGCCGGACTCAAAGAATGAAGAAGGGAACAACGATCTAATTCAAATCAATGACAACCTAATTAATATATCAATTAATTTAAGGCAATTAAATAAAACATTAGAAAATGTGGTGGAAAGTCTATATCTTATTAGTGGCAAGTTCTAATAAAAATCAATTTAATCTCTTTCAAGTTACAAACATATAACTTTAAAGCATATAGAAAGAAACATGAATTTAAGACAATCATTAGGAAGAGTGGTTAGTTATAAGGTTATCAATGGAGATAACACATATCAATCTGCTTATAGTGCAAATAGTCCGGCATGGACGGCAAAGACTGCGTTAAAGTGGGCAAAAGCAACTGCGGATCATCATTTAGTGAGGGGAAGAGTTATTGCAATTTCCTTGGATGGAGATGAAAAAGTAGTACATACAAATCGGTATATTGGAAGCAGGAACAAGAAGGAGTCTTGAATATGCTTTGTACATACAACCTCACCCGAATGTTTAAAGAGCCTTTTAGATGCCTCCTTGGGCTTGCAAATGATGCTTAATATCATAAGGAGATTCAGTATTCCCAACAAGAACCCAATCCTTGCGTAACCACACACAAATACATTACCCCCATATATAGAATATCATATACTATAGAATACAATAAAGATATATAAAGAAAAAGATAAAGAAAGAAAGTGTGAAAAAGATAGGATTAGAGAATGCCAGACTTACAATGCTCGCCAATATCTATTATATCACGGATTACTAGGGGGAGTCAAGTAAAAAAAGGACACTTAAAATGCGATGAATATTCCAACTCAAATAAAAGATAAAATAAATCAGATAAAAGAATCGTTACCTTGGGTCAATGGGAAGATTAAATCAATTGGAAATAAAGTGAAGGAGAAAAGGGAATCTAAAAGGTTAAATAAAGCTAATCGAAATAATCATGGTTATCCGGAGGGATTAACAAAAGATGATTCCTAGTGTTTTTCGTATTTTCTCACGCTATTTGGTCAATTTAATTGAATTTCAAGGGTATTTCGGGCAAATAAGCAGATTTTGACACAAGAAATATGTGAAAATGACTTGACAATGTACTATTGATCGTTATATAATATTGTTTTATGAGTATTTGTGGTAAATTAAGGCATAGAGTCGAGAGATGTTCTCGGACAAGGGTTTCTGTGGCTAAGTTTTCTATTCGACTTAGTTTTATTTCCCCTTCATTGAACACTTGATTTACCCTTAATAAATATGTCATTAAAAACAAATGAAATAAAAGGACTGGAGGGGAGTCTAATAAATCTCTTCTCTTTGTTTACGAAAAAGGAATTGAATGACTGGGAAAAAGGGAAAAGCAATTTAGGCGAAATATATGAAAAGAAATATGAACAGAAAGAAAGGATTGTTCCGGAAGTCAAATACGTACCAGAAATAATAAAGCTAAATGAAGATGAAATACTTAGGTGAGTACGATTTTGATTTATTTACCTCTGACTCCGGAGATGATTATCCCAAATATGAAGATTTAATAGAAGATGCCGGAAATGATCCGGATACAGTTGTTAGATTTTATAGCACTCCTGCCGAAAAAACAAATGCGGAAGTAGCTCAGTCGGATAGAGCATCTGCCTTCTAAGCAGAGGGTCGTGAGTTCAAGTCTCACCTTCCGTACCAATTTTTCTAAGTAGGTTTTCTTTTTCTTGTAGAGACATTAATTCATATTGCTTCTTAGCTAGTATCCATGCAACTCTTACTCGGCAATGATGATTCCCTGTGAAATTTTTATCTTTCATTATCTGTATTGTCAAATAATCTATAATTCTTTCTTTATTCATATTAATAAATACACCCTCAAATAAAGTTTGACATAACCCCTGTGTTGTGCGATAGTATTAGCATGACACTCGATGAAGCAGAAGAATTAGCGTGGGATTTAATGGAAGAACATGGAATATATGATTTTGATTTCCAGTTCAATAATAGCAAGACATCCTTGGGTAAATGCCGGTATGGTAATCATAGGGTAATATTCTTATCTAGGTGGTTTGTTCTAAATAATTCTAAAGAAGAAATAATAGACACAATTCTACATGAGATTGCCCATGCCCTTGATTTTTACGACAGAGGAACTTCGGATCACGGAAAGAATTGGAAAAAACATTGCGTGAGGATAGGTTGTGCGCCGAAAAGTTACTCTGAAAATACAACTAAACCAAATAACCATTACAAGTACGTCGACACCTGTGGGTGCGGAATAACCTACAGGAGACATAGGGTGAGGCAACACTCTTTATATAGATGCCCAAAGTGCCGACAGGAATTATATGTGAAGGACAGGTACTCTAAGTTACTAGAGAAAGAGCCGATCTTGGCAGAAATTTATGGTTATTCAAAATAAAATTTGACATCTTTAAAAAACCGGAGTAAGGTATTGGCATGGAAACGAAAGACTTTGAATTAGAGTTTGAGGAAGAAACGGATAGCACTCACTTCACCTTCTGGGTGGAAGGAGAAGCAAAATGGGATATTGAAAACGATTCCTTTGATTATGCAGGGACTCATTGTACAGGAGGAATGTCGGGAACTTGCGAGTTGCCGGATTACGCAGTAGTCGAGGAAATCAGTATTGGGTTTGTTATGATTGAAAAGACAACCAATAGTGGTGAAGAAGTAATTAAATATACTTGGAAGAAAAACAAAGACAAGATAAAGGAATTTGAAGAAATTTGGGAGGAGAAGATTAAAGAAGCATTGCAGACTCGTGAGGATGATACCGGAGATGTAATGAGAAGGATTAAAGATCATTATGAAGAATTAAGATTAGGAATCTAATTAAATAAAGATAAAATGATAAGACAAAGAAATCCAGAAGACCCTCGGTATAAAATAGATCGCACCAAGAAGGTGTTTGTTTATAAAAACCTACATCAAGACTGTTGGTCTATTAAACAAGATGGTTTGGTAAAAGTCCATGCCACGGAAATTAATTTATATAATTGCAACTTCAAGATTAATCCCAAGGGCAGAAAGAGAGTCCTAAAGGAGAAGAGAAAGAACGTCCACGCGGGAATTTGTGGTTATATTGTTCATCCGGAGCCGGAATATGCTTGTTGGGACGACTGTTCAGATGATTCCCTTGATGAAATCACCTACAATCCATATAAGAACACATCTTTTGTAAATAAACTTAATGAGCCAAGGTGGTTTTCTTGCCTAACTCGTTTTAAACCACACAAAGTGTTAATATCGACATGAATGAAATAAATCTAAGTAAAGAAGAAGTTCGGGTGCTAATAAATGCTTTAAATGAATATGACTTTGGTATAATCAAAGAATGCGCTTGGCAAGGGCCGATTGATGAAAAGATTCGCGCCGAAGTAAGAATTAAATTAAATAAAATAAGGAAATAATAAGATGGGATTTTTTAGTTGGAATTGTAAGTGTTGCAATAAGAGTGTTTTATCTCCTTATTGCCCACCGGAAGTAGATTGGATGAACAAGATGACTATGGTCTTGAAGACAGGAGAAGTTCTCCAAGGGGAGTACGATGGGTATGGTGGACTTGGTGGTCGCACCGACAAATATGCCGAATCATGGGAAGATGAAGAATTGAATCAATATACAGGGGATGAGCAACTTGCCCTGCATTTTGAGAACAGGGCGACCATTTATCATACGAAATGTTATGAAGAGAATAACAATCCAGTTTTTGCCGGAGCCTCTACTTCTGCTTCGGATCAAGGTTTTTTCGTTGATTATGAAAAATTAATTTGACTTTTCATAAATTCTAGATTATCTTAATACAATGAGTAAAACAAATATAGTTCAAAGAGCAGGAAGTAAATTAGGAAAGAAGACCTCTCACACCGGAAATAAGCCTTTGGTAGAGTCTCTTTCTGATTCAAATGTAATGGTGACCCAAAAGGTCAGAAAAGCCCAAGAAGGGAAACGGAATCGATGAATTTCCCTGAGTTTCGGGGGTTCTCAGCTATATCTACGGATGGGCGTCACACCGGTAACGCCTCAAAACCTCTAAATTTTACAATAAAATTCTCCCAGGGAACGAAAAAACAATAATATTATGACGACACCAACACTTCCATTCTCCAAAAAGCAAAGAGACTACGAAAAAAAGTATCCGAGTTGCTTTAATTCAGATAACCCTCTTGCGGAATGGTTGCTTACGCAGTATCACGACATAGAGCCAAATGATACGAATTGTGATATACTAAGACTATTAGGGTCTATACATGAGATGAGTCCCCAAGAAATAAAATCGAATTTAATACAAATTATGCAAAATAATACTTGACAAATAATATTCATTATAGTATAGTATTTATATTCAAACTTGAGAAGGCTTAACTCAAATAAAACAAATAGAGCTTTGATCTTTTACAGTTTAGTTTGCGGGTGGTAAGACACTTTAATTATAATTACAATAAATATATTGTGGTTGAGTTAAGAAGCTGGTCATAACTTAGTCAACCCACTCGCAAACGATTTTATCTGCAAATAAGGTTTAACCTTAAATTTCGTGGAAGTTCTAATGGAATTCCTTATTTGTAGAGTCTTTGGAAGGGCTTATAATCCTTCCTGTGGGTGACTGAGCAAGCCTGTTGTGAGCGGGCTAAGGTACACGATTCCCCTGTGGTGGGGGTGGTAGAGTCCAATCGGATGAGCCAGAGACTTCCAGTCTTATTCGTGGTGCGAAGTAGGAACATTGAACTGATGTTCACACCGAAAAGTCGAGGGTATACAGTAGTCCCTCCCCACACATTTTTTTCCTTATGTTCGCTTATGTTCGCGAGCATTCTATGATTAGAACCCTCCCTGAGAAATCGGGGAGGGTTTTTATTTTGAAAAAATTCAATATCGATTTGACATTCGCCGGAAGGTGGATTATAGTGTTTCAAGTTTTAAAATTAAGGTACAAACCCAAGAAAAAATATGAGCATATCAAGAAAAGCGAAAGCGGTTTCAAAACAATCAGATCACAACCGGAAGAATAAAGCTAGGGCGAGCATTCCAAGAGCTAACTTTAGGAATTATGGTTCTGTCGTAGAGGATAGTTTATTTGCCCAACAAAGAGAGGCAGACGAAAGACTCCGCTTAATTCAATTAAAAAGAGCTTCGGCATAAAAAAGAATTTGACATGAATGGCAATCTATGCGATATTGAACCCATGAAATTTGAAACAGAAAACTCATACTGGATAGCGGAGGGAACATTCTTCCAAACTATATTGAACGCGCCCTATCACATCTTAATGGATTTATTCCAAGTCCCTATGGACGGAGATGGATACAAAACTCAAGTCGAATGGCAACTAATGTTTGAAGACGGAGAGGTCGCCACGATTTATGACTGGAAACAACATAAACCTGTCGGATTAAATTCTATTTGGAATATTGGGGCTAAAAGTCTGGATATTGCGGATAGGGTTGTAGAACTGGTCAGAAAAGAAATAGAATCAAAACAATTAGTATAATGTATACAATAAACGAAACCTTAGAATACGTAGACTTGTTCTGCGCCAAAGATAAACTCGGCACTCTACCTCCGGTGGAAGAGCCTCTATACGATAAGGACTCAGACTCTTGGGACTTATGGTTCAAGGTGGATGATGAGGTCGTTGACCCTAAAGATTTAGATCATCAAGTTAATTTCGAGAATGATGTTCCAGTTCCCATCGCTACTGAGGCAGAATGCCATTCGGTTATCGCCAAAATAGAAGAATCAAGAGTTCAAGTTGAAAAAGCCTTGACTTCTAAAGAGGAGGTCGCATAGTGGAGGCTATACTTTTCGCAGGAATTATCTACTTAGCAATAATATTATGACAAACGAAGAAAAAATAAAAGAGTTTCATAGAAATAAATTCAATCCAAATTCGCCACTTGATCCGGCATATCACAATTTGGAAAAAGCAATTAGGCAAGATGAAGAATTCGCAGGGTTTTCTTCATCCCTTGAAGATAAGGGGTTGAGCGTAGACTTGGAAGAAAGCGACTCGGAGGACGAACTTTCTCTCTTAGATTCAAATGTAAATGAATTCGATTCTTTAGAAGAAGAGAATGAAGTCAACATGACGGAAAGATCATACGAGTTAAAGAGCCTATACGGAGAGGTGGATGAAAGAAAGTGAAAATAAAATTTGCAATCCATTCAGAATTGGTTTATAGTGTCGGATAAAGTATATTAGAGTATACTTTTTATTGTTCTTTTAAATTTCATTGTGGGGGTGCATAGCATAATGCGGTAAAATGCGCCAGTTCCGCCAGAGGGTTGATCTCCTCGCAACTTGCTAGTTTCATTTCTAGAGTGGAGCAGGATGAGGGAAAGCGACTAAGAACTGGAGACATGGAGGTTCGATTCCTCCCACTCCCTGCTCTTTCAGTAGATGCGAAAGCATTGAACAACGAGGCGTCAGAACACGCCTACAACCCTTCGGGGAGAGAGAAAGAGGTACAAAACACAATTTACGAGGTGAAAGGATGGTAGGTATCCTCCCACAGAAAGGTTGGGCAAGATTCGTTAAGATACCATGTTAAGTTCGATTCTTAACCGCCTCTTCAATTTGAGAGTCCATTACAACGCCTTATTAGACTAAAACTGCGTATGCGGGCAAGGTACATGAGTGGTAAGACACTTTAGGATTTATCGGGTGTGGCGACTCGACTCTCATTATTTTTAATTTGACATTAGATAAAAACCGGACTATATTGTCGGCATGAACAAAATAAAACAACTAGAAATAGAACACACCGTTTGGAAGACATTAGAATTTGAATGGAGGATGCTTGCAAGGTCTGCCGAAAATAGAGGAGACACGGAAGTAATGAATCGCCGGAATATTAAGGCAGATGAATACCTTGAGTTTGCCACAAAGATAGAAGAACAAATACAAAATATTAAATAATGAATTCAGAAATAATAGAAGCAATTTGTTTATTATCCACATGGGTGGTAATGTTTTATTTAATATGGAAATTGGAAAAGGAATTTAAGAATGGATAATCCTTTTGAAGGTTGGGGAGGGAAGGAAGACGTGTATCCGGCTCCTCCGGAAGAGAGACTCTCAAGAAAAGAAATAGCGGATAAATTATTAGATGCACTGATTGTCGCTATGGAAGGTGGCAACAAGGAAGAAATAGAAGCAATCAAAGAACAATTAACTGAAAATAATAAATAGATATGAATATTAAAAAACTAAATAGAATAACAAAAGAAGTAAAAGCCAATAACGATGTTCCGGTTATCCTCCAAACGAGAGGCTGGAAATACAATCAGATTATCCAGGGAGCTAAAATATATGGCTGGGTTACGGAAAACGAAGCTACTTCTTTAGTAAAGAGGTTGAATAAATAATTTGCTTTTTTAGTAAAGCCGGAGTATATTGCACCATGATTACAGGAGAAGAGAGAATGAAAGCATGGAAAGAGCTTAATGAGCCGAAACCTTCATGGGAAGGGTTCAAGCGATTATTAAGTCAATTCAAAACAGTTGAACAAGCAATGAACCGGTGGCATGAAAAAAGGAAGAAAAATAAAGATTAGGAAACCAATTCTTTTCACTAAGTCTCGCCCCATGAAAAGGCGAAACAAGATTCTAGATAGAAAGAGAAAGCATAGGGGAAATCATGTTGAGTAAATCTTTTTTGAAATAAAATTTGCAATCTAAGCAAAATAGATATATGTTGTTTGCATGAAAGAAAAAATAGCACTCGAATTTGGCCCTTGCATGGCTGATATGACTCCAAACTGGTTTGACAAGCAATGGCGCTTGTATTACATGAGAGGCGAAGAGGATAAGGTTTTTGCTCTTGCAAATGAAATGGGTTTGCGTGGTGAGCCATTTTTCCATGATATTTGCCAGATTCAAATTAAATCGTTAAAACTTTTAGATTTAGCTAAATGGTATTACGAGCAAGGAAAAAAAGATATAAACTTGCAAGATTGATTTGACATATGATGCAAACCGTGATTTATTGTTACCATGATTAAGCAAACTCTATTAACGGCAGGCAATGCCAAGATTATTAAAGGCGAAAAACTTGGTTATATTACCAAGGGAATTCATTTTGCTCCGGCGAATCTGTCCGGATACGAGGTTTGCGGTTCAAGGTCTAAAGGTTGCACCAAGGCTTGCTTGAATACGGCAGGACGAGGTCAAATGGATTCAATCCAAGATTCACGCATTGCAAAAACAATTCTTTTCTTTAAGAACAAGTTGCCTTTCATGGAGAAGTTAACCAAGGAAATTGCTTTAGGTATAAAGTCAGCAATCAAGAAAGAGATGGAAGCAGTCTTTCGCCCCAACCTTACAAGCGATTTACCATGGGAGAATATCAAAGATGCAGAAGAGCAAACCCTAATGCAAAAGTTTCCTGCAACGCAATTTTATGATTATACTAAGCATTATAGTCGCATGGAGAAATTCATTAATGGCGAAATGCCCGAAAATTATCATTTAACTTTTTCTCTTTCCGAGGACAATGAAGAGGATGCGTTGAAGGTTTTAGATATCGGTGGAAATGTCGCAGTAGTTTTTCGTGATCAAATTCCGGATACATGGAAAGGTTTTGAAGTGATCAATGGAGATGAAAACGATTTGCGCTTTCTAGATAAACAAGGTGGATTTATTGTTGGTCTTATCGAAAAAGGTCTTGCAAAGAAGGATGAAGAAGGATTTGTGCAAGAGGGAATAAATTCATAAATAAACAAAATCGATAGAATAGAATCAAAATAACGAAACGAGTATAAAATGAAAAATAAAAGAAATGAACTGGGGAAAGCTCAATACCGCAAATTTCGCAATAAGCAAAGGTTGCAAGAGAAGAACGGCAGGAAAAATCAATTGGTTAAATTAACCCAGGAGTAAGGACAATGAAAAAACTAATGCTAAAGTTTATGCGTTATCTGCGTGACAACTGCCCTAACTTTTGGGATGACTACGTTGTTAACAAAGGAAAGAAAGGCGTCATGGTCTGCAACTTTTGGGACTGGTGCGCAAATAGAAGATAAAATGAAATCAATAAGCTTAAATAACGAAACAAGTATTAAATATGAAGGTCTTTATAATTATTACTTGGAAAGAAAGCAATGCTGGTTTTGCGTTGACATGAGAGTGTTTTCCGATAACTCCGGAACCGGAAGAAAAGCGGAAACAATAAAGACAATAACCGAAATAAGTTTAGACTCGGCGCCAATAATAGCAACAGTCTTGAATAAATTAGGTTTTCGTGAAGACGTCACCTTGAGACTTTAACCCAAATAGAAACAATAATGGAATTAATTTTATTTGCTGGAATAATCTACTTAACTTTTGTATTGTAAAATAAAATTTGCAATCTAAGTAAAACTGGTATAGAGTGCTAACATGAACGATTGCCCGACTACCATAAATTTGGACGTGCTGAAGATAGTTCTGGATGCGACTACTCCGGCAAACCTTGCAAGGATACACGCAAAGGATACTGCTCCGAAAGCAAAGCTAGTCTTGACTAAGGATCAAATCAACGATCAACGCAAGGCTCAACGTAGGTGGAAAGCTCACACTACCGGCGACACCTATATGCTACAAGTACAGAATCGCACTTGCTCCCACTCTTTCCGCGTACAGTCTAACGGCAAGAATGTTTGGCAAGCGGTTTTGAGATATTACAAGGGCATGGACGGAGGCACTTGGGTTTGGCAATGTACCAAGGTAATTTCTGCAACTAAAATCTAAACAAAATAAAAACAATGATAAAGGAATTCTTTTGTAAAACTCTTTTCCGTTCTCGCTTTCATGTTGGATTCAGCGAAAATCGTGATTGGATTAGAAAATACTTTTGGCGCTTCAAATCTGCTCGTAAGTTTGCCGACTCGCAACCCGACAAGGTAACAGTATGGTCGAGAGATTGGAAACCAGTTTATATCTCCAATAATAGAATAAACTTTTCAATACATCCGGATTCAAATAACTTCAGCACAAATATCTAAATAAAATAACATGAATACATTATCTTTGATTGTTTTGACTGCGACAGTTTCTATTTCAATTGGAATATTCTTAGGCTATTGGTCTAGACATCCGGAAGTCAAATGGATTACGACCAGGTACCGGAAAGCTTTAAATGAATTAGATAAAGCTTGCCCTTTAGCAAATCAGCCGGAACCAACTAAATTTTCAGCTTTTGTCGATTGAATTTGACAATAGGAGCAAACCGGTATAGATTGTTTTCAGTTTTACAATTCAAACCACAACAGACATGAACGAAACTCGAAAAATTCTCGCATCAATGCTCACGCAAGGGACTGGACGTCACCTTTTAGACAGTGGAGACCATTACGGCAGACACTGGGAGAAAAACAAAGAACTAGCCGGAAATGATCCAGTATCTTATTTTGATTCACTTCCGGTTGCAGGGGTTAAGTTTTCATCTCATAAGAATTCTCCCGAAATAGAAATCACTTTGAATGTATTTCATTTTCTGGCAGACCGGCTTGAATATTCTCCGGAAATGGACGACAAGTTCACGGAATTCACCGCAGAAAGCAATGAGCATGATTTTGCAGACATGGAAGCATTTGCAGAAAAATTTGATTCAGATAAAATCACTGTAAACACTTACAACAATGAGGACTTACTCTCGCAGGTTTTACAATACGTTGCATTTGATTCAGATTTTTATGATGAAGAAACTGGCGAAGATTTAAGAGGCTCATTCATTGCCTTGCAAATTCACCAAGGTTGTGATGTTCGTGGGGGATATACTTCGCCTAGAATTTTTCGCGCAATAGATGAAGGTAAATACATCTTAATGGACAATGCCTCAGCAAGCCTATATGTAGAAAATAGCTTGGATACAAATCAAATGACAATTCCGGAAACAGAAGTCACGCAAGATAATTCCCACGGATGGACGACAGATGACGGATATAATTTCTACGGCAACGATTGTAATCAAATTGAATTAAAAGATTACGAAACATCCTCGGATAAGAAAGATAAAGGAAATGGGTTAATCTACATAGATGAACAAGGTAATGGATATTCGCCAATAAATGGGAAACAAATCCAAATAGCATAAATAAATCTAAATAAAATAACATGAAAGAATTTGAAGCATTTTTTAAGGGAATCAAAATAACAGTTAAAGCCAATTCACTTTGGGGCGCTAAGCAAAAGGCAATTGAATTACTAGGAGTAAAAAAGAATCAAGAAGGCTTGCTTGCCGTTCAGTTAAAGGGAAGCATGGATTTTGTTTATAATTAGATTAACTTTTAGCTCTATTAGATTTACTACTGCATGAAACTTTTATTTGACTTTGATTGGCAACGGCGGTAATGTGACCCTAGTTTATTAAATCACAAATCACTAAAAGAAAAATGAATCTAACAACATTACAAACAAAATCTATCGCTCTTAATGATCTATTGCTATTGGCAAAGGGTTTCGCCGGAACTGGTTTCGCAAGCCTTGTTCACGTTGGCAAGCCTAGCCAAGTCAAGACTGGTTCGCCTAGTCCAGGTACTATAATCAAGAAAAGCAATGTTCTCGTAAATTGGGGATCATGGCGCTATGGTTCAGCATTAGAGGCTCAAGCCAAAAGAGAAGGAAAAGAAATCCAATTTGAAATCAAACCTCGCAAATGGGGCAAAAGGATTTTTGGTACTCCATTGGTTCATCATATTGATAAAAATCAGATTGAAAAATGGTATATTGAAGCAAAGGTTGAAAAGGTTCTTTCTCCGGCAACGTACAGTTGCGACATTACAGGTAAGGATTTTCACTTGGACGAAGTAAAGCCTTACTTGAATTCATATAGAAACCCGAAGAGCGAATCCTCAACGCAGGATGGACTAACAAAGAAAATTTACTTGCGTGACTATGCTTTAACAGGCATTGTTGAAATGAATCACCAGAAAACCAAATACATTCTAAAATAATTTGTTGTTGTTGTTGTTGTTGTTTCGTCAAACTGGCATTTGTAAGACCTAAAATTTCTCAAGGCACTTGTAAGACCAGAGGCGAAACAATACAAAATAAAATAATCTAAATAAAATAATCTAAATAAAAT